>Ga0307375_10001251_pt1 | contig 28174 bp, 29 predicted proteins | sample TR1MG_FD_202531 | JGI IMG/M metagenome (GOLD analysis project Ga0307375, IMG submission 202531) | Soil microbial communities from Risofladan, Vaasa, Finland - TR-1 | ecosystem: Environmental > Terrestrial > Soil > Coastal area > Acid sulfate soil | place: Finland: Risofladan, Vaasa | collected...
CACTTTCCAAGGCTTTATCCAATATACCTTCCTGTTGAAGTTGCAATAGATTTATAATAACGAATGACATTGGACGATCATGCCGTCCGCTGTTTACTTCTCGATCCCTTTTAACATACCATCCTGCCACAGTTTTATAGTCAGTCCCTCTGGGTTTCCATGGTTTTTCAGTGGATAGATTGATGACCAATTTTAACTCATCGTATATTTGAAGTAACATAAAAACTGTTGTTGCTGAAATTTGATAGTTATCACCAGTTGAAAATATGGTTGAATATCTGATAGATTCAGCAATTAATTTCATTTGTTTTAAATCAATTGTGTCAACGAATCCGGTTGATTCTCTAATTGATAGGTAGTGTTCAATATCAAAGAACTCCGGAATCGCTACAAATTCGATAACAGTCGTAACTCTAACTCCATCATCATATGACATAGATCGATCCTCTTTTTTAAAATCCAGCTGGGCAGATGAACGGCGACTTTTTAAGTAATTTTCTATACTGTTTGAATGGGACAGCTTTTCGCCAAATATTTTCGATAGTATTTTTCTTATCAATTTGGACTCCCGAACTGGCACTCGCAAAACTGCAAGGCATCATCTTCATTGATGGGCTTATATATACTGACATTCTTGCACCTTCACAAGTATCAAGGGTTAACATTTGTTTGGATGATAACTTTACTCTTCTAACCATATGATTCACTAAGCAGCTATCCACTCCAATTTTAAATTTGAGTTTTTTAGGTTTTAATATTAACTCAGAAATTCTTCCAATATCAAATTTGCTCGGAGTCATGCCACTTTGATTTGCTCCCTCACCTTGAGGTTTAAATAATAAAAATACCACAGCGTTCAGTTTGTCAATATTAACCGAACTTACGTTTTGAAACGTCCATGGGTTATGGCCATATAAAATTTTTATGGTTTTTTCGATTGTTGCTTTTGATAAGACAATGTGAATGTTGGTTTTGATCCCGGCATTTATAAATCTGTCAATAGCGTTGTATGTAAAATCAGACCCATAATCACTTACGGCTACGGCGCCACACAACTTTGATGTTTCGATATGTTCGTCGGTTAATCCGATTCCGCTAGTTGTGTAATTTGGAACGACATTGTTGGATCTTGAATACTCGACTATTTCTTTGAAATTTTCATGCAGATTTGGATCTCCTCTGCCTCCCAATGCGACTTGATTTGTGTGATGTTTTACCTGGTCGATTATCAATTTGAAATCTTCCAGTTTCATATTGCTTTCCGATTGATGTCCTTGATAACAAAACTTGCACTTGTTTTCACAATGACCCATAACTCCAACATCACACATGAGAGGGAGATCAGTTGCGAATGGGTCGAGGTTCCCATTACATCCTCTGAGAACCTCGACTCCAGTATCCGAGTTAAAATAGACTTCATAAGAATCATTTATAAAATGCTTATCATAAGCTATTCTAACTGCCGTGCCTGTTTCAATATCACTTAAGATCGCTATTGTCTTTTTGGTCATCATCCGCCTCTGCCATACAATCGGTGAAAACACCGAATTTATGAGCAGCTCGCACTCCGAAAAACGCGATAACTCCGAGTCCCAGGATTGCCTTACTCAAAAGCAATCCAACGATGATTGCTCCGCCGGTTGCAATAGGTTTTACAGTTTCGGGAACCTCATCCCATTTCTCATTTGCTGATACTGCGGTTTTACACATTAAATTGACAAAATCCATAGATCAATACTCCTTTCATTCAATAGTTCGAAATGTTGGTTGGCCCTCAGTTGGGCCTTTGTTTGGGATTTGTAATGATGGTATATCTTCTTCGATGGGTTTGTTTACCGATTCAATTCTTTCTTCTTTCGGTTTTTTCTGAGTGACTATAATAGTTTCATCCTCATTTTCTTTTTTAGCTCCCTCAACCTTTTGTTTATCATAATCTTCTTTGACCTTAGTGAGAGCCTCTTTTGCATCTTTAATCATTTTCTTCGCGTCTTCTTTGACAGTTTCTATAGTCTGCTTAGTTGATTCACTTATAGCAGGTTCGTCCGTCTTTTTAACATCAACGTCTTTTTTATCATCGTCGTCGAAAAAAATATTGTATGCAACAATACACATAAAAATAATACCACCAATTCCAATCCCACCTCCTGAACTACTACTCATATGGCACCTCCAGGTTAAAAAAATACCAAATCACTTATCTTATCAATAATTAATATATATAGTTTGGTATTATAAAAAAGCAACGACATGCTGCTGAGTTTAGAACAAAATATAAATCTTAGTATATACCATAAATGGATATTGAAGTATGAATTTAGAAGACTATCTAAATAAAATACAGCAGGATGAGTCCATCTTTCCAATGGATTCATACCACAAGAAAAAGAAACCTTTCAAGGGATCTTATTATCCGGAGTCAGCTCTTGTATTTGTTGAACAAAGACGGGCAATGATAGACCTTGACGGAACCATTCATAAGTATTCAAAAGGATTTCAAGATGGTGATATTTATGACGATCCTTTTAAAGGTGCAAAAGAAGTAATTGAATGGTTAAAGAAAAATGGTTTCGAAATAGTTATATTTACAACGAGAGCTTCTAAAGGAAATGCAGAAGAAATGGGCGATGACGCAGATAAGCAAATCAGGAATGTTGAGAATTGGCTAAAAGATAACAATATTTATTTTGATAGAGTTACAGCTGACAAGCTAGCGGCAGACTTTTACATTGATGATAAGGCAATCGAAATTAAGAATGGAGATTGGGGCGCCGTGAAAAATGTTATAAAAAAGAGGATAAAGTATAAAGCTGACTAATTTTGGAGGATAAAATAATGTCTTTAAAAAATTCATTTGCGAAGGTTCCTAATAATAGACTTTCTAGAAACTTTGGTGGAACCGTAGCTGGTGTTGCTGATCCGTATTTGACTGGTTATCATTTTGTGTATTTCACAGCTTTCCCAACTGGTATTAAAACATACCTTCCAGGTGATAATAAAATGAATGAAACTGAAATGCAAAACCTGCTAGCAGGAGCTTGTTTATCAGTAACACCACCTGGTGGAACTTTAAATAAAGTAGAGTTCACTGGGCTTGGTGGCGTGAAGTGGGCAGTACCTGGTAACATCGACTATGGAAACTCTGTATCAGTTAAGTTTCTAGAGTTTAATGGTCTGCCGGTTTTAAATATCATGCACGCATGGATAAAGATGATCAGAGATTACAGAACTGGTACATCCAATCTGGTTGATGGACCTAGTCTTTCTGGTTATACAAAAGCAACTTATGCTTGTATTATGTATTACTGGACTACAGCACCTGATGCTAAAACAGTTGAATATTATGCGGCATATGATGGTGTATTCCCAACTAAAGATCCACAAGATTTATTTACAAGTGATGTCGAAACAGTTGGGCGTCTTGATACTGAAATTGAGTTCAACGTTGATTATGTATGGCACGAAGATTGGACCAAAGCTAAATGTCAAGAGTATGCTGATGAGATTTTTGCTATTAAAGCAGACGTAGTTAATAAATACGGAGATACTGTTGCATCAGCAAGTTAATAAATTAAAATAAGGAGAGTAGAAAAATGTTCTTAGAAAAATTAAATGTAGGTGACTCGCTCTTATTTTTGAGTGCTGCTAGGGAGGCTCTTTGTAATATCATTGAATCTTCACATATGAGTTTAGCAGAAACCGAAAAAACTAAAGGCTTCTTAATGAACGAAGCTTCTGATTATGAAATTATGTCACTCATAATGGAAGGTGAGCTGCCCAAAGTAAAATACAATGATCTTGATGAGGCTTTAATGTTTGAAGAGTTGAAATCTCAAATGTTACAAGATGCTGAAGTAGTTGGACAGTTTATGGACGAAACAATGTTTGCTTCATTTGTAAGCGAAGTAGATTCAGTCTTTCCAAGGTATTCATCAGCAAAACCGATCATGGAATATCAAGCAAAAAATCGTCTATCCTTTAATGGTGAAATGATTTCGGAAGTCGATGCCGTTCAAACAGCTACTGATATTGCAGCTAAAGGTGCTAGACTTTTTGATAAGATGAAAAATTCTGGTATTGTTAAAGCATTACAAGCTGATATTAGTAAAGGTACTGGTGGTACAAACGTAGATGCCTTAATTAAGAAAGCTATAAAAACTGCTTCTAGTGATATGACTAAACCTATTAGGGATATATATAAATCTGCTGTGGGTAATTTGAAACAGTCTTGGGTAAAATCTTTACAAAAGACTGATCCTAACCTTGCTAGAATGAGAGCTCAAAAATGGTTTGGTGGAAGTGGTGGCAAAGTAGAACCAGGATATCTTGATAAGTTAAAGAGTCAAGCCGCTCTTCCTGATTGGAGAAAACAATTAAATCAAAGATTAACTGATGTTAAAAATGCTGCTGATAGTGCTGTGGATGCAACAAAGAAAGCATTGGCGTCAGCACAACAATCAATAAAAGCTGGTGGTGAAGAAGCTGTAAAATATGTGAAAGCTAATCCAGAACAAGGATATGTTGCTGCAGCTGCTTTGGCTTCATTAGCAATCTTTGCTGGTTACAAAACTTATAAGAGATTTATGAGTCAAGCTGCCAAAGCATGTAAAGGACAAACTGGAGATCAGAAAACAGCTTGTATGAAGCAATATAAAAAGAAAGCGTTGCTGGCACAAGCACAAGATACTCAAGCAAGTGCCGCTGCCTGTGTAAAAACTAAAAATCCTGGTAAATGTAAAGAAGCAATTTCAAGGAAAGTTGTTAGATTAAAATCAAAAGCATCAAAATTATAATAAGAATATAATACAATAAAAAAGCGAACTGAAAGGAGATAGACTAATGTTCAAAGGATTTAATATTAAGTACCCGGAGTATGAAGTAATAACACCGCAAACAAACAGATCATATCACGTTAGATCATTAAATGTACAAGAAGAAGAAAAGTTAAAAGGCAGTTTATTAACTCCTTCTAAAATTAATGAACATCTGAATAAATGTTTATATGATTCCATTACAGTAAAACCCGAAGACATCATAGATTATGATACCTGGTTAAAACAAACAACACTTAAAGATAGGGACGCGATACTATATGGACTTTATCATATAACGTATGATGAGATACGAAACTATGATGTTCTTTGTGGGAGTTGTGGAAAAGATTACCCTGTTACAGTTAAAGCATCTTCAACATTTAATTATAATGCATTTCCTGGAGAAGATGTTCTTTCAAAAAGAGTACCTATCAAACTTCCTATATCAAAGGGTGTTATAGCATATTTAAAACAACCGAGCTTGTTTGATGAAGTATCGGCTATTAAAACACTGGCTATTTCAACTAAATCTAATTTAGATATAATTACTGAGACATTGGTAATTGATAGATTTGAAGATCAAACAAAACCAGATACACCGATTGTTTATCAAGACAGGGAAGATGTTAGAGATGCATATCTCACACTTCCAGCCGGAGATAAAAGAGAAATCTATAAACATTATCGTGAAGAGTTTGGTAAATATGGAGTTAGCCTCAAAATGAGAAGTAACTGTATTCATTGTGGATTTGAAGAAGAAATCAACTTAGACTTAGTATCAAGCTTTTTTCGTATGGTACACTCGGTCTGAATCAGTGTCCGAGTATAGGGAAACGTTAGAAAAAAATATTTTTACTTGTATCGAAGTTGGTAAAATGTCTTATGCTGATATAATGTGTATGCCAGTATTAAGGATGTATAATTATCTAAAATGGAAAGCTAGTCTTGAAGAAGAAAAGCAAAAGATGATGTCCGAGGAATTCATGAGATAGAGGGGTAAAGATGGCAAATTTATTAGATAGATTTAATAAGCAAGTTAAAGGGTCTCAAAATAAAATCTATGACTACATCCCAAAAATCACTGCAAAAGGAGATTTTAAAAGAATCTCAGATTTAAATGTTATTATAAATTCCTGGAATAACATTCTAATGACTCCTCGTAGAACCTATATAAATGATCCAGAGTATGGAAGCGATTTACATTTACAAGTATTCGAACCCGCTGATGCTCTTACTTCTGAGAGGATTGAAACAGAAATTGTTGAAAGACTTCGTCACTATGATGATAGAGCATCAATAATCAGTATGAATGTATTTACTTTTAAAAATCAAAAAGGATTTGAAGTTGATATTCAAGTTGATTTTAAAGGTGAAAAAGGCGACCTATCTATAACATTTACCGACAGTTCATATAGAGAGTTACTAGAAAAAGGATCACTAACATAATGACTACTCAAAAATTTGAAAGATTATATGGTTATATCGAGGAGTATCAAAGCCTTGTATATGATTTTTATAGTAAAGATATAGTTGCCTACCTTACAACGTACTATCATATAGATACAGGTGATACTATTTGGGAAGATGAAAATATGTTTGGTGGCGCTTATGAAAAGATTGGCGACTTATCAGGAGTCAGATGGAATAAATATCTTTTAATTCCTGTATATTATTCAGAAGAAATTAATACAGCTTTTGATGGTCAAGATATTGGTTATGTAAAAGAGAATGAAACTACATTTGTAATTCCTAGCACATATGGATTTACTCCTTTCCCCAATGATAAATTTAAACTTGAACAACATTATCTTAGACCAACCAATGATGTTTATCCTGTTTACTCTGTGACAGGCGTTGAAAAGTCAGTGAACGCTGATAGGTTATTTTGGAAATTAAAAGTAGAAATTGAACAAAGTATAACTACAACACAAATGGATAGACAGGTAGTTGATACGTTCACTTTCTATGATTATGACAAAAAAATTCATACAATAGATAATGCTGAATTTCTAACTAGACTTTTAGCTAAAAATAAAATTTTAAGAAATAGACTTAGAAATGAAATGTATGATAGTAATAGTGGTTATTATTTTATTAATAATGTAGTTGCACCTTGTTAAAAATTGGAGAATAAATATGGCTGAAACAACAACATCCCAACAAATTTGGGCCTCAAGGGATCAGATACGGAATCAGATTATTGGGTTTTATAAATCGTATATGGAACTCGAGAATGTTGATCTAACAAAATCTTCATGGAACTCTTTCGTCATTGAAATTCTCTCAACACTAACCACTAATGTATTATTCTATCAAATTTCAACATATAAAGAATTTTTCTTAACTAAAGCTCAACTTCCAGAATCTATTTTAAACTTGGCAGCATTTTTAGGATATAGTGCTGGCAATGCTTCTTCTGCAACTGTGGATGCCTTTATGGTTATTCCTTTTGGTTTTGAAGACGCCAATACAGAAATTACAATTGCAGAAGGGTTTAAGTTTGAAGCTGAGGGTGGAATATTTTTCAGTACCGATTATATCACTACAATTATAGTGACAAATAACTCTGCTGTGAGGATAATAAGACAACAAGGAAACAGTACATTTGATGTACCCGTAACAATAGATGTTGATGCCAATGAGTTTTCATTCGCTCTACCTGTTAGACAATTTCAAACTTTAACACAAGAATTTATAATTTCAGAAGATTTACAAACATATCAATTTACATCGCTTGACGTTCCTCTGTCAGATCAGATCTCTTCATTAGATGTTGATATTAAACCCCCAACGTCAGCAGGTTATGAACAATGGACAGAGGTTAGTAGTTTATTTCTTATGGATGAAACTACAAAAGGTTATGTTGCTAGAAGAACAGATACAGGATTAACACTAGGTTTCGGTAATGGCCTGATTGGTGTGCAACCCGATCCTGGTAGTACTGTCTTAGTTACAACTGAATTGACAGATGGTGCTGATGGTAATATCATTACCGGAAAGATTTCTGGCGGTGAGAGAATTTATAATACAACTGTTGCTGGGATTACAGAAATAGTACAATACGAAGTCACAAACTTAGTTCCTGCTACAGGAGGTTCAGATGAAGAATCTCTTGAAGAAGTAAGAAGAAATTCAATTATAAACTTAACCTCGTTAGAAAGACTTGTTAGCGAAGAAGACTATCAAAATGCAAATGTAATTATTGATGATTCCCCATTGGGGCAAAATTCTCTGCCAGTATTAAAACGATCTGATCTTACAATTAACGAAATTACTTTATTTACGACTCTATTATTTTTAGATGGTTTAGTTCCAACCAGAAATATAAAATACACATTTCCTGCAACAAGTTATGTTCCTCGGAATACTATATTAACTCAAGATGGTATTGATTATTATACAATTTATGATATGTACGTTGATGTAATTAACTCAGTTGCTTCATACGTTTATATTTTATTTATAGTTGAACAAATTCCTTCGTTGGTAACTAGTTATGGGTCTACGTATAATTTATATTCAGATCTTTTTATTGCTGAAAAAGATGGGATTGGTGCAACATTCGCTCTTGAATACCATTCAGATGAAGTTGACTCAGATTTATCAGAATGTGAAATGGAAATATTAGAAACTGGTGCTAAATATAATATGTCTACTGACTCATCAGCTACTCAGTTTATTCTTATATTTCCTGATAATACTGTAATCCCTAGTGGTGAGAATACATATTATTTTACAATTACACATCCGGTTGAGGGGTTGATTGCACAATATCAAGCGACATTCACATTCAGAGAAGATTTACAAGATTTTGTAATATCTGATGCAGTAACTGATGGTACATCCTATGTTGTGTACGATGTACCTACCGTTCAAAAGGAGTATTACGACGGTATTAATCAAGTAGACTTTGAAACACAAGTTCTACAAGTTTTATTATCAACAGTTACATTTAAAGATTATAAAATGTTAACTGATTTTGTTAATCTTAAGTTTGCAAATACAACTGGTGTTATGAATAATATGCAGTTAAATCCCGTAACCATTCCCGCCGTTATTGATATATTATCCGTTCCTCCTACGTCATGTAGTCTTGCTGATCGCTATATTGTATTGAATGGAACAGGTGCTTGGTTAGGGCATGATGATGATATTGCCACTTGTAATGACGCAACAGCATTAACTTGGGTTTTCACTAAAGCTAAGACTGAGCAAATGACATATGTAACTAATAAAAGTCTAAAATATTTATATTGCGAAAGCGGATGGGTTGTACCTTCATATAATATTCCTTTAGATATTTCTGTTGATGTTTTCAAGACTTCTACATATACAGGTTCACTTACTGAACTAACCGATGCAGTAAGGAGTGCGTTGGTAGAAGCTTTTACAGATAGGTTTGGAATTAATATATCACTTTATCGTTCAGAGCTTATTGATGTTATTCAAGAGGTGGAAGGAGTTGAGCACTGTAGGTTAATTCAACCAGAATCAAGTATTTTCTTTGATTTTGATATTAATGATTTTACTCAAGAACAATTACTATCATACGGTCCTGAGTATGTATATTTTACAGAAGATACTATATCAGTTAGGATATTCTAAATATGGATATAATTTTAAACAAAGCAAAAATTAATTTACCACAGATACGAAGAGTAATTGAGAAGTTAGCGGCAAAAGAATTATCTTCTTTATCAGAACCATGTTACTATCCTAAAACAAAGCGATTTTATTTTGAACTATTAAATATAATGGGGTTGAAAGATAAAGAATTTGCTGAGTTCATTAAAAGAAATTACAAAGGTAAAAAAGCACAACAATGGGCAATGTATCAAGATAAGGGAACCAATATGTTGCTGTTTTTAATGCACCTCTTTTTAAAGAAAAACAATAAAGCAGGTTTCCATTCAGTTGTTTTATATCACCTCATTGTACAATACTCGCGTTTAATGCATAAACAATTACAGTATTGTAATCCCGATATTTTCAGACAAACTCTTGAAAGACTAACTAAAACACATTTATTTGCTAGAGAGAAAACAGTATCCAATGCGTTATATTACTTATCCAGAGAACTCTACGTCCATAAAAGATTTATAGAAGCATTACTTGAATGGGATATGGATAAAGTATTGGAGTTTCAGGTTGTATCTCGAACTAGGGTTTCTCAAAGCGTTAAAAGTTTTGTTGAAAACTATTACAAAATAAAAGAGAGTGGAGATGTAGTTAAAACCCATGATGAACCCAGTGGAGATGAAGAAGATTATAGACCAGAAGTGAAGGTCGGTCAAAGAGGAAAGAAATCAATTGATGAAGTTGTTAAAAGATTTGTTGTATATAAAATTGTTGATAAGGTAGCACTAGAAGAAGCTAAAAAATTAAGTAAGGTTAAAACATCTATTGCTACTATAATAACAGAGAAATTAATAAACGAAAAATATATGGATAATATTAGAATGATCCTGCAGTTGTTTGTTAAAGAAATACCTGATGTGTCGTCAATCTGTGGGAATAAATTTTATCCGTATGTGAAAAAATTGATGGCAGTAAAAAGGACCAGAGCAAATGTTTACTTTAAACAGCAAGTTAATATTCTTCTAGTTAAAGTTCTCGAAGCTGGTGGTCATAAAGAAGCATATGATTCATACACATCCCAAACCCAATTCATTATCAATACCTTCCTTGCGTATTACTTAACTATAGTGTTAAGAAATAGTCTCTGTTAGAGAGTTCCTTCCGCTCTTCTTCTTTTTATCTCGTCAATTTGAAATTGATCTCTAGTTATTTTATTCTGATTCGTTACTACACAAAGAGAGGTAGCCCCCGGAATTTGAGGGCAATTTTCCATTCTAAGTTGATATAGAGAAATATTCGCTTTCAAACTAGAAATTAGTTCGGCAATTTGTATGTCGGTAAGGCGAGGGGCAACTTTCGCTTCTGCTTGTTGGTCTCTCCCAGGAGGATTACTTTTTTGAGCTTGTGTTTTTTCCACAATTTTTTGAGGAATTTTTACAGTTGGTGATGGAACAGATTTAGAGTTTGTTTTACTCTCTCCTTTATAATTTGAAACTTGTTTTGTAGTTTCCATTCCTTGTAAATATTTTCGAAGTGTTGGTCTTGATTTTCCTGAAGCATCCCCAGTTGCTAATATACTACTAAATAGACTTCCGAAATCTATTCTTACATCCGCCATAGCTAAAGATTGATTATATCCAATTAGTTGTTGGTCTCCGCCTTTAATAACTGTAATATTTGAGATAAATGCTGGATCGAGATCATATATTCCAGGAGATGCTATTCTATGAATAAATGGCCAACTGTAAGTAATTCCATCATCTGAAATTGGAATTCCAAGAAGCATTAATGCTGCAATTGGTCCTATAATATATTTTTTGGTTGATTCAGCATTTCCTGGATTTGGATTATATAGTCTCACAGTCATTGTATATGAAGGCTGAAATCCACTCGACTTCCACACCATTGGAAAATCCATTCTACCGCCAGCCATTAATTTATTTACTGTATTTACCATAGTTCCGCCTGGACTTCCTATAGCATTAAATAACTTTTTGACTAAATTTCCAGCTGTTTGCATTCCTGACCCCAACGCTCCAACAGCTCCTCCTTCTTTAGATAATTTTGAACTAATATTCTGAAATCCTTCGGTTACACTTCTCCCTCCAGCAATTTGAGCAAGAGATTGTGCTCCTTCTGAAGCAACGTCTGTAAATTTTTGTAAAAAGTTTTCTCCATATTCATTTGAAAATGAATCAGTTGGGAAACTATCAGCTAAAAATGCAACTTCAACATACCCATTATGTTTTGTGCTAAGTGAAAACCCATGAGCTTTTAGTAAGTTATGATAGTATTTAGTTTTATCTGCACCTCTAACATTCGGGTTACTTACTGGTGGAGAGAAGGCTGACGCTCTTGTAAATAAATCAATACCTGCTGCAAACGACGGCAAACCTGGATATATTCTTGCTATGGGCATTGAGTTTAAAAGCATTTGATTTGATTGAGGTATTAAATTTGATGGTGGCAACCCAAAAGTGAAATCTAAATCCACTAATCCACCAGTTTCTCCATTTGCCATTTGTTATATCTCCTTGGTTAAAACATCTCTAAATCTAAATAACTGGAATCAACTTTTCCGGTTATTACTGTTCTCTTAAGATCCTGATATAAATTATTTGCTGCTTGTCCGCCTGAAGTTGCTATTTTTTGTGAAGAATCCGAAACTGTATTACTTAAATTTGTTACTTGAGTCCCAACAGATTCGCTAATATTCTTGCTCATTTCTTTAGTTGCATCTAAAGTATTCTTAGCATTTTCTTCTAGTGCCTCAATAGTTTTCTTAGATTTTGCTTCGGCATCTTTAGCATAATCTTTGGCTATTTCACTTGTTTCTTTAACTGCTGTCTCAACTTTATCTTTAATCTCTGTGGCTTTTTCCTTCCCCCTACTCCATACTACTTTTGCTTTGTTTTTCAAATCAGTAGCAGTAGTTCCTACTACACTTTCTGGTACTTTTCTTTTGTTTCCATGTTCTTGAAGATATCGTAAGAACTGCATCTCACGCCTAGTACCATAATCATGTACTTCGCCTTCGTCTATTTGTTTTCCAAAGAAACTCCATTTTTTTCTAGAGAAGTGAGGAACACTTTTATCCTCTATGATCCATTGGTTTCTCATCGCCGCAATTTCATTCGGATCGTACATAGAATAGATATCCCAATTTTTCGCCTGGTATTCTCTCTGTGCTGCAGCTACTAATTGAGATGCATGAACTCCTGCTTTACCTAGCTGACTTTTTCTTGCTTCTCCTGCTTTACCTGCACCTCCTGCTGTTTGAGATATTTGTTGAGCCATTATTATTTTTTCTGTTTCAGATATTAAAGCTTTGTCTTTAACTTGCCCTTTTACTGCTCCTAGTTTGTCTTCTGTCACTTTCATTTTCTTTCTATGAGTAGACTCTGCTTCCGCAATGAGTTTATCGAAGTGTGCTATCCATTTTTTTCTTTGAGGGCCACTTATATATTTATCAATTAACGTTCCAATACCATATCCTATTGCAAACCCCATAGCTGGACCCAAAAAATTCTTAAATGCTGCTGGACTGAGAAAGTTTGCTAACCATGCTTTATTTAAACCAAGACCAGCTAATACAGTTCCAATTGTACCTACGATTGTACTAATGATACTTCCTATTCCACTAAATGCACCCATTATTAAATCCCAGATTCTTTTCATCTTACCACGTTTATTCATTTGATCTAAATCTTTAGCTATTCCTTTTTGAGTCTTCTGCTCTTTTTTATGTTGTTTTACATTTGCAGCATATAAATTATTAACACCACTTAACAAACTGCCGCTACTTTGTTGTTCATCTCTCCATTTTTTATCCTCAATTTTTTTGGCTTCTTTCGCATACTCTACAATTCTTACTGGAGTTGGTGCTTTATCAGTACCTTCTGTTAGCTGCTTTTGTATATCTCCCCCACCAGGAAGTTCTCCATATAAGCTTTTATTTATTTTTGCACCTTCAGTGGCCTCCAATATTTTATTAATTAAATCTGTTCCCCACATCTTTCTTTCTTTTGAAAGCCAGTCTCCGAGAGTTTTACCTTTTCCCCATCCTGCTTTTCCAGAACCTCCAAGCATCAAATCAATTCCACCTGCAATTAAAGGCGGAACAAATTTTGCACCTAGATTTAATGCCTTTCTAGCTATACCCATTATAGACCAGAATGTTTTCTGTATTCCAAGTAGAGGTGGATATTTTTTACCAGTTATGAATGTTGATAAATCTCTAGTTGCCCAAGCTGTATGTCTTGTATTTAAAACAATATTATCCAATCTATGCATACTTTCTGCATATAACATACCAAGTATTATACTCATATTTTCATAAGGATTTTTAGAATTAGGTAAATGACTTTTGTAACCACCTCGTGCTTTAAATACTGAGTATGCTATTCTTCCAGGTAATGATAAACCAGTAGATATTGTCTTTAAACCGAACATGATTTGTCTAAATGTTGGATGTTCAATCAACATTTTAGTCCATACTTGTTCCCATGTTCCAATTGTTGCCCCTAATGTATCCTGAATTGATAACACAGCTCGAAGCATTCTCATCTGTTGAGGTTCTTCATATTGTGTTTGAACTTGGTGCATTGCTCTAAGGAACCCTTTAAAAATACCAACTTTTTCTAATTTTTCTTGACCTTTTACATATCCAGCCATATTTGCCATTTGATGTAATTGGGCTCGTTTGAAAGCTACTCCAATTTCTTGAACTGCACCGACGGACTCATCTATTCTACTTAAAACTTTTTCAATAGGAGCTACAATTTCTCCGGCATGGACTTCGACCATACCACCTTTTTTGACGTATCCACCCTTCTGCATCTTTGGGATATCGCCATCTTCTTCTCCTTTTTTCCTTCCTTTAAAGAACCCTCCGATTGTTTTTCCAATACCACTAAATACACTTTTAAGAGATTCGGCCATTTTCTCTTTGCCTTTTTGAAAAACATCGGTCTCCATAAACTTAGCTGCAAAATAACCAAATAGGGGAGTACTTCTTGAGAGTGCCATTGCGACTATATTTTGTTTATTATAACTGATGTCTTCTGATATAGCTTTTCCGTATTGTGAAATAGCATCTTTGGTGGCTGTTGCAGTTCCTAATGTAATACTACTAATACCTTGAGCAAACGAACCCATAGTTTCTTTCATTTTATGAAGAACACCAATAGTAGCATTTTGAACTTCAGCAATACCTTCACTATCTCCTGCCATTTGTTCAACTTCAGTTAATCGTTGATCGACTTCAGCTTGCATTTGATTGACAGTATTTGAAACACTACTGACCTCGGATATCCTTGTATTTTGTGAATCAGCAGTTTGTGTAATGCTACCTGGTTCTATGGGTTTATCGGGCATGATTTTTATCCTCTAGCCATCATTTTAAACGCTTTCTTAATATTTGCATCATTTGGAAACAGTTCAGCAACAACACATATAACTTCAGATACTGAGAACAGTTCTTGGTATACTCCTGTTATTGTATTCCTTTTTCCAAACGATGTTTTATATGCTCTATTCAGTGCACTTATTAAATGAGAATATTTACCATATGCTCTTTTAAATGCGTTGAAGTTTAAATTAATAATTTTAATTGCTACAATATAGTCGGTTAATGCTCTCATAAAAGTATTTTCGTCTAATGCTGTATAAGGTTTAAAAGAAGATTCTAATAAATAAAAATATTTTGTAAGAGTTTTATTTACGTTTTCTCTTCCTGCTGCAGTATCTAATAGTGACATAAATCCTATAACTTTATCTAAGTCTTTGGGGGTACTTTTTAAATTAAATATTTCAGTGAAAAATGTATCGTAGTATTTTCGTAAAAATGGAGTAAAGAGTGAAAGAAACGATCTTAGATTTTTTCCAGCTGCTAAGTGCATACATTCATGCATTGTTGTTGAAACAAGTTCATTGTTTGATGCTGTTCCGAAGATACTTATATTATTATCAATTAAAACAACAATTCTTTTTTCAGCAATATAATACATTGCCATTATATCGCTATCTGCTGAACCGAAAATTCTTCTTGCAAAAAATTTAATTAACCCTTTATGTTTGTAACATGGAACGATTGTTCCTTTTTCTACCATAGTTTGAATATCGTCAGCAATATCTTTTCCTCTGCTTGATTTTCTGAACGAAATGATGAAACTCTCTTTTAGTTTTTCGGAAGTGTAAAATTTACTTCCCCCGATTTCCAAAGCAACTTTCAAACCAATTGGTAGTGAAAATAACTCCTCTAAGTATTTATCGTCCATTATAACTCCTTATTCTTTAAAGAACTGTAATGTATCAATGAATCCAACTTCTTCTTTTTCTTTAACGTGTCTCATAATACTATAATCATTAAAATCTGTACCTGATCTCTCTGTATTCATATTCATTATATCAAGCATTTCGGTTGAAAGAGATGCATATTTTTTGGAGTCAAGTAATAAAGGTGGATCATACTTTCTAACATACATACATACGGCAGCAGCTAGTGCCAAGTCATCGTGACACCCTGTATCTGCTTCAACCTTACCACTTGTTTTTGAAACCAATCCTGTTAATTCAAGAGCAAGTCTTTCTGATCTAACACTTTCAGGATATTGTGTCATATATGAATATAAAGCATCAATCATTAATGGTCTTGTTTTTGCAGTTGTTGATATGCCAGGTTTCCATGCATTTTTTCCAACTTTTTCTTTATATAGTAATGTTGAAAACTCACTATTATTAATATGCTCAACAACCTGATTACCATATGAATTTGATTCTACAACCAAGGTACCAGGATATTGTGTTGCAGCAACTTGAACAACTTTGACAAAATCAAGGACTTTACACTTTCCTTGATATTCCCAAACCTGTTCTAATGTTTCATAATTCCACACAGTTATTGCTGACATATCCTGACCATGCTCTGGAGCTGTATCAACTCCAATTATATAATGAACTCCTGGTATCGGTTCTTCAAATTTCCAGACTTCACCATTGAATATTTTAAGTCTTTCTAACGGTTTGATACATGACGCTTGCATCTTTTCAACAGTGTCTGCTTCAAAGAATGAACCCTCAGCAGGTAAGAATTTTAACTCTAACTCTTGAGCTATTTTTTTATGATCATTGTTAAATAGTCTACATTGGGTTTCATACCACGAAGGATCTTCTGATAACTCAGGAATCATCTTCCAATGAATAACGAATGGATGAAAAATATCTTCTCTTGAAATTGCTCTCATATATTTTTCAAAATACCACTGTCCAATTCCAATTGTTTTGTTTGGAGTTGAAAGAACTACAGTACCATATGGAATATTTGCTTTTCTTGCGTGCATTTGGTTTGTTGAAAGAGCAGGAACCATGCTAGTCCATGCTGAATCAATATGACCAACAAATGCTGCCTCATCAATTACTAATAGAGTAATTGCCTTACCACGAAGAGTCTTATCTGGAGCATTTGGGTTGACAGGCGAAGCATATACTTTACTTCCATTTGTAAGAATAAATGATTGCTCTGCTCTTTTAGCAAATCCTCTTCCAAGAAGTCCACCAAGAGGTTTCATCCATTCAGGAATCTTTTCAACCATTCCTCTGATTGCTCTAGCAAAGTCTGTTGCTTCCTTGTAGTCTTTTGAAATAATCCCAATTACAACATTGTCATAAAATACTGATAACCAAGCAGAGTATGCTTGAATAATTGTTGATATCCCAATTTGCCTACTTTTTAAAACTAATACATATTTATATCTTTCAACGCTATCAATTAACTCGACTTGTTTTCTGTACGGATTTAGTAATCGATCTTTCCCTGGCAATTCAATATATACATATTTTCTACAGAAGTAATCGAAGCTAGATTTACACTTTAAAAATTCTGCAACGAACTCATCTGCCATTTGAGTTAGTTGCTGCGAATTTCTAGCGATTGATAACATACGATTCTCCTTTATTATTTGTTCTTATTAGTTGATTGTCTTATTGGTCCTAACTAAGTATATACGTGCCATTGATTCCCAGTCTCTTGCTTTTACAAAATCTAGTGTACTCGCTTTGAGAATATACTTTCCTGTAAGATTTGTAACTGAGGACATTTTAGAGTTTAATTGTACTGCTTCACCTACCTCCATAAGATTGAATAACATTAGACTTCTTTCTAATTGTATTGTTACTGTGGCTAATTCTGAAATTGATTTAGATAGATTAGCGTTGATATATGTTTGCGATTGATCATTTCCACTATGGTCTTTTGAATATAGAACTCTAGTTTTTGGATCAATATCTTGTTTATCAAAAAAGATTTCATTTGATTTTGAAATTATTCCATATTTTCCGGCAAATGATTCAAGGTCTATATCAAATTGTGTAAATAATGTATCTTTTGGTTTGGCAATATATTTAATAGTTGGTGCGATTGCCGCAAATGTTGAACTTCCGCTATAACCAGTTTTTAAAGGGAGTAGTGTATAGTAAGTTGTTCCGTCTCCTGATTTCTTAATTATATCTTCATTATTAGCTCCTGTTGCTAATTGCCAAACTGTAAATCTATGAGATGTTGTTATTTTCTTAGTTATATTTTTTATATTGAGTATCGACTTTGAAGGTTGGGTTGTATTAGAAGAACAATATACGGCAGGAATCCCATTAAAGATACCAATTGTTCTGTTTAAATATTTTATAGCTTGATATAATGTAGTTGGGGGTACTAAAATTTGATCTAGTACCTCAGTGTTTCTATCATTCGTATCATAATTTAAAGTAGTATTCGTTACATAAGTTGATACCAAATGGTTGATGGCTGTATATAAATCTCTTCCAAAAAATACATCGTTTACAATTGTGTTCATTACTTTATAGGGGTATCTAGCAACTGCAGTAACTGTAAATGGTTTTCTTTCTTTATAACCAGTAGTCTGCAACGGAGGTCCAAGTTTATCGTACATTGGAACATCTATTTCTGTAGTAATAGGTAAGAGTTCCATGCTTATTCTTTCTAGAGAAAAATCTTCAGCAACAGTTCCGATAAATCTTATATTTAGACTGATAGGTTCTTGACCATATAACTTTTCTACAATAACATCAGAAGGATCCAAGAACATATCCAATATTACTGTCTGATATGGAACTTCAATAGACGAAAGAATACTGATTTTATAAAGATCAGGAGTCAAATCAAGTTTGCCTATCTTTACTTCAAATTCATATGTTCTGGTTGGTGACCAGTATCTACTTTTTTCTACCATCCATATAACCTCTTCTTTTTATTTTTTGTTCCAAAAAAAAGAAGGTGGGGGTTAATAACCCCCACACTTATTAAGTAGTTTCTCCCGATTCTATCCTTGACAATACATCATACATTCTTGCCGGAATGACAAGAACGCTTTCAGCTGCACTCTCAAGCATTTTCTTTGCATTGAGGTTTTGTTCAAGACTACTATACCGAACAATTGCAAGGAACATTTGCCACAATGTTGGCAACCGGCCTTCTTCATCTTGCATATCTTCAAGCAATTTTGAAACTGCTTCTCTGCGGCGTTTACCAACAGCTTCAATCAGATCCATTGTACCGAGCATTTGTTGTTCAGTTACTTGCTCGGTAAAATTTTGTGATATTAAGTCAATGATGTTTTCTGAAAATGCTCCCATATATGTTCCTATGGCTGAGGACATTGTTGTCCTTGCACTTTCAATGTGAACCATTCTCATTTCCCCTAATTTGAAGGCAAACGATAATGACTCACCATCATAATCCAATGAGATTGCAAATGCTACTGATGCCGCTTTTGTGCCGTCATAGCTATTATTTACAACCATGACTGGGATAACATCGCCGGCTTCCAGAGTATTTTTACTGCTCTGAATGGCGATCTCATTTCTCATCCGGGTAAGGTCATATGACATAATGGTGTTTTCATCAATGATTGGGAATCCAATACTCTGGACTGAATCCCGAATCTGTTGATTTAAAACATCATTCCCAAGGAATTTATAAATGTTGGAAACATACCCACAATATTTATAGTCTTCTTCGTCTGGTGGGCTTGTGTAAACTGCAACCACTGGGACAAAATCATTATCCGTTGGATGAACAAATACTTCATCCTCGCCTGGCAAATACCCTGTTGTCAATGCTCTATATGCAACAGAACCGTATCTGTCAGAATGGAAGAATAGCCCTTTGGCTGCTCCACTGGTGTTAAGACCCATTTCAGCTGCTCTCTCTGCGAAAGGTATCATTTGAAATCTCCTTTGTAAGCATATGTTCATCAAGAACATTGCCAATTGCTTTTTTCATCTCAAGAAAAAGTCCTTCTTGAAACACTACTGCGATGTCATTATATACTAATCTTGAAAAGTGTTTTAATAATATGTCCATAAATTGATCAGGAGTAACATCCCCGGTTATACCATATCTACTTTTTCCGATATAGGTTTTATCCCTCATGCAAAATAATATCAGGTCTGCTTCATGTTGAAGATCATTTCTTGGGATTGTGTGAGTATGTGACCCACCTCCCATACTGCCTGATAATTTTGAGTGAAATGTACTAGGAGCCATTATATCCTCCGGGCTTGAAACCTCAGATAGATATCTCGCCCATCAAACTTGAAACCAGGTTCAACATTTTCGACTTTGAATCTTCCTTCCATTTCCCAAAAATGATAAGCTCGGTCCGGAGTCCATATGGATGCATGAGGGCATGATGGTTCATTTAGAAGTTCTGTAGTTAATAAGATATTGTGTTCTTCAAAAGCTGGGCACGTTGGACTCTCATCTAATAATAGTTGAGCGAGTGTATTATAGTTAGGTACTATAATATCCACTCTGGCATTCTTTTTTGTAACAGTTGAAATAAGATAAATGAAATACATGAGCTGTGTAAATGATACATGCTCAAGGAATCTATAGATACAAACTCTATCAAACATCATGATAGTTCTTTCCATAAATTCAAAAGCATCCATTTTGACATTTGCTTTATGATACCTTGTACCAATCCACTGAGTCCAGTCATATTCTACTACTGCTGGTTCTGTGCAAAGCATATACATGGGGTCTACATTGACAAGAAATCTTTCTTGAAGATCGACATCTACAGTATCTATCGGTGGAATCTTTCCAGCTGCAATATTTAGTATTGTTTCTGACATATAGTCTCCTTTACCAACTTACATTTTTTATTTTTTCTCATCGTACAAACTCAATCACAATACTTTTAGTAAAGGGTTGAATATAGAATTTGAAGTACCTTTCTTTATCCACATCTTGTGTGTCCATTATTTTAAGGGTTTGAGAAGAAACTTCCATTTCTCCAAACCGTTTTAAATAAATATTGAATTTGTTATTTTTAGATGGAATTGCAAACAATCTAGCATTCTGAGAGTTCATAAAATTATCTTTTATTTTATGTAACCTTTTAAACATTGACTCTCTATTAAGGTCAACAGTTCTACATATTTGATCATAGATAACATCAATCTCGGGATATCTGAATGATACTCCTTTGATTGTAACTTTGTTATTGTTATCGAGCGCAATATATTTAGTCCTGTCAATTGAGGATATGAATATCTGAAATGTTTTCCTCAGATCAAGTGGAGTTTGTTGAAGGTTTGTTTCTCTTAAAGATCGGGTTATTATAATTCCATCATATTGGCGTAAGATTATTTGTTCGTCTTTGACGTTATTTTTGCTAATATATTCATCAATTATTGATTTGGTTGTATTTCTTAAAAGAGATGTTAACCTAGGATTCTTCTGCATCATTTTCCCAATTTGAATGTTTCTTGCTATCTTATCATTTGGGTCAATACCTGTCATATCGAAATCCAGTTTTTTCATTATATTATAATGACAGGCTTCAATATCATAGAGATATACATCTCTTAGGACTAGTTTTAATTCATTATTTATTTTCATGATTTAAAAGAGGGCGGCGGGGATGGTTTCTGCTTAGACATGCTGTCGTCGCATCCAGCCATCGGGCCTGTGTCCCGCCGCCCAAATCTCCATTATTCCAGGGTATTGATGATCACGTTATCAATTTGGAGATGGTGATTGATATCCGTGACTTCGGCCTGACGAGCGAGTAACCAGTCAATGGCGTCGCCGTTTGTGGCAAGATCTTCGACCTTGCTACTTTGTTTGTACCGAAGATGTAACGCTTCAACATCGACCGGTTGGGCAAGTTTATCAACGATTGCGCCGGAGTCAGAAATTATACATTCAATTTCATTTTCTTTCTTTTTGACTCGAGATACTGAATAAGGAATCAGTTTCCCGTCGATATTGTTACAGAATACAACGATGAGTCCAAGTCTTACCCCATAACATTTGATGAATATACCATTACCATAGTCGTAGGCTACTCGGAATCCGTTGTTGTAAATCTGCATATCTGATGCTTCCAGATCAAGAATAGGAAGTGTATCAGCGTGTTTGAAAATGAAAAGATCTCTCTTTTCATGTCCTTCTTCATCAGTTTCGCCACTGCCATCTGATACAGCAATGATCATGTTTCTGACTGGGTCGACACCTCGGATTGCAACTCGAGGAATATTGATGTTTGGAAATTTATCAACGTTTTCCTCTAACCAGGTTGATAATCCTGTAACCCCGATGCCCGGAACTCCCGATGTCTCTGTGACTGCTTCAGTTTCCTCAGCTACTGCTTCGGTGGCCTCAACTGACTCATCCGGAATATCCAGTTCTGTTGCTGAAAATACGTTAGCTTCTGCTCCATCATCTTTTACCATGTCTGACAAGTTTTCCATTTAGTTTACTTCTCCTTTAGTTTAGTCTTCCCACTTTAGTAGGTCTGTCTCAAGATTTGCTCTCCACTGATCTGGGTCATAATCCCCATATGTTTCAAGAGCTGCTCCTGCAAGAGCCATAATTTTAACTATTTCTTCATATGCCTTGGCTGGCGCTGATCCTTCATCTGCATGCTCAGTACAACCTTTTAGCCAAGGAGGTAACTCTTTCGACCACTTGCCGGCATAGGCGCTTTTGGCCTTGGTAAGATATTCTTCGATAATTACAAGGAAGCTGGCGAAGTTCAAAGTCTTTACATTTCGATATTCACCGAATGCTCGAGTTTGAAATGCCCTTTCCTTTCTATAAAGTTCTAACACTTTAAGTGTATTCATGTTATTAACCTCGTTAGATACTCATGATTCGTGTACAACTTGTGGTGATGTTCTGGCATATATTCCAAAACAATATCACCCTTCCAATGATACCTTCTTTTCAACTCTTTAACGAAGCCAGTTAAATTCAGATCTCCATTTTGAATATTAAATGGCAAATGCTGTTTCCTTCCTATTCTGTTTGATAAGTGAATCACGGATGTATACTTTAAAATATACGGTAAAATGTGAGGATGGAACCAATGCTCTTCTGCATGGCTTGTATCAAAGCAAAGTTTTAATCGGTGCGGATTTTGCATACACCTTTCAATAATAAATAATGGATTTCGGAGTGCCTTTTTCTTCCTATGTTGGAAGTTTTCAATACACAATGTAGCATCAATATTACTTGATAAAAACGATTGTATGAAAAATTCTGCCCCTTTATTTGGATGTAGAATAAATTTTTGACAGAAGATTGTACTTGATAGTACTTCAATCATGCGTAGAATTTTATCAACTGGCTGCTTTAATGTATCAAGGGGAAGGTGGACTGCATTTACTCTGACATTGTTTTGATAGATTTCGTTTACAATATCATCACTATAATCTTCCCATAATTGATACTTATATAAAGCTAATTGAATTGCTACGGGTATCTTTTTCAATTTGTATCTATTATCAGGTCCGAAACCATATGATATAGATACATTTATCATGATAATTTCTCCACTACATTTTTTAAAAATTGGTCTAAATTATCAGACCACAACTCTTTTATTACAGGTTCAATTTTTAAGTATCTTACACCTGTATGATCGTAAGGATAAGTTCCTACCCATGTCCAAGGAGATGTGGTATAATATTTTCTTATATGACCGGCTCTTTTACCTGTTAGCATTACGACTATTGAACCGTAGTCACTATATTTTTTTAACATTTTATGTTTAACCCATTTATATCTATTTAATATTATACCAAATTGATGGGCTGCATACATAGGTACTTGTGTTCGCCTTGCGCAATTTTCTTTCAATACCTGAAGATATTTGTCTTTTTCCATGAACCATGATTGCCAACGTTGCTCATATTTCCAACTTCTATGATAACCGGAATCAAACTGAACAATATCGCCTGTTTTCCAATAACATCGTCCTTGATCATGGATGATTTCAAATGTAGCTTCATATGTTTCATAGAATGGTGCTATATTCATACGTCGATACTGTAATCCGTTACTGACACCGCTTTTTGTAACTTTATATGAATCTCCTTCCATCAAATCCTCCATTAATTCCCTTCCAATTGATAGCAATTGCCTCAGATGTGTGTATTGATTCTTCATGACTGCATTTAATAATCCAATCAATGACACCTGATATATTGTCAACTGACTTACTTATTGCTCGAATTGCATCTTCGACGAACATGGGATTCTCCCCTGCAATTCTTGCTATCTCTTGTTCATCTACTCTTTTAATGACTGGATATGGTAATGTAGGGATTACATTTTCAACTGCATTAATTATATCCTCTAACCAAATGTATTCACGCCCATATGTATCTTTTTCTATCAACACATGAGCAAATGATCTTTGATTATGAGGAAACCCTTTACTATCTAATACACTACATAGTTCGGCAGAGCATGGACAGTATGAAGAATATTGAACAGTAGCTCCCTGGAAAAATCTATAATACCATTTTTGCTTATAATCTCCAGAAGATTCTCTATAATTTACATCATACAATTGACCTTCAAATCTACATTTATAGTAGATAGGAAATTCATTATCTGATTTGATTGATTTCCTTTTAATTGGCATACGAAAGTCAAATTTCATATATGCTGCATTTGTTCCCCACGGACTACCATCTCCAACGTTTTTAATAACTTCTTTTAATATGTGTTCGATTAATTTACTCTTTAAGGGTAGATCTAAATATGGTTTTAATGTTAAAAGGAGTCTTGACATAGAGATCCCTTTCGTTTCAGAATCCAAACTAGTTCTTAATGAAACATTGGCGACCATTTGATTGAAACCGCCATTTTTGGATTCAAGTTTAAAAGGAACCTCTACATTTTCGACTCCAACTTGCATGATGGGGATTTTGACATTTGGTTCGGTGCATTGTATATCTGGCAAGCACTCTTTAGCGTAGTCTTGTACTGATTTTTGAGTTGGAATTTCTGTCATTCCATTTCCCCCTTATAATTCCGGAAATATAAATTCATAAAAATGTTTAATGACCTTTTCCTCCCATTTCTGGTGAGCATGTCTGTACTCCGAAATGGGAGGAGGATCATTTAGTTCATGAGTTCTATCGTTTGAACAATAGAACTCAAGATGAGCGGTGCCTTCCCAAAGATCTTTATTGTTATCACGTTCAATTTTACCATTTTCAGAAAAGTAAAAATCAAGGGCAGGTCTTACATAGCTGAACATAATAGGTCCGCCACAAATAGGACAATCTCTTTGTTCAATAGTCATTTAGTTGCTCCATCAACATCTAAATTATTTGGATCAAATGAAAGAACTTTACCAGAAATTCCAATTGTACGTTTTTGAATATCCTGTGCCCTTTCAGTGACCATTCTTCTGAACTCTCTAATCATTTCGTCGTGTTCTTCTTGAGAGTATCTGGGCAAGTGATCTCTATAATCATCTTGTATTGGTGAATCATCGTCGATAACTATATTGACTCTACTCATAAATATAACTCCTCTGGGTCAAATGAGAGGGGTATGGATTTTTCTTTTACTGGCTTTTCAACTTCATCTATGTATGGATTTTTCAGTTTTGTTTTAATCTCTTTTAATTCACTCATCATTTTATATAAATGTGTGTCTCCCATTCCGTAAAACCCCGTAGATGATGATGTAGATGTAGATGTGCCAGAAGACCAATCACTGATAGCAGACATTATTTATGATTAACTCCTATGACGGTTAAGTATGAGTTAAGTAACTTAACTGATTCAGGAACTGTATCTAATTTTTCGGGTTCTTCTACTGCAGAAGGATCAATGAAGCTCCGTAGATATTGATTTTTAAGATCTATACAATCTGACTTGGTTGTTAAAAATTCAAACAGATTTTCTGGAGCATCATGAGCAATTATACAAGCAGTTTCCATTTCTCCACATCTTTGCCCACCTTTATTTTTTCTGCCACCTAATGGTTGGAGGGTTCTCTTTGCATATGTTCCAATCCCTCTTGCTGCCAGTTTTTCTTCTGCAATATGAACCATACGGAAGAAGTAAATGAAGCCAACTGCAATTTCATTTAAGAGATGGGTATTTGATAATGGATCAAATATTTTTTGCTTGAATTGTGTGCCCGTATATTCTAAAGCTTTTTCCATGTCCTCTATTTTACATGACTCAAATGGAGGTTGAATAATTGTGAGATTCTTTATATATGTCGGAGTAATCATTTCGGGAAGTTGTTCTTCAAATTGTTCATAATACCACCCAGTTTCCGTTTTGTCTACCAGTTTAATATAATCTAATAGATACTTTCTAATCTCACTTTGATCCTGTTTAGTTTTCAACATCTCAAACATATTTCCCTTTAAACTATCAAGAGACATAGCGAGATGCAACTCATATAGTTGACCAATATTCATTCTGGAGATGATACCTAATGGGTTAATACAGATATCAAGATGCCTACCATCCTCTAACTGTGGCATTTTTTCATGAGATACAATTCTTGAAATAACACCTTTATTCCCATGACGGTTGGCAATTTTGTCTCCACACTTTATTTGTCTGAAATGTACACCAAACATTTGAACATGGATACCATTGATCTTTTCTCTTTTGTTTTTGTATTTACCAACGAAAGTAGAAATTTCTAAATCGTTTTCTTTTATAAACTTATTTGCATCATCCTTCGGTAACTTACTTTTAATTAATTTCCTTAAATCAGCTTCCTTGTCTTGTTGTTTTTCAATAGTTTCCTCAACCCAATCCTTATATTGAGGAACATCGTCATTCCATTCATTAGCAAATATTTTAACTTCTGATATGATGAAGTTTTTATCTGCTTCCAACCTTATCTCTTCACTAAATACAGAGTATAAATCTTCTGAGGTTAAGGTTTTGATTATGGCATATGGATTACCGATATTTATTTTTTCAAACTCATCTGGTAGAGGTTTATATTCGTCCTTTGAAAGAGATAGCAGAACTTTATTCGGCGGGATTGTAAATGATAGATCATGAAAATGTACAGATGTGAATGTACCTTCCTTTACCAATCTGTCGGATATAATGATTCCGTCTTCATAGTTATTTCCATAATAAACCATAACGCCTGTTAATAGATTTTTACCAAATGATATTTCTCCATCCTTACAGTAATTGCTTTCTGCAAGTATTGTCCCAGCTTTAAATTTATCACCAGGTTTGACATAGATATTCATGAAGTCCATGTGCTCAACATATATTTTTCTATAACCAATATTGAATATGTCAAATTCATTATTATCATAAGCAACTATAAGATATGTGTTGTCTATGTGAATGACTTCGCCATCCCTTTTTGCTTTTTTCACAAATTGCGTATAATCTGTATATAGACTTTCACATCCAGATTGAATCATTGGTCTGTCAAAGTCTTTTAACAATATCGCCTGACGCATTTGAGAAGCCGCCATTTGCAATCTTGTTTGATCATCATGCTCTAATAATGGAGTGAACGAAACAGGGATTGAAATTGGTTGGTTTTTTAAGAAATCATCTTGAAATCTCAGATTATCATCAACCAATACATTGGGTATAAGATTTTGTAGAACCCCACAATTGTCTCTATCTGGTGTATCAACTGGGCATACCCTTCCGAACATTGTTGGGCATATATCTCTGAGATGCCTTGGAATATTTTCTCTTTTGAATCCGCCTGGGCCAAGTAGACTTATTCTTGACAACTTTGTTAACTCTTCGACCGGATTTATTGAAAAGTCAAATTGAACTATATCCGATACATTACATTCTGATAATATTTGAGTTGAGTTAATACTGAATTTTGGTTGTCTGCTTGATCTATTTGAGAAACATAGATCAAATATAATCTTGGACACTTTGGCATATATCATATACTCAAAACATCTTATTCTTTTATTGACGAATAGTGTATCATCAATATGTTTGGTTTTCATTGCTTCAATGAGTTCTTCAATAATTGAACCCGTTTGTAGGAAGTGGTTTGTTAAAACATCAACTTTGGGAATGAGATCTAATGCATAAATAATATCACTTCCCTTTGATTTTGCATTGTAGCGAGAATAGACTCTACCTATTTCGTGAATAAAATCGTCTTGGCTGAATCCTTTTGATTCTTCATAAAAACTTTTAAGGTCTTCTAGTAGATTTAAATATAGATCTTCACTGGCTTCTTCGATTACCAAATTTTTAAAATCAAATCTTTGATTCAATACAGCTGGTCCGTAGAAACCAAACATTAAAAGAGCAAATGAGATCTTTTTCCCAAGAAAACTGACTTGAACGTATGGTATTTCACGCTCTCTAAATAGCATCAGTGTTGCGACATTAGTCCTTAATTTAATGGACTCGCCTCTTGTTACGATTGGGATATCAAATAACTGAAATAATGGAATCTTTCTTCGACCGTTTATAATGATATAATT
>Ga0307375_10001252_pt1 | contig 28171 bp, 31 predicted proteins | sample TR1MG_FD_202531 | JGI IMG/M metagenome (GOLD analysis project Ga0307375, IMG submission 202531) | Soil microbial communities from Risofladan, Vaasa, Finland - TR-1 | ecosystem: Environmental > Terrestrial > Soil > Coastal area > Acid sulfate soil | place: Finland: Risofladan, Vaasa | collected...
GCGAATGGCCAGAACTAGTCGATTCATCCATGTAAGCACCTTCCAATATCTATCACCCATTCGAGAGGGCAGGCTGAAAGCAAGTTCCCATTGCGCAGTCTATCAATGGACTGCTAGAAAAAAACAGGGGGCATCGTCGCGAGATCAGTAGCCATCATCCCCCCCACCGTCGTAGCCCGTCCGTCACTGAAGTACACCAACAAACTGGCGGCCGGGTCGGGCTCTTCGCTCCAAGTCCTCGGCCCCTCGCTCACGCTCTGGGCCTCCGGGCTTTCCGCGCGCGAGCTCTGCTCGCGACGATCCCTGGCCCGGATCGACCAGCGTGGCGCCAGGCCCCGTCTGAAGAGGTAGAAAGTCCCCATATCCCCCCTTCATCTCAGCCTGATGCTATATGCGAGAGGTCCAATACCCTGGTTTCCTGCGCAAATCAGCTACGGCGACAATTTGCATTTCCCCACCTATGATCCGGTACAAGATTCCAAAAGGGAAATGGGGGATAAGGCATCTACGAATGCCAGGTGCAACTTCAAACCAGATCGAGGGAAATGCAATAATATCTACTACCGCGGTCTCAAAAGCCTGTATGAATCTGTACCCCAGCCCATTTTGCATGGAATCATAATATGATGCGGCTTCGAAGAGTTCTGTGCGAGCGTCAGGATGAAAGTACCATATCATGGTTTGTAGAGTTTCTTGATCTCAAGCAAGACATCAGGGCCGGGAATTGGGACAGTCGCTCCCGTATCGAGATCATATGTCCGCTGAACCGCCACTTGTGTCCATAGCGCCTCATTTTCTTCTTGAAAGGAATTGAGACTTCTATATACAGAATCTGCTATTTTAATGCGTTCCTCAACCGGCAAAGACAAGACAGAGTCAGTAAGCTCGACAATATTCATGGCAGCCCTCCCAATACGAAGTGACCTTCCTAATCCTCTTCTCCCCCCTACATCCTCCCATCGAGAAACTTCCCCGTCTCCTTGTGCTTGAACTCGGGGATCATGGTGTTGAAGAGGTCGATAAGCTGGCCTCTGCTCCAGCGACCCGAACGACGCAGGTCGGCGATGGTGTCGCTAAAGAGATCGAGTTTCGATTGATCGAAGACGGGGGAGTTCTTGATGACGCCCAAGGCCTCGAAACGCTCCATATCCAGGGTTTCCGCGGCGGTGTAGAACTCTTCGAAGTCCTTTTCGCCAGTGGTGTCGCTGGAAAACAAGTACACGGGATACTGGTGTTTGGCCTTGAGTTCGGCGACGCGGGAGCGGGCTTCGTCCTCCGTGGCGCAATGCACGGGTTCGTAGCCCAGGTTCACGAGGTAGCGCTCGGCAATTTCGCTGAAGGTGATCAGGTTGAGGTCCTGGTCCAGCTTGGGAAAGAATACGTCGCGATTCTGGCCAAGGAGGCAGGACATGAGGCAGAGTTCGCCCGATTCCTGAGGCGTCACAAAATAGCGCCGGACATCGTTCGGAGCCGCTAAGGGTTGGCCCTTCTCGACGCGGCGGTTGAAGCCATAGAGGAGGCTGCCGTCCGAGAAGGCCACATTTGCAAAGCGGGCCGTCGATACCGGCAGGTCCAAGGAGCGCCGCATCAGAAACATCTCCATGATGAGCTTGCTCGCCCCCATCATGTTGACGGGATTGGCAGCTTTGTCAGTGGACACGCAAAAGTACTTCGAGGCGCCGGCTTCCTTGGCGTGGCGCATGGTTGTGTCGGTATTGAAGACGTTCACGTCGATCATGCGCATCAGGGTGTAGGGGTCTTTTTCGCTGCGCACGTGTTTGAGGGCCGACAGGTTGAGCACATAATCATAGCCAGGGCCTGAAGCCATGAAGGCCGCAAAGATGTCGGAGCCCGCGTCGATGGCAAAAGTAGCAAACTCGCCATCCGTGTATCCGACAGAGCTACGGATATCTCGAACCAGTTCGACCATGTTGTTTTCACTGATGTCGACTACGTGCAAGATTCGAGGGTTACGCTTGAATATTTCGCGCGTAACCGCAGACCCGATGGAACCCGCTCCACCAATCACCAAAAAACGCGAAGAAGCAACTTTCTCCGAAAGTTCGAAGGCGTTGATTTCGATATCTTGAGAAAGCAAGGGGCTAGCGCGGCCAAGTAAAGAAAGCATTGTATCCATATGGCAACCTATGAAGAGCTTGAAATATAGGGGGCTAATTCCGAAGGTACTGGAGGGAGATCCTTAATCCATTTTTGCCAGGCCGAGGATGAGGGGTACAAGATCGCTTCGGCAGTTAATATTATGAGTTTGAAATAATTGATAAGTGTAGCATGATCGACATACCAGCATTCAAGTTCTGCCTTGTATGGAGCGATTATTTTTTGATGAAAAGACTTCTTGTCTTGAAAGTTTTGAAGGATTTCTTCCTCATTCCTGAACACCACAGACCCTATGCCCGTTAGCCCTGGCTTTGCGTCGTAGAGCTTTTTCTTAGCGGCCTCGGGATAGCCTTCAAAGTGCTGACGAACGGTCGGCCGATAGCCAACCACACTCATGTGTCCTATAAAAATATTGATCAGCTGTGGTAGCTCGTTGATCTTGGTCTTCCGAAGGAATTTGCCCATGGGAAGCATACGCGGGTCATTCTTATCGGTATAGAGACCACCGGGGAGATTTGGAGAATCCAAGAGCATGGTAGCGAATTTGAAAAGGCCAAACTCCTTGCCATGTCGGCCGATACGTTGCTGACGGTAAAAAATGTAATGTTCACCAGAGAGTTTCAAGGCAATAATTATTGGAATCATGAAAAGGAAGAATACGAGTATCGCAATACCTGAAAAAAGGATATCAAAAAAACGGATCACGGGAACCTCAATTATTTAAAGGCAATACCGATGCCAGTCCGAATTTCGGCGCAAATGCAAAGTACTACGGCGTAAAAGCCTTCAGAAATATTCCGTTAATTTCGCCCATTTCTTTTGGATGGTGCAAAAAGAATATTACACCGGAACCCTAAAGGCCAGAAATATCGCGAAGCCATCCATCAATTGAATACTTAGCATAAGTGGACGCATCTAAAGGCAAATAGGAGCCAGTAACAAAATCTCGCGCAAATTCAATAGAGTCCCGATCGATTATATGGATATTGTTTTTCGCATAGAAATCGTAGGTTTTGATCGCTGGATTGGTGGTCAAAAGTTTGCGTCTCGCTCCGAGTACCTCAATTGTGCGCATGGTTAATCCCAATTGACCGGGATGCTGAATATCAAGAACACATCGAGATTTCCTGACAATCTCTCGGACCTTATCGGGCCCCAGAGAATTGAAAGACAGGTCAGATATCTTGCGATGCCGCATCCCTGGGTTTGTGGCCTTCATTATCCAGAATATTTTTCTATTGCTTAGGTACAAGTGAAAGAAAGTTCTTAGTCCCTGCCTGACGGCCAAAGCGTTTACCCTTTCGCACACAGCCATCCGATCGCTATGTACAGTTCCGATGAACGAAATGTCATATTCTGATTCTTCATCAATGGACGGTAATGTGGCATATTCCTTGCAAAAAAAAAGAGGGCGAAATTTCATTTCCTTATAATACGCACAGTCACTTTGATCGAAAGATAGCACCCTGTCGAAATATGGCAGTAAAGTCTCGTTGTTTGTTCCTGTCTTGTTGCGGATTGAATCCCACATGTACAAAACCAGTTCCGACTTTGGGAATTTGTGTCGCATTTTCTTGACTATTTCAATGTTAAGCGCCTCCGGGCTTATGACAACTATTCGAGTAAAAGCCAAGGCTGGATCAAGTATCCCAAATTGCTCTCTATAATATCTTTCAATCCGGTTTCTAAGCAAGTTCGAGTTGAGTCGTATAATCCCTTTTGTGAGGAAGTCATTTCCTGGTCTTTCATCTATAAAATAGGCCTGCCCACCTGATGCCTTTATTGCTTCGGTTATGGCACTTTCGTATCCAAATGTCCTCGGCGATATCAATAATGTTGTCGTATTTGCCAAAAAACCAGCCAGTAGCTCTGCCATACTATGAAAACAACCCCTTTTCTTTAAGTTCACTTAAGGACTTTTGATAATTATCCTCACCAATCTCTTGGGTCTTGACCCAATCTGCAAAGCGCCGAATTCCTTCTTTAAAAGCGACACCAGGCTTGTAGTTAAGCAATTCTTGTGCTAGCGACATTTCCGCGAAATTATGTCGAATATCGCCAGTCCGAAACCGACCACTCACTCTTAATTCACTCTTGGATTTATATGCCAATTTGAGCGTCTCTGCGACTTCGTTTACGCTTATTGGAATACCTGTTCCGACATTAATGGCGCAATCAAGTGGATCGTCGCAAATTAGGGTTCTTATCGTTGCATCGACAACATCATCGATATAGACGAAATCCCGCGATTCACAACCATCCTCGAATATTTCTATTGGGTTATTTTTTAACATCGCCGTCGAGAAAATCGAGAGTATTCCAGTATAAGCATTCTTCAAGGATTGCCCTGGCCCATAAACGTTCTGGTACCTTAGCGCAACCGCGGGCGTACCCGTCATCTTCCCGAAAAGAAGTACAAGTTGCTCCTGAGCCTGTTTTGTTATCGCGTAAACAGATGCTGGGGCCGTGCGCGAATTTTCATCTGTAGAAAGCGGACGCATACTCGCTCCGCAAATCAAGCATTTCGGTTCAAACTCGGCATTCTGAATATCTTGCAGATTTCGCGGACCTGGGTATTGGATACCGTGGGCCGTACACTCATACTTCCCTTCTCCATATATTGCCCGAGATGAAGCTACTACAATTTTGCGAATCTTGCTTTTTGAATGGGAAAGAACATCAAGCAGAACGGCGGTACCTCCAACATTTGAATCTGAGTATTTCGCAATTTCATACATAGACTGACCAGTTCCCGTTTCTGCCGCTAAATGAACAATGTAGTCCGCGCCTGGAATAGCTTTCATCCAGGCTTCACGATCCCTTACATCTCCCCTGATGAATTTGGTGATCGCCGAAATTGATCGAAAGAGTTCAGATTCCTCGGGCACCTCTCCATGTATTTGTTGTGTTAGGCTATCAAGAACGACAACTTCATATCCATTCTGGACTAGCTTTTTGGCTACATGAGAGCCAATAAAACCGGCTCCACCACTTATAACGACGGTCTTCATTCCTTTCCCTCATTCAAAACCCATTGCTTCATTATGCGATCATACTTTTTGATCACGCGCGCAGGTGCGCCGACGGCTATACAATCGCTTGGAATGCTATCGACTACTACTGAAGAAGCACCAATTATAGTCCCAGCGCCTATGTGAACACCAGGCATGACCACCACGTTATCGCCAATCCAAACTCGATCTTCAATGCAAACTGGAGCCTTGTATAATGGACGTGTTTGTGGGGCGCTATCCGGGGAAGAGCAATCTATTCCAGAATATTTCCCATGTGAACAATCGCTTATAAAAACCTTGCTCGCGATAAGAACATCATCGCCTAAAATGACGGATTCTGCGGATACAATATGAACATTGTCATTCAACTGGACGTTATTGCCTATCTTAATGGATGCCTCTTTTCCTTTCGGAGAAATAGCCTCAAGTCTGCAATTCTTACCGGTTGTGAATCCGCTTCCCCATTTCATCGCACTTTTATTCCTAATATCAATTGGAAACCGAATCAATCTTGCTGGACTAAATAGAAGTCGCGTTCTTACTAGACAAGACAAGATGTATAGGAGAGCCAAACCACGGTACTTTATCATAATCAATTACCACCATTATCAAAAATATAACAACAGAATGCTATATTCGAATTATTCTCTAATTATGAATGACACGCCTCACGAACGGAACCCATGAATGCCTAATTCGCATCAAAAAAGCCATTTAGATGTGTCGGTTGCCGCATCGCAACATTGCAGGTAGGCAAGCGCCCTCCCTCCCAGCCTTCAAGCGACAATCATCTAAATATATTCATACTCACTCTTTACTTAAAAAACACATCCTTTTGGTTTGCTATGCTCGAAATATGCGCAAAATACCGCATAAGATAATAATATTTATTTGGTCCCAATATCCACAACGCGATTTTCAAGAATGAACCGAATATTTTTTGTTCTCTTCTATGCTTATCTATATCTTTAAAATTTGCAATTCCTACCTTATCTGTTGACTTCAGCAATAATCTATGTTCTTTAGCAAAGCTATGCAACTTAGAAGAATTAGAAAATAGATTTTTAATCTCTCCGTATTCAATCACAAAATTATCAAGCAGTCTTCGAAGAATCGGGGTGATGTATTCGCCACTATCGAAATAATCATAACTATATACTTTCCTCGTATAGTAATCATTTTTCAATTTCTGTAATTCAAAAGAGTATTTGACCAATAGCTCTCTTAATCCATTTTGGCAATTTCCAATAAACCTAGTCTGCTTATTTGCTAATAGTTCCGGCCGCTCTGGGTTAAATGAACTAAAGTGAAAGAATATAAGTTTCACATTTCTATTAACCATCCACTCATCATTTATCATTTCTACATTTCGTTCATGCAAATTCCAGAATGCAACATTACAACCCAAATTTCTTACAATATAAATGAAAGGGAATATTGCAATTGCTAGGTCGATCCATTTTTGATCTACGGCAAGTCCTGTCTGCGGCTCATAATAGCAAAACTCAAACAGCCGATCACTCCACCATGCAAGAAATTCCAATGCCCGATTATCATCGCTCACGCCAATAAATCCTAAATTATAGGAGCCAAATCTAATAAAATCAATATCATCTGGTCTATAACCATCATGTATTGGAGTACATGTATGAGGCGTAACAATTACCGGCCAACTATTTAGATATTCAGCCAGGGCAATAAATGAGGAATATACAGCAATATCTGGATCAATATAGTATACATTGTTGTATTTTTTTAGCATTTCGATCAAAACAAAAGGCTTTATACTTGTGCATAATTCAATGATATCAAACTTAAATGCCATTTCTTCAAATTTGGGAATGCTCAGGTCTTCAACCCAAATAATATCATAATCTTTGCACTGTTCTTCTACTTCTCTATCCCTTTTGTCGACAATAACTATGAAAAATGACTCTCCTGAATTATATTTCATATATGTATTTCTGAGCAACATAGCTTTTGCTAAATAATTAATTGCACATATAGTTACAGCAGCAATATTCTTCTTTTTATCAATTGCTTTCATTCCGCCTCCAATTATCTATCTAGTTGCGCTCTCACATCTATTCTTCTATGCCTCTTAATATTTGTAGCTATTTGCCTCTTTAAATAGGAAACCAATCCCCAAAGACTCCCATAATACTTCCTAACGATATCGGGAAAGGCTTCGCGATATTTCCAATCTACCATATTCTGGGAAACACCTTCATTTGAGAAGAAGGCAATGATCTCATCTCGAAATTCGATCAAAAAGTGCTTGCTCGTAGCTATGTATATATTGAATTCATGATCTGCCTGAATAGGATAGCCGGTATCGAAAACACGGCCATCAAAACAAGATCTATTATATATAATGCCTTGCTGGCACCAATTATTGAATATCAACCAATGCGCATCTTTTCTTGGTTTTGTTAATCCGCGACCTTCCATTAATGTTCTCCCAACAATAACATCCGATGTCATATATTCTACATTCATTAGAATATTATCAATTTCTGGTAATATGAGATCATCGCTTCCAAGAAATAAGATGTACCCATTATCAATTTCGATAAGTGCCCTGTTATATGCGTCATATATGCCAGCGGGAGGCTGATAAATAATTCGCAGGCTATTAACTCTAAAACTTATGTATTCATCTATTTTAGGGATTTCGCTTCCTGCAATGATTAGTAGGTCAATCTTCACAGAGTATTCCAAGCCAGCAACAGAATATAGGCAACTCAAAAATTGGTTCTCTTTAGGATCTTTCGCTGCAATAACAATCGTCATTTTGCTTGACATTCTAGATCCCCCCCAGTGCAACATCTCTCACGATTGCTATTTTATTTTTAGCTCCGACATAAACCATGTCCAAAAGATAAACAAAGAGCATGAATACCAGTATTGTTGTCAAATCACTCATTCCTTGGTAATAATCTTGGATAAACGTATTTATTGAAGAAACAAGAAATGGCACAGCAATGATCCTATATTTAAAATATTTCTTATCTATTATATAGTTAAGGAACTTATTTAGTGTTAAATAGTATATAAGTATCCCAAGTACTCCAAAGATATTTCCTAATCCGGAATAGTTGCACAGCATATAGCTTGGAATTTCTGCATTCGGGCCAGTAAAGTTATGAGCTCCATATGCAACCCTACTGAGAGCAAAGCCAAAAAGTGTTTCAATATTGTTAGCAGATGAATCCTTGAATAGTCTTGCAATACCCCTATGAATTTTAGCTAGGGAGGAGAGATCTTCGCCAATTTCTAGTGGATTTCCTAAACTATACGCAATTATTGTCGACTCGCCATATCTTACAAATCTTTCAGCTAAATCTGATACACTAACATTCAATCGTAAAAGTGCAAACCCTGCAAAAATGGCCAAGGCAGAGATCACAAAAACTTTCCTAATTTTGCTGATACCTATTTTCTTTTTCTTCATATCTCGATAGATCAAATAGGCATTCAAGATTACCAATAAAAAGGATGCTTTTGATCCTGACAGGATGTTGCTAATTATCAACAGGATGCCCAAGATATAGGCGCTTCGCCTTCGCCCAATGTCAAAATAAAAAATAATAACAAAATATCCCAACATTCCCGATATAGATAGAATAGGCCTAAGTAATGAATACCAGCCTTGAGTCATATATTCAATTCGCGACCCGTTAAAATTCAAAACAAACATAACTGCAATTGTTATATTTATAAATATTCCTCCAGCAATGATACCGATCAGAAGTTTCGGATTCAATCTTGATAGAATATCTAATATTCTATTTCCATTTCGTACAATTTTAGCATACGTAACAAGGGCGAGAGCTGAAGCAAAGAGCAGATAAGCCCAAAACTGAATGACCCTATATGGGCTAATTCTATTTTCAAATATTAAGAAAATAATAATTGAAGAATTGAATATGTTTGATATTTGCATGGTTAGCAAGCCGTTTATCATCTTGCCGAGGAAGATCTTCATAGAACCTAGATTAATCGCAATTGCGACTCCAAGCGCAGCGAGATAGAGGAAAATATCTTGAGAGATTGCGCTAAAAAATTCAACAACTATCATAACTATCTTTTCAAGATGTCATGGAACAAATCTGAGAGGGTTATTATTCGTATTAACAACATACCTACTCCTATTTTTCCATATTCGATGTTGCACCATTCTCTTTACAGGAAGAAATATGAAATAGTAGACATAAAACACATATCTATAATAGGTTAGGTCAAACTTCCGAAAAATGTCTAAATGATACTTTACCCACTTTATCTCAAGATCAACCGGGGCAATCGCGAAAGGCGCCCTTTCACTTCGGACTAAAACACATGCATCATTCTTCTTCAATATTACGATATCTCCATCCATATTCCTTAATCCATCGACAATTCCATACATATGGCCATAATTTGTCAATATCTTTATTTTATGCTTGTCAGGATTATATATCTTCCTAGAAAAGACGTTTCCTGAAATCAAGGAGTGCCAAAGCATGAATTGGGGGTATTTTGGAAGTAAATGCCTAAGCGCTGCTTTATAGCTATTATAATGAATTGTCTTTGATAATATACCTAATGTAACAATTAGTATTGCTTTTCCTTCTGAGATTATGTCAAGCACCCTCAACATTCCGCCATCAGCAAGAATATCATCATCACCAAATATCCATACGTAAGCGCCATTTGAGACCTTTGCACAAAGAAGTATATTGAGATCCCCGCCAATATTATTAGTGTTTTCTATAATAGTAACGCCGAAGTCCTTAACCTCGGCAAGATATTCTTTAGTGCCATCATTTGATGCATTATTTATTATCAATATTTCGATCATTTTGCTACCATTTTCTATCGCATCCCGTTGCCTGAGAATATTGGGAACAAGCTCCTTGAGATACTTCAATCTGTTATATGTAGGGACGCAGATAGAAAGTATTGGTTTTTCTTCGCACTTATCGTTTTTCAAGTTAATTGGCTCCCAGTTAGAATCTGTCAATCAATGCTCGGTCAATATCTCACTGCGGAATCTTGTCGAATATATCTATTGCTTGCCGCATCACGATATTGCTGCAAATACATGCAGATATTTCGTCAAGCAGAATTCCCATCATTTCTTGCGTATCTTTGCAAGCACCCGCTGCCTCGTTAGCGAGTGCTTCATCCGCTCGACCTTGTCTGCGCAGGACTTCAACCGGTAAGAGGTTACAAGCTTCTTGCGGCTTTCAAGATTGATGCCACTTTTGCCGCTTTTTGACAAAAACAAGAAAAACCCATGGCATGCCAAACGCATATGAAACCAAGAACCCAGAAAAATACAAGTATGATGGTAGCAACTCCCCGCTGAAATATGTTGCAACCACAAGAAATAGGCCTGAGACAATGGATGGAACAACCAATGGCTCTTGCTTATGTGCCCTCAGATAGACGGCTAGACCATTTATTATTAGCTGCATGAACCACCCTACAACCAACATAGATAATGCCAGAGACGAAACAAACCTAGCAGCCAGCTTGTCAAAGATTGTCCACCGACCGGATAATGTATAAGCTGTAACTCCCAGAGCTATAATTCCACAAAGATAGGTTCCCATAGATAACAATAGATTCTTTCTAAATTGCCGATCTAATTGTTTCCAATCCCCCTTTGAAACCATCATATTGAACTTCGGAGTATTGGCTGCTATCCAGATATTAGAAATACTAAACATGGCAGTCGCCAAACTAATCGATATTCCGACTTTGCCGGCTTCAACCGGTCCATGAAAGATGAACATGAATGGAGTATATATTTGGAAAATTAAATAGCCGCTCGACCAACTCAACGCATACTTCCATAACAGCCTGAATATGTCACGACCCCACTTGAAAGCGTTCTCAACCTTGGTCAACATGATCTTAAATAGGGCACTATATTTCACAAGCAGCAGCGCGGAACTTACAATGTTCCCTACTATATAGCCTAAACCTATGGCATATAGGCCAGTTCCAAGGAAGAGCGATATAAGAGTCACAAATACTTGCGTTATCGATACAAAGAAGAGCCTCTTCTGTATGTTCGCAACCTGATTGCAGCCTGTCACAAAAGAAGAAACTACACTATTTAGAAACCCCAATGCGCTCGCCGCGACATATATTACCCAAGGCATTAGCCAAATGTGTGTATCTCCCTTTCGGGAAAATATAGCCCACCCCACTGTGAAGATGACGGGGAATGCAATGGCAACAAGGAAGCCTGTCCATTTCAATACGAACCGAAAGAGCGAGGAAAGCCTCCCTAGAAATTCGCTGGGCCCTTCCAAGGTCCCATCAGGATTCATTTTTAAATGAGCAAATTCATGAGCTGAAAACTGAAGGATGATGGTTGTAAAGCCAAGATCGGCGAATATCGACAATGCCGAAATGCTGCCAAAAGTGAACCAGTATCCCTGAATTTCAGGTTTCAGGAAAATTGGGATCATTACCAGCAAAAGCGGGCCTGAGATTAATCGGAATGATTGATTTACCGAACTGACAGCCACATCGCCGTCTATAGATCCCTTGATCCCTTGAAATATTTTCCTTACGCTTATCATGACTTACAGCCCACGCAGCAGGCGTTCGCTGAATGTAGTTACGCATTTATTTAAGCGCGACCAGCACCCTGGCAATTCCCCTGTACACATTTTAACCGTTATAACTTGTCTAGCTGGAACACCATCTTCATCCCCTACCATCATTGAATGAGACCTGTAGCCAAGGTCGCTAGAAATCGCGTTGCCCGAAGGTAGCTTGAAGCTACTTCTAGTGGATCAATGAGACCAAGCAAAGCAAGGGAATGGTCGCCCTTACTACAAATGCCCTTGTTAACACTTTGTGCTGACGCTGTCATTATTGACACCATAACTACCTGCGTTTCAATGCTATCAATAGCCGTTCTTGCTAGGATCGCGTTTGCCTTGAATCCCTGTCCAAGATATTTCGAAATTGAAGGGAGATCAGTGAGCACACAGATCTTCGAGCGGTTATTGGGTGTCCAGCTACGGGAATCGGCAGTCGTCCCACACGGCGGCAGATTACCTCTATTCAGATTGTCCCCCAGCTTCTTCGATTAGCCTCTTGTATCGTTTCTCAAGCATCTCAATGCGCTGCGTATCCTCATCGAAGATAATCCCATAGAAATTTCTTTTGTTCTTCAACCACATGAGCTCAAATCCAACAGCCTTCAAAATACCCTTCTCATACTCTCCGCTAAGGGCTTCTGGACATTTGAAAATGGCTTTTCGCGTTTCATAATAATCAACTATATTTGGACTAAACCGCTTCAAAAAAGGAACAGATTCCTTAGAAACGCCACCGCCGACACCAACAGCAAGTTTCTTTGACTTCGCCTCGGCAAATACCTTTTCGGCGATATTGAAAATCCTGTCGGAGTTGACATCTTCTCTCGTAAGGCCCAAGGAACCTGTTAGATCTACGCGCCCGAAAACAATTCCTGCCAAGCCAGTGATATCATAAGTACAAATTATATCATGTATCGCATTACACGCTACAATTGTTTCAATATTTATAAGGAAATCAACAGATTCGAATTCTTCGTTTGGGAAAGCAGTATGCGCCGAAATAAGAAATTTCTTCAATGCATAGGGCGATTCGATCATCGGTCCAACTATCCGAGTTACACCAATTGACCTGGCATCATAGAGATCTTTAAGTGCTTCGCATCCACCAATTTTGATCGTGAGATCAAGCCCGGCCTTTGTAACGACTTCCTTTAGCCGCAGTGCTTCCTCAAGACGCGTGCCTTCAGCTTCGAACTCTGCCTTTACGCCGATAAGGTTGTGGTGTTCTCTCAAATCGATAAGTTGGTCCACCATCTTTTTCTCAATCAAATTCATACTGCCTCCCTATCATTTTCCCTGACCTGAACTGGATCTTCAATCCTTGGGATCTTCATCGTGAATCATATTGCTCTCGAATTCTATCCTACTTAGGAATGGGTATAAGTCCTCCAGGGGTTTCGAGATCATGCGACCGTCGGGCAATTTCTCCGAGGAAAGCTTGGGCATGAAGGTATAATCATGCGACAGGTAGACCTCACCAATCGCAGGGCCGGCGATCGACTCAAGCTCTTCTACTAGATTGGCGCATTCCGAGTTCTTGCGAGCGGCGAAATAGGGAATACCGTATGCTGCGGCGATTTTCGACATCGAAGGCATGCCGACGCCGCTTTGAGTATCACAACCTGCCCTTCGACCGAAAAAATTATCCTGAGTCTGCTTAATGGAAACATAGCCGTCGTTATTTAGGTAGACTAGTTTGACGCGAAGACGATTCGTGACGAGCGTCTGGAGTTCCTGGATATTCATCTGGAGACTGCCATCTCCAGCGAAACAGTATACATTTCCGACGCCAGATGCCGCCGCACCGATTGCTGCGGGGAGATCGTAGCCCATGGACGCGCAGCCTGAGTTCCAAAAGAACCTCGAACCGGTCTGCACGACTCCTGCCTGGAAAAAGCAAACACACGCTGTCCCATTACCCGCGACGGCAACACTCGAAGCCGGCATGGTACGGGTGAAGGCATCAAAGAAATAATATGGATTCAGACCATTTGCATCCCCGGCTTGCTCAGGGAGCACTACCGGATAACGATCCTTCCGCTCTCGGCACCAGGAAATCCATGAATCGAACGTCCTTCGCTGTCCCTGTCCTTGAAGCATCTCGCCTGCTGCGATAATAAAACGCTTTGCGTCCATATGGATCGGTATTGAAGGCACAACTGTTGGCTTCCTGAGTTCTGCCTCGTCTATGTCAACAATGATTCGCATGGCCCTATGAGCGAAATTCTCCCAATTATAACTCGCTTGCCGTATGTTGTTCCGACTCCCAATAATCAGAACAACGTCGGCGTTCTGAAGCGCGAAATTCCCTGACCTGGAGCCCAGCGTTCCGATCCGACCCACAAAGAGCGGATGCCTATCAGATACGAGATCGAACCCATTAAATGTAGTTACGACCGGTACGCCAACGGCCTCGATGAAAGACTTCATCTCTTTCAGCGCTCCAGCAAGCCGAATCCCATGGCCTAACACGATCAGCGGTCTTTTCGCTGAAAGCAAGAGACCTAGCGCCTCGCCGATCCTCTCCCCGTTGTCCGGGCTTTCCTCAAAGGAAACTGAATCACCAATGAGCGTTTCTGGCTCTATCTGCGCCGCCTGGATATTCATTGGGATATCGATCCAAACGGGTCCCATTCGGCCCTTTGTCGCGATTGAAAACGCCTTCTCAATTTCTAGACGAATCTTGGCTGGGTCTGTCACTTGGACCCCGTATTTCACTAGGGGCCGGACAACCGATACGATATCGACTTCCTGATCCCCAAGTTGCCTGAGCTTTAGGTTGGGGCAAGATCCTATGGTCGTTTCGAATTTCACCTGTCCTGAAATATAGATGGCGGGAATCGAATCAGTCCATTGGCCCAGGACGCCTGTAAGGGTATTGAGGCCACCTGGCCCCGTTGTTACGTTGACACATGCCACTTTGCCGGATGCCCTGAAATATCCCTCAGCAGCGATGGCGCAAGCTTGTTCGTGATGGCAATAGACCACGCTCATTCCAGGCTGGTGGGAGAGAGAATCATTCAGGTGCATGGCCCCGCCACCGGTGACCATGAATACTTTCTCGATTCCCAGCTCGTGAAGCCGTCGCGCTATATAATTCGAAACCTTTTCCATTCTACCTAACCTCAAGCAACCCTAATAATTCTTCAGGATATTCGATTGAATAATCGGGCCTAGATTCCTCAAGCAAAATCCTATCACCATAGCCCCACAACGCGGCAATTGAACGCATACCAGAAGCGAATGCAGCTTTCATATCGTCAGGATGATCCCCAATGTACGCAGCCCGGCTCCGATCGATGCCAAACTCTGCCATCACTTTTCCGACTAGCCCCGATTTGCTGCATCTGGGCCCAGCATAGGAATCAGATGAACGAATGGCGCCGAAATATTGCGTTAACTTGAATGATTCCATTATGGCAAGCGTAGGCTTTTTTGGTTTCATCGTTGCCAAGCCAAGCCAAAAGCCCGCATCAAAAAGGGTCTCGAGAGATTCGCGTACGCCAGGATATAATTTGGTCCTAGCATGGACGCGATTATCATATGCAAATCTAAACTCGTGCTCAACGCGCGCAAGGCTGTCCTCATCTATCGAAGGTCTGCAATTTCGAACGATATTCCGAATTGAGAGACCTATATCCGAAATTCGAGGTACAATTTGACCTAATCCAGCATTTCCTACCGCCTCTTGAAGCGCATCTAGAATTTCCTCACTTGAATCTATAAGTGTTCCATCCAAATCGAATAATAGGATGCCAATTGTCATTTATCCACCATTAGCGCGACAATGTCGATCTCGTCTTTCCTTTTTGCGTACCAAGCGGCAAGACGCTCCAGGCTATCTCTCATTGAAGTGAACCTTACACTCGGCATTTCCGTAATTAAACGAGAATTATCACCTGAGTATTCCAAGCCGAGTCCTTCGGCTTGGAGCCGTATTGGAAGATCGCGTCCGGTCACTTCCAACACGCTTCTGGCGATTTCCTGCAATTTGGCCGTCTCACTGGGAACTATATTGTATGCCTTGTGCTTTGGCGCAGCCGACAGGAACCAGTCGAGAATGGGCACGAGATCTTCGATCCATAGATAGCTGAAGACCCGATCCTGCTTCATAGTGAGCGGCAAATTAAAAAGAGCCTTGCATATCATGTTCGAAATGAACCGGATCGAATAGTCCTCATAGGGTCCGAAAATACCAAAGATACGCAAGTCGACTATACTTGCGGAATTTTCTATTTGCACATTACAGACATACTTGGAGAAGCCATGATCGTCAGCGGGCAGATGGGAACGCCATTCCTTCTCTTGCATTCGTGGCCGATAGAATCGTTGATCGTAAATCGCACCCGATCCTAGTGTAAGCATATTTTGGACGTCCCCGGCATGACGCGCCAAGTTGAAAAACATCCTCGTGTTCGAATAGAAGAGATTCGTCGGGTCTTTGGCGTTGCGATGCCCAGGCTTGGTCGCACCATGGATAATCGCATCGACTCGATTTGCTTTGAACCAACTATCGACAGCCTCGGTGTCACCAAGGTCCAATTCTGCATGAGTAGGAGCGACAATTTGGTATTTTTCGGATAGCCAGGATTCGAGGATGTTCCTGCCGATGAAGCCTCTTCCTCCTGTCAGCAGAATGCGTTTCATGATTGGGAGTCTGCCGCCGCCGTGAAGGCTTCGATTTGGCGCATCGTTACCTCATGCAAATCATGCCCCTTCTCTAAGGCGACATTCCATTCGACGATCTTCTCAAGCGCATCGTTTAGGTTCCAGACTGGCGCCCATCCCAAGCGGGCTCGTGCCTTTGAGCAATCCAGCTTGAGGTAAGAAGCCTCATGCGGCTGAGGGCTGGCATCAAGTTCGTAGCCGGCTGCCCCAGGCCAGGTACTGCAGAGCTTTTCGACAATCCATTGCACTGGCCGAGCATCAGAATCGTAGGGCCCGAAATTCCAAGCTTCCGCGAAATCACATCCCTTGGAGAACAGTCTCTCAGCTAGCATTAGATAGCCGGAAATTGGTTCAAGAACATGTTGCCAAGGCCTGATCGCATGGGGGCTGCGGATCCGAACTTTTTCACTCTGGGAAATCGCGCGAACCATATCGGGAATCAAACGATCTTTAGCCCAATCCCCGCCGCCGATGACATTTCCGGCCCTAGCCGTAGCGATAGCTGTCGAATGTTTCGTGCCATAATCTCGAGGATTGAAGAATGAGGAACGATAAGATGCGCATACCAACTCCGCAGCTCCCTTGCTGCTGGAATACGGATCATAGCCGCCCAATGCCTCGTTCTCGCGATAGCCCCAGTGCCATTCCCGGTTCTCGTAGCACTTGTCGGTAGTGACCACCACGACCGCTCTGACGAAGCTACAGCGTCGTATCGCATCCAGGAGGTTGGCGGTACCCATCACATTGGTCGCATACGTAAGAAGCGGGTCTTCATAGCTCAGACGAACGAGAGGCTGAGCCGCCATATGAATCACGATCTCAGGGCTCGACTCCGCCAAGGCCTTCTCAATTGCTCTCAAGTCCCGAACATCTCCTAGGACGCTCCTCATTCGTTTGGATAGGCCAGCGAGTTCAAAGAGGCTCGGAGACGTTGGAGGGGCGAGGGCAAAACCCGTCACATCGGCCCCAAGTCCTTCCAGCCAGACCGAGAGCCAGGAGCCCTTAAACCCAGTATGTCCTGTAAGAAAGACTTTGCGGCCCTTCCAGAACCCAGGATCGATCATTCCCATACCTTCCAATCCGCTTTGCCTTCGGTCCACATTTTCTCAAGATCCAATTTGTCCCGAAGCGTATCCATGGGGCGCCAGAAGCCTTCATGTTTCCAAGCGCCAAGCTTGCTGTCAGTAGCCAAACCTTCGAGGGGACCGCGTTCCCAAATGGTGGAGTCACCATCATTTATATAGTTGAACACCTCAGGCTCGCAAACGAAGAACCCAGCGTTGATCCAGGATCCGTCGCCCTTCGGCTTCTCGGCAAAGGCCCTGATGGCGTCTCCGGATCCGATGTCCAGCGCGCCGAATCGACCATGGGGCTGAACGGCCGTGAGTGTCGCCGCTCGTCCACTTCGCCGGTGAAAATCTACCAAGGCAGGGATATCTACGTCTCCGACTCCGTCGCCATAGGTCAACATGAAGGGCTCATTACCGACGTACGGTTGAACCCTCTTAATCCGCCCTCCAGTCATTGTATTGAGGCCGGTATCCACGAGCGTCACTCGCCACGGCTCTGATTGGGAGCTGTGGTACTCTGTCGTGTTCTTCGCCAAGTCGATCGTCATGTCGGCCTGGTGCATATAGTAGTGATGGAAGTAATCCTTTATGACATAGGCTTTATAACCGCAGCAAACAACGAAATCATTGAAGCCGAAATGCGAATAGATCTTCATGATATGCCATAAAATCGGCTTCCCACCGATCTCGATCATTGGCTTGGGCTTGAGGTCGGATTCTTCGGAAATTCGCGTTCCAAGGCCCCCGGCAAGAATGACAACCTTCATTCCTTTTCCTTTCTTCCCGAAATAACGCTGATAAGCGCGGTAGCGACCATAGCTGCTGGATAGATGAGTATTGAACTCGTGGCATCCCCGCGAATAGCAATGTAGTCCATAGGCACCATCGGGACGACAAGCAGCAAAAGCATTGGCAAAGAGGCCTTCCTTCGTTGCCAAGCTATATATGCTACCGGTACAAAACACCAATGAATAAGAGTGTAGTCGAATGATGTATACGGAAAAACAAGCATGCAGGTCATGAGGACGGTCAACTTGCGCCAGTCATCGCTCTTCGAAAATGAGACATATGCCGCCGAGCCGATAAATAGCACAATTACCCCAATGGTATAGATCAACGAAGAGAAGCTCCAAGAGAGCAGCAACTTCCCATGCGAGGAGGCCCAAAAACTATTAATTCCAAGAAAGTATCCCCACAAAGTATGATTATGCTGTAGCCCAGCAAACGTGTAAGAATAAGTTGGCTTGTGCAAAGCCATCTGCGTAAGCTGTTCGGATACTACGGATAAAAGTGGGCTTCCGCTCCACAATGCCACTAGGCAATATCCCCCGGCTATGAGTAACAATGACAACGCACCAGCAGCGAAGAATGATCGATATTGCTTGCGACCAACAAATAAAAACAAAAGAACACCGGGATATAACTTCATCGCGATAGCCGCAGCAAGTGGTACAAGCGCCCATGCCTTGTCTTTGCGCCACGCCCATAAGAAGAGCGCGATCAGACCAAATACAAATATTTCTATGTTACCGCGGTCGAGCTGAAAGGCGAAAGGATATATGCTGATAACCAGAGCACCCGAGAAAATCAAACTAAGAACCTTATCGCCCAAAAAACGGCAAAGCGTCCAATAGGCTAATACATAAAATAAAACAATACTCATTAAGCTGAAGACGATGAATGCAGCTTTCGGATCAAGAATTGTAAATGGTTCGAGTAGAACAAAAGCGAATGGCAGGTAAGGCATCAATACGCCATGCAATGCGTAGTCGCTATAGGGATTTCCCGTTGCCTTTAGAGCCTGGAAGGGGTGGAAGAAGTCATTGAACTTGTCAAGCGGCGTGAACAGGAAGGTCGAAGCGGGATAACCGAGCCCAAAGTATTGCGCTTTGATATAATGCCATGTTACGGAAGCCACGAATCCTAAAGTTATCAACGAAATCGCAATCAAAGCATTGCGTCGTATGGTGTCGCTTTCTGGTATGCATATTTCAGTGAGATTATCCATGAACTCTCCCCATCAAGTCCTTCTATCGTTTGCGCAATCGTTAATCCAAACCCTCTGCATGCCCAGCTTTCCGTCGCAGGAAGACTATGTGCCGTGCCCAAAGGAAATTTAAAACAGTTGCCGACCCAATGCCGAAGGCCTGCGGAATTGTCTTTAGCCTCCAAGAAAAGAAAGCAAGTAGTGCGTTGAGAATTATGAGATTAACAGACAATCCCAAAATGTTACCCGAGACATACAGGCCGTATCGCTTCCAGCGCAACTCACGAGCGCCGCCTGAAGAGAAACCCCAGAGTTCATTGAAAACATAATTTTGTGTTACGGCAAGCGCGAATGCTGCTACGGAAGCGATATTGTGATTGACACCAAGCTTATCAGAAAGGACATAAAATGCAAGAAGATTTAAAACGGTGCCGACACCGCCTACCAGGAGAAAACGGAAGAAATGATTCTTCCTTAAGGATTGGAGAAGCCGATTCATTTCCCGAATCTCAGCGTAAATAATGTTTTGACATATGTAACAATAAATTTGAAAGTGTTCCTCTTGGTTTGACCGTACTCGCGTTCCTTGAATGAGAAGGGGATCTCAAGAAGACTCAACTTTCCTTTCCTCTTCTTGAGCTTGTAAAGGATTTCCTCCACGATGTCGAAATTGGTCGCGAATAGAGTCAACTCGGATAGATCCACACTGCGATAAAGCTTAAAGCTATTCGAAACATCCCTACAGCCCAAGCCTAACACGAGTGAATAAACAAGATTAACTATTCGGCTCATGAAAATGAGCATCATGCTATTGTCAGTCGACCCCCCTTTGACATAGCGGGACGCAATGACAACATCATAACCTAGCCGGTTTCTGTAAAGATCTGCGATAAATTCCGGTGTGTGGGATCCATCCGCATCCATGAAAACGAGCCATTCACCTCGTGCTCTTGCTATTCCGGTCTTAATTGCGCGGCCATATTCATTTCCGCCTTCGCGATGTAAATAGCGCACTCCATTCGCTTTGCATACCTGTTCAGTTCCATCCATTGAATCAATCGTGTCGATAACTAGTATTTCATTCGTACAACCAATTGCTGCCAAAGTGGCGCTGACCCGAGGAAGGATGAACTCAAGATTCTTCTCTTCGCGATAGGCTGGAATTACAATAGAAAGTTCGACATCATTCATCTCGACCCACCCACTCAAGCATCTTGCGGATGCCCATTTCTTTGTCTACCCGGGGCTCCCAATTCATTGCTTCTGATGCTTTCTGAATATCTGCGACAAAGACCTTTTGATCGCTCTCACGAGGAGGATGCTTCTCATATTCTAGTTTTATTTCAAGCTCGTCCTCTAGGAAATCGAAGAGTTCAAGCAGAGAAAGGCTGTTACGCATGCCTCCACCAACATTGAAGGCGCGACCGACAGCTTGGTTTATATTTTCAACTGCCGACAAATAGAGACTAACCATATCATCGGCATATAGCAAATCGCGAACCTGCTTACCGTTACCAGAAATGCTAAACGGCTTTCTGTTCACTCCGCTTTTCTGATCTAGTGCTACTTTACAGAACCAACCCACCCACCCTTGATCATAAGTTGCAAATTGGCGCCCCCCATACATCGAACTATGCCTAAATACAACAGTCTTAATACCGAATATTCGATAATAATCACGCATGTATTGATCAGCACTTCCCTTCGAACACCCATATGGAGAATGAAAATCGAGAGGAGTATCCTCAGCAAATCCGTTTGGGTGATTACTTGCACGATATCTGGTGAGATCCTCAAGATAGGTCTCCCATTCGAGGTCGCCATATACCTTATTGGTAGAAGAATACAATACCATGGCCGAGGGACAGAATTCCCGTACAGCTTCGAGAACATTCAACGTGCCCATAGCATTGATCTCGAAATCTAGCCTCGGGTTGGCAATCGAAGTTGTCATAGCCACCTGCCCGGCGAGATGAAAAACCACATCTGGCTTGAAGGAAGCGATAGAAATGTCGACATCGCCCCTATTCCGGCTATCTCCGTGTATGAACAGGAAATCCCCTGCTTCTCTTAGCCATTCTAGATTTTTTTGGCTACCCAGACGACTGAGATTATCAAAAATTGCGAGTTTATTCCCACCCCTCGCGAGTATTTCTCGAGCGATATTTGAGCCAAGAAATCCACAGCCCCCTGTTATAAAATATTTCACCTTTCCTTCTCCTTATTTTCGTTGCTACCCATTCGCCTTTTGCTTATAAGATCTCGTCGTTCGTATTCGATGGTTTTAGAAAGCCCATCCGCGAGCGTTGTTTTACATGTCCAGCCAAGATCAATTATGCTTTTCGTATTAACGCAGGATTCCATAATCTCATTGGGTCGGTAAGGCAATGCGCCAAATCTTAGTTCTGTTATTTTATTATCTGCTAGCCTAGCAACCATCTCCACGAGATCCTTAATCGAAATCAAGGAATTCGACCCAATCTCAAACTCGGTATAGCCAGGTTTTGAGCTGCACAAAGCATCGACGATAACCTCGAAAGCCGAAACAACATCATCGATATATATGAAGTCTCGCTTTTGCTCCCCTGGCGTTAAGGCTATTGTTGATTCATTGGTAACTAGCCGTTTGACGATGTAGCTTACGAACTTTGACTCATCATCACCTGGACCGTAAAAATGTTCTAATGCAACATTGATACAATCAATTCCCCCCGCGTATAGTCGAAGCCAATCCTTGAACTGGCTTTTCGAAAGCGAGTATGAGCTAATCCTTTTGTCAATAATAGTATCGGTGTTTATGAAGTGCTTAACATTCCACTTCACCCCGAGTTCTATAAGCTTTACGGGTAAGATCAGATTAGCTTCTAGTATTTGAAGAGCATCAACATTCTTTCTGCCATAATTAGTAGCACAATGCAAAATTACATCAAATTCATAACCTTCAAAAACATGATGAAGCGGTACTTCATCAATATTGACAATTGATATAAGATCTAGCATAGATTGTATGCGGGCCGTCGGAGATTTCGAACGCTTCAGGACCGTAACATCGCATCCGCGATCAAGGAGCATTGGGATGAGATTGCTGCCTAGATACCCCGTGCCGCCAGTCATTAGGATTCGTTTAGGCGATGCATTGCTAGTGGGGTTCAAGTCAATATCCGCTATTTCTGAAAAGCATCAAGAGAATCAATAAATTGGCTAATTATGCCTAATGAATACTTGATCTGCTCCTGCGTCAGACCCGGATAGGTCCCGAGGAAGAAAGTATCGTTCATGATCCTGTCTGTCCGCCCCAGCCCTCCGGGCGCGACGCGGTGGATGATATCAGCATAGGCGGGTTGCCTGAGAAGGTTGCCGCCGAAAAGGTTGCGCGTCTCTACAAAGTGGCTGTTGAGGTAATCCGTTAACTCGGTCCGGGCAAAGCCGGCGCCCTCGGCCACCGTAACCGGGAAGGCAAACCAAGAAGGGTCCGATCCTTCGGTTGCCCTGGGCAATATAAATTTTGTACCGAATTGTCCAAAGCCTTCCGTCCAGGCCCTGAAATTGGCCTTTCGCGCCTCGATGAAGGCCGGCAGTTTCTTGAGCTGCTCCACGCCGATGGCGGCCTGCATGTCGGTCACCTTGAGATTGTAGCCGATGTGCGAATAGACGTATTTATGGTCATAGCCCTTGGGGAGGCTGCCGTATTGACCGCTAAAGCGCTTGCCGCAGGTATTGCTCTCTCCGCCTGCGCAGTAGCAATCGCGACCCCAATCCCTGAGCGCGCGGGCTGCGCGCGCAAGGATCTCGTCGTTGGTGAACACCGCTCCGCCTTCTCCCATGGTGATATGATGCGCAGGGTAAAAGGAACAGGTCGCGATGTGGCCAAAGCTGCCAACCATCCTGCCTTTGTAGGTCGAACCGAGTGCGTCGCAGCAGTCTTCCACCAGCCACAACTTGTGTTTTTCGACGACTCGCATGACGGCATCGAGGTCGTAAGGATTCCCGAGGGTGTGGGCAAGAAAGATGGCCTTCGTCTTGGGTCCGATCGCCTTCTCGAGTTCCGCGACATCGACATTGTAGGTGCCGATTTCGACATCGACGAATACGGGGATCATCCCGTTCTGGATGACTGGGTTCACCGTCGTCGGAAATCCCGCCGCCACCGAGATCACCTCATCGCCAGCCCTGAGTCGGCGCTCTCCCAAAAGAGGGCTCATCAGGCTGCTGAAAGCCACGAGATTGGCCGACGAGCCCGAGTTTACGAGAAAGCTGTATTCCGCGCCGGTAAAGGCGGAAAAGGCTGCCTCGAATTCCTCCGAATAGCGACCGGAGGTCAGCCAGAAATCGAGGGACGAATCGACGAGGCTTAACAGTTCCTTCTCGTCGAAGACACGCCCGGCATAGCGAACAGGAGTCTTGCCCGGCTCGAAAGCCTTGGACGCAAACTTCACTGCGTAGAATTCGGACACAAGCCCGGCAATTTCACGCCGTAGCTCTTTTTCGCTCTTTCCCATCCGCTACTCCCACTCGTCGATTTTGATGTTGTCAGAATTCGTCCCGCCCTCGGCAAGCCGGCCCTTGAAAGCGGCAATCATCTGCGGCGGCCCCGACAGAAAATAGAGCGGCTCCGTCAATTCCCTGCACTCATCCCTTATTCTGTCGATATCGAGACGGCCCCGCTCCGACCTCACGGCTGGATCCAACCCAAGACCCGGGGCCTCGTTCTCCACGAAAATGCTCGCCTCGATCGCGTTCGCGGCTGCTCGGTCGCCAATCATGCCGCCGTGGAGGAGCATGTCATTCTCCCGTATCCCGTAATAGAGCCGAACCACCTGCCCTCGCTCACTTCCTCCCGCCAAGTTCTCCAGATAGGCAAGAAAAGGCGAAATACCCGTGCCGCCCGCGACGAGAACCACATCTTGTCCTCCTCGCGCGACAGAATCGATGGTGAAGGAGCCATAAGGGAGCTTGAGCCATACCGAGCGACCAGGCTTGATTTCCTCTTCCATGCGTCGCGTGTACCGCCCCTTCACGCTATAGACGATTTCCAACTCCGCCCTGCCGGAAGCTGACGCGATGGAGAAAACCCGCGACTCAGGCCAGAAACCATTCGAAGGATCAAAATCTTCCAGAGTCAGATGAAGAAATTGCCCAGCCTTGAATCGCGGATGACCCGTCGAAGGCGCAAAGGACACCGCGTAGGTACCCTTCCCAAATGGGACGACCTCCGTCACTTCAGCCCTAAGCTTGATTGGATTTGCCATTCATATCCTACAACATACCTGGAAACGATAGGGATAGAGGCGGAAGAAGGGGAATCTCTTTTCCCCTTCTATTTTCTTTCCTGTTGATCCTGTCTGATTCTTTTAGCAAAGAGGGCAAGATGACAGGATTTCCTCTTCTGGAAAAACCGTTGCTAGCCGTCGACCTGAACGGATCGAACCACAATTTTCACTTTGCTTACTTATCTGCGAAATCTGCGGCTAAAGTGTCTTTATCAATTCCCGGCTGCCAACTTGTTCAGCTTCTTATCAAAACTGAACACCTGTCCTTCCCCTCGAAAGGCACTCGAGGCGAGGAGGCAATCGGCATAGTCCAGACTTTCCCGGCCATATAATTCTAGACTTTGGTCGAGAAGCTCATGGTCCGCGGCCGCAAGACCCTTGTATGCCAACAGGCCGCGCAGCCTCTCCGCGATCGCTGCTCGAGGCACCTTATAGAAGCGCTGAAGAACATACACACACTCGAGAAGCACACCCTCGCGCAAGAATGCTAGGCGCGTGCCTTCACGAACGCCTTCCCAAAACTCGGTCGCCTTCGCGGAAAGTTCGGCATCGTCGCCGAGGAGATAGCGCAGGATGGTATTCGCGTCCGGAAGCCATCGCTCAGTTCCCGGCATCGGCCTTGCCCCATGTGGCCTGTCGGGCTTCCTCCATGGTCGCCCCGACCTTGGCATATTCGGAAAAGGCTCCCGCGACACTTTCGACCGGACGAAGCTCGATTCTTCCACCTTCGGCGATGAACTCCACAACCCGACTGCCCAGCTGGTCACGAACAGCCTTAGGAAGTGTAATTTGGCCTTTCGAAGTGATCGTCGCGGTAGCACGCACTAGAGTCTCCTTACAATACTTTATTGTAATGCGCTTCCGCCGCGAAAGCAATTTTCGCGCTGATTGCCCATTTCTAATCTGCGTAATCCGCGAAATCTGCGGCTCATTCTTCTCTTCCCTGGAGAAATGGCCTCCAGGTGCCTGCTCCCGCGATTTTTCTGCCAAAACGCCTTATCAGCTCCGAAAACACCAGTACTTCTGTAGCCCATATTTACTGGTTCCCGATCTCCGAACCACTCGATCCCCTGCCCCGAACCACTCGTTCAGCCCACGAAAACTACTCATGCCGGCCAACGGATCCACTCCATCCGCCCTGCAAATCTACTCTTTGGCGGCGCCATCTTAAGCCGCTGACCCCCAAGGGGATCCACATGCCCCTCCACGAATCGGCTAAAGTTCAGAACTTGAAGAAGACAGGATGCCAGGATTTTCAGGATGAATAGGAAAAGAAAGGAATAGGGGCAAAAGAAAGAGTATCTCTTCTCCCTTTTCCTTTTACTTCCCCTCTTGTCCTGTTGATCCTGCCCATCCTGTTATCCTGTCTGATTCCTCTTCCGCAGCCGCAAACCACCCCTACCGGCACATGCCGGTGGGCAAAACTCAATCATTTTCGGCCTTCGCGCTCGTCATGTCCTGCAACGGCCCCCCTGGCGGGGCCCATGTCGACAGGCGCCCGCGCGAAAGCCGGCTTCGCCCGGGCGCCCCAAGGAGATTACATGCCGCTCAAGATCATGGTCCTCAAGAACCACCTTCCCACCTGCAAAGACCCCTTCATCGTCCGGTCGGGGGCTCCCGTCATCACCGTGGAGTACGAGGAATTCCTCAACATCATGGCCCGAGGACGCACCACCCTGACCAGGACGGAAGTCGATGCCGCCATGCAGCTCTATGGAGAGGAGCTGATCCGCCTCCTCTCGGAGGGCAAGGCGGTCAAGACCCCGACGGGAACCTTCTTTTTCAGCGCCGCGGGCAGCCTGCCATCGATCGACGCGTCCTTCCTTCCCGGCGCGCCCTCGACCAACCACGGCATCAGACTCCACCACAAGGCCGACCGCGCCTTCGAGGAGGCCGCCAAACTCGAACTCAGCACCGAGCGCGACGAGCGGCCCGACCGCTCCATCCCCGTGCTCAACGTCGTGAGCGTCGCGGGAGAGGGACAGCCCGACTCCCCCCTCCACACCGCCGACACGGCCGAAATCAAGGGCCTCCGCCTTCGCTTCGATGCCGCCGACCCTAGTCAGGGCGTCTTTTTCGTCGATCAAGGAGGAGCCGAAACCCGCTCCCAGCGCTATTCCCTCATCCTTCCCGCGACGGTGCATGCCCTCGTGCCGGCCGGCCTTGCGCCGGGCGACTACAGGGTCAAACTTCGCGCCGCCGTCAACGGCAAGGATGTGACCGAAGGAGTCTTCAAAGGGGAGGTACGCATAGAAGCCTAGCCCATCGAGAACCGGGGCGATCCTCCCTGCCCTCACAGGACATCGTGGGTCGCCCCAATCTCGTAGAGCTGCCTCGCGCCGGCGATGCCGAGCTTCTTGTACACGCGGCTCATCGCATCGCGGACGGTGGAATACTCCACCTTGCAGTCTATTGCGATTTCCTTCGGTGTCTTTCCGCCCAGCAGTTGGCGGGTAAAGTCGATCTCGCGCGGGGTGAGGCCCTGTTTGGCGAGCTTGAAGATCCTTCGCCTTCTTTCTCGCCGGTACGACAGGGCATCGGCCACGAGCCATGCGGACGCGAGGACCTGCAACACCGCAGCCGCGTCGGGATTGGCCAATTCACCCTCGGCCCCGGTCACCGCCACCGAAAGGACGGCGAAGACGACCTTTAGGATTTGCGGGATCGCTTTCGAAGTTCGCTGGTTCATGCCGTTCCTATCGGAACGATCGCTCCCTACAGCGACCGGCGAATCTCCGAAACCCGTAACCTCGACCCTTCTCTCTCGACCCTTCTTAAAAGAAGAAAGGAGCTAGTATGGCAATTCTCGGAACGCCCTATTGGAACGACCGCGAAAAAGCCTATTTCACCCAAGAGAACAATGCCTACGAGCATGTCCTCAAATGCCGCCTGCCCGAGGGCGTCTCGCCCCTCGAAACCTGCGGCCCGACAGCCTCGCTCAACTGCCTCGCCTCGCTCGGCTATGACATCCGCGTGCGCAGCCCGGGCCGCTACCGACCCCAGCCCGAAGACGTGCTCACATCCTTCTTCAACGATCCCGCCAATTTCCCCGCCCTGCGCGAAGCCTGGTCCGGCCTCGACCCGGAGCGCCTGCCCGGCAACGAAGTGGCCCAGTGGTATCCCTTGGCCGTACGCGAAGTCTTCGGCAAGCCCTGCGAATTCGCGGGCGAACTCTCCTTCTATGAGGCGAGGGCCCACCTGAGCAACGGCCGCCCTGTGCAAGTCTGCCTTCGCAAGCCCGGCCACTTCGTCGCCCTCGTCGCCTACGACGAAGAGAAGGCGGAGTTCATCCTCAACGACAGCTGGAGTGGCCGTTGGCCCGACCGCGACGGCTTCAACAAACGCCTTTCCAAGGCGGAATACGGGGTCAACATAAAGCCCCTGAGCCTCATCTACTGGTGAGGGGGCCCCGATGAACCAGCGATTGCACACACAG
>Ga0307375_10001253_pt1 | contig 28146 bp, 20 predicted proteins | sample TR1MG_FD_202531 | JGI IMG/M metagenome (GOLD analysis project Ga0307375, IMG submission 202531) | Soil microbial communities from Risofladan, Vaasa, Finland - TR-1 | ecosystem: Environmental > Terrestrial > Soil > Coastal area > Acid sulfate soil | place: Finland: Risofladan, Vaasa | collected...
GGGCGTAGTGTTATTGAGTATTTGCGTAATGCATGTCGTTGTCATTTGGATGGTATTCCATCTCCATCGTTAATAAAAACCACAGCCTGTTTAGCCAAAACCGCGTGAACGCTTACCTTTTTTCTTATTTACTTTCTCAAGCAATTCAGTTGCCTCTCGCTTGGCCAGCGAAATTCTTCCCATAGCTTCTGTAAATTTAGGGTTGTTCGTCTGGTTTTTTTGGATAACGTCGAGAGCTTCCTGGTATTTGGCAATTCCGTTTTGCAAATCGCCATTTTCAATAAAGGATTGTGCCTTAGATTCCAAAGTCTGTAACTTTACCAATTTATCTGCTTCCTGACGAATCTTGGGGCCATTGTCATTCTCCCACTTGTCACGGAAAACAAAAAGCAACATAAGAAACACGGCCAGGATAAGAGTCAACGATACTGCTATAACTCCCAAACCTATAACCGACTTATTATGAGAAGGTTTTCCCCGGGCAGAGTCTATCGAGACAGGCTCCTTAGGTTCGGTAAGTTTCTTTGCAGCGATAAAGACCTGTCCGCATTTGCATTTGACCTTTCTGTCTTCATATTCAGCAGGGACGGCAAATGTCTTTTTGCAGCCTGGACAAACGGCATTTATTGTTTCAACCATATTTTACCCCTTGAGGGAATTAAAGGTGTCCGGTACGTTTTCCCATGTCCTTTCCTTCTTTTGCATAACAATCCTTATACAGTTTTATACGCTTTTTACCCGCCGTTCTTTTGGTCGGTTTACCCGGCGGAGTTTACTCGCCGTAGGTGAGGCGGGCTGGCGTACTGTATAAAACGGGGAACACAGGGTGTTTCTGCCAGTATAAGAAGTTCCCGTTGCTTCTTCGATACTTGCCTTGTCCTGAGTAAGCGTAGCGCATTGAAGGGTCCAATCTTTTGCGTTTGGCCCAGGTAGTGCTCCGTAAGGAGTTTCAAGGACTTAGGACACTTTGACCAGTTCATATAATCCGTGCCCGCTGTCGCGCAGTTTTCCCTGCCTGCACAATTCCCCCCAGACCTCTTGCGGAAACCGGCTGGGCGGCCTTATCGCAAAAACGCCCGTAGGCCCACCCGAAAGCGCCCCACGTCCAAGGCGCGAATCCTCGTCCAGGGCAGTGAGTTTGAGCCGCTTCTTGAACGCCTTCATAGCACTCTTGAGCACCTCCGGCGTTATGCCCCCACCATGTCCTTGTTGTTGGTGTTCTGTCATAATCTGCCGTCGCGTATTTACTTTTTCAGCAAAGCGGGCTGTCAGTAGCGGTCTCTGCCGCCGAAACCGCCACCACGATTGCCACCGCCGCCGTAACCGCCTCGTCCACCTCTGCCGCCACGTTCGGTCTTCGGCTTTGCCTCGTTGACAGTCATAGCCCGTCCCTTGATGTCTTTGCCGTTCAGTCCTTCGATAGCTTTTTCTGCTTCCTCTTTAGAGGGCATTTCAATGAATCCGAACCCCTTTGATTTACCGCTGAACTTATCCATTATCAGGCGGACCTCTGTGACTTGGCCGAACGGCGCAAAAAGCTCTTTTAATTCGCCTTCGGTGACGTCAAACGATAAATTCCCTACATAAATGTTCATTCTGTTTATTCCCTTTCTAAAAATATTTATCTTTTATTTTCGCTCCAATAACCAGAGCCAAAATCACAACAGCCACACCAATAACTATCCAAGTCACAGTGCTCATTAAAAGCATATTAGGCCTCCTTTTCCACCTAACAATGATTATACAGTCTGTATAAAACGGGAAAGCTTGTCCCCACATACCTCTGGCGGGGAACAGACTGTTTCTGCCAGTATAAGAAGTTCCCGTTGCTTCTTCAATACTCGCCCCTGTCCTCCGTAGCCAAAGTCCTGCATAGCTTTACGCGAAGCAGGACTGCGAAGGAGGGTCCAATCTTAGGAAGAATATGCAAACTGCGGACCGATGTCAATCACGAATTTCTTGATAATCAGGTCCCTTGACAATAGAAAAAGGGTGAGTATGGCCGGCAATACCGAGTGGGCCGAAGACAGAGGTCTTGAGGTTGCTTTTTTGGTGGTGAAGCTGGTATAATACAACATAATGCAGAACACACCCGGAAGCCTTGCTTTTTCATGCAAGGTCCTAAAAGAAGGCGTTTTGCAGTTGGCTGCGGCATTGTGTCGATGGATATTGGAGGAGTAGTCTCATGCACGCTCAGAAACTGACATTTCCCGTATTGCTGGTATTAGTTGCGGGTCTGGTTAATTGCTCTTTGGCGGCCACCTGGACGGGAGCCAGTGTTGGTGATTCTTGGTGCACGCCGCAGAACTGGGACACTAATGCCGTACCCGGTGCAGCGCAGACGGCGCGTATCAACCCGCCGCCCGAGCGCGGACCCGTTATCGATTGTGACGTCGCCGTCGGCTCAATCGAAGGGCCTAAGTGGAGTTCAAACGCCAATCAGGTCATAGACGTAACGGGGGGGAAGGTGGTCGTCAACGGCCAGTGGCGATTTGCCAACGGCGGCAGCGGCATCGCCACAGTCAACATTACCGGCAGCCCTGATATTACTATCAACGGTATTTGGAGAGCAAGTGACAGCAGCCTGGATTTTGCCGTATTTAATGTTAGCGGCGGGAGCATCTCGTGCAGCGAGTTTAAACTTGGCGACGACGGCGGCGGAGAAATTAATATCAGCGGTGGTACGGTTACCATTGGTGGTAACATGACCTTGGGTGGCGTTCGCGGCGCCGCTGACATAACGATCACCATGACCGGTGGTCTATTGGATATCGCGGGTGCTTTTCAAGCGCCTCCGGCCGCCGGTGGTCCGGGAATTGTAACCATCAACCTTGATGCGGGAATTATCCAGTGTGCTTTATTTAGTCACGGCGAAGCGGCGTATGCAATGGATATTGAGCAGGGTGCGTTCCTGGTTGCCGGAGACGTCAGAAGTGATATTCTCGCCGATGTCAATGCGGGCTATATTACGGCCTACGGCGGTGAGGCGACGGTCAACGTTGAATTGTTTGGTGGTAATACGGTGGTGACAGCTTCCGAGCCTGACCCAAACCTTGCCTCGAAGCCCCGACCATACAACGGAACGGGGGGTGTGTCGCCTGATGCGATGCTTAGCTGGACGCCGGGCGTTTCGGCAAGTGCCCACGAGGTGTACCTCGGCACCGATTTTGACGATGTCAACAATGCCGCGGACCCAAACGTTCTGCCGGGAAGGGGCCGGCAGGATTCAAACAGCTACGCTCCACCGGTGCTTCTTGAATTCGACACTACATACTATTGGCGGGTTGATGAGGTTAGCGGCCTCAAGACTTACAAGGGTAGGGTGTGGAGCTTTACGACAGATGATGGAAAAGCCGGCGAGCCCAGCCCTGGCGATGGTGCTTCGAGTGTGCCTCAGGATGCCGACCTCAGTTGGAAGCCGGGTGTGCTTGCCGTTTGGCATGATGTGTACTTTGGTACGGACCTTAACGACGTAAGCGACGCCAATAGTGCGGTGACTCTGGATGTGTATAAAGGCCGGCAGGAAGCGAACAGCTATAATCCCGGCATTCTCAATCTGGGGACAACTTACTATTGGCGGGTCGATGAGGTCGGTGACACATCGCTTGTAAGAGGCGATGTGTGGAACTTCAAAACGGCCATCGTGAGAATTATTGGCCACACGATTGTTTATGGCGGGCCTGATATATTCTGCGGCTGGCCGGCCAATAACGGCGTGTGGACCTGGGGTGATTATGAAATTCTCGTCAGTTTCGTTTACGGACCTTATGTGGAAATACCCGGTCACAACCTTGGCTCCCCGTCTTATACGGGTCTGGGCAGAAGCCTCGACGGCGGCCTGACCTGGACAATGGAGGACCCGCCCAATTTCGTCGGCGACGGCGGAACGCCGGTCCCCTCCCCGGGCGGAATCAACTTCGCCCATCCTGACTTTGCCTGGCGAACGGAGTCATATACCAGCCAGGGCCAGTTCTTTATCTCCTACGACCGCGGCCACAACTGGCAGGGGCCCTACACCTGCGGGGCTCTGATGAGTCATCCGGAACTGGCGGGACTGAACAACAGCTCCCGAACGGATTACGTCGTCAACGGGCCCGATGATTGTCTCATCGGTATGTCGGTTAATGGCTGCGGACCAACCGACAGGGCCTTTATGGCCCGGACCACCGACGGGGGGGCGACGTTCAACTTCGTTTCCTGGATAAATCCCGAGCCGTGCACCACGCGAGGGGTCATGCCTTCCACAGTGCGCATCTCAGAAAACAAACTCGTCACCACCCTGCGACGCAAGAATCCGGGCGATTGGATTGATGCCTTTGTGTCCTACGACAACGGCAGCAGTTGGTCGTTTTTGAGCAAGGTGGCAGACACTTATACGTGGAACGGCAACCCTCCGGCGCTGGTGCGTCTGACAGACGGTAGACTGGCCTGTGCCTGCGGGAACCGCCTGGACCGGACAATTGAGGCCAGAATCAGTGAGGACGAAGGGGCGACCTGGACTGCTGAAATCATCCTCCGTGGCGACTACCAGACAGACATCTACAATGATCCCGACCTCGGTTATTGCCGAATGGTGCAAAGGCCCGACGGCAAGCTTGTCACGATGTACTACTGGGCGACGCCGGAACACCCAACGCACCATATAGCGGCGACTATCTGGGACCCCGGCGGGACGCTTGACCCTGGGACCGCCATGAGCCCCACCCCACAGGACGGCGTCAAAGACGTGCCGCGGGAGGTTGTTCTTGGCTGGTTGCCAGGCTTATACGCGGCTTCGCACGATGTGTATTTTGGCACTGATTTCGATGAGGTCAACGAAGCCGATACCTCGTCAGCCGAATACAGAGGCAGCCAGGACGTCGCAGATGACAATTATGCTCCGGCCGGTCCTCTTGAGTTGCGGACGACCTACTATTGGCGAATTGATGAAGCGAACGGCCCCGAAATATGGAAGGGCCGTGTCTGGAGCTTCACAACGGCTGATTATATTGTGGTTGACGATATGGAGGCCTACAACGATAACACGAACAGGATTTATGATACGTGGCTTCATGGGGTACGCTACGTTGGGGGCGAGTGGGCCTATTTGAACGGCGCGTTTATTGATCTTGGAACAGACCCGCCCAGTCCGGTGCGTGGCGGCAAGCAGTCGATGATCTTTGCGTATTTCAACGATGGCTGGGGCGGCATTATGGACTATTATTCCGAGACCGAACGGGCGTTTGCTCAGACACAGGATTGGACAGAGGCCGGCGTGAAGCTGTTGACCCTGTACTTCTACGGAGACCCCAACAACGATGCTAATGCCACCGAGCAGATGTATGTGGGCCTGGAAGATTCCGGCGGCGAATATGCAGAGGTGCGGTACGGCGACTACGGCCAGGATATGAACGATATCAAAACTGCGCAGTGGCAGCGGTGGGACATTATTTTGCATGATTTCAACGAAGGCGGTGTGGCCCTCGAAGATGTCAACAGGGTCTATATCGGCTTCGGCCAAAGGGGCAATAATACGGCCGCAGGCGGTTTAGGGACAGTATATTTCGACGATATCCGTCTATGCCTGCCCCGATGTATTCAGCCGGGACCTCGGGGCGATTTGACGGACGATTGTGTCGTTGGCTTCGCGGACCTCGATATTGTGGCGTGCTACTGGCTCGGCGAAGGTGAGCTCAAGGCGGACCTGCACCCGGACGGAAGAATCGACTTCAAAGACTATGCGGTCCTTGCCGATAGCTGGCTTCAGGATGGCCGCTGGCCGTAAGGGGCTTGGCCTGAAGGTTATTGGTCTCATTGTTGATTTGTGGCCTATGCAGCTCCTGCGAGGGTTGGGGCGGTCCAATTATGCTGCCATGCGTCTGATTCACCTTGCAAGAAATGCAAGCTCATTCCTTAATCCTGCCCCCTGATTGAATTCAATTGACCAAAAACCGGCGATCTGCGATTATATCCTGCGGTTCGGGCCTGTTTTATGGAACTTTTCGGCCTGACAGAGGTCTAATTGTAAAGAAAAAGACGTGGCAGAAGCAGCCAAAACCAACGTTGACGATGCTGTGCTGGTCGAGCAGTGCCGGCGAGGCGATTCCGGGGCGATGGAGCGCCTGATACTCAAGTACCAGAACCGCATCTACAGCGTGATATTGAAAATGTGTGCCAATCCCGACGATGCCGCGGAACTTACGCAGGAAACGTTTGTCAAAATAATAGAGAACATAGACAGGTTCGGTGGCAGAAGCGGCTTTTATACCTGGGCCTTCAGAATTGCTGTCAATCTGACCCTGAACCATTGCCAGAGGAGCGTAAGGGCGGGGCATTGGTCGCTGGATGCCGAGGATGATGAGCACAACCGGCAGGCAAAGTCGCAGTTAAAGGAGTTTCTTAGTGATGACAGCTCGCCGGACCCGGCGGCGGTGGCCCAGAGCAAAGAGCTGTGCGGAATAGTGGCGAAGGCATTAATGAAGCTGGACGATTCGCAGCGAGCGGTGGTCATCCTGAGAGATGTTGAGGGTATGAATTATGCCGAGATTGCCAACGTGCTGAACGCGGAGCTGGGGACAGTTAAGAGCCGATTGAGCAGGGCCAGAAGCAACCTGAAACAAATCCTGGAGACGATGTTGGAATGAAACAAGAAAATCGGAATATCGAAGAATTGCTCAATGGTTACATTGACGATGAGCTTACGGACAGACATCGAGCCGAGGTCGAACGGATGATATCAACTGATTCTCAGATTGCCCGGCGGCTGCGGCAACTGCACAAGTGCAAAATGCTGGTCGGCGCGCTGCCTCATGCCGAGGCTCCCACTGAGACGTTGGAGCTGGTGAAAGCCTCGCTGCAGAGGCAGGTGCTGGTGGGCAGGCAGCGGTCGCCGCTTGACGAACGGCAAGGGGCCAGGCATTTGCTCCTGAGGAGGGTTGTGAGTGTCGCGGCTATGATTGGACTGGTAGCAGTTTTAGGGGCGGTGGTTTACACGATTTTGGCCCCTCCGACCGGCACGGAGATGACCACGATGGTTCAGGGACCGTCCGAGGGGCAAGAAGATGTGGCGAAAGTTGATGCCCCAGGCAAAGCTATACCGGCTTTTTACGGCAGGCTCCAATTGAAGACCGCCAGCCTGGTTGCAGTTGACGCGAAAATCAACAGGGCGATTGAGAACAGTGGTCTTGCAGGTTCGGTCGGTCTGGCGAGTGAGGCAAATAGAATTGTATATACCCTCACTTGCAGCCGGGAGAGTTTGCGTGCGCTGCTGACGGACCTGGAGGGCGTATGGAACAGATTTGATGCGGCATCGCTGTTTGTCGAGACGGACCGGTTCGGGGAACCGGTGGTTGTCGATGCAGTTACAGCCGGCCAGATTGGTGAGATTGTTAACAGCGAAAGTGCCGAGGCCCGTATCGGCGCGGCGAAGGATTTCGCTGTTTCGAACAAGATAGCGGGTCTTCTGCCGGGCAAGCAGGTGCTAACAGCCCTTGGTGACAGGATTGGCGATAGTATAACTATACCCAGGCCGGTTTTGACTGCGGCCGAAAAGCCGACCAAAAAGCCGCCTGCCAAGCCGGAAGATAAACAACAGGTGCATCTGACTATTGTGCTTACGGGCGGCAAATAACGGATTGCCGATTTCGCACTCGCCGCACGCCCGTTGCGAGAGAACAAGGGAATGCTTGATATAAACAGATGCTGTCTGGTGATTGTTGATGTTCAGGGCAAGCTGGCGCAGTTGATGTACGACAGGCAGCGCTTTTTCAAAAACATCCAAATTCTTATCAAGTCTGCCAAAATCCTCAATATCCCGGTGATATGGTGTCAGCAGTGTCCGCAAGCTTTGGGCGAGACAGTGCCTGAGATTTCCGAGCTTCTGGCCGGCAGTGAGCCTGTGAATAAAGTGTGCTTCAGTTGCTGTGGCAAGGAACAGTTCAATATCAGGCTGGATACCATCGCTCGCCGGCAGGTTCTGCTGTGCGGAATTGAAGCCCACGTCTGCATTTATCTAACGGCGGTTGATTTGCTCCGGATGGGCTATGAAGTGAGCCTGATTGCCGATGCGGTTTCTTCAAGAACGCTTGAGAACAAACAAATCGCCATGAACCGCATGCAGGCAGAGGGCGTAAGCGTTAGCTCGACGGAAATGGCGTTGTTTGAACTCCTCCGCACCGCTGAACATCCCCAATTCAGGGAAATCGCCAAACTGGTGAAGTAATTCTGCCACGTTATTGTCACTTCCGCCGGGGCGGCAACAGAAAAAGACTAAGCAAGTCGAAGTCGGCGCGGCACTCAGGCTGATTTCTTTTTTTCTTTTGCCTCGGTCTTGCTTTCGGAGGCGGTTTTTGAGTCTTTGGATTTTTTGTCGGTTTTCCTCTCACCGGCGGCGGCGGTGTCGGGAGTGCCTTTCTCGCTCTTTTCTCCGCTTTTGTAACTTTCGCTCCTGTAATCGGTTTGGTAAAAGCCGGACCCCTTGAAAATTACGCCCGAGCCGATGCCGATCAGACGCTTCAGGGTTGCCTTGCGGCATTTGGGGCACTTGCGCAGGGCCCTGGCGGTTATAGGCTGAAACTGCTCAAACTCGTATCCGCAATCTCCGCAGACGTATTCATAGGTCGGCATGGCTGTCACTCCGTATCTTTCGTTTCGAATTCGTCAACCGCCTTTTGGGCCGAATCTGTCTGATTCTCCCCCGGTTTTTGCTCGATGCCCTCGGGCTGCGGGACCGCCTGTTCCAACGGCGGTTTGTTCACCACCACTCTGCTTGGCCGAATGACGCGGCCGTTCAGTCCGTATCCTTTCTGAAATTCTTCGAGTACGATGTTTTCTTCCCTGTCGGGCTTGGTCTGCTGCATCATCGCCTCATGAAGGGCTGGGTTGAACTTCTCACCCAGCGCCTTGATTTGCTCCACGCCGTGCGACTTGAGAATATCCAGCATCTGGTCGTAGATAATCCGTATGCCCTTGATGAGGACATCGGCGTTTTCGGCCGAGTGCGCGTTCTTGAGCGTGTGCTCGAAATTATCCAGCACCGGCAGCAGCGTCCTTATTATCTTTTCCTTCTCGTAGGCAACCGTGTCGCCGATTTGTTTGGCGACACGTTTTTGGAAATTTGCATAATCGGCGCTGACACGCTGCAGCTTCCCGAAAATCTCATCTTTTTCTGTCTGCAGTTTCTCTAACTGTCGGCCAAGTTCCTCCAACTGGTCCTTTGTCGCCTGGAGTTGCTCTTTTTGAGCCTCGGGTTGCTCTTTTTGGGCCTCGGTCTGCTCCTGGTCTTTCGGTTTCTCTTTACTTTTGTGTTTCATCGGTTGTTAGCAAAATACTTTTTAAGTTTCTCGAAGAAGCTCGTCGAGCGGGGAGAAACGGTCCTGTTTTCGGTTTTAGCGAATTCTCTTAAGAGTTCCTGCTGTTTCTCGTTTAGCTTCGCCGGAGTTTCGACAGTGACCTGGACAAGCACGTCGCCGGTTCGGCCGGTTCGCATGTCCGGCAGGCCCTGCCCTCTTATTCTGAAGATGCTTCCGTACTGCGTCCCGGCCGGGATTTTCAGGCCTCTGGGGCCGTTCAGGCTCGGCACCTCAATCGTTGCCCCCAGCGCCGCCTGCGTGAAACTTATGGGGACAATGGCAACAAGATCATTGCCCTCACGCTGCAGGAATTCGTGAGGCTTTATTCGGATGTAACAATACAGGTCTCCTCTTGGTCCGGCGTTGTGACCGGGCTCACCTTCTCCGGCGATTCTTATGCCCTGTCCTTCGTGTACGCCTGCCGGGATTCTGACATTGACAATTCTCTTTTTGGGTACTCTGCCGGTGCCTTTGCAGTTCTTGCACGGGTTGGTAATGACTTGACCTTCGCCTCTGCACTGCGGACACGTCGAGACCATCTGGAAGAAGCCTCCGCCTTTGACGACCTGTCCGCTGCCGCCGCAGGTCGGGCATCGCCCGGCCGAAGTTCCTTTGGCCGAGCCGCTGCCTGTGCATTGCGGGCAAACGTCCTGGCGGGTGAACTCGATGGTTTTTTCGGCGCCCCTGGCCACATCGTCAAGCGCCAGGTCAACGGATGTTTCCAGGTCATAGCCGCGCGAAGGCCCCGTTCTCTTTGTTCTTCGCCGCCCTCCCATGCCGAACAGGTCCCCCAGGTCGCCGAATCCGAAGATGTCCTCAAAGATGCTGCCGATATCCTGCCAGTTCATATGCGCGTAGTCACGCATGCCCATTCCACGAAGACCCTCGTGCCCGAACTGGTCGTACCGCTGGCGTTTCTCCGGGTCGCTTAAAACCTCATAAGCCTCGGCGCACTCTTTGAATTTGGTCTCGGCTTCCTTGTTGTCCGGGTTCTTGTCGGGGTGGTATTTTATTGCCATCCGCCGATACGCGCGCTTAATCTCGTCCGCGGAGGCGTTTTTGCTCACCCCCAGAACTTCGTAATAATCGCGTTTGGCCATTGTATCGTATTGTATATGCTGTATCCTGCTTCAGGTCTGTTGTCTTATCGAGGCACAGCCGGCAACTTGGGAACCTTATCTTACCGCGCCCGGTATCGGTTCCTTGTCCTTGTCCTCATCCTTTAAGTCGGTTACCAGCACGTTGGTGGTTAACATTAATCCTGCAACGGAGGCGGCATTCTGCAGGGCCGTTCTGGCCACCTTTGCCGGGTCGATGATTCCCGCCTTGAACATATCGACCAGCTTGCCGGTGTTGGCGTCGTAGCCAATGTTCTTATCTTTTTCCATCTTCTCCAGAAGCGTGGCCACAACCACGTCGCCCTGGTCGCCCGAGTTGTCCGCGATCTGACGCGTCGGCGACTTGAGAGCATTGCAGACGATGTCAAAGCCGATTTTCTCATCGCCCTTGGCCTTTGCTCTGCCTTTCTCCACTTCGCCGATTGCCTGCAGGAAGACAACGCCGCCGCCAATGACAATGCCTTCTTCGGTCGCAGCTCTCGTGGCGTGCAGAGCATTCTGCAGCAGGTCTTTGCGCTCCTTCATTTCCGTTTCGGTTGCTGCGCCCGCTTTTATGACTGCGACGCCGCCGGTCAGCTTTGCCAGCCGCTCCTGTAGTTTTTCACGGTCATAGTCGCTGGTTGTCTTTTCAATCTGACCGCGGATTTGGTCGCAGCGAGCGTTTATCTCTTTCTTTGTGCCGGCCCCTTCAATGATTGTTGTCTTATCCTTGTCCACAACAATTTTCTTGGCCTGTCCGAGTTGTGAAAGTTCAATCTTTTCCAGCTTGATACCCAAATCCTCCGTGATAACCTGCCCGCCCGTTAACACCCTCATATCGGCTAACATCGCCTTTCTTCGGTCGCCGAAGCCGGGGGCCTTCACGGCGCAGACCTTCAAGACGCCCTGCAGGCGGTTGATGACAAGTGCCGCAAGTGCCTCGCCCTCGACATCTTCGGCAACCACCAACAGAGGCCTGCCGACCTGGGCGATTCTTTCGAGCAGCGGTATAAGCTCACGAACGTTGGATATTTTCTTTTCATGAAGCAATATATATGCGTCTTCAAGGACCGCCTCGAGGGTCTCGGCGCTGGTCATAAAGTACGGGGAAATGTAGCCCTTATCGAACTGCATTCCCTCAACGACGGTCAGTTCGGTTTCCATGGCTTTACCTTCTTCGATTTCAATGACGCCTTCTTTGCCGACCTTGTCCATTGCATCGGCCAGGATTTGCCCCACCCCGGCGTCATTGTTCGCACTGATGGTTGCGACTCTGGCAATGTCATCATGCCCTTTTACCGGGAGGCTGACGGACTTAATGAATCCGGTCGCCGCTTCCACGGCCTTGCCGATTCCCCGCTGGACGGCCACGGAATTCGCGCCCGCCATTACGTGCTTGAGCCCTTCGGTGTAAATTGCTTCGGCCAGAACGGTCGAAGTCGTGGTTCCGTCGCCGACAACATCGGATGTCTTGCTGGCAACCTGATTGACCATTTTTGCGCCCATGTTTTTGAACGGCTCGGGCAGCTCGATTTCCTTGCTTACCGAAACGCCGTCCTTGGTTACCTTTGGTGAGCCCCAGCTCTTCTGCAGGATGACATTTTTGCCGGTCGGTCCGAGAGTGATTTTTACGGCCGCAGCCAGCTTTGACAGCCCTTCCTTCAGATGTATCCTTGCTGTTTCATCGAACATTAATTGCTTTGCCATTTTCTGTTTACCTCTATAAAATCCTTCTACAAGTTAACTGACTTCTTTATCGGGTTCCCCGGCTACCTTTCGACCACTCCGAGGATGTCGCTTTCGCGCAGAATTACATATTTTTCACCGTCGAGCTCGATCTCGTTTCCCATGTATTTGCCGTAGATGACCTCATCATTTTTCTTTACCGACATCTCGCCGCGTTTACCGTCGTCGAGCAGCTTGCCCGGTCCGACGGCAATGATTTTTCCGATTTGCGGTTTTTCCTTTGCCGTGTCGGGCAGATAGATGCCGCCGCTGGTTTTCTCCTCCGCCTCCGATTGTTTTATTACAACTCTGTCATCCAAAGGTCTGAGTTTCATATTTCACTCCTTCACACACACATCTTAACTTTCTCTCTGCTTTTTATGCACTTTTGATTTTTAGAACTATGACGGTGTCAATGAGGTCAGGCGCTTCGGCAGGCACGCTGACAACCACGGTGCAATCCTCTTCCTGGGTAAAGCTCAACTTGTGTTCCCTGTCAGCCAAAAGGTAAACTTCCTCCGTTCGGTTCTTAACAGCTGGGACAACCAATCTGCCGTCTTTTGGCCAGTCAAACACGTGCAGATACAGCTTGTTCGCTTTGGTGGTGCACCGGCCCCACGCCAGTTGGCCAATCGGGTTGGCCGTGGTGGCATAAATGCTTTCGCCGTTGACTTTCAGCCATTTTCCAAGGGCCTCCAGCCGTTCGACGCTTGGCTGCGGGACAAGTCCTTCGGCGGTTGGGCCGACGTTGAGCAGAAAGTTGCCGCCCTTGCTGGCGATATCGACAAGTTTGCGGAGCAGGTCCTCGGTTGACTTCCAGTTGTGGTCGCTGCTTTTATAACCCCAGGTGTCGTTCATGGTCATGCACGTTTCCCAGTCCTCGCCGGGCAGGCCCTTGGCCGGTATTTTCTGCTCCGGCGTACCGAAGTCGCCGACGGCGTAACTCTTTCCCGGCTGGTCCTTCGGCTTTCTTCGGCCTTTGCTCACACGGTTGTTTATGATGATGTTCGACTGAAGGCTCCGCACGAAATTATACATATCCGTCCCGAAATCCTCGTTCCATTCAGGAATCCATTGTCCGTCGAACCACAATACTCCCAGAGGTCCGTACCCGCTTATCAGCTCCCGTATCTGCGGTTTCAGGTAGTTCTCAACGTAGTGCGGGAACTTCGCGTTTTGTTTTTCCTTGGTGTTACACGTCGGATAATGCGGCCCCTGTGCATCAGGGTGGTGCCAATCCATAATTGAGTGGTAGAAGCAGAGCTTGATTCCGTGTTTGCGACAGGCAGCCGACAATTCCTTCAGCACATCGCGCTTGAAAGGTGTGGCGTCCATAATGTCGTATTCGCTGACCTTCGAATCCCAGAGGCAGAAACCGTCGTGGTGCTTTGATGTAATAACGATGTATTTCATTCCTGCGTTCCTGGCGATTTGCACCCACTGGTCGGCATTGAATTTGACGGGATTGAACCGGCCGGCGAGCTGCTCGTATTCGCTAACGGGAATTTGGGCATTGTTCATAATCCATTCGCCGATGCCGCGGATATCCTGGCCCTTCCACTGGCCCGCAGGAATCGCGTACAGACCCCAATGAATGAACATCCCGAACCTGGCTTCGCGCCACCAGTTCATTCTCGCGTCGCGCTGCTGCGCGGTTTCACCTTCAGCGGAGGTACTGGTTGCTTGCGCGAGACCGCAAACTGCCGGAACGCACACCAGCGCAGCACCGATTATCACATTTTTGGCCCTCTTTAGCAATTTACTGTTGCTCGGGTTCATTGCAATTGCTCTACGTTTGTCCTCGCAGCCCCGTTAATAATCCATGTCCATATCGCCCATACCGCCGCCCATTCCACCGTGGCCATGAGGCATTTTTTCCTTTTCTTTTGGCTTTTCGGTGACAAGGCAGTCGGTGGTTAGAAGCAGCCCGGCAATACTCACGGCGTTTTGCAGAGCGATTCGCGTTACCTTTGCCGGGTCGACAATGCCGGCTTCGAACAGGTCTTCGTACTTATCGGTGTCCGCATTGTAGCCAAAGCCGCCTTTGCCTTCGATGACTTTGTTAACTACCAGATTTGCCGTCGCACCGGCGTTGGCTGCGATATAGTGGCAGGGCATTAAAAGCGCCTTGGCCACTATATCGGCTCCGGTTTTCTCATCGCCGTCCAGTTTCAATTCCTTCACTGCACCAATACAGCGTATGAACGCGACGCCGCCGCCCGCTACGGTACCTTCCTCAATAGCTGCTCGTGTTGCGTGAAGGGCGTCTTCGATTCGGGCTTTTCTCTCTTTCATTTCCGCTTCGCTGGCGGCCCCAACATTGATTTGAGCGACGCCGCCGGTCAGCTTGGCCAGCCGTTCTTGCAGCTTCTCGCGGTCATAATCGCTGGTTGTGACCTCTATTTCGCCCTGGATTTGTTTTATTCTGCCCTTTATGGCGTCATCGCTGCCGGCGCCCTCGATGATAATCGTGTTGTCGTTGTCGATGGTTACCTTTTTCGCCTGTCCGAGCTGCTTGACGCTTACATTCTCCAGCTGGATGCCGAGGTCTTTGAAAATCGGCTCGGCCCCCGTAAGGACCGCTATGTCCTGGAGCATTGCTTTCCTGCGGTCGCCGTAGCCGGGCGCCTTGACGGCTGCAACCTGAAGGATTCCTTTCAATTTGTTGACCACCAGAGTTGCCAGTGCTTCGCTTTCGGCGTCCTCGGCTATAATCAGCAGCGGCCTTCTTATTTTTGCAGCCTTTTCGAGCAGGGGCACGAGCTTGGCTACGTTGCTGATTTTGTCTTCATAAACGAGTATGTACGGCTTCTCAAGCGCACACGTCATGCTCTCGGGGTCGGTTATGAAATGCGGCGAGAGGTAGCCGCGGTCGAACTGCATCCCTTCGACAAATTCTACCGTTGTCTGAAGACTCTTACCTTCTTCGACCGTGATGACGCCGTCTTTGCCCACTCGCTGGAAGGCATCGGCCATAATCCTGCCTATTTCTGCATCGTTGTTTGCCGATACCGAGGCGATGTTGATTATGTCTTTCTTGTTGGTTATGTCGATGGGTTTTGCCAGTGAGGCCAGCTTGTCGGTTACCGCCTTCGCGGCTTGTTGCATACCGCGATTGAGGGCCATGGCGTCCGCTCCGGCTGCCAGGTTGCGATATGCTTCCTTGAACATGGCTTCGGTGAGCACGGTGGCGGTTGTTGTTCCGTCACCGGCTATTTTCGACGTCTTGCTTGCCGCTTCCCTTACGAGTTTTGCGCCGAGGTTTTCGTTTTTGTTCACAAGCTCGATTTCTTCAGCAACGGTAACGCCGTCTTTGGTTACGGTGGGTCCGCCCCAGCTCTTGTCGATGATGGCGCTTCGGCCTCTCGGGCCCAGCGTTGACCTGACTGCGGCGGCGAGCTTCTCCACACCGGCCAGCAGACTGGCCCTTGCGTCGGATTCAAATGCCAATTCTTTGACTGCCATAATTGCTTATCTCCTTACTTACCGTTTCAGATGGTTCAACTAATCATGCGCCTAACTATAACTTTGCAGCAAAGAATATACCAGCTTTTTAACCGAAGTTGGCTTGTGGCGGTCTTTTCCGTCTTAACTTCTTCCTGTGAAGGTACTTATGGGACAGAAAATTGGCTGCTGGAGGGATAGCGCATGCCCTTGTTCGCTGGGTGAAAATGCAGGTTTTGGCACCTGAGGCAGGCCGCCTACGCCAAGTTGACAGGTTCTGAACACAGTGGTCAAAGCCGGCGATGGCATTATCAACTTCCTCGACTTCGCCACCTTCGCCGACTGCTGGCTCCGCTGACAATAACGTCAGCGGCCCCAAAATGGTTGAAATTGCCGCAAAAACCGCAAGAATAACCAATTCGCGGCGTCGTTAGCCCTCTTTGGCTAAAAAATTTCCCAAAAGGCCAAGATTTTTTGTAACAAAATTCCCGTTTGCGCAGCTATACAGTAGCAGCGAGAGGACTCTTCAGTCGGGCTTACTCGTACCGTAAAACTCTTGAAAGGGTGGAAAAATGACGGACAAAACGAGGCTTGTAGGAATTGTAGCGGCTGTAATGGCATTTCTCGCACTTTCCGCTGGCTCGGCGCAGGGCGGGACGATTACCGTGGGCCCTGGAGGAGGCTACGATTTCACTTCCATCCAGGCGGCAATTGACGCTGCCGGCACGGGCGATACGGTGATTGTCTATCCGCACACGTACTACGAGAATATCTACTTCCTCGGTAAGGCCATAACCGTCAAAAGCATCAATCCGCAAGACCCAAATATCGTCGCCGGCACGGTCATCGATGCCGGCGGCAGCGGCAGCGCGGTAACTTTTGAAAACGGCGAAGGGCCGGACGCGGTTATTACCGGCTTTACTATTACCGGCGGAATTGGAACATATGACAATAGGGTTAGTGTCGCTAGTTACTGGGGAGGCGGGGTCTATTGCTATCGCGCTTCGCCGACCATTACAAGTAATGTGATTAGCGGCAATATCGGCCTCAACGACTGGGACGAGTATTATCATACCTACGGAGGTGGAATCGCCTGTCTTTCGTCCAGTGCGATTATTGCGCGCAATGTTATTAAGGAAAATGAAGCATTTAATGGGGGCGGTATATACATTTGGGATGTGAGAGACGTGGGTGCGAATCCCACGATTACCAACAATATAATCAATGGAAACGAAGCAACGTATGGCGCAGGAATAGGTGTTTATGGCGCAAACGCTACGATTGCCAATAATTTGATATGTTATAATTCGGTAACGGATTCGTCGCAATGGCCCGGGGATTCTAGCGGGATCGAGTCTGATGGTGGTGCCCATGTTATAATTACTAACAACATTCTGTGGGGTAATTTGCCTCCTCAGATAGACGATGTTGATGGCACCGCGACTTTATCTGTTACCTACAGTAATGTCGAAGACGGCTGGCCCGGAGAGGGGAATATAGATGAGGATCCTTTATTTGTGGATGCGGCTAATGGTGATTACCATTTGCAGGTTGACTCTCCCTGTATTAATGCGGGCGATCCGGGTTTTGTCCCACAGCCGGGTGAAACAGATTTTGAAGGCAATCCTCGCGCCCTTTTAGGCAGGGTTGATATGGGCCCGTATGAGTTTGACGGTAACTTAAGACCTGTCGCCGATGCTGGGCCTGACCAGGCAATCACTGATATTCCGGCGCAGGTAACGCTTGACGGTAGCGGCTCGTCGGACCCGAATGGCGACCCTTTGAGTTACCGCTGGAATCAAACATTCGGCCCTGAGGTCCAGATAGACGATGCCAACGCAGCCATAACTACATTTTCACCCGCGGAATACGGTGCTTACATATTTGAACTTGTGGTCAATGATGGGTCTTTGGATAGCTTTGCGGACAGTGTGAACATTGTTATCGGCAACGGCCGCGTTCCTGTGGCCGATGCCGGCCTGCCAAGATATGCAGCGACCGACCCAGTGGAACTCGATGGAACAGGTTCCTATGACCCGGATGCCTCCGGAGCGCTCAGCTACCAGTGGCAGCAAATTTCAGGCCCAACGGTAACAATTACCGATGGCAATACCCCCACACCAACAATCAGCGGGTTTACTCCGACAGATTCGATTCAACGTTGCGAGTTTCAACTAATCGTAGGTGATGGGCAGTATGAGAGTCTGCCAGGCACAGTTTTTGTAATAATTGTTCATAATCGTTACTCAGAAAGTTCGTTTCGGCTTGAAAGCGGCACCTTTGATCCGGAAAAACCTACGCTTGTCGCCTTTCGACGTGGAGATTACTGGGGGGGCGGTTCCCAGTGGAACAGCAGGGTGAATATATTGAGCGAAATTACGGACACTACTTATGACTATTTTCGAGCCGGCGATAAATTAATCCTGTATTTGTCAAGTATAGCGCCAAGCTATAGTCAACCTATTCAACTGTCAGGTTGCAGCGGAGGTGCCAAGGCCGCAATAGTAGTCGCAGGATATATGAACAGGACCTATCAGGACAGGCGTTACGCGGTAAACCACGTAACAGTTCTTGATGGTGGTACAAGCAGATCTCATTTTTGTCAATTCCTTGTCAGTGCTGTTGATGGAGAGCAGTGTTGGGTCGACAGTTACATAGATGAATATGCAGTTTCCCAGCCTCGTGTTCTAAATGTTGAAATGTATCAATTTGGCCATTGTGATACAGCGGATTGGTACATATATTCTCTCTGGCAACCGGATATGAATGTCTTTAACGGTGGTGTTATCGCCGGTGCGTATTGGTCTGTCTTTGGACCGGGCAAAAACCTCCAGCTTGCATCAACGCCGGATACGATGACCTATAGGTTTGAATGGGAGGGATCAACGCAGACCGGGTATATGGATTTTTATGATGAATCTTTATCTCCGGGCAGGCTGCCGGAACCTGTTACCCTTATGGTCGGCGGTCCCACCACGGGCCCCAATTCCGCTCCCGGCTATTTGACCTGTCAGGAGAGTGAAAACGCTGTCGGCTATCAACTATTGATGGGTCCTGACCCGTATCGTGTTATGGATTACAACGTCGTCTCCGATACCCCCACCCCGCCAAACCAGGTTATAACCACGCTTCCTTTTGAGAAAACCTATTGGACCATAAAGGCCCGCGACCAATACGGCTCGACCATCTATGCCGACCCACTCTACGTCGACAGCTTTATCTTGACCAGGCCCATCGAGAACCTGAGTACGGGAAAAAGATACGGCTATATTCAGCATGCCGTCAACGAGGCCGCCCCCGGCGATGAGATAGTGGCCAAACCCGGCACTTACTACGAAAGCCTCGACTTCAAGGGTAAGAACCTCACCTTCAGGTCAACAAACCCTGACGATCCGGCCGTCGTGGCGGCTACTGTTATCAAGGGTGACAAGTACAAGTCGGCGGTGACTTTTTCCGGCGGTGAAAACGCAACCTGCGTGCTTGCCGGCTTTGTCATCACCGGCGGCAAAAAGGGCATCTGCTGCCGCGACTGCTACCCCACCATCACCAACTGTAGAATCGAGGCTAACGCCGGCGCAGGTATTGAGTCTACGTTTTCCACCCCCAGCTTTTACGCTCCCCGAATTACCAACTGTGCCATCCTCGCCAACGAAGGCGGCGGTGTCCGGGCTGAAGGCAGGATAGCCGTAATACTAAGCAATTGCCTCATTGCAGCCAACCGAAAAGCCGGTGTTGATGCCTTTCAATCGCCAATAATCGCTAACTGCACCATTGTCGGAAATGAACTGGTCGGCATCTCCAGCTACAGCGGCCAAATCCATGACTGTATTGTCTGGGCCAATTCGTCTGCACAAATTGTGAATCCGGGCGCGCATGCCTCAGTTACCCATTGCGACGTTCAAGGCGGCTGCTCCGGCGAGGGCAATATTGATGCCGACCCGCTGTTCGTCGATGCAGCCAGTGGTGATTTCCATCTCTCGCCCGGTTCGCCCGCCATTGATGCAGGCCACCCGCTGACGGATTGGAGCAACGAGCCCTGGCCCAACGGCGGCCGGGCCAATATGGGCGCCTACGGCAATACCAGCGAGGCTACCAGAAGCCCCGCCGACTTTGACGATTTGGCGCAGCTTTGCGCCTACTGGCTGGAGTACGACCCGGTTGTTGACATTGCCCCGGAACCCGCTGGCGACGGCATAATCAACTTCCTCGATTTTGGCATCTTCGCTGACTGCTGGCTCTTGGGGCAATAGGGGGGCGATTGGGATTCTGGAGCAGAAGCCCTAAGACACTTTCAAGCCTTGACTTGTGGGCAAATCGGCCGGTGCTTTCTTCGCAGCCTTCGAAGGTGGGAAAAGAATTTTAGAAATTTTATTTTTTTCTGTTGACAAGTTGTACAAATGTACGATATTCTATGTTGTACACTTGTAAAAGGAGAATAGTTATGGCAAAACTGAAACTGCCGGCGGTAAGCCCGGCTGAAACGCAGGTCCTTAGAATTGTGTGGGAAACCGGGGAGGCTACCGTGCAGGATGTCTGCGACCGGCTGCCCGCTGAAAGAAACATTACCTATGCCACGGTCCAGACGCTGCTCCGCCGTCTCGAAAAGAAAGGATACCTCAAACACCACAACCAGGGCAAGGCCCACGCTTTCCTGCCCGCGGTCAAAAGTGAAGAGGTCATAAAGAGGACCGTTACCGACTTTTTGGACAGGCTCTTTGGCGGCGACCCTGTCCCACTCATACAGTACTTGGCCGAACACGGCAAAATCAACGCCGACGATATCGAAAAACTCAAACGGCTCGCAAACAAAAACGAGCCATAATTCTCTTGTGGAGCGATGGAAATGGAAACTGTCCTTACCCAAATCACGGATTACCTGTTGAGGCAAAGCTGGCAGATTGCGCTGCTGGCCGGCATAATAGGAGCCGCCTCATTTGCAGCCAGAAACAAAAGTTCGCACGTGCGTTACCTGCTCTGGCTGATTGTGCTGGCCAAGTGCCTTGTGCCTCCTTTGTACACGATACCGCTGGCGATTCTGCCCCAACAGCAGGTCAGCGACCCGTTTGTGAGTCCTGCGGTCGAGTTGCCGCCTGTTACGCTTGAAGTAGCGGATGTCAGACCGGCTGAATATTATGTCTCGCCGCCGGTCGAGCCTGCGCCGCCGCAGCCGCCGACTATCGCGGACAAACTGGCACAGGTGACGTGGCGGCAATGGCTCGCTCTTGCGTGGCTTGCCGGCGTGGTTGTGTTCTTGCTTTGCGCCGCGGTAAAGGCGCTGCGAACGAATCGATGGCTTAGATATGAGCGAAAGCCGCTGCCGGCCAAAATGGAGGCCGCTATCATCGACTTTTTTGCCGGTCTTGGCGTAAGGCCGGCGCCGAAAGTATGGCTGATTGACGGCGTGGGCCAGCCTTTTGTGTGGGGCCTGCTCCGGGGCGATATCTATCTGCCCGGTAATTTCAGCCAAACCAATGGTGATAAGGACCGCCGGGGCGTGCTGGGCCACGAGCTAAGCCATGTCATGCGGTATGATGCGGCCGTGAATCTATTGCAGATAATTGCCCAGGCGATTTACTGGTTCCATCCGTTGGCATGGTGGGTGAACCGGAAGATTCGCCAGGAGCGTGAAAAATGCTGCGATGAGATGGCGATTGCGCGTCTGAACACCCGGCCGAAAGATTACGGCAAAGCAATTGTGAATATACTGATTGCCGAGCACAGAGCGAAGCGGCCGGTGCCTTCTTTGGCAGTGGCTGGCCCGGTTAAGAATATCGAAGACCGGATAAAGACCATTATGAAATCGGGCAAAAGGTTCTACCGCCGACCACCCTTCATCACTGTCGTGACGGTTCTGTTCTTGGCGGCCGTCGCCGTGCCTACGACCCTCGCCGTGACAAGGCGGAGGCCCAAAGAGTCAGTCACGGGCGTGGCGGTGGCGCCAGAAGTAACCGTTGAGGGAAATATGAGTGCATTTGACGTGGTGGGGGCCTATCTGGCGGCTGTGAAGGCGGGGCGCTGCGGCGGGGCGGCGGAATTAGCCCATCCGCGCTCGGCGGTTGGTAAGCAGACGCCGAAGTTTGAAGAATTCCGGGAGCAGGACGACGTGCAGGAAATGGAAATTGTCGCGACCTATTCGGATGAAAAAGAGGCGCTGGCTGTCACTACCGCTATGAAGGGCGACCACGGACGAAAGGGGCCGTTAGTTTTCCATCTGGTGAATCAAAGCGGAAAGTGGCTGATAGATGATATAGACCTTGAAACCAGCCAAAAAGCCGAGCAGGGCATTGCACGATTTCTGGAGGACCATCCGGAGGCGGAAATAATTGAGGGCAACTCTGGGAATCGTGTCGAATCAGCACAGAAGCTGCGGCAATTAGGCAAGGCCGTGCTTATATATGCAAACGACGATGCGGGAAACTATTTCCCCGAAAATCTGCAGAAATTGCGGGACGGAGATTATATCGATGCGACGGCCTTGAAATGGTTTTCCGAGAATGTGGAGTATTTGGCGAAAGGAAAAACAGCGGCGGCGCCCCCCGATATGATACTGGCCTATGACAAATCGCTATTGTTAAAAGGCGGCGGCACCAATGTTCTCTTTAATGACAGCCACGTTGCGTTTGAAGGGCCCGAGCGGCTCAGGGGGCTGGGTATTGTCCGCGAATTTGAAGGTCATCGACAGGATGTGCTGCAAGGTGCTTCATCCAGGCGTCTTCGAGATAGAACACTTGTCTCGGTACTCCTGCAGACGCAGGTTAACGACAGAGTAACGGTAACAGATGCCCAGGTAGAGGCTAAGATGAAAGGGGACTCCACGCTGGACCGCCGGGAGGCAAGGGCGGTTCTGGAGGAGGAAAAGCTGCGCCAGCTTGAGGATGAATTTTATCAGCAAATATGGGAGAAGCGCAACCTTAAGAAACTTACTTCCAATTTTCCAAAAGTGGCGCGGGCCCACCAGAGGCTGCTCTACCATCCTGGAAGCCCGCGCAGAGGGTACTGGATAACGAACCGACAAATAAACGAAGAACTGACGCAGGACGAGAAAGACACCGTGTTGGCTGCTTACGACGGGGGTCGGGTGACGTTAGAGGACTGGTTTAACACGCTCAACGAGATGCCGCCGCCGCGCCGGCCCAAAGACCTCGATACGGTAGAGGGGGTCGAGCGCTTGTTGGACGAGGTGCTGAGGACGGCTATTCTTGTGGCTGAGGCCAGGTCCCGGGGGCTTGACAGGCATGAAAACTTTCTCAAACAAATAGCCGCCCGCGAAGTGCCAAGTCCGCCGGGCGATTGGCGAAAGGCTTTTTACGAGGTCTATCGGCTTGAAGAAGGTCAGGTGCTCAAGCGGATTGCGCCGCCGTTCATACCGGAGCGTGCGGAGTATTACAGGCACCAGGAGAGGTCACAAGCCTCCGCGGTACCGGAGCCGCCCGATTACTTCACTTTTCACTGGGATGGCAAATTGAAGCCGTGGGGGCTTGGATTTACAAACGGAAAGACGCCGCTTGAGTCGGTTTTGAGACATAATCTGAACATGGGCCGGGACACGTTCGAGGGGCCCGAGGAGTTACTCGAAATTCAGGTGCCCGGCGACTGGATAGTGCGGGAAGATTCGAGCACGGAGGAGCACTTGAAAGCACTGCAGAACATTCTGAAAGACCAAATAGGCAGAGAGATTTATTTTGTCCGGAGTAAGGTTGATCGCGAGGTATTGATTGCAAGCGGCAGATTCAAGTTCCGCCCCTCCCCGGCGATGTTTAGCACCGGTAGCGTTCACATGTACTCGGACGAGCTCGATTCCGATACGGGCGGAGGAGGCGGCAGCGGCAGCTTGAGCAAGTTTCTGCAGCGAATAGCAGGCCAGATAAATATGACGGTGATAGACAAAACTCGACGGTCCGAGGATACAGAATTGCAATGGAATACTCACCGGTCAAGTTATCTGAGAAGACTAAAGCCCGGGACTCATGAGTATCAGGCAAAACTGGAAATGCTGCTGAAGAACTTGAGCGAACAGACGGGGCTTAAGTTCGAGAGAGAACGGCGGATGGTAGATAAATGGTTTGTGGTCGAAGGTGGGCTAAAGGCGACCAGCGGCTATGGAAGCGGGCATTTTTCAGAGGCTGTCGGTCGCAGGCCTAAACCGGCGCCAGGTCCCAAAGCTGCCGGCATAAGCCGCAGTGACGTCCAAAAACAGTTGGAGCAGATTGTTGACCTTTCGCAATTGGTTCCCGAAATGCCTTTCAGCGGAGCGCTGGAGATGCTGAAGAATTCGGTCAAGCCCCCATTGGTTATAGTTGTGCTCTGGCGGGACCTCGAAGAGAACGCCGAGGTTGACCGAACCACGCCGATAAACGTGGACCCGATATCGGCGGTTCGGCTGGGCACGGCGCTTGACCTTATACTCAGGTCGGTTTCGGGCGGACGCGCGAAACTCGGCTACGCTGTCGATGATGGCGTGATTGTCATCGCGACGCTGGAATCTCTTCCAAGAAACCTGGAGACGCGGGTCTACGATATTTACGGTTTCCTTGGGCCGCCGGCTGGTCTTCCCACGTCAAGAGGCTACGGCGGCTACGGTGGCGGCGGCTACGGTGGCGGCGGCTACGGTGGTGGCGGCTATGGGGGTTATGGCGGCATTGGCGGCTACGGAGGTTATGGAGGTTACGGACGCGGCGGTTACGGGGGTACGGATTACGGTGATACAGCCAAAGCTGACGAGATTCGACGGCGGATAATCGAAACAATTGACCCCAATAGCTGGTCGGACGCCGGTGGGCAGGGTTCAATCACGGTCAGTAGAGGCGGAAAGCTGCTGGTTCGTCATACTCCCGAGGTCCATCAGAGAATTGAGAAACTTCGGGCAGCAATGGAAAGCAGTTCAAGGGTGCAGGTTGTGGTCGACTCACGCTTTATCCTCGTTCCATCTGACGCCAATGAGGTTAGAGAATTCCTCGCAAAAGCCGACATTGATTCTGTCCCGGCTTTGGGCGACCCGAACATTACTTATCATCATCTTGATTCTAAGCAGTACGGCCCCTTCTCGATAGTGGTCTGGTCAACGCCCGGAGCCAAGTCGCTCGCTGCGCCGAAAATGGTTGTATTTGAGGGGGAAACTGCAGAGATGAGGACTCAAAAAGAAGTATTTTATCGCTCCGGGTACATCGAGCCGAACCGCCCCGGAGAGGAACCGGAGCCGAAAGTGGATTCGATGAACATAGGCGCCCGGCTTAAGGTGCTGCCCAAACTTGTGGCCGACAGCCAATACATACAACTCACTCTTGAATTTGAGATCTCCAACCTGCTGGGGTTTGAGAAGCGTATGTACAAAGGAAAATACCCCTACGAAATTCCGACAGTAGACACGGTAAGTTCCTCGGTGCGTGTCTCAGTCCTAAACGGCGGCGCCCTGATAATCGCCGGTAAAATGGTCAAGGCCGAAGACGAAAATGGACACGTTGTCGACAAGGACCTTTTCATCGTCATCAAGGCCGAGAGCGTCAATGTTCAGGATGATGACGGCAATGCGCCGGGGTTTGAAGGATAAAGAGGTTCCCGGACTGTCACTGTTTCGCACTCTTTTTGTGCTGTTCCCATCTTTCTTCTGCTTCGGGTCTGCGGATATAGGCAGGCTGGAGGGTCAAGGGGTCGGCGAACTGGCCGGCCAGCGCTTTCTTCAAGCCGAGCAGATGAACTTTTGAGGCACGCGGCCTCCAATACTCTTCAGGCGCCACGTGAATATTTTCGCTTTTGAACATATCCTTGTAGTATAGAAGACCTTCGCCAAGTAACCATATCGGTTCCTCTTGTCTTGTGCCAAACCTTTCGAGGAATTGTGAGGATGTCATCAGGCAGTCCGGCAGAATCTTTTCGTATTCAGCATCATTGCCTGCTCCCGGGGTGCGCCGGTAGGCCGCGACGAAAAACTGCCCCCGTTTGGCGTCGAGGATGGCGGCAATTCTTTCGATACTTGTCTTGTTTTGTTGTATATAGTCAGCCGCATTGGCTGCAATTACATCGAGCGTATCTACCGCGATGATTTTTACGGCGTTTGCCAGGTTGATGGTTTTTGCCAGTGCTACGGCGATTCGAAGGCCTGTAAAACTCCCGGGGCCGACGGAGATATAGACCTGTTCGATCTCTTTAGGCTTGCGGCCGAGGTCAGCCAGCAGGCTGAGAATTGCCGGGAAGATTTCACAACTGTGTTTCATCAGACCGCCAAAAAAAGCCTCCCCGAAAATTTTTTTTCCAACTGCTATCGCGACCGAACCTGCCCGTCCGGATGTTTCTACAGCTAATATCAAAGGCCCTTCAGTCATGTCCTTTTTCTTCTTCTTTCTTCTTCCCAATTGCTGCTTTTTTGCGGTTTTTCCCGTGAAAACCGCGTTATGCCGCCATAAACCACGTCGCTTCATCGCACATTTTTTTCGCCGGTTTTGCCGGACTTTCCGGTTTCACGCTGCGCATGTCAGATATTATCGGCCAAAAGCTAAGAAATCAAATTTTCACTTGCAAAAACAGAACTTTGAGTATAAACTGATATTGTCATAGGTCCAACCTATAAACACGGAAGTAATTAGATATCAACATCGGACGTTTGGTTCTCTAAATTCGGAGGTGGCAATTATTGGCGACCGAGTTGTTTGGTGTCGACTTCGGAGGTTGTAGGTTGTTGCGTTTTTCAGAAATTATCGGTGGGCAGTGATTCCCTTTTTGGCAGGAGGTTATTCCATGGTCACAGTACGATTTTTTGTCAAGCTTTTCGGCGGCAAACCCCTCTTGGTCCTGTTGGCGGCGATTGTACTTTCGACGGTGCTGTCGACAGCAGTAGTTTCGGCGCAGACAAAGCAAGACGACAAAACCAAAACAGTCCGCGAGGTGGCTGAATTGTTCATTCAGGCCGGGAAAGAGCAGTATCAGCGGGGCCAGTACGTACAGGCCGAAAAATCTTTCCTTCGCGCAATGGATTATCAGGAGTATTTAACTGCTGCCGCACGCGAGAAACTCAATGAGCTCCTGGAAAAAGCGCACATCGCGGTTCTTGAGAGGACCCGCATACTCGAGCGCATTCAGGCGGCGGACAGACTAATCAAGGAGGGCCAGTTGGCGGCCGCGAAGGTGCACCTTGAAGAAATTAAGGACAGCAAGACTTTAACCGACGATGAGCGCAAGAAAATTGCAGAGGGCCTTGCAAGATTAGACAATCAGTTAAGCAGACAGAAAGAGCAGATTGCCGAGACCTATAACCGCAGTGTGGAACTCTATATGGCGGGTCGTTTCGAGGATGCCCGAAGGGGCTTCGTTGAAGTTGCCCGGAGCAGTTTATTGACGCCTCCGCCGGGAAAAGCACCGGAAGATTATATTGCAAGAATAGATGAGTATTTGCGGCAGAAGGGCAAGACGCTGCCCCCGGCTGAAGCAAAGCCGCTCGGCGGACCGGCTGAGCGCGCCCCCGCCGCCATTGAGGACAGCCTGCTTCGTATCGCAGGCCGGCCTGAAGCCGAACCCGAAGCGCTCAGGCCCGGTGCTGTCACTGTCACCGAACCGATGGTTGGCGAAGGCACCTACATCGAGCAGGTCAAACGCAAAAGAATTATCCGACAACGCTACACCGAAATAGTTGTTAATGACGCCAATGATAAGGCACAGGCTTATATGGCCCAGGGCAAGTTCGATAAGGCGGCGGAGGAAGTGGAAGCCGCCGCGCGTGTGGTCAGCGAATATCAAATGGACCTCGGAGAGGACCTTTTCAAACAATACCGAGCACAACTGACAAATCTTGCCGCTCAAATAGGTCAAAAGAGGCAGGACGCAGCCAGAATCCTGGAGATAGACAGGCAAAAGGCGGTACAACAAGCGCAGCAAGAATATACGCAGCGAACTGAAGAGGCGCGGAAGAAAAGAATAGATGACCTTATGAATAACGCAAAAGCCTATCAGAAGCAGCAGCGTTACGAGGAGGCCCTCGGTCAATTGGAAATGTTGGTTGCACTGGATCCGCTGAATAACGACGCCCTCCTGATGAAAGAGCTTTTGGAGGATACGATTAGCTTCCGCAAACAATTGCAGGTCCAGAAAGAAGCGGACATGGAACGTGCCAATATTCTGCTGCAAACAGATGAATCGGCCATACCTTATGCTGAAGAGCTTACTTATCCGAGGGACTGGCGCGAGATCTCAGCCAAGCGCAAGCCTGAAGAGGCCTTCCTCCAGGACCCCCGGGATGCGGCTGTCTATAAACAATTGGAGGAGGTCGTGGACCTTTCGGCATTATCCCCCCAGATGCCTCTCGGCGAGGCAATAGAATTGTTGAGAAATGCGGTTGACCCGCGCCTCAAGATAGTCGTGCTCTGGGGAGATTTGCTTGAAAACACGGATATCGACCAGACCACCCCCATAAACATGGACCCGATATCCGCCATTCCGCTCCGCAAGGCATTGGAACTTATGATCGAATCGGTTGCGGCCGGAATTGTGGACCTCGGTTACGTTGTCTCGGACGGCGTGATTACCGTCGCAACGGTCGAAACCCTCCCGAGCAAGCTCGTCAC
>Ga0307375_10001257_pt1 | contig 28113 bp, 34 predicted proteins | sample TR1MG_FD_202531 | JGI IMG/M metagenome (GOLD analysis project Ga0307375, IMG submission 202531) | Soil microbial communities from Risofladan, Vaasa, Finland - TR-1 | ecosystem: Environmental > Terrestrial > Soil > Coastal area > Acid sulfate soil | place: Finland: Risofladan, Vaasa | collected...
CTGTTCTGGCACCGGGCGTATTTCGTCGGTAGTGTCGGTGGTGCTACGCTTGAGACGGTTCGTGCCTACGTGGATGCTCAAGGAACGGAAGAACAGGCACGCAAGGCCAAAGCAAAGTCAAAAACCATTCCGTCCGCTTGACCCCCTCTTGGCGCAAGGCTGGTGTGGAACTCGCCTAAGAAGGGGAATGCGCGGACAAGTGTTCAAACTAACGATCCAGTACTGTCATTTTCTGTCCTTGTGAATTTTGAGTAGTGCTGGCTGATAGTTATTAACGGGACCACTGGTCCGAACTATTCCCTATAATAAGGCCTGATTATTTTTGGTAAGCGGTTTATTCATAGTATCACCCCCTCTATTTTGTCTGTCCACATATGCATATCGAAGTTAAAGCGCCAGATGTATTGGCGCTCACGAACAGTCTGTTCTCGATAAAAAGCAGACATTTATAAAAGATATTTACACCTGCCATAAGGTATTTATTTCGTTCGAATACTAAGCGCTCAATTAACCCCGTACTCCCCATAACCTCATAACCCCCTTACGCTGAAAGATTCACATTTCTTTTGGAGCTTAAGGTATGGCCAGAACCCGATCCACCGAAGCATGGCAACAGCTTTTTACAGAATATGAGGCCTGTCATGAGAGCGCGCGGGACTTTTGCGCGCGCCATGGTGTGCGCCTTGTCTATTTTTACCGCCGCAGCCAAGAGCTCCGCGGGCGGTCGGCAAGCCGGCTGGGCGGTATGACCATCCCCCTGGTTTCGTGAACACCTCGCATTCAGGAGATGGTGGCCTCAAACGTCACGGGGGTCAGCCCCATGATGCCTCTGGGTTTATTCCTGTGGCGCATGGGCGACCCAAGCCTCCTCTTTCAGGAGCGTTTGCGGGTTGTTATGGTAGAGGGGGCCGGGTTCGCCTACTATCCAGAATGGGGAATTCGGGTGAGCCGCTCTGCGCGGCCGGACCGCCATCGCACAATAGAGTGTCGTCATGAACCAACAAAGCCTTTCGGTTCTTATCTGGTCGGTCGCAGACCTCCTGCGCGGCGACTTCAAGAAATCTGAGTATGGTCTGGTGACCCTGCCCCAGCCCGACCCCAGTCAGCGCGATACCGAAAACGTCCCGCTGTCTTAGGACATCAACACCTACTTTACGCGAGAGGTCGTCCCTCACGCATCGGATGCCTGGATCGATCAGGATAAGCGCGATAAGATTGACGGGCAAGTGGGAATAGTGGGTTATGAGATCCCCTTTAACCAGACATTTTTATGTCTACGAGCCACCGCGATCTTTGGCGGCGATTGATGCCGATTTGAAGGCCTGCACCGACGAGATCCTGCGTATGATCCAAGAGATGGCGGCGTGAGTGAGATTGCTATTTACCAGAACGAGACCGGTATGGTGGAGGTCCGGCTAGAGCGGGATACGGTGTGGTTACGACAAGAGCAAATGGCCACCCTTTTTGGGCGAGACCGAACGGTCATCGGTCGTCATATCCGCAATGTATTTAAGGAGGGCGAACTCGATCAGGAAAGCAATGTGCAAAATCTGCACATTGCAGGCTCCGACAAACCCGCCAGACTATACAGTCTCGATGTTGTGATTTCGGTGGGTTACCGCGTGAAGTCGGCAGAAGGGGTCCACTTCCGTCAGTGGGCCACAGGCCTCCTCAAAGAACATTTGACTCGGGGTTACACCCTTCATCTTCAGCGTTTTGAGACCAATGCCCACGAGTTAGAAACGGCCTTGCAACTGATTCGTAAAACAGCTGGTAGTCCCGCTTTGAGCCAAGACGCGGGGCGTGGTTTCATTGATGTGGTGACTTGTTATACCCAAACCTTTCTGTGGCTGCAGCATTACGATGAGGGCCTTCTGACCGAGCCTAAAGGTCAACTGGGCGGTGTGCTCCCTACGATTGAATAGGCGCGCCATGGCATCGCTACTCTCAAGGCCGATCTCATGACGCGTGGCGAGGCCAGTCCCCTTTTTGGGCAAGAACGGGGTGACGCCCTAGCTGCCCTCCTCGGCAACCTTGAACAAAGTGCGTTCGGTGAGCCTGCCTATCCCAGTATGGAGGCTAAGGCCGCTCATCTGCTCTATTTCGTGATTAAAAATCACCCACTGGCGGATGGCAACAAGCGCAGTGGCGCTCTGCTGTTCTTAGACTTCCTACAGCGTAACGATCGATTGATGCGGGCTGATGGTGCGGCTGTGGTCAACGATGTGGGTTTGGCCGCTTTGGCGTTACTGGTAGCGGAATCTGATCCGAAAGATAAAGATGTACTCGTTCGTCTCATTATAAATATGCTGGCAGCAGGCAATGAGCCGAAGTCAAAGGCTCTGGTATGAGCTTTCCGCGTTATCCCACATACAAGGACTCTGGGGTGGAGTGGTTGGTGGATATGCCTGAGGAGTGGGATATTGGACAAAGCCGCCGGTTATTTAATCAAAGAAAAACACGCTCCCAACCTCTTGCTCCGCAACTTGCGGTATCCCAAAAATATGGAGTAATCCAACAAGACGTATTTATTGATCTGGAATAGTCAATTGTTATGCAGGTATTTACCAGATTAGATATATTGAGGCACGTTGAGCCGAATGATTTTGTAATAAGTATGCGTAGCTTTCAGGTCGGGATTGAGTGGTGGTCTCCGTACCGTGGTTGCGTTAGCTCATCCTATGTTCCACTGGTTCCAGCCGATCATATATTACCTGGTTATTTCAGGTACTTATTCAAGTCGGTCTTTTATATCCAGGGACTTCAAAGTACTACCAATCTAGTCCGCGATGGACAGGCTCTGAGATTCGAGAATTTTCGTTTAGCGCCTCTTCCTAGAATACCTGTGAGCGATCAATACGCCATTGCTGCCTTCCTCGACCGCGAAATTGCCAAGAATCGACGCTCTGATCGCCATTCAGAATCTCTTGATTATCCTGTTGAAAGAAAAACATCAGGCTGTTATCTCCCATTCCATTACCAAGGGGCCGAATCCAGATGTAGCTATGAATGAGTCCTGGTGGAATGGTTTGGGGAGGTTCCGGAGCATTGGAAGATGCAAAAATTGCCCTGGTTATTTGGCCTAATCGCAAGCGGGACAACTCCGGAAAGTGACGATCCATCTAATTACGATGGTGATGTATGTTGGCTGACGACAGGGTAAATACGCGAAAACCTTATCCTTAATACCGAAAAGAAAGTATCCGAGGACGCTTTGCGCCGGTTTAGTGCCCTGAGGATATCCCGAGGGTGCTCTATTGATTGCGTGGTACGGCGCTACAATTGGTCGACTCGGGATTCTTGGAGTTCCTGCGTCAACAAACGAAGCGTGCTTTGCAATGACGAAGCGATTAGCAATTGTCGTTAAGTTCGCATACTTCGAATAAATATATGTTGTTGTCCGCTCAACTTAGATTTCAGCACAAGATTGATGCTGTCGACCCGTACAACTTCATCGGTATCAACAATGTATGTGTCGGACAGAGGATCGGAGCTGTCTTTGTAATTCCAAACAATCTCCATTCCGTTGAAGGTCCATGTACCGAAATATGACCAAACGGGCTTGTCGTTAATTTTCGCTTCACCAATGAAAGTGAAATCTGGTCTAATCTCAAGGGATGTCATCGCCACATCACCTTGCGAGTTAACGCCTGAACCTGTCCATTTCCCGTGTAACAAGTTCTCTTGAGAAACATGACTGTCTAAAGAAATAAAAACGTGTTTATGTTTTCTAACATATGCAATGCGCGATTCATCGATTTCCCATTCAATGCCTGACAAACGTTCATCAAAAGATTTGAATTCTTCTTCCAGTTTCTCTAACGCATCTTTGTCGGATGGAGTAATGTTGTTTGCTTCACGTACTAAATTTGCAAAATCTGACTTTCCGAGTATTTCGTACCCCATCGCGCCGGGCAAGAACCATTCAGAGACACTATACGCAGCTTGGGAAAATCCCCCGTTCCCGATTTCCCACTGAATTAATCGAGAAGCGTAATAGTGAGATATTTCCTGTGGAATTCCCTGTAAGTCTGATGGGGTTTTGATCCGGTCACACAACAATAGCCACAGTTGGTCGTCTAGTACAGAATCATCCAAAGTATCTGTGACATCGGCATCAAGAAGACTTTTAATATCAGGATAGGTGGATTTCAGGCTATACACAATTACCCCTTATACGATAACTTGGCATTCATCGGTTAAGTTTGAAGCCGCTCTCGAAGGGCGGTTACTGGCCGCGTCCTGTCTTTTCGCCTACTCGTTTTCTATCAGCCCTAAGTCCGCGTCTTGGACGCAACTCAGACATTATTTTGTTTTAATAAAAAAACGAGAGGGCGTGGAAATTTTGTTGACTACTAAAAACCATTTCGGAGGCGCGATCAAGAGAGGAAAGTGAGGAAACACGGGAGTTGTCGCCATGTCGCCTCACGTTTTCAACTCTTCTGACTCGCGGTTTTCTTATGGAGGGTCTTTTTTAAGTTTCCGCGCAGTGCGCCGCTAGGAGAAGCGACGGCTTATGCTGATGCCGAAGAGTTGGTCATGGCTTCGATACGTGCCGTTATAGGCGCTTGTGCCGTTGGGGTCGCTCGAGGTGAGCGGCGTGGACGACGCATAGGTGCGCGTATCAAAGTGCACATACATATAGCCTGCGCTTAAACTCCAGCGCCCGAGCTTTTGGCTCGCCCCAAAACTTACGATTTGACGATTGGCGTCCGGAATTCTCGCTGAGTAGTGCGCATTTGTCGCGCCCGTTTGATCAAAGGCATAGCCTGCACGTAAGGTGACTTCCTGGCTCAGGGCATAATGAAGTCCAAGCCGGTAGCTGTTTGCGGGGCGCCAATCGTAGGTACTGGTTAAAAGCGTAGCCCCCCCTATGGCGGGAGCTGGGTTGACGACAATATCGCTAAATTGACTCCAGCCGGTGCGATCGAAATCGAATTCGATACCCGTTTTGGCGTTGATGGCGTCGTGCACGCCGAGCGCGAACTGCCAAGGCAGGTGCAAGACCGTATTCATGGGGAGTGCGACGCCGGTTTGCGCGAACGTTCCGTCTAGCGGAATGTTGGCGGCCGATCGGTAGTTGGCGCCCAACGCAAAGGACCCTAGTCGCGCAAGAAGGCCTATATGCCCGCCCACCTGTTCACCCGATCCGCTTACCGTCGTCGTAGGTGTCCCTAGAATGACTCTATGGGCATTGTAGTAGTCGATCCCTATTCCGATTGCCAGCGAATGAAGTCGATAGGAGAAGCTTGGGCTTACGTCGATAAGACGCACTCCCATATAGGTGGGCGCGAGCGCCTGTGCCGGTCCTTGCGCTAAGACCGGGAAGGTTTGCGCGGGCCAGGAAATCGAAAGGCCATAAGGTTCATTTATACCAAATCCAAAGCGCGTGCGGGGTGCGATCTTGTCTTCCCAAAAAAGATTGGGCAGGGTTTGCCACGAGGGCGTGGTCGCTACGACCGTGCCGGAGCCGTTTACGGGCGTCACTTCGGTGTGCGCGTCGATGCCCAGCAAGCCAAGATCGTAGCCGCCTTTGTGGAAGGCCATGGCCGCCGGATTATAGGCGAGCGCACCCAATGTCGAGGTATTAGCCACTAAGGCATTAGCTTCGCTTATGCCGGCAGTCGAGAGTTCGGCGAGCGTAAAGCCCGAGGCATGTGCGCCACCAATGCCCGTTATGATCAAGGCGAGCGCCGATCCAAGGAGTGGCCGGAGATGCATATATAAGGGTCTCCTTATGATGTGTGCAAGAGTCGAAATGCGATTAGTTTACCGTTATGCCGTGCAGAATGCCGTGTCGATTTTAGACGACATATCTTCGTGCATATTGACAGGAAGAGGACGCTTAGGGAATATTGCGCAGTCCGTTCGCGTCACCGAGGGATTATTGAGGTCCCTCTAAACAATAAAAAATATGACTGACGCGGACAATGCGGCACTTAAGCCGTCCCTTGTGATAAATGTCCATTAGGAGGACATCATGGTCAACACAAAGAAATGGGCACTGGCCTCTGCAGTCGCGGCCGCTATCGCGTTGCCCGCTACGGCGCTTGCTACCACCGCCGGATATTTTCAATTAGGTTATAGTACTTTAAGCGACGGTATGGTCGGTGCCAGCGCCGCGCTTCCGCAAGACAGCATGATTCAGGCGACCAACCCCGCCGGTATTGCTTTTGTGGGCAATCATTTGGACCTGGGCGTGGCGGGGTTTTGGCCGCATCGCGGGTATTCTGCGGGTGTTGGAAACGCGGGCGCCAATAATATGCCCGCCCCGGGTAGTTATGGCAGCAGCACCAACTTCTACCTTATCCCGCACATTGGCTACAGTCAGCGCTTGAGCCATGACAACTATGTGGGTATCGCGGTGTATGGTAATGGCGGTATGAGCAGCAATTACAAGTCGGCTCCGGGCCCGTTCGGCGGTGGCCAGACCGGCGTGAATTTGTCGCAGCTCTTCGTGCAGGCGACCTATTCGCGTAAATTCTTGCGTCATGACGCGGTCGGTTTTAGCATCATTGCAGCGCGTCAGACCTTTAGCGCCGATGGTTTAGGCGCCTTTGCCAATACAAATTATTCGAGCAACCCCAGTAATATGACCAACAAGGGTAACTCGACCTCGACTGGCGTGGGATACAAAATTGGTGGTCAGTTCCGTATCGTTCCGGGGGTGGATGTCGGGTTGGCCTACTCGCCGCGCATGACGATGTCGAAGTTCTCCGCGTATTCCGGCCTTTTTGCGGGTGGCGGACGCTTCGATATTCCGGCAAATGGCGTGATCGGGCTGGCGTTTAAGCCGACCTCGAAGCAGGTCGTGGCATTCGATTTCCAGCGCATCTATTACAACGACGTGCCCGCGATTGCTGATCAGACCAACTTCGATTCGCATGGCCTATTGACAACTGGGCTGTTTGGCACCTCCAACGGGGCCGGGTTCGGCTGGCAGAACGTGTCGGTCTATAAGCTAGGCTACCAGTTTGCCATGAGTCATGCGGTCACCGGGCGCGTGGGTTTTGCGTACAACACGCAACCGGTCCCAAGCTCGCAAGTGCTCTTGAACGTGTTGGCCCCCGGCGTCATTCAGCGCCATGTGTCGGCTGGACTCACTGTGAAAACCGCGCGTCATCAGGCCGTCAGTATTGCGGCCATGTACGGTTTGCCCCAGTCGGTCTATGGAAACGCGCCTTCGGCCTTTGGTGGTGCGCCGGTCAAGATCAGTCTGCATGAATACCAGTTCGAAGCGAACTGGGGATGGAAGTTCTAGGATAAGGGCGTCCATCTTAGGCTTTAGTCTTAAGGGAAGAGGGGGCTTTAAGCCCCCTTTTTTTTCTGAAGAAGGCTATCGGGATAGGGGTGAGGTATGCAGAAGAAACAATGGTTGGGATGGTTTCTGGCCGTGGGGCTTGTGGCGAGCGCGGGTGCTTTCGCGCATATGCGCTACAAGCCTTTCGTTTTAGGGCATAAGGCTACGGGCTCCATGAGTTCCGTGGTGACCGCAACACGCACGGCCTTGACGACCAATGGCTTTAACATCGTAGGTCAGTATGTGCCGTTTGCGCGTACAACGATTTTGTGTGCTACGTACCCCGAGCTTTCGGCGGCCGCAGCCCACGCCAAGAATGGGAGTTTCGGCGCGGTAGAGCGAATCTCCGTGACCAAGCGTCATGGGGAGTGGCAGGTCTCTTACGTGAATCCCGCCTATTTGGCGGTAGCCTACGGTTTAAGTCCTTTGCCAAAGACCGTGACGGCCCTGCAGGCAGCCCTAGGGGCGCAGACGCTCTTTGGTTCCCGGCATGGCTTGACGCGGGATGCCTTAAAGCCCGGGAATTATCATTACGCGCTCTTTATGCCGTATTTTCAGAACGTCGATCATGTACGGACATTCCCCAATCATGCCGATGCGGTCAATACGATCCGAGCGAACCTCATGCGGCATGTGGCCGGTTCGACCTTCGTGTATGAGGTCAACGTACCGGGAACCGCCAAGCCCACTACGGTTTTTGGTCTGGGGATCAAGAGTGGCAAGGGGGGCGATCATCACATCCTTCACTTAATTGACGACCACCGCTATCGGGGCTATGCCTATCTGCCTTATGAGATGATGGTGGTCGGACGACATGTGATCGCGCTGCGGCCCCGATATCGCATTGCGGTGAATTTTCCTGATACCGCGATGATGGGTTCGCACGGATTCATGAATATTATCAGTGCGCCCGGCGCTATCCGGAAGGTCTTGGCTCAGGTGGCGGGCCGTAGAGGGTAGGCGGAAAAATGGTGGGCGACAGGCGTTAAGGCGCCTGTCGCTTTCCCTGAGTGGGCCTTAGAGCTTAGAATGTCCGCTTTGTGCAGGACACCTCTTATGAAGTCCATCAAGATTACCGATGTAAGCCAAGTCAAAAACGAACTCAACAAATACCGCAAGGGAAAGAAGCTCGAGATCCGGCAATTCAACCAGGCCGCCAGGCTTGCGTGGCTGGGCCGCGTCACCATGATGCCGCTCGATCCGGAAGATCCCGAAACGCGTTCTTTCCTCATGTATATCGACTTCCCGGAAGGTTTGAGCGCCCAGTTCCTCAATGTCGATGAGGATCTCGTCGGTCAGATCTTTATTCTGGATGGGGAACAGGCCGTATTCATGGCGGAGATTGTAGAGCAGGGCGTGCGTGAGCGGGTCGCCCTCTACGAGGACCTGAATCGTCGCGATTTTTATTTCGGGAAGTTTTATACACCGGGCGTAGACGGGGAAGAGGCGAGCTCTTAACGTTTATGCCGGCTCCCACGATTGCCGCAAGGCTTACGCGTCGTTTTCTGGTGATGACGGGAGACGAGGGTTTGCGTTCGACCCTCCAATCCGATGTGCCCGCCGATTGGGAGATGGTGTCTGTGACATCGCTCGATGAGGTGGGCACCTGGGATGAGATCCTGCTCTACCGATTTATACTCCTGGACTTAGACGAAAGCGTGATCTTTGATCCCATCGACGTCATCAGGACCGTGCGTATGGAGTATCTTTTGCAGATCGCGGTCTTTTGTTTTGGCGGAGATGCCGATGTTCAAGACGAAATGCGGGCGTCACGCGCTGATCGCTTTTATTCCCGCGACCAGATCGTGAGCATGTTGCCGCAATTTTTAGCTCAGTACGCTTGGTGAGCTAGCCCACCCATTTGTGGTCCATGACATCAAGCCGTAGGTCTTGACGAAAGGATTCGCCACCGCTTTCGATAAGCAAGGTCGCTATGCGACTACCGGCCGTATCAAAGGCGAATTCGCAGCTGAAGGTATTGGGTAGGCTGATTTGCTGGTCGCAGCGCGCTTGGGTCTCGCCGTCTACGAGGACTTGCGCGCGGGCCCGCCCTTCGCCTTCGAGCAGGGCCTGAATGCGAAAGGGTTTTTTCGTGACGCGACGATAGACTTGAGGATCGCGATTCGTGTTGTAGATGAGATTATTGAGCCGCACTAGCTTCACAAGCTTCTTCATGGATCTCCCAGACGCCGTGTTTCGATCGGTCAGTGTGATAATATAAGCAGATTCTACGGAATGTCGGACGGGAGGTCTAGCGCAGTATGACGGCCTTGAATTTTGAAACGACCATGGTGGATGTCGATCGGCAGATCCACGACTTGGAAGAGGGTCTGGCAGGCGAGGCTTTGAGCCTCAAGCCTACCGTGGACCAGGCCCTCCACTTGGCGAATCGCCTCATGTTGGCGTTCGCGCAGGGCGCCGGCCGCCCTACGGAGGACTTGACCGAAGACGCTGATTCGCTTGATGTCTTTCGGGTGTTTGTAAAGAGCGATCCTTCGCTCAACGCCATTCGCGATAATGTCCGTGAATTGGTGTATTACCACAATTGCCTTTTGGCCGAGCGGGAAGATGCGCTTCCGGTGAGGCCTGTGGCCATGGCGGTGCGAACGATTCGCCATATTCACCTTTATCTCCGCACCCGAGCCAATCAAGACAAGGGGCGTCAAGACGCATGAGGGGCGCCGCCGCTTCGTGCGCCGCCTCGCGCCCTGCGGTTTTCGTAGGCGCGGCGCACTATCGGCGGCCCAGTTACGGACACAATCATCCGCTTGCGATTCCTCGGGTTTCTTTAGCTTTTGACGTCATTACGGCGTATGGCGCCTTGGATCGCGAGGAGTTCGTGCCGTCGCGTGCGGCCAGCGTGACGGAGCTTGCGGGCTTTCATACGCGCGCTTATATCAGTGCCTTGTCGCGCGCCGAGGCCTTTGGGCGCGTGCGCACCGAGGACCGCGAACGCCACAAGCTAGGGACCCTCGAAAATCCCTATTTCCCTGGCATGTTTTATACGCCCGCGCTGGCCGCAGGGGGCAGCATCCTCGCCGCTCAAGCGGTTTTGGGAGGGCGTAACGCCTTTAGTCCGGCAGGGGGTATGCATCATGCCATACCCGATGAAGCGCGCGGCTTTTGTTACGTGAACGATATCGTCCTCGCGATTTTGGTATTGCGCGCCGCGGGTCGTCGCGTCCTCTATGTCGATATCGATGCGCATCACGGAGACGGTGTCGAGGCGGCATTTTGGAACGATCCCTCCGTTCTGACGATGTCTTTCCATATGGATACGGCTTATGCCTACCCCTTCAAAGGAGGCGGCGTACAAGATGACGGCGGGCCAGACGCCCCGGGTAGTGCGCTGAATGTCCCGCTCCCCAAGGGCGTTCATGACAGCGAATACCGGCGCGTCTTTGACGCGCTTTGGGTGCCGATCGTAGAGCGCTTTCGGCCGGATGTCATTGTCTTACAGGCGGGGACCGATGCGCTGCGTGGCGATCCTTTAGGCCGTTTTTGTTTGTCGACCGCGGGATTTTTGGACATCGTGGAGCGTGTCGTAAGCGCGGGCCTGCCGGTCTTGGCGACCGGGGGCGGGGGCTATCACCCCTTGCTTTTGGCGCGCGCCTGGACGGGCGTGTGGGCGGTCTTGTCGGGGCGCGATCTGCCGGTAGCCTTACCCGAGACGGCCGCGGCGGCATTGCGCGCCGTCGGTTGGGACGAGGACGAAGAGGAGCCCTATTACGAGGATTTGTTTCGTGATCGCCTGGAGGCGGGCGCCGTTCTGCCGGTGCGCCCGATCATAGAGGAACTCCTGGCCTCCCTTGCGCACCATCCCGCGGTTAAAGGTGGATCATGAGTCTTTTTGAACGGCCCGAAGGAAAACGCCTCGTGGGGAGCGCCACGAAGGACGCGACCACGGCTTATAGCCAGACGCGCGGTCGCGCCTTGGATCGGGGCCACTACAGCGATTTTCGAGGGGGCATTAAGTTGAGCGCGCTGGGGCTTGGTACCTTCCCGGGCGTGGCAAGCGACGCCGCGGACCGTGCCTTGGCGGATATCGTACACCGGGCCCTGGCGGGGGGCGTGAACGTCATCGATACTGCGACCCATTATCGCTATGGTCGTTCGCTGCCGGCGATTGCCGAAGGCCTTAAGCGCGCGGTGGACGAAGGAGTGGATCGGAGCGCCTTATGGCTTATGTCCAAGGGCGGATTCGTCGACTTTGCCGGGGCCGCGCCCGCTGATGTTGAGGGTTACATGCGTCGCGAGATCATCGCGAAAGACCTCGCGACGCCTGCGGAATGCGCGGGCGCGCATGTCTTGAGTCGGCGTTATATTCGCGCCCAGATTGACAAGAGCCGCGCGCGTTTAAGGGTGGAGACCCTGGATACTTTTTTGGTTGATCAACCCGAGGTTCATATCCCCGTGTGGGGCAAGGCCGCGGTCCTTGCCAAGTTAGGGGAGATATTCATCGAGTTGGAGCAGGCCGTCAAGGAAGGCGCTCTGAATTTTTATGGGGTATCGAGCTTCCATGCCTTTCGCGTTCCGACCGACGACCCCTTGTTTATATCGCTCGCGGCGCTTGTGGCGCAGGCCAAGAAGGCCGCCAAGGAAGTCGTGGGTCATGAGCACCACCATCTGGCCTTGATCGAACTGCCTTTCAATGCGGTGATGCTCGATGGCTTTACGCGCTTTAACCAAATTACCGGGGAGGGCGACGAGGCCTCGACCTTGCAGGGCGCGCTGCAGCTCCAGCTGTATACGGTGGCAAGTCATGGGCTTTTTAAGGGGCACTTGGCAAAACAACCTATGGACATCCTGGTTCAGGCCATGCCCACGTATGTCAACGATGCTCAAAGGGCCTTGCAATTTAATCGCTCGACGCCGGGCCTTGGCACGACGCTCGTAGGTATAAGCAGTCCCAGCCATCTAGACGACGTGCTGGCGGTGGCCCGCACCCCGCTTTTGAGCCACAAATCCTATATGGCGCTCTATCGCCGCGCCGAGAATTGATAAAGCGGACCCGCGATCTGCGGTATCGCGGGGCTTACCAAAAGGCGCAACCCACTCTTTGTATTATCGTAAGGCCTGCTACAATGGGCTCATGACCGACGTCAATCCGGCTTTAAGCGAGCCGCTCCAGTGGTTGGGGCGGCTCTTGATCGATGCCAACACCCACCACGCCTCGGACGTGCATTTACGCGCCCGCAACCACCCCGTGCTTCGTATAGATGGGGCGCTTCGGGCCTTGGATCAGATGCCGAGGTTGTCTACGGAGCGGGTAGCCGAAATCGCCGCAGCCATTATGAATCCGCGTCAGCGGGAAGTGTTTGCGCGCGACCGTCAGGTGGATCTGTCTTACGGTTTTAAAGGGGTGGGGCGGGTTCGCGCGAATATCTTTTTGCAGCGCGGCACGGTGGCCTTGGTGCTCCGTGTCATCCATAGCATCGTGCCCGCTTTAAGTAGCCTGGGCCTGCCCGAAATGATAGCGGGCCTCACTCGCCTCGAGCGCGGGCTTGTCATCGTGACCGGGGCGAGCGGCTCGGGGAAGACGACGACGCTTGCGGCCTTGGTCAATGAGATCAATCTTCACCAAACTAAGCATGTCTTGACCATCGAAGACCCGATCGAGTTCCTCTTTGCCGAACAGAAGTCTCTCATCACGCAGCGCGAGATCGGCGTCGATGCCCCTTCTTTTCATGAGGCGATGCGGGCCGCTCTGCGCGAAGATCCGGATATCATCTTACTAGGCGAGATGCGGGACATAGAGACCATAGAGACCGCTTTAAAGGCCGCCGAGACCGGTCATTTCGTGCTTGCCACCGTCCATGCGCCCGCCGCACCCGAGGCTGTTAACCGCCTGATTACGGCGTTTCCTGCCGAGGCGCAGTCGGGGATACGCGTGAAGGTGGCGCAGAATCTGCGTGCCGTGGTAAGTCAGCGCCTACTTCCCCGGATCGATGGCCCGGGCCGTGCCTTGGCCTGCGAAGTCCTTACGATCTCGACGCTCGCCCGCGAACTGATTCAGGATGCGGCGCGTATAAAGGATTTGCCGGATGTTTTGCGGCGCGGGACGATCCAGGAGGGTATGTTGGCCTTCGATGCCTGCCTATTGAATCTTGTTCACGCCAAAAAGGTCTCACCCGCCGTAGCCTTGCAATATGCCTCGAGCCCCAACGATTTGCGGCTTAAGATCGAGGGTTATTGAGCTTATTGCGGCGTGCCGTGAAGTCCCGCAATGCCGCTTCTTGTTCCTGAAAGGACTTGCCTTTTTGGGAGGGAGCGGGGCTGTGGGGTTTGGTCGAGTGCCCGGCTTGTTCTTGGTCTTTGAGCGCAAGATAACCCTCAAGATCGCTGTCCTGGTCGGTATATCGGCCCTGATAGCCCTTGGGGGGTGCCCGGTCTTTACGTAAGGATAAGGCGATGCGCAAGGCCTTGTTGTAGGTGTTCAGTTGCGCATCCAGCGTCACGAGGTCTAGCAGCGCCAAGGCGAGCATGAGTCCGCCGAGGGCCGCGGCATAAGGCCAGGGGAGCGCGAGCATAACGCCCACGAGCAGCGCGGAGGCGCCGATATATGCGAACCCACGTCCTTGTTTATGCAAATAAAAAGCGTGCAAGCCTAACGGAAAACCCACCCAGAGACTGTAGGCCGTCCGTGTCCGTAGGAGTCTTCGGGTAAGCTCGAGATTGAGCGTCTGGAGGCCTGATCCCGAGAAGTCCCACCGTTTCCAGGCGTTCTTCATGAAATCATTGTATACTATAAAACCTTTTCTGGTGCGCGCAATGACAAGAGGGTAGTTTGCGATATGGCTGATCGGCGACTACAAGTATTTCATACGGTGGCACGGCTTTTGAGTTTTACAAAGGCGGCCGAGACCTTGCATATGACGCAGCCTGCCGTGACTTTCCAGGTACGGCAGTTGGAAGAGTTCTTCAACACCCGCCTTTTTGATCGAACGCACAATCGCATCACCTTGACGACAGCCGGTGATCGCGTCTTCGAGTACGCCGAGCGCATCATCGGGCTCTATAACGAAATGAACATCAGGGTCCGCGATATCACAGGCGACGTCTCTGGCGTTTTGATCATAGGAGCCAGTACCACGATCGCCGAATATGTGCTCCCAGCCTTATTGGGGGAATTTCAGAGTCGTCACCCGGACGTCCGTATTCGTTTGAGCGTGTCCAATTCGCTTGGCATCGTGCATATGGTGGAAAGCAATACGGTCGATATCGGGATCGTCGAATCCCCGGTTGCCAATAAAAACCTGGCCGTGGAGGTCTGTTGGCAAGATCAACTCGTGTTTATTTGCCGGCCCGATCATGGGCTCGCCCAATCGACTCAGATCCCGGTACGTCAGCTTTTGGAATTGCCTTTTCTGGCTCGCGAGGAGGGTTCCGGGACGCGCGAGGTGATCAGCGATTATTTAGCGCAAAACGGTCTCCAATGGCATGACCTTAATCTCAGCATGGAGTTTGGAAGCCCTGAGTCCGTAAAAAGCTCGGTGGAGGCGGGCTTGGGCGTTTCGATCGTATCCAAGGCCACGGTGGCCAAGGAATTGCGGCTCGGGACGCTCGTAGCGCTCCCGCTCGATCCCCCCATAGACCGACCCTTTTCCTTCGTGTACCAGCGCCAGAAGTTTCGATTGCGCGCGGTGGAGGAGTTTATGCGTTTTGCGCATACACATTGTAAACAGCAAGGTGCGTGGCAGTTTGACGCCAAGTCGCGGGCATTATGAAGCAGTTTGCGGTCGTTCAGCATACCTATTCCGAGTTTTTGGGGCTGATCGAGTCGCAACTCGAGAAGCGTGATATCGGATTCGCTTATTTTCGTCCGTTCGTGGGGCAGGACCTGCCGGGGAGCGCGAGTCAGTTTGACGCGATGTTCGTGCTGGGGGGGCAGGCGGCGATCGACGACCACGAGAACAATCCTTGGCATGAGGATGAATTAAAGCTCATACGGATTTTTCTTGATGCCAAGCGGCCCGTCGTGGGCCTCGGTTATGGCGCTTTGTTGCTAGCCGAGCATGAGGGCGCGCAGGTGAGTGGCGAGCCCTTTCATAACGCTTATTGGACGACGGCGCATAAGACGGAGGCGGGCGCGCGGGATGCCGTGGCGTGCGCGGTGGATGGGCGGCCGGTTTTGGTTATGGCCAATGGGAGCGCGACGTTGCCCGCGCATGTCGCGCCTTTACTCGTTGACGACGACGGCCGGTGGATCGCCATTCGGCCGCATCCGCTCGCCTACGGCCTTCTGTTCCGGCCTGAATTAAAGCCCGGCATGATAGAGGATATGATTATGGAGGCTAAGCGTAGGACGCCTCCTGATATCGGTGAGCTTTTGGGCCAGGCGCGATTGCATTGGCGCGATATGCAAGAGACGACCGATCAAGTGATCGTGGGTCTTGTGAAGGAGTTAGATCTGATGGCGGAACGCCGTAAGATGCCGGTATTTCGTTTAAACGTAAGCGAGTAAGGTATGGACCGTCTCGAGAAGCGTTTATTGCAGGTGTTGCGTGATTTTCCGGACGACGCCAAAGAGCAGGTGGTCGCTTTTGCGGAGTTCTTGCAGACGCGTCTCGTCCTGCCGTGTCCTCCGACTGATCCTGTGGTCATACCGCGCCCCGAGCAGGAGAATATCGTGAAGGCCATTAAGCGTCTGTCCGCCACCTATCCGATGCTCGATCGCGGCAAGATGCTCAACGAGACCTCGAGTTTGATGGCGCAGAATGTTCTGGGAGGACGCCCCGCAGTCGAGGTCATAGACGAATTGGAGGTATTGTTTCGGGTGCATTTCGAAGCCCATCGCCAATCGTGACGTCTAACCCCTGCTAGGGACTCTGCTACACTTCGGTTCGTTATGCTGACACGTATCAAGATTTGCGGTATCACGCGCCCCGAAGATGCGCAGATGGCGGCGGAATCCGGCGCCTCGGCCATTGGTTTGGTGTTTTACAAGGCCAGTGTGCGGGCCGTCGATGCCGAGCGGGCGCGGGCGATCGTGTCGGCCTTGCCGCCCTTTATATCGGTCGTCGGGCTTTTTGTGAATGCGGATTATGCGGCTGTGAGCCGCATTCTCGCCGAAGTTCCGTTAGATTTGCTGCAGTTTCATGGGCAAGAGTCGCCGGAGGAGTGCCTTCGTTATGGGCGGCCTTATATCAAGGCGATCGCGATGACGGCGGACGTGGACTTGCTGGACGCAGAAAGGCGCTATGCGAGCGCGCGGGCTTTGTTATTGGATAGCTATCAAGAGGGGCGTCCCGGAGGGACGGGCCAAACGTTCGACTGGGCCCGGGTATCTAAGGATTTGCGTAAGCCCGTTATTCTAGCCGGCGGTTTAAACGCGGATAATGTGGTCGCGGCCATCGCGCAAGTGCGTCCTTATGCGGTCGATGTGAGCGGGGGCGTCGAGAGTGCACCGGGAGTGAAGGATGCGGCACGTATGGAGAGTTTTTGCCGGCGCGTGAGGGGAGGAGCATGAGTTATCAGCAGCCCGATGAGCATGGGCATTTCGGGCCTTATGGGGGCCAGTTCGTCGCCGAGACCTTAATGGGGCCTTTGGCGGAATTGGTGCGCGCCTATGAAGCGGCGCGGAGAGACCCCGTGTTTCAGGCCGAATTGGCCGCGGATTTCAAGGATTATGTGGGCCGGCCCTCACCGCTTTATTTAGCGGAGCGATTGACCGCGGAAGCGGGCGGCGCACGCATTTATTTAAAGCGCGAGGACTTAAACCATACCGGCGCCCATAAGGTGAATAACACCATAGGGCAGGCGCTGCTCGCCAAGCGCATGGGGAAAAAGCGCCTGATCGCGGAGACCGGGGCAGGCCAGCATGGTGTCGCCACCGCGACGGTTGCGGCGCGCTTGGGGCTCGCTTGTGTCGTCTATATGGGGGCGGAGGATATTGCCCGCCAGGCCCCTAATGTGCGGCGCATGCGGCTCTTGGGCGCGGAGGTGGTGAGCGTGACCTTGGGTTCGCGTACCCTCAAAGACGCGATGAACGAGGCGATGCGGGATTGGGCCACGACCGTAGATGAGACGTTTTATGTGATAGGGACGGTAAGCGGTCCTCACCCCTATCCGGCCATGGTGCGTGACTTTCAGGCGGTCATCGGCCACGAGGCGCGTCGCCAGATCCTCGAGCGAGAAGGCAGGCTCCCTGATGCCTTGGTCGCCTGCGTCGGGGGTGGCTCTAATGCGATGGGCTTGTTCCACGCCTTTTTAGAGGATACGCAGGTGGCGCTTTATGGTGTCGAGGCGGCGGGCCATGGGATCGCAAGCGGTCGGCATGCGGCCCCGCTTACCGCGGGAAGCGCTCGCGGCGTCTTGCACGGGGCGCGCAGTTATCTGATGTTCGACGAGGACGGGCAGATTCGCGACACCCATTCCATTTCGGCGGGACTCGATTATCCCGGGGTCGGGCCCGAGCATGCCTGGCTTAAGGATGTGGGGCGCGCCTCTTACGTGGCGGTAGACGACAAGGCGGCGCTCGCGGCTTTCCATACGCTCACGCGGTTGGAGGGCATTTTGCCGGCCCTCGAATCCAGTCATGCCTTGGCCTATGCCCAGACACTTGCCGCGCGACTCGGGTCTTCGGCGGCCATCATCGTCAATCTTTCCGGCCGCGGCGATAAAGACGTGGAGACCGTAGCCGCCCACGAAGGGGATCGCTCGTGAGTCGGATCAAGGCTACGTTCGCCCAATTGAAGGGTCATCGCTGTGCGCTCATTCCGTTTGTCGCGGGCGGCGATCCGGATCTCGCCTCGACTGTGCCGATTATGCATGCGTTAACGCGCGCAGGGGCGGATTTGATCGAGATCGGTATGCCTTTTTCCGACCCCATGGCCGATGGCCCCGTGATTCAGATGGCCCATCAGCGGGCGCTACAGAATGGCGCGACCACGCGCCGCGTGATCGAGATGGTAGCGGAGTTTCGGCGCGATAATGCATCGACGCCCGTTATTTTGATGGGTTACGTCAATCCTGTCGAAACCATGGGTTATGGGACTTTTGCCAAAGCCTGCGCGCAGGCGGGGGTCGATGGCGTCATACTGGTGGATTTGCCTCCCGAGGAGGCCCATGACTGGCGTACCGAGGCGCGCGCTCATGGTATCGATACCATCTTTTTGTTGGCGCCTACGACGAACGCAGACCGCCTGACACGGATCGCCGAGGCCTCTTCGGGCTTCCTTTATTATGTCGCTTTGAAGGGCGTGACCGGCGCCGGCCACCTGAATATCGACAACGTCTCGCAAAAGATCAAAGGCGTGCGCGCGGTCACGGATCTTCCGGTGGGTGTAGGTTTTGGTATCCGCGACGCGAAGTCGGCCTTCGAATTGAGCCGGTTCTCCGATGCCGTCATTGTCGGAAGCGCGATCGTGGAGAAGATCGCGGCGGCGGCCGATCCGGCGCGCGCCATAGCGGATGTCGAGAGTTTTGTACGCACCTTGCGCGATGCGCTTTCTGTGCGTGAGGATGCGCGGCCATGAATTGGTTTGATAAGCTTCTTCCCCCTAAGATCAAGAGTCGCGGGGTCGTCAAAAAGGCGGTGCCGGAAGGTTTGTGGAGTAAATGCCCGGCCTGCGCGAGCGTCCTATATCATGCCGAGATCGAAAAAAATGTGGGCGTCTGTCCGCGCTGCGACCATCACATGCGCATCTCGGCGCGCAAGCGCCTGGCGGCCTTTCTTGATGCGGGCGAGTGCGTGGAGGTGGGGGCGAGCCTGCAGGCCGTCGATTTTCTGAAGTTTAAAGACAGCAAGCGCTATAAAGACCGCTTGACCGAGGCGGTGCGGGCCACCGGTGAATCGGAGGCCTTGATCGTCACCCGCGGGCGCGTTCAGGGGCTTGCGCTCGTGGCCGCGGCGTTCGAGTTCGGATTCATGGGCGGCTCCATGGGATCTGTTGTCGGCGAGCGTTTCGTGCGCGGCATCGATGTGTGCATCAATGAGCGCTTGCCCTTCGTCTGTTTTGCGGCAAGCGGCGGGGCGCGTATGCAAGAGGGCCTGACCTCCCTTATGCAAATGGCGAAGACGAGCGCGGCCTTGGCGCGTTTGGCCGACGAGGCCTTGCCCTTTGTGTCGATTCTTACAGACCCCACCATGGGCGGCGTGTCCGCGAGTTTCGCCATGTTAGGCGATGTGATCATAGGCGAGCCCAAGGCCCTTATAGGTTTTGCGGGCCCGCGCGTTATCGAACAAACGGTACGCGAGACCTTGCCCGAGGGCTTTCAGCGTTCGGAATTTTTGCTAGACCACGGGGCCCTGGATATGATCATCCACCGGCATAAGCTGCGCGACACGGTTGCGCACGTATTGTCGCTGATGCTCAATAGGCCGCTTATCGCCAACTCAACTTGCGCATTACCCCAAGACGTCTGAAACACCGTAACCTTCAAGAATGGCTTGCCTATATCGAGCGCTTGCGCGGGCAAGAGATCAAGCTTGGCTTAGAGCGTGTGCAGGCGGTCTACGCGCGCTTGCCGCGCCTCTCTTGTCCGGTCATCACGGTGGGCGGAACCAACGGCAAAGGTTCGACGACGGCCTTGTTGGAGGCCTTCTATCATGCGGATGGTTATCGCGTGGGCGCCTATTTCTCGCCGCACCTCATCTATTATAATGAACGCGTGCGCTTATTGGGCGAACAGGTAAGCGATGAACTCCTGTGTGACGCGTTCGCAAAGGTCGAGGCGGCGCGCGGCGATGTCGCGCTCACCTATTTCGAGTTCGGGACGCTTGCTGCGCTCACGCTCTTTGCAGAAGCGCATTTAGACGTCGTCATCCTGGAGGTGGGTCTTGGCGGGAGGCTTGATGCGGTCAACGTCGTCGACCCGGATGTCGCGGTCGTAGTGTCCGTGGGGACCGACCATAAGGAATGGCTGGGTGCCGACCGCGAGGCGATCGGGCGCGAGAAGGCGGGTATTTTTCGGGCCGGGCGCCCCGCGGTCATTGGGTTTGACGTGTCTGAGAGTGTCCCGGTATGTGCGCGGCAGCTCGGTTGCCAGATGAAGGTGGCGGGCCAGGATTTTCGGTATGTCGCGCGCACCGATGATTGGCGGTATGAGGATAAAAAAGGCGCGCGCGATCTTCCGTATCCGGCGCTGCGAGGGCAATACCAACTCGGGAATGCGGCCTGTGCGCTTGCCGCCTTGGATGCCTTGCCCGCGCGACCGGTCAGCGCGGGCGCCATTCGTCGCGGGCTTCGCGACGTTTCGCTGGCCGCGCGCTTTCAAACGCTTCCCGGATCCGGGCCCTGCGTTATCTTAGATGTCGCCCATAACGCAGAGGCCGCCCAAGTCTTGGCCGCGACCTTAATGGAGCGGTCGGTCGCCGGCCGCACGTTCGCGGTCGTGGGCATGTTGCGCGATAAGCCCATAGCCGAGACCTTGAGTGCCCTGCTGGCGTCGTTTGACGGGTGGTTTTTGGCGTCATTAGAGGACGCGCGCGGCGCCGATAGCGTTTTGCTACAGTCGGTCCTGGCGGGACTTGGTAAGACCGCAGACGGGCTCTACGCGGATCCGATCGGCGCGTACGAGGCCGCGCGAAAGGTGGCAGGGCCCGCTGACCGCATTGTTGTGTTTGGGTCCTTTAAGACGGTCGGTGCTATACTTCAACTTGAGGCGGCGAAGAGGGGAGGCGGTGGAAGAGACGTCGTTTGATCCGCGCGGGAGGTTGGTAGGCGCCGTCATCCTGGTGGTTTTGGCGGTGATCATTCTGCCGATGCTTCTAGGTCACAAGCCTGCCCAAAAGGCACATCAGGATGTCTTGGTCGTGCGCCGGTCGGGGACCGTTTTTAAAGGGGCGCCCGCCGGGCCTCACGGTTCGAGCGCGCGGGAGGCGGTGTCCGCGGGAGGTGCGCGCGTGGTGACGCCGCGCGTACCGGTAAAACCGCCCAAGGTCGTGATGGCAACGACTCCCAAGGCTAGACTCATATCCCCGTTACCGCGCAGCGCGCGACCTGTGCCGGTTAAGGCCGCAGCCGTCGGATGGGACTTTTATGTGCAGGTGGGCGCTTACGCGAACGCCGGAGGCGCCCTGGCTTTCGGACATAAGCTTGCCGGGCAGGGGTTTCTTGTGCATACCCGGTTGGCACGGTTGGCGCACGGTCGCGGCGTGATCGTGACCCTGGGTCCTTATACGAAATTACGGGCAGAGAGGGTAAGGGCGGTCGTCGCGCGTAGGGATGGGGTGCGAGGGATTGTGATTGCACGAGCCCAGGGAGCAAAATGAATTGGCTTGATCTCGTTATTCTAGTGGTGATAGGGCTTTTTGTCTTGGTCGGGGTCCTACGGGGTTTCGTAGGCGAGGTCCTGTCTTTTCTGACCTGGGCTGTGAGCTTTTTTGTCGCGTGGTTTTTCTCTGGCGACTTTACGGGCTGGTTTGTCGGACACGTTCATGACGCCAATTTGCGGGCGGTGCTGGTCTTTTTCATGTTGTTCTTTGTGACGTTCGTGGTCATGACCATTGCGGCCCATTTTGTGAGGGCAGTATGGCTTAAGGTGAGTTCGCAGGCGGCGGATAAGGTCTTGGGGGGCTTCGTGGGCTTCTTTAAGGGCGGCGTGATCGTGGTCTTCATGGTCTTGCTGGCGGGTCTTACGCCCTTTCCTGCGTCGCGCATCTGGCATACCTCGATGTTGGTGGGCTATTTTCAGGGCGTTGCACGCTATGTGGCCCATTGGTTGCCCGCAGACGTTGCTCATAGTCTGCGCTATAGCTAAACTGAGCCGCTTTTTAGCGCTCCCCAAGGAGTCGCAATCATGTGTGGAATAGTGGGTATTTTGGCGCGTAGTCCCGTAAATCAGGCGCTTTATGACGGGCTTACGGTTCTGCAGCATCGTGGACAGGATGCGGCGGGCATCATGACAAGTGATGGCAGGCGCGTCTATTTGCGCAAGGACAACGGTCTTGTGCGCGATGTCTTTCAAGCGAATCATATGCTCGCCTTACGGGGCCATATGGGGATCGCGCACGTCCGTTATCCGACCGCAGGGTGTTCGTCCTCGGCCGAGGCCCAGCCTTTTTATGTGAATTCCCCGTTTGGTTTGGCGATTGCTCATAATGGCAATCTGACAAACGCGACGGAGTTGCGCGATGAGCTTTTCCGCGAGGATCAGCGTCACATCAACACCGATTCCGACTCGGAAGTGTTGTTGAACATCTTCGCCCATGAATTGCACGCTATCGCGGGCGTGAAACCGACCTCCGAGCATATCTTTCGGGCTATCGCCGCGGTGCATCGGCGCGTGCGTGGCGCCTATGCCGCGGTCATCATGATCTCGGGCCTGGGAATCGTCGCGTTTCGTGATCCTTACGGGATACGGCCGCTCGTTTACGGAAGGCGCGATACCGACGAGGGCCCGGAGCACATGATCGCGTCCGAGAGCGTGGCGCTTGATGTCTTGGGGTACAAGCTTGTGCGGGACGTATACGCGGGCGAGGCGCTCTTTATCGATATGGCAGGCGAGCTTTACACGAAGCAATGCGCCGAGCATGCGCGCCCCTCGCCCTGTATTTTTGAGCACGTCTACATGGCACGCCCCGATTCCATTATGGATGGCATCAGCGTTTACAAGGCGCGCCTGCGCATGGGCGAGAGGTTGGCCCGGAAGTTATTGCGAGAGTGGCCGGACCACGATATCGATGTGATCATCCCGATCCCCGACACGAGTCGTGCGGCCGCGCTTGAGATGGCCAAAGAGCTCGATGTCAAATACCGCGAAGGCTTCATCAAAAACCGCTATATCGGCCGGACCTTCATCATGCCCGGACAGGCCGAACGCAATCGTTCGGTTCGCCAAAAACTCAACGCCATAGATCTCGAGTTCCGGGGCAAGAACGTCATGTTGGTCGATGATTCGATCGTCCGTGGTACGACGTCCATGCAGATCATCCAAATGGCGCGCGAGGCGGGTGCGCGGAAGGTGTATTTCGCATCGGCGGCGCCCCCCATTCGGTATCCCAACGTCTACGGGATCGACATGCCGTCCACCCATGAGCTTATTGCGACGGGACGGACCGTTGAAGAGGTGGCGGTCGCGATCGGGGCCGATCGGGTCATCTATCAGGACCTTCACGACTTGATAGAGGCGGCGCGCGAAGGAAACCCGCGCGTGACCGAATTCGATACCTCTTGTTTCGACGGCGTCTATGTAACGGGCGATGTGAATCAGGCTTACTTAGACCATGTCGAGCATGTACGCAGCGACGCGGCGAAATGCGCGAGCACCATGAATGACCTTGTCTCGACCGAGCTGCATACCTATTACTAGAGGGTAAGGATGGGAGATGGGCGAAGATAGCCGCGGTAAAACCGAAACGCTCGCGATTCATACCGGTCATCATCGAAGCGCGGAGGGCGAGCATAGCGAGCCTTTGTTTCTGACTTCGAGTTACGTCTTCGATAGCGCAGAGCAAGCGGCCGATCGGTTTGCGGGGCGCGTTCCCGGGAATATCTACACGCGAACCGGAAACCCGACCGTGCGGGTTTTTGAAGAACGCCTAGCCGTGATGGAAGGCGGCGAGCGAGCGCTGGCCACGGCCTCGGGGATGGCGGCGATTTTGTCGGTATGCATGGGGCTTTTAAAGGCAGGCGACCATGTTGTGGCCTCGCAGAGCCTTTTTGGTCCGTCCATCGCCTTGTTTCACATGCTGGCGCGTTTCGGCGTGACGACGACTTTCGTAGCGCTCGATGACGTGGGCGCTTGGGAGCGCGCGTGCACGAAAGCGACTCGCCTGCTGTTTTTGGAGACTCCGTCGAATCCGCTCGGCGTGTTGGGGGATCTTGCGGGCTTGGCGGACGTGGCACACCGCCACGATGCGCTTTTGGTAGTCGATAACAGCTTTTGCTCGCCTGTCTTACAGAAACCGCTTGCGCTGGGCGCGGATCTCGTCGTGCATTCGGCCACCAAATATATCGATGGTCAGGGCCGGGGCATGGGGGGCGCCGTCGTGGGCGCCGATCGTTTAGTCGGTGGCGACATTTTCCTGTTTGTGCGCACCGCGGGCCCCATCATGAGCCCCTTTAACGCCTGGATTTTTTTAAAGGGCTTAGAGACGCTTACGTTGCGCATGAAGGCCCATAGCGCGACGGCGCTGACGATCGCGTCTTGGCTGCACGAGCAGCCGCAGGTAGATGCGGTGTTTTATCCTTACCTCCCCAGTCACCCGCAATACGCGCTTGCGCGCGCCCAGCAATCCGCAGGCGGCGGGGTCTTGTCGTTTGCGTTAAAGGGAGGTGCAAGCGCGGAGGCCTTTGCCTTCCTCAATGCCTGCGAGTGGCTTTCCCTTACCGCGAACTTGGGCGACACGAAGACGACCATCACCCATCCTGCGACGACGACACATGGCCGCTTAACGCCCGAAGTGCGGCGTGCGGGCGGGGTGGAGGATGGGCTGATTCGCCTGTCCATTGGGCTTGAAGATGCAGACGATATTATCAAGGACCTGCAGCGCGGCTTTTTGGCCGTATCTGCTTTACGCTAGGATGGCTTTATGAAAAGTAGGGATTACGCGCGCGCTTTTGTGAGGGTGGGTTGGCTTGCGGCCCTGCTTATGTTATTGGGTTCCTGCGCCAAAAGCGGGCCTTATGCCACTGTTTTATTCATGAAGGAGCGGGAATTAGGGGGGCCGCCCTTTCCCACGCGCGTGATCGTCAGTCGCGATTATGTTCGCATAGACCCCGATACCGGGACGGGAAATTACATTCTGTTCGATCGCAAGCGGCGTGTTATCGATAGCGTGAACGTAGCGGATCGCACGATATTGGTGATCCACAGCCACGCCATTCGCTTGGCAAAGCCCGCGGGCTTAAAGAACGGGATCAAGCGTGGCGCGACCCAAGGTCGTTTCATGGGGCATAAACTGATTCATTATCAGTTTTTTACCAACGATCAGCAGTGTTATGACATCACGGCCGCGCGCCATTTGCTGCCCCATGTCGTAGCGGCTCTTAAGTCCTATTCCGAGACCTTGGCCGGGGAGCAGGCCATTACGGCCGCGAATACACCCGCAAGCCTCGAAACCCCTTGCGACCTCACGGATAACATCTTTGATCCGGGTCGCGAGTATACGAAAGGTTTTCCGGTGCGCTTAACGGATTTCGAACGCAACGAGAAGGTCCTTGTGAGGGTGAAACGGCATGTGCTCGTGAAGCCTGGTTTATTTGTGCTCCCTGCCCATTACGTCCAATACAGTCCGGGGGAAGTCCGCAACGGAACTTAAGCGCAGGCCAAGCGGGCCTACGCTGAGAACGCTCGACTGCTCGTACCAATCGCCCACGACTATGCGCGCGCAGGGGTGCGCGGGATCGCCTGCCGCATACTCTCCCGGCCTATGCGTATGGCCATGGATGAGGCGTCGCGCGCCGTGTGCGTCGAGCAGGGCGTTGACCGCCTGGGCATTGACGTCGAGGATGGCCGCCTCTTTGGCGACAGTGGCTTGCCCGCTTTCCTTGCGCAGCGCGCGCGCCATGGCGATACGTTCCGCAAGCGGCCGTTTCATGACCTGCTCCCGCCAAGCCGGGTCATGAAATTGGGCGCGTAAGGCCAAGTAATCGTGGTCGTCTGTGCATAAGGCGTCCCCGTGGCTTAAGAGGGTCGGTACGCCAAAGAGCGAGAGTTTGTGAGGGTCTTGCAGCAGGGTGCAGCCCGTGCGTTCGGTAAAGCCAGACCCCAGCAGGAAGTCGCGGTTGCCATGCATGACCGCGATCCTCAAGCCTGCCAGGGTGGCCTGGTTCAAGGCCTCGATGATAGGCGCGAATTCGGCCTCATCGGCGCCGTCATCGCCTACCCAGTACTCAAAGAGGTCGCCTAGGATGTAGAGGCGATCTAAGCGACTGACCGCCGCGTGCAAAAAGTCGCGAAAAAGCGCGATCGCGAGCGGTCGCTCCGCGGTGAGGTGGAGGTCGGCGATGAAGGCGGTCGCCATTTAGATGATGTGTACCGCCGTAATGATGACATCGTCGACCGGGACGTCCTGGTAACCCCCGCGACTCGTGGTGGCCGTCCCTTTGATGGCGTCGACGATGTCCAAGCCTTCCGTGACTTGTCCAAAGACGCAATAGCCCCATCCCGTAGGAGTGGGTGCCGTGAAGTTGAGGAAATCGTTATCGGCGACGTTAATGAAAAACTGGCTGGTGGCCGAGTGCGGGTCGTTTGTGCGCGCCATCGCAATCGTGCCTCGCGCGTTGCGCAGGCCGTTATTGGCCTCGTTTTCGATCGCGGCGCGGGTGGGTTTTTGCTTAAGGCCGGCCTCAAAGCCGCCCCCCTGGATCATGAAGCCGTCGATGACGCGGTGAAAGATGGTGTTGGCAAAAAACCCTTCCCGTGCGTAAGCCAAGAAATTGGCGACTGTCTTCGGCGCTTTTTCGCTATGGAGATCAAGGACGATAAGGCCGCGGTTGGTTTCGATGTGCACCATGAAGGAAATCCTCTGAGAAGTTGGGCGCATTGTCGCCGACTTGGCGTGTGAGGGCAATCACGCGCTATGATCCAATCTCCGGCGCAAACCCCTCGCTTTAGCCATGGGGTCAAGCCCGGGAGTTGTTGTTGACTTACTAAATATAAGGCGTCAATATGTGGTATGAGCATTATTCAGAGAGCGTACAAGCTTCGCTTCTACCCAACGTTAGAACAGGCCGATCAGCTTGCGCGGACGTTTGGGTGCGCTCGGTTTGTGTACAACCATTTCTTGCGGGTTCGGACAGATGGTTTTTTCCAAGCCAAAGAACGTATCGGCTACAACGAGACGGCAAAGCAATTGACTGTGCTCAAACAGCAGTCGGAAACCGCATGGCTGTACGAAGTCTCGAACATCGTGCTCCAACAGTCTTTGCGCAATCTCGACACGGCCTTTCAAAACTTCTTTCAAAAACGCGCCCAGTATCCGACCTTCAAATCCAAACACGAGGCTCAGTCAGTCCGTTATCAGATAGGCGGATTCCGTCTCAAAGAAGACGGTCTATGGCTGGCAAAGATGGACGCCCCGTTGGATATGCGCTGGTCGCGCAAAATCAAAGGCACGGTCTCCCATGTGACAGTCAGCAAGGACAAATCGGGCCGCTACTTCGCCTCGTTATTGTCTACAGAGGACGTGGAGTTGCCACCGATAACAACGGGCGCGATCGGTATCGACCTGGGGTTAAAGGACGTCATCATGTCCAGCGATGGACACGCAGTTCCTGTTCCGAAGTTCTACCGAAAAGCGGAAGCGAGGCTTGCGAAAGCTCAACGCTCGCTCAGCAAGAAACAAAAAGGTTCACAGAACCGTGCAAAAGCGCGGTTAAAGGTTGCACGAATCCACGCCACCATAGCGGACAGTCGCAAGGACTGGTCGCACAAACTGACTTCGCAGTTGACGCTCGAAAACCAAATGGTCTTCGCGGAGAGTTTGGCGGTAAAAAGCATGGTCAAGAACCATTGTTTGGCGAAATCAATCCACGATGTCGGATGGGGAGAGATCGTCAGACAATTGGAATACAAGGCCAAGTGGTATGGTCGCACATTCGTGCAGATAGACCGATTCTACCCGTCCAGCAAGCGATGTTCTGCCTGCGGATATATTCTACCATCACTAGACTTGTCGGTGCGGGAATGGAATTGTCCAGAGTGCGGGAAGAATCATCACAGGGACATCAATGCCGCCATCAATATCCGAGACGCTGGCCTAGCCATGCTAGCCGGTGCGGATATGTTGCGGCTGCACGAGCACAAAAATACGGCGGGGCTCGCCGGAATCTAAGCCTGCGGAGTTTCTGTAAGTCCTCTGCGGGTATCCAAGGAGGCACGAAATGTTGAAACAGGAAGCCCAGAACCGCGAGGTTTTGGAATCC
>Ga0307375_10001258_pt1 | contig 28112 bp, 32 predicted proteins | sample TR1MG_FD_202531 | JGI IMG/M metagenome (GOLD analysis project Ga0307375, IMG submission 202531) | Soil microbial communities from Risofladan, Vaasa, Finland - TR-1 | ecosystem: Environmental > Terrestrial > Soil > Coastal area > Acid sulfate soil | place: Finland: Risofladan, Vaasa | collected...
GGCACGGGCTGCAGGGGTACGGTTTGCATCAGTTCACCAGCCCTTGGAGATAGTTGCCGGCCTTTTCAGCGAGGCCCGGCAATTTGTTGGCAATGCTCTTGAGAGTGGAAGGCTTGGGCGTTTGGGCTTGCACCTTGCCATTATCCGCTTGCCGCGTGGCGCCGGCTTCCTTCGGCTTGTCGACTTGCCCTTTGTTGGACGTGGTGTAAAGCGCCGATACTTGGCGGATTTCCTTAAGGGTGATTTCCACAATCAGCAGGGTCGCGCCCTTGGAATTGTGGCGGGCGTAGTTGTACCGTTCGACCGTGTAGTTGATATAGGTCACTTCCGGAGTTACCACGCTGTAAAGGTCCGTCGACTTGCACGCCTTGTCGATGGCTTCCAAGAAGGTGCGGCGGTTCTTTTCGCTGCCCTGCATGCAAAGGACTACTTGCGGCGCCGCCGGGGTTTCGACCTTGTTGTAGGCGGCAAAGCTGCCCCGCTCAAGCGGGAAGTCGCTTACGCGGGTTTCCTTGGAGTAATCCACGGAGCCGGTGGACAACGTGGAGCCCAGGCCGGCGGCTTCCAGTGCGTTGCCAATCAGGCCGGTGAACTTGGACGGGTCGCCAAGCGGCTTGCCCTTGCTGTCCCAAATACCCCAACGGGTTTGCACTTGGAAAATGCGCCATAGCATCCCTTGCAGCAAACCAAGGCCCACCCGGACGATTGGGGGGAACTTGGCCGACCGCGGCAATGCCGGGACGCCTGGCAGCTTGGGGACGCTGGGGAATGGGATAAGCGGCATGTCAGGTCAACCCGTAATTGGCTTGCGAGGTAAAGAGGTAATCCAGCGACTTGCCCATGTCCTTGGCAATACCGTTGGCATCCGTGGCCGCCGTGTAGACCTTGACTTCACCAATGTGGGTTTCCACGCTCCGGCTACCGGCCGCGGGGGCACCCACAAGGTTGCCTTGTGCAACTTGACCAGCGCCAGCACCGACGGCCGCCTGCGAAGCGCCACCTATGCCTGAAGTGACTTTATTGATGTAGTTGAGAGTTTCGGTCGGGGCGGCACCCATGCCCTTACGGTTAAGATTACCCTGCCCCCAATTGTAAGCTGCTGCCGCCTTGCTCACGTCCCCGCCGTTCGCCTTTATCAAATCACGATACATTCGCGCAGCCGCGTCGGATGATTCGTTAAAGTCGTTTGGATTTTTAAGTCCATATTGAGCCGCAGTTGCCGGCATAAATTGGAAATGACCCTGTGCGCCGGCAGGGCTTGTCATGTTACGACCTCGCCCGGATTCAGTTTTCCACACGTTGTCGAGAATACCCGCCGGCAATCCGTACTTTTGCTCTAACCCCGTAAGGCGTGCCTGTTCTTCTGGCGACCCGCCTGCCGAACGTTTGCCGCTAGATGCCGCTGGCGCTGCCGTGGTCGCTGGCGCTGCCGTGGTCGCTGGCGCTGCCGTGGTCGCTGGCGCTGCCGTGGTCGCTGGCGCGGGCGCTTCGGCCGGTTTTTCTCGCCCTTCCCAAAACGCCTTGCCAGCAATCTTCGCGCCCGCGAAATCCCCCGAGAAGAACTTGACCAGGGCGTCGGCCCCCGCAATGGCGACGTACATTATGTCGACCATCATTTCTTTCAAGCGCTTGATGCCGGAGGTCGCGGCCTTAAATCCGGGCTCCCATTTGCTCCAATCAATGAAGCTGTCGCCCCCGCGCTTCCATGTCTGGTAATCCTGCCACAGTGCCGCAACGGCAGCGGCCAGGGCCAGCACGGCGACGACCGTCAGGTTAATGGGAATCGTGGCCGCGGCGATGCCTGCCAGGCCGACGGCGATGATGGTAAGGAAGGTTTGGACGAACTCCTTGTTTTCCCGGATCCATGCGCCAAAGTCCGCGAAGATGGCGAACATTTTTTCCAGCGCGGGCGTCGCGGCCGACAGCAATTCGCGGCCGAAGGCTTCAAAACTCTGCTTGCTGGCGACCATGGCGTTACGCAAGCGGCTGGCTTCTTCGGCCTGCTGTTTGGTAACGGCCCCATACTCCTTTTGCCGGGCAATCATCAATTCAACTTCGGAACGCCCCTTAAGCAAAAGTTGCATTGTCCCTTGGTCTATGCCCATCATCCGCCCCATGTTGTTGGCGGTGGTGCGGTCCATTTTGCTGAAACGGTCGGACAGATCTAGCAATAGCTCATTGACCGGCCGGGCCTTGCCTTGGGTATCGGCCAGGCTCACGCCAAGCGCGGAGAAATAGGGGATAAGGCCGCTTTGCCCGGTAAGCTGCAATTCCGTTTGCGACTTACTGAGCATGTCCATGGTGCCTTGCAGCCCTTCCGCAGAGCCGCCGGCCAGTTCGGCAGCGTTGCCCCATGCGGAAATGCTGTTTGCACTTTGATCGAGGTTTTGCGCGAAGCGGTCAAGGGCGGCATTCGCTTCAATCTGGTTTTCAATGAACCGCTTTACGGCCATTGTCCCGCCAATGAGGGCAAGGAATTTGGCGGCGCTCTTGGCTACATTCTCAAAGCCTTCCGCCCCGTCCTTACCGCTCTTCTTGAGTTTGGCGCCGGTCTTGTCCGCTTCGCCGCCGGTATCCTTGAGGCCCTTGTCGACCTTGGACTTCTTGGCGTCGAATTCCGAAGAATCTAAGCCAAGTTTCACAAGTAAGCTGTCGATGATGGTAGCCATGTGGACTATTCCTGGTTTGCCAATGCGTTATTGTAATCGTCTATCGTTATGACCTCTAGCATATCGTAGACGTCCCGGACCCCGTAGACCGTATCCAATTCGTGAAGTGTGGCAATTCGCTTGGATAGCAAGGTCGCAATCGGGGCCGAAATGTTCAGGTATTCCGCGAACCCTTTTTGCTGGCCGTCGCCGCCCGGGCGCCGCCGGAGATTGAGTGGACGACGGCCTTCAAAAAACCCGTGTGCAGCTTCCACACTTCGGCGCGGAGTTTTACCCGGGTCGTGATTTCCTCAATGTCTTCTTCAATCAGATTGCGGACAAGGTGCGTTTTGCTGGGGTCCGGCATGATTTGTACGCACGACCACATTTCAGCAAGCAGCGGTTCCGCGACTTCCCACTTGAGCCCAGCCAGCGCCTTAATGCCAATTTCAGCCATTGCCGCCATGCCCATGCGCTCAAAGCCTTCCGGGACTTCAACGCCGCCGGCCATAAGCGCCAGAAGCGCCCGCATTGCCCAGGATTCCGCCCGGCTGGCGGGCATTTCGGTAAGGACGAAAACCTTACCATTGTCCCGACCTTCGTCGGTAATGGTGAAATTTGCTACGTTGCGAGCCATGGTGATTCCTCTCCGAATCGTTACCTCTCCGAAAAATAAAGGGCCCAATATCGCACGCGCAGGGAGAGGGCTACGCTACGGCATACGCCGCCGATATTGGGCGAACTGGTTACAGCAGGGAGCGGTTCACGCTTTCCCAGGTAATGACGTAATCAACCGGCTGCAAGACCTTTTGCGCGTCCGGAATCTGCTTGGCGTTCGTGAGAATGCCCCGTGTAAGCGTGAAGGATTCGCCGGTCGAAGGCAACGCGATTGAACCCGACATGTAAAACACTTCCCGCGCCGTCTTCATGGCCTGAATCATGGCGGTAAAAATGTCCTTGCTCGGGCTGTCGGCTTGCAGCGTAATCGTTTGCTTGACCGGGTTGGGCACAAAGCCCGCGGTCATGCGACCATCAACGCCCATTTGGACTTCGGCCAGGTCAATGGCCTCCGTGGTGAACGCCTTGTCGCTTGCGTAGCCTTGAAGCTGCACAGGGGCCGGGAACAAGCCCGCGACCACAAGGGTAAAAACGCTGTTCGCGCTGGTGATAGTGGTGTCCATGATGGCCCCTTACATGATGTCGATAGAAGCGACGGTGATTTTTTGGACCGCGCCGCCGTCGGTGTACCAAAAATTGATTACCGGCGTGCCGCGATTCCCGCGCACTTGGGCGCCCGGGTCAAGGATTTGCAAGAAGTAGCCTTGCTGCTCAATGATCGTGGACACGTCCATGCCGGCGGCTTGGTTGACGACGGCCTTCTGTTGCGCCGACATGGTAATGCCGGTGCGGATACTGCCGAAGTTAAGCGCCTGGCTGATTGGGTCAATCATGGCCGCACGAATCAGCGAATAGCCCGACTCGTTATACGGAATCGACTTAACCGTGGTCAGCAGGGACAGCAAGGCCAATTGAAATTGCGCGTTCAAATAGACTTGATCCACGAAGGTGTCGACCCAACTCCATTTGCCGGACATTTGCCCATTATAGAGGAAGTCGAATTGATCATTTGCCGTCGCGTAGGCGCCATAGAAGCTATAGCCGTTTTCCAGAAGATTGGCGGCAATCTGCTGGTCGGTCACGGTTGGCACAAAGCCGCTTTGGGACTTGAAGGCCGAAGTAATACGGCCATTCAGGCGGCTAAAGTCAATCGACGCCACGGTGCCCAGCGTGAATGCGGCAAGCTCCTTGGTGTTGTAGACCGGCACGACGCCGTCGTACTGCAAGGACTTGGCGATAGCGCCGAAGCAGGTAGTCGAACCGTTGACGATGGCTTGCGCGTCCGTGTCCCAGCAAACGTACATGAACCGCTGATTTTGCGCGTTCGTCCAAACCGCGAAGGCTTCCTTGTCTTCAATGACAGGCTCCCACATGGTCATGAAGTCGACCCAATTCTGAGTCGCGGCCTTGACGGCATCCATTGCCGTGGCCGGCGTGTCGGCGTCAGCACCTTGGGACAACAGGGCGCCGGTTGCGCTGGTCAGCAGCAGGCCGGCGGACAGCGTGCCGGTCGCAACGCTCATGGTCGAGGCGGCGCCGGTCGTCGGGGACGTGAAAAGGAAAGTGCTGTTCACGGGGTTCCAAGTCACAGCAACGTCGCCGGAAACAAAGCCCGCAGCAATCACACTTGCGGCGTCGCTGAAACTGGTCGCCGTTGCCAGGTTGATAGAACTGGAAGTTTTCGCCACGCCGTCAATGGTAACGGTCAGCACGCCGGAAAGGGCTTGCAGGTCCGTAAGGCTCATGGCGGACAGGTTGCCCGATTGCAGCCAAGCGGCGCGGGCCGTATTGACGTAGGGCGAGAAATACAGGGTTCCCGGCTTGATCGTGGAATTATCGAAGCCCAAGAAGTACACTTGAGCAATCGCGTATTCCGCGGAAGCAGCGCCGAAGAAAGCCTTGACCGCGTCGGGACTCGCGAAGGAGCGGACAGCGGCGGTCGGCAAAAGGGTATTCGTGGAAAGAATGACGCCGTTAAGGGCCAGCGGATTACCGCCGGAACCGACGACGCCGGGGTTGACTACGACGATATCACTTGCGGGAATTGTCATTTGCTCACCTCGTTAAATAAGTTGATTACACGTCCACAGGCATTGGCGGGTTTGCTGTTGCCACTTCTGCAAATTCCTGAGGAACGGTAACGGTTGGATTGTATTGCATTGAGGCCGTCAACGTCCAGCGGCTTTCATACTGTTGTTCCCCCGTGGTTAAAGGCGTTTGCATGCCGTCGGACGTGTAAAGCGGCTTTATGCCTGCGGGGAAATGGGCAAAGCCCCAATGCGAACGGAAGGCGGTTTTGGCCGTCTTGCAGAATTCGCCGGCTTGGGCTCCGTAAAAGTCAATTTGAACGTCGATGCGCGAAGGGCCGTAAATCGTGGCCGTTCCGTCCGCTGGCGCCGGGTCAACCGGCGGCTGGTATTCCGTGTGGGGCACGGAAAGGTCGACTTGCAAAATTTCAGTGAGGACCGCGCAAGGGTTGGACGGCAACGCGACGCGGTTCACTTGACCACGGACGATTTGTGCCCCAGGCATGAAGGGCGCGAGGAACGCGGCCAGGGCGTCAATGACTTGGTCGACGGTTATGCTAGCTGTATACATCATGCGCCCTGTTTCACAATGGCTGCCTTCGTCCAGTCGGGCCAGCTTTCCAGCACCTTGACAACAAGCCAGGTGCCGCGCAAAGCTACGGGCGCGGGGGCGGCAATCGTTACCAAATCGCCGCCGGTTTGATTCGGGCGCACCACGCCGGCCAGGGTGCCGCACAAGTAGATTGCCCGGATGGTGCCTTGAATGTTGAGGCCGTCAAGCTGTTTGATATCGTCCGCGTCGAGGGCTTGAATTTGCGCCGGGCCGCTTACGGGGGCGGCGTAGCTGGGAACCTGCTTTGCCCCGGCGCCCGTGGTGAAACCCGTCGACCGCAAAACGGTAACGGTTTGATTCGGGTTGACGGTGGTGGTCACACCATTGGCGAGGCCGCGCAAGTCCATGGTCAACTGCCCTCCGAAACTTTAGTGAACGCGCCACCATTGACGCTATAGGCCGGCGCCCGCATCATCGTTCCGGTCCAGTTCAACGGTTTGGCTTGCGTGCCCGATGCGCCCTGTTCCCCCTTGGCGACTTTCGCCGCAGCTTCGCCGACCATTTTGCCCGTAATCAATTCGGGCTTGTTGCCGACCATCGACCGCAGCATCAAGGTTATCGGGGATAGCGCAGGGCTATTGACGTCGACAATTGATTGACGCAAAGCGCCCGCAATATCTTCACCTAACCGCGCCAGCACTTTCGGGCCGTCGTAGTCAAACCGTTTCGCCCACGCTGCCATTTTCGGCGCCCATGTGGCGGACTCTTTGGCAATCATCGGGCGAAAGAACGGGCGCGGGGGGATAGTTGGAGTTCCAAATTCATTCCAGAATGCCACTGCCGCAACCGGTGTGCCGTCAGAATACAAATCGCCAGCGGGAAAGCCGACCGCCACTTCGCCGCCGCCCATCTTGCGGGCGATTTCTTCCAGGGCTTTGGATACCCCGTCGGCGCCGTGCAGGACGTGGTCTACCATGTCGTTGGCTGTGCCAGGTAACGGAAGCCGCGCAAGCTGCTTGTCGCCTGCCAGAAGGCGGCGCCATACTGCGATTGCTGGAACCATTGCGCGGAGCCCGGGGGCGGCCCTTCAAACGCGGCCGATACGCTACCTTCCCCAGCTTGCGAAAGGCGCCCAATGGGCCGCGGCATGCCGTCCGCGCTCAAGATGCCGCCAATATAGGCGATATGCGCGGTCAACATGTTCAAAAGCAGCGCCCGCCGTGTGACATTCTGCACGGGCGAATTATTCGCGTTGGATAGGTAAAGGCCCGCTTCCGTAAAGCAGGCCCCCAAGGTCAGGTCGGCAACCGCCGCAAACTCCGGATAGCGGGCCTTGAATGCTGCGGGGTCGAAGATTACGGCGGGCATGCCTTTTACTCCTTGTCGGCGGATTTCACGCCAGCGGCGCGGTCGTCCTTGCCGTCGGTACGCATGGGCTCAAAGCCGGTTTTGCGGTCCTTGAATTCGGCAGCGATGGCGGCGGCTTCCGTGGCGTTCTTGGCGACGAAGATGGCGCCGGACTTGACGGCCGGGAATTCCTTATTCACGGCGGCCCATTGCTCAAAAAAGTCCCCGTCAACTTCGGTCGTGCCGTACTCGGCGCCGATAATCAAGGCTTTGTTTTTGCCCTTGAGTTCGACCGTTTTGCTCGGGTCCATAGGGTGTTCGATGGTGATACCGTGGGGCAGTTTGCAACCCACTACGACGATTTTTGCGGACATTTTGTTCGCTCCTAGTTTGGTGGAAAACCCGGGGCGGTAGGCTCCGGGGGATATTGCTTACTTGCCTTCGGGGCGCTTGTCCAAGCCTTGCGCCGCCAGCACTTCCGCGACGTCATCGACGTGCAGGCAATCGCACATGCAAGCGTAATCGTTCGGCGCCTGAATCACGGCAATATTGCCGTTGCAAAAATCGTTGCCCGGCGTTGCGCTGTGCAACACGCCGAAGGATACAACTTTGCCGCCTTCCAGCTTCACAATCTTGTCGCCGTTCTTGGCTTCCCTACCGTTCCTGTAGTGCATTTTGTTCGCTCCTAGTTTGGTGGAAAACCCGGGAGCCGAAGCCCCCGGGGTGTTCGTTACACGCCCAACATTTGGGCAATGAAGGCGGGGCGGAAAATCACGGTGCCCCAGGTGCCTTGCGACTTCTTCTGCTTGAAGCTGGAAGATTGCACGACAATGGGATGCGCCCGGAGCTTTTCCGTAAAGGCGGTGTCGGCCGTGCGCTGGCCTTCCACTTCGTCCACCAGCAGTTGGACCAGTTCCCCGGACGCGGTGGTGTACTCCGGCGCGGTCTTCACTGTCAGGCCGGGGAAATTCTTTTTCAGAATGTCCGCGACGTTGACGTTGTACTGCGTCGTTTTGGTAAGCGCCACTTCCGAAACCGGGGACATTGCCAAGGTCATCTTGGTATCAAGTTGAACCAGGCCGCCGGCTTGCGTTTGAAGCTGCTTGTACAGCTTTTGCACGTCGTCCAGCACTTCCAGCGCCGTTGCACCAGCCCAGCCCGTACCGCCCGCGACCTTGGTGGTCGGGACGATGGCGGCGGACAGGTTCGGGTCGTTCAACAGGCCATAGTTTTGCAGGCCGGCAACGCCGAAGAAGTACGTTTTGTTTTGGAACTTGTTGAGCGTCAAGACGCTGGCAATGTTCATGCGGTTGGCCCAGTCGATGCGGGCCAGGCCGGCGCGTTCCAGTTCGCGTTCACCCCATTGCGTCATTACTTGGTAATGATAGCTTTGGCGTTGCGGGAAGTTGGAGTTGACGCCGGCATTGCCGTTTTCGGAGTAGTCCCCGTATGACGAAGTTTCGCCCGTAGATTCCACGACCGGGAACATCGCTGTTTCGGTGGTCCAATCGCCCTTTTTGACTTCGCCGTCGACGACCTCGGCCGCCTTCATCGGGGAAACCAGAATTTCAATCAGTTTCGGGTCGACAAAGGTGGAGAGGAACGCCGGAATGCCGGCATTGCTGGTGGTGATAAGGGTGGGTTGGGCGTCCATGGCAACATTCGTGTTGTGCGCCACATTTGCCGCTTGGAAGTCAAGCGAGGGTTGACCCATGAAATGGACCCCCGCACGTTCCATGAGTGCTTGAAGAATCGGATTCATGATTACCCCCAGGTGGAAATTTTGACAAGTTCGCCAACAGCAGCGGCCGATTGTGCCTTAAAGGCAGTCAGCACGCCACCGACAGCGGTAACGGTGGTGGAAGCGGCGTAAGCCGTTGCCCGCGTATCCAGCGTGTAGATACCAACGCCGCCGGCGGTGCCGCTCACTTGCGAGGCAACCACGGCGCCCGAAGGAATGCCGGAGCCGCTTACCGCGTCGCCAACTTCCAGCACGCCGGAGCCGACCGCGGTAACGTCCAAGACAATGCCGAAGGTGGTAACGCCGGTCGCGCTGGCCGTGTAGGCGGAACCAGCAGCGGACAGCGTATAGACGCCAGCGCCGCCGGGGGTGCCGCTCACTTGGGCCACAACGGTCGCCGCAACCGGGAAGCCGGCGCCGCCGCTCACGGTGTCGCCAACGGAGATTAGGCCGGTGGTCGACGTGGTCTCCATGGTCACGCCGAAGGCCGTAACGGTATCGCCCGCCGAAGTGGTTGCAGCACTGGTGGTATAGGTGCCAGCGCCGCCCGTGGTGCCGCTCGCTTGGGCAACAATCGTGGTGCCAGCGGTAACGCCAGTGCCGGCAATCGCGTCGCCCACGGTGATAAGGCCAGTTACGGCCGTAACGACCAAGGCGGTGCCCGTGCCGGTAGCCGTAAAGGTTGCGCCAAGTGCGGCGGTGTTGGTCGAGCCCATCAGGCCAGTGACCGAAGCGCCGGCCGGAGCCGCTACCGCACAAACGTCGCCGTTTGAGTAGTCCGCATAGATGGCGGCGCCGATGATTGCGGCGTTATCGCCGGCCAGCTTCGCCCAAAAATCGCCCTCATTGTGCAGGACAACCGAGAAGCCTTGGGGAATGTTCATGCCGGATTCAGCAAGGTACTGTTGAATCAGTGCTTGCTGTTCGCGGTGAACAAAGCCTTGCGGGGCCTTGGTTGCGGTGCCAAAACTTTGGACGGTAACGCCGTCAGTGTCGACCCAGGCGAACTTGCCAACGGTGACGCCAAGCGTCCCCGCAACAAGACCGCCAGGACCGGCAAGGACAGTTGCCCGCGGATTGGATGATGCAAAGTCGCCTGCTACCGCCGGGGCGGGGGTCAGGTTGACCTGTTTTTGAAAGCCAGTCATGGTAATGACCTCCTATTAAGCGTTGCGGAAACGGGCGGCGCCCGGAAACTGCTTATCCAGGCCGCCGGCATCTTGAGCAATGCGCGGCGCCGGAGTGGCAGACTTGGAAGCGACCTTGAACAGCGCACGAAGCGCCGCGGCGCCTTCAACGCCAGCGCGGTCGACCTTCATGTGGTCCAGGGCGAAGCCGTACACTTCGGCCGCGGAATCCATGCCCATGACGTCGCCCACAGTGGCGCGAACATCGCGGCGGGATTCTTCGGCTTCGCGTAATTCCTTACGCAAACCGTCCATGGCGGCGTTGACTTCTTCCTTCTTCATGCCGGGTTCACCCTTGTCGTCCGGGTCGGCATCAGCGGCGGCCGGCGGTGCCATGAGGGCGCAAGCGGCATCCATTGTGGCGTCGTCAACCTTGCCGGCCAGCAGCTTGCGGAGCTTGTCGGCGGGCGATTCGTCAGCGGCGGCGGCCGGGGTTTCGACCGGCTTCGGGTCTTGTTCGACGTCCAGGATGGCGTCGAGAACGGCGTCGAGTTGGTTGGAGTCGATGGACGCGTCGAGGGCCAGCAACTTGCCCTTAACTTCGTCCTTCTTGAAATTTTTGCGGGTTGCCGGGCCTACCAGTGCAGGCAAAGCGGAATCCGCTGCCAGTACCGGAGAGGCCGCGCACAATGCCGCAAAAAGGGCCTTGCCCAGTTTGGTCATCTTCATGGCGGGATTCCTTGGAGTGAAAGGGTTGCGGTCGGCCACAACTACGTCGGACCCGGCGCGGCCGACCTCTACTAACGCCAGGTGATTGCCCTGTATTTCGGTCATTTTCCCGTCGTAGGGCTGGCCTTCAAACTCGCCGAACTCCATGACGGGAACGTAACGGTACGCACAGGATAATTCTCGTACTTTATCGGTTTCAATCCCGGCGATTGCCGCGGCGTCCCAAATGCAAAGGTCGGCGTCGAGGTAAGGCGGGGTAAAAGCAATTTCGGAACCAACGGACCCGACGACCAACTTCTTTTGCTCTTCGTCGTCGGCCATGGTCTTGACCGTAACCGGCACATGCTTGGAGAGAATGGGCAGGCGGGCGAACGTTGGCGCCCCGCGTTCCAGTTCCACAGGGTCACGAAGCAGCCGATAGACTTTGTCGGGCACCAGGCCCAACGCCTCATAGCCCGGAATTTCCTTGCCGTAGTACGGCGAAATTTGAGCTTTTGATATGTGGGAGCGGTCGACGTGCAGGCGTCCGTCGGCATCAATCCGGCGGGCGGTGCGGTCAAAGGCTAGGCGTAAGATAGGCATGTTTCGGATTATGACGCTATTTCATTCATGGACGCAAGGTTACTTCAAATTGGCAAAACCGGCCGGCTGGTGCAACGGCAATTTATTTCTTGCCCGGGCTGGATAAATTCCCCGGAGATTTTGCAGCCTTCCGCGATTTTATACCGTTTACCGTTCGCTGCCACATGGTCCGGTCGTGGAGTCTTTCCCGCGTGACTGTGCATCCAAATGGCTTCCGTAATTCCAAGTTCCATTTGCCTGGCCCGGTTGACGACGGCGTTCGCCTTGTTCGATTGGTCACGCGCTATCAATTCCGCCCGGTGACTGGCCGCCGGGTAAAGTTGCTTTAATTCCTTCACCATGGATTCAAGATCGCGCCCGGCACTGTAGGAACGCATAACGGTGCCCTCTACCTGTTGCAAATACTTTTCAGGAATGGACCGGATAAGGCCGACGTTTTCCTCAAGTGACGCATTGAAGGCGTCGCGCACGGCGGGCGTCATCTTGAATTCAACCGTCCACCCGGCTTCCTTGAGCGCCTGGCGCATTGCGCTGTCGGTGGTCTTGAACATGCCTTGCAGATAGGCGTCAGCGATCTTCGGCGCGTACTCATCAAAGCGCCTGATCCAACGATCAGCAAGGTCGTCCAATATCTTTTTGATTTTGGCGCTGGGGGCGGCGTCTTGCGCTTGTTCGACCAGCACCAGCATGCGCGGCGGGTCTTTGCGATACCCGGCGGTCAACCAGTATTCGACCGACCCGTGCATTTCGGCTATCAGCCGTTGCAGGGCCTTCCAATACTTGGCTTCGACGCCGCGGTTCGCATGGACCGCCCGGGCGGTTTTAGGCGTCCTTGGCGACATATTCCTCACCGACCTTTTCGGGGATACCGAGCGTCGAGTTGCCGTGGGCGGCAGCTTCCATCGCGTTATGCTGCGCCTCACTGACACTCGTGTCCTCGGCGGCCGGCGCAACATTAGGATTCACCAGTTCGACGGTCGTGTCCAATCCCATATAGCCGCTGTTCGGGTCTTTCGCCAGGCGGTCGCGAACTTCGCTCGGGTCGATAATGCCGGCGGCCACATAAGCGCAATCCGCTTGGCTATCCGATAGGCGAATTTCCGACTCTTCGGCCGGCGTCATTTGGTAGAGCGGGATAAACGCCAGGCCAATGTCGGGGTCGATTTCCCCGAACAATGAAAGCTGCACGCACTTCAAAATTACTTCCAGCGGTTCCCGCCAATAGGCTTCCTGTTGGGCGGCGACCCAATCGTAGAAAATCCGGACTTCGCCGTCGCTGCTGGCATTCAAGCCGCTGGGGGAAATGCCCGTCAACACAATGGCCGGCATGCGCGAAACGCTGCACATATGTTCTTGGCTTTGCGCCTGCAATTCGTGGAGCCCCGACAACGGGGTGTTGACCTGCACCAGTTCTTCGCGCTCTTTGTCCAAGAGCATGACGCCCTTGTTGCTCCGCGTGGCCGTGAAAAGGTCAGCCCGTGCGAAAAGGTTCGTGCCGTCATCATCGCCCTGCAAAACTTGGTCCATGCTTGTGGCAAGCGCGGTAATGCTGAAATTGTTGATAAGGTCCGCAACGCTTTGGCGGGTCCGTAGCCAGTTGTCGACGTAGGGCTCCGCAAGCTGGGAAAGGGACATGCCGGCGAAGTTGAAGGCTGGCTTGAGAATGTCCGGGAGCGGGCGGGTTACGACCGTCATCAGGCGGGACGCGTGGACCTGCTGGCCCAGCATGAACCACGACGACGGTTTGTAGAAGTCAGGGGCCGCAGGGTCCAAGGCGTTATAGCCGGCCGGGGTCGTCCAAATGGCTTCCACAGGTGCAACCCGTTCCAAGCTGCCCTTGGCGATGGTGCGCGGGTCAAGAATCAGCGGGGTCGTTCGGTCGGCGCCGGCAATCTCCAAGAAGATTTGCGCCCGGCCAAAGTAGCAATCATTTTCCGCGGCCTTCTGGATTACCCCGCGAACGTTGAGCCGCTTAAATTCGTCTTCGATAGCTTTGATTTTGTCCCCGCTATCGCTATCGTCGTCTTGCTTGCTGGTGAATTCCAACCACTCCCGCGTCAACTCCGTCGACATGGTTGCGGCGAAGGCGCGATATTCCGCCCGGGTTGCCAGTTGCGAAAGGTACGCAAAGCCAGGAAACCCGCCGCCCGCATAGGCTTCCGCAACAAAGGCGTAATTGTTGGCATCCATTGCCAGCACGGGGGCGTCGACGCCCTTGGGGACGACGCCAGGCGCCAGGGTCGGCGGCTTGATCGGGTAGGCGTAGGGCTTGACGTCGGCTGCCAGCATGCCAGCCTTGAGGGCCGCACGCCGGAGCCCGTCGCCTTTGGGCTTCTTGGGGGCGGGCGGAATTTGCGCGGTCTTGCGTGGCCGACCGACGGGGCGCTTTGCGATAGGTTCCATGGGAATATTATGCAACAAAATAATTAAATAATAAAAATAATTGTTGACATAGATAAATTATTTACCTATACTTCGTTCATCAACTCAACGAACCGGAGAAACAAAATGACCAAGGCCCGCAAACTCTATCAAATTCGCATCCATACTTTCGGCCTCACGTTCGGAAAAACAGTCGGCCATAAGGCTCGCATTATTCCGCGCAACGCTGCTCAGCGTATTGCAAAGCGTCTACGCAAAAGCGGGCACGACGTTCAGTTGTTCCCGATGCTGGTTAATTTGACCGCAGAGCAATGCGCCTACCTCGATAATCGCTACTCAAAGTAACCCCAGGCCCCGCAAGGGGCCTAGCGCCCCATAGCCTTATCAAGTGCCGCTTGGCTAATCTTCAACTTGTTGAACAACGGATACAGCCGGCGCAATGCTTGGGTCAGGGCGTCGACTTGGTCATCATTGGCCGCCGCCGGGAATGCCGTCAACTCTCCGACAAGGTCTTTGACCCATGGGAAAAGGTCCGAATGCGGCAACCACACATTGCCCGCTTCCCAATAGCTGGTAACGGCGTGCGCCCGCGCCAGCTTGGAGCCGTCCGGTTCAATGGGCAAGATGCCAGGCACCGACGCCTTTAGGGTGTCAATGACCGCCGGCCCGTTGGCCTTGTCTTCAATCAAAACTTCCTTTATTCGCGGGTGCGCTGTCCGCAACGCGACGACCTCTTTTACCGTCTTGGTGAAACTCATGCGGGCGCGGACCTGTGCCAGCAAGTAGGAATTGGCGCCAGCCTTTCCCCATACCTGGCCGACGACAAAGTCCGTGCCGTCCGTGTCCTTAAAGGTGCAATCCCAGGAAGCGATAACCTTGTCGAACTTGGCCGGCAAATCCTTGGGCAAGTAGTAGCGTATGCCGTCTTCCTTGAACACGTTGCCGCCCAAAGGCCGCGGGCATTGCTGATACATGGCCGCCCACCAGTAGTCGGAAAACAGGCCCTTGACCTCTTGCAAGAATGCCAGGCTCTTGAGTTCGGGGACCAATGGCCCCTTGGGCAAGTTCGGGTTGTAGCCAACTTCCCCGGGCAGGTTGATTGCCGGGAAGCGCAAGACGGTAAGCCGAGGGTCGCCCTTGAAGTGGTTGCAAATGCGGGACGGCAAGTCGTCTTCCGCCCATGACGTTGCCATGATGATTTGCCCGGAGTTTTCCGATAGCCGCGTCGTGAATACTGATTGATACCAGTTCCAATGCCCTTCTTTGGTCGTGGGGCTCAAGGCTTCTTTTTCGTTCTTTACCGGGTCGTCAATGATGCCCACGTCGACCGGGCGTCCCGTGAGGCCGGATCCCACACCGACGCCGATATATCCGCCAGCGCCACCAGGCGCCGTAAATTCCCCGGTGCGGTTGACGTCATAGCGGCGCTTTTCGGCGGCCGTGGGGAACAAGCGGCGGTGTTCGTCCGACGCCAGGTTGCGCCGCACGTCTTGAGCCATGGCGCCGGCCAGGTCGTCGCCGTAGCTGGCCGCACCTACGCGCCAATCAGGGAACCGGCCCAGGATATAGGCCGGAAGTTTGCGGCTCACAATCTCCGACTTGCCGTGCTGGGGCGGGGCCTGCAAAACCAGAATGGGTCGCTTGCCCGCTTGCATGTCATCAATGAACATGTCGAGGGCCGCGCAAACGGCGGCGCTAAAGCCGCTTGGCTTGTACTTCGGGGACGTGTAGCCGATATAGGCGGCCAGTTGCCGACGGGCTTCGCGGCGCCGCATCAGTTCGGCCGCCGCTTCACGCTTCGTCGGGAGCATTGTCAGCCTTGAGGATGGCCGCCAGTTGGTCGTCGCTCAGGTCGTCGGCGGACAGGTGAGCCAGCGCCAAGGGGCCGCCGCCGGGTCCGCTGATTTCCTTCCGGTCAATTTGCATACCCAGGTAACGCGAGAGATTGAATAATGCAGCGTCCTTGTCCCGCATGTTGACCTTGATGCCGTTACGGGTCTGCTCTGCGCCAGCGTAAAGAGGATGCCGTTTAAGTTTGCGGGTGTCCGCGACATAGACTTGAGCAACACCGTCGCCGCCGCACTCGGGGCAATCAGGGGAGGGCTCTACTTGCGGGTCGAACCCGAAGCCGCCCATGCCGTCAGGGGCGGGCTTGCCGCCATCCACGGCCTTGTCGACCGCGACTGCATATTCAGCTTCGGCCCATTGGTATTGGTGCCCGTAGCCATAGCAATGCCTGCAGCAAGTACGGCGAACGTCGACCAGCTCATTGGGGTCGGCGAAGGCAATTTTACGCCATTCGGCTAACACCATTTCCGGCGTAATGCTAGCAGCGACGGCCACTTCCTCTTGTCTATCCCTGATCGCGGCCACAATTTCAGGCAATTTAAGTAAATTGTGAGCCGTTTGTCCCGCCCCGTTTTCCGAGTATCCAGCGCGAATGGCGGCCTGTGTTGCGTTTTCATCGACGCAATACTCGTTCACAAATCGGCGTTGTTTAGGTGTCAGGCTCATGGTTTCGACAGTCTAACCCGTTCAATAAGCCACGGCAAGAAACGCATGCGCCGGAAGAAACAAAACGCCATCCGACGTGACCATTGAAGCATGGTCGACCCGTTCGGTAAATCTTCAAGCCTAGCGCCTTGGCATCATTCCTTGATATTTCCATGTCGGGGAAACTTCGCGCCATGTTAAAGCTGGCCGACGTTCTCCGGTCGACCATGTCTTCCATAAGGACCGCGATAACTTCGCGTGACGGCCACACCTTCCCTAGTAATTTGATATATCCGTGGGCAATTCTCGGCACTTTTCGACCGTTCGATTTCCACACAATCAGGTTATTTTTTAGCGCAAGTATTGCCTTGATGGCGTCTTTCTCATTGGCGTCCACGTTCGTTCCTTTGGTATCTAACGCAATCATTATAACTAGGTTCGACCTCAAGTCAACACGGTGTAACGGTGTATTTACGGGGTGTGTAAGCTAACTGCTTGTTTACATTACTTTATATTACTACTTACCTACTCTAACTTTAAAATATAACATCGCTGTACACCTAATGCTGCTTATAGATATAGATTTCTTATCTATAATAGACGCTAGGTCGTAAAGGACTTGAATGCTGTTGGGGTGTCAGGTACGGGGTGATATTATCTTAAAAAGGCGTTGACAATTAACGTTACTTTAAGGAAACTGGCGGCTTTTGGAGGATATTTACCATGGAAAGAGCCGAAGCGGTAAAACTTGGACTTAAGAAGTACAACACGGGTCGACCTTGCAAGCACGGCCACAGCGTTGACCGTTATACCGATAGTGGCGCATGTTCCGCTTGCGTTAAGAACTTGGTCACTGTTTCCGCTGGAAATTCGGCCGCCGTCCGGGCCAAAATTGAGCGGGCCACCAAGAAAATTTATTTGTTCTCGCAGCAATCTGGATTTGCCGCGGTAAAAACAGTGATCGACGGCCTTGTTGCTGCACGCTGCCCGGACCTTCCGGTTGACGTGGTTAATCCGTACCCGTTCGTCGGTAAGCAGGTGTCCCGACTTACCTATCAAATTTCAGTGCGCGTGCCATTAGAAGACGTCGACGCCGCTTACGCTATGGGTAAAGCCATGCTTGAGCCTGAGCCGGTTACTTTCCCCAAAATCAAAGAGGTCGGATAATGCAAAAAGTAACGGGAAGTACCTTTATCGGCGCAAGCCATTTGGCGGAAGTCTTTGCCGGCTTGTCCTTCAATCTTGAGAAAATGCGGGTCGTACTGCCCGACGGTCGCTTGCTTAATAGGGCGCGGTTCGACGTGTTGTATGGTGGCTACACCTACGTTTTAGACATTAACAACGAGCGCACTACGCGGAGCGCCTGGCGGGCCTTTACTGCAAACGAGGCGTACCGACCGCCCATTGTCTAAGTAGCCCTTGGCGGGGATCCGTGCAGCATCTAGGCCGCTTGTGTGGCCTTCACGCCCTCAAGCCGCCTGGCGCGGCTTTATGCGACAGGCGGCTTGAGCGACGTGTTAGAGGGCGGGATTATTTTGAGGGTTTTTTGATATGAGCAGCAGCGCGGCGGATACCAAGGGACAGATCACCATCGCCAAAAGCGCGGAGGGCGTCAGCGCTCTCCTGGTCGATGGTGATATTGGTGCGTTTGAGGCCGGTTGCGCCGTCCGCAGCCTTGACGCCTTGGCCGCGTCCGGCACCTCCACGACCGGTGCGCACCTCTTCAAGCGCCGCAACAACCTTGCGCTGCTCAAGCGACCGCAGCACGCCAGCGTTGATCTGGACATAGAGGCTGGTAGCCTCGATAAGCACCAGCGCGCCAGTGTCGCACTCGTCGCGGGTGATGGTTCCAATAGCCCGGCTATTGGCCGGGATGGTGTTGGTGTATAGCCGCCACTTACCGCCAAGATCGACGGTAAGGCGGCCACGATTTGTGTGCGTCATGGCCGCCGCTCCTTAGTCGATGTAGGTGTTTGCGAGGCGGGCGGCGCGGGCGGCATCCGCAAGACTTTTACGATACCCAACCACTTCCGGGCGGGCTGCGGTCAGGGCGTTCAGTTGGTCGTCGTAGACCTTGGCTTTTTTCCATGCGCTGGAGCCGGGAAACGCGCCGCCAGAATCGGACATTTCGAAAAGGCTGTTGTAGGCGTCAAGCAGTTGGTCGAGGGATGCGGTAGCAACATCAATTTCAACTTCGGTGTAGGTTTTTGTCGAGAGGTATTTCATGATTTTCTCCAACCCCTGATTACCCGAGGCGCGGTAGGTTTGCGTTTGTGCATCCCATGTATTGAATTATACACACAAAACAAAATAAAGCAAGAACTTTTTACAAATATTTCCGAGGGCGCAGAACAAGCCCTCTAACGCAGGTCAGGTCGAGCGCCGGGTTATGCGGCGCGAGACTACGGAGAAAGAAACGATAGACCAACTGACAAAGAGCGAGCGCAAGCAGATTGCCGAAATACTCGACCGAAGGGCCAACGAGATTGCAGGATTCAGCGGCCATTATTCGCCCGCCAATGTCCTTCAAGTAGCCGCGGGATCCCTTGGCGGGGCTCCGTGTGGCCGCCAATGTCAAAGGTGCGTGTCGAAGCCGGTTTGCTCAGTGAAGAGGGCTGCCAGGCGGTCGCCGTAGATCATTTCAAATTCCCCGCGTTCGGTCACAGTAGCCGGCCACGCGGCGTAATGGGCTTCCACTAGCACCAGGGCGGCCCGGTATTCGATCGCGTGGACGTTGTCGCCATGTTCCCCTTGGAGCTTGTCCCGGAACGCTTCCACGGTGCCAAAGAAGCGGCCAGCGCGAAGGAATACGCCCTTTTCCGTGAGGAACGCCGCTAGAACGTCTTGCCGCGAACCAATTGGACCGACCGCGAAATACGGACGGTCGCCCGTCAGTTTACCCGCGTCCCCAAGGTTCGCGCTGCGAAGGTTCGCGTCCCCAAGGTTCGCGCTGCGAAGGTTCGCGTCCCCAAGGTTCGCGCTGCGAAGGTCCGCGCCGTAAAGGTTCGCGTCCCCAAGGTCCGCGCCGTAAAGGTTCGCGCTGCGAAGGTTCGCGTCCCCAAGGTTCGCGCTGCGAAGGTCCGCGCTGCGAAGGTCCGCGCAGCGAAGGTCCGCGCCGTAAAGGTCCGCGTCCCCAAGGTCCGCGCTGCGAAGGTTCGCGCTGCGAAGGTCCGCGCAGCGAAGGTTCGCGCAGCGAAGGTCCGCGCAGCGAAGGTTCGCGCAGCGAAGGTCCGCTTTCGCGTTTATCGCGGCGGCCAACGTAATTGCGACGCTGTTGTCTTCGCACTCGTGGCTAAAAAGCACTTCAAGCGAAAAACGACTTTTAATTTCAATCTTCATTTTATGTACCTCTCCAGGTGAATTAAGGATGCTACGGGACGAACTATAGATAAATAATTTACCTATGTCGACGACTATTTTATTTCTCGACTTCAACCTTGATGCCCCAGCGGAAAACCGCGGCATACAGGGCGCCGGCCGCCAATAAAAGCGGCTTTGTCCACCAGCGGAATTTAACGCGCACGGTAATGGAAAGTTCGGCCATTATTCGCCCGCCGGCATCTTCAAGCCGCCCAACAGTTCGACCAGTTCCTTGCGGAGTTTGGTGGACAAGTGGCCGAAGCCGGGGTCGTCCAACAGTTTGGTCAACGTGTTGTGCATGGGCTCCGCGGCCTTACGTAGTGCCTTTTTGAATTCGGCTTGCGGCATATGCTTGGCGGTAACGCGGCCGGTCCCCGACTTGACCATGGCGGCCAGCAACACATCGCCCGCCTTGTCCCCGTGCTTCTTGATGGCTTCAATAGCCGTCGTGGCCGATATGACCGACCCCACTACCATGCGGCGGACGGCCAGCGACGCCGATGCCAGGGACAGCAGCCCGTCGACGTACTGTGCCGTCGAGTAGCCCAGGCGGCGGGCGATCTCTTTGGAGTCCCAGCCGAAGGCGGCCAGGCGCTTGCAAACGACGGCTTGCTCATAGGTGGACAGGGGTTCGCCTTCGTTGCCCACAACGAGGTCGACGGTAAGGTCTTCCATGCTGGTGCCGCGGGGCTTGATTACCACGGGCACGGCGGGCACTTCCACGCCTTCCGAAAGGGCCAGCAATACCGCTTCATGCCGGCAGTGCCCGCCCGTGACGTAGATAACTTCCGTGCCGTCTTCCAGGGCCACGAAGCCGGTCAACGGCTTGTCCTTGTAATAGCCGTTTGCCTTGATGCTGTCAGCAATCCAGCGCACGCGGCCGGTGTACACCACGTTCTTGATGCGGGCGTTAAAGCCGTCAAGGATGCGGAGCCGGGTCGGTTCCACTTGCCACAGGTCAGCACTCACGGCGCCGACGGCCTTCATGGCGGCCTTTGTGTTGCCGGGGGTTAATTCGCGGGTAAAGTCTTCCATTTGTCCACCTCTCCAAGTGATAGTTAAAAAGCAAATTCCGCTTGCATCTTAGGTAAATAATTCACCTGTGTCAACGGGAAACAACGGTTATATTCTTCAAGGCAGTCGTCGCAAATCGGCTGGCCGCTCTTCGTTTCGTGGGGCTTCGACCGTATGATTTTTGGCCGCAAGTCAAATGGGTATGGGGTTGGCGCTGTTGCATTACTCCGGCTCCTACGCGTGGACGGGTGCCAGGGGGAACGGCACGCGGCTATGATTGTTGGCATGTTCGTATGCCTTGGCGGCTTCCGCGGCGCCCTGAATGGCCCGGGCCTGGCTGTCCTTATGGACAAACAAGCGCGGTTTGCCGCCGTCCGGCAATACCAGATTGTTGACCCGACCTTCCACAAGGGCGGGATGGTAGGCATAGCCCAGGGCGTCTAACATTTCCTTGCGCTTGGAGTGCGTGACGCGGCGGGCAACCCCCAGTCGTTCCAGCAGGCGGTCGAGTTGAATAGACGATATCCAGCCGCCGCAAAAGCCGGGGAGCCCTTGCGCGATGGCTTCGTGGACTTCCTGTTCGACGCCGCCCGTGCTGGCGCTGATGGCGGCCGCGGTGCTGGTGGTGACGGGCGCCCGCTGGCAATGTGTGGCCGGGTTGTATTCGTCCGGAATTGGGAACGTGTGGAGCAAATCGGAAACGATGGCGTACCCGTCAGCACGAAGCCAGTCGTACAGCTTGGGGAAATACTCCCCATCCATGCCGTCGCGCTTCAAGTCTTCGGCCTGCTGTTGGGCACAAAACAAAATGCAAATCCGGCGGTCGTTTTGGGTCTTGCGTACAGCGTCCTTATGGTTGCTGTTCAGCATGAAATTGCCGCACACGTCCGCGGAGATTTGGTCGACGCCCTTGCCTTCAATCTCAAGGCCGTCGCCGCCGGTAATCATCGGCTTCAATTCCTCAAAGACTTCCGCCCGGCTGTCCGGCAAATAGATATCCTCAACGCCATAGAAAACCTTGCCCAGCATCCATGAATTGAATTGCGCGGCCAGCTTTGACGCCTTGGGCCAATGGACATAACGGCGCCCCACGGCTTCCGCAACGCAACGGGTGAACAGGGTTTTGCCGTTACCTTCAACGCCCTGCAGCAGCGGCGCCCATTGGAACTTGACGCCCTTGTGTTGCACGCATGCGGCCATGTAGCACAGCAGGATAAAGCGGTCGCGGTCGTCCGGTAGCACCTTTGCCAAGTGGGCAAGGAAGGGCGTACCGTCGCCGGCCAGGCGCGGGACTTCGACCGGCCAATAGGTGTTAACGAAGGTTTGCCCGCCCCGCTGAATGATGGCGCCCGGCGGCTGGTCCGGTCGGAAGCAAGGGGAGTCGGCACGGGGGCAGCGGTACGCCTGGCTTTGCGTGAAGGCTTCCCAGGCGTCCCGGGTTGTCTTTTCGTTCGCGGTGTCCATGGTGAAGGTGTAGCCACCATAGGCGACCTTGAATTGCTCCGGTTTGAGCATATTGCCGCCGGGTACTAGGACGCGGTGAAGGTCTTGGACATAGACGCAACCGGCGAACATATCCAATTGCATGTCGTTGCCGATAAAGGTCGCCCCCGTGACCAATGCCGGCCGTGGCGGTTCGGTGCTGGCGCTTGGTGCGGGGCCTTCTGGCGTGCCGGCCACAGGTTCCGGGGCCTTGTCCGTCAGCACTTCAAATTGGCGCCCCACGGCGCCCAGGATAGTGCGCGGCAAATAGTCTTCGCGTTCGTACTTGTCCCGCACCAGCGCCGACCGCTCCATAAGCCGCTTGATTCGTTCGCAATCCTTCCCGGTCCAAAAGGCCAGGTGTTGGGCTAGGGCAGCGTCGGCGCTGCTGGAATCGTAGGCTCGCACGGGGTCCGGATAGCAGCGGGTAAGGGCGTCAAGGTTTGCCGTCCACAGATCCGCAAAGCTGGCCCGGCCGCCAAACGCCGCCGCGGTTGATTGTGACCGCAAAGCCCGGCGGATAAGTTCGTCGTCGTCGGTTGGTCCGCGCCATTCGGACGCGGGGCCTTCGGTCCAACCCTGTTCCAAGGATTGCACGGCGTCCGGCGGAAAGTAGTTTGCAACCAGGGCCGGGAGTATCGCGGAGCAATCGGTCGCGGCGTTGCCGGCGGCGCTGGTCCCGGTCAGGGCAACGAAGCGGCCAGAGTGATAAAATTCTAAACCGTACTCAAGGTTTTTACAGCCATGCGGGGGCGGGCGTCCGGTGCCGAAGATATGCAGCCCCCGGCCGCTTTGGCTTACCTCAATGGCGGCCCCGGCGAACGCTCCGCAAAGTTGCTTTGCCATTGGGGACCAATCGGAGCCGTCGGCCAGCAAGCAGCCGTCGAGATCCAAGAACCAGAAGGGGTCGGCTTCCGTGAAAACGAAAGCTAGCCCGAAACCTTGCCCAAAGTTGGTCGCTGCGGCGAGCGCTGTTTGCGCGTCCGTCCAAAACGCGGGGTCGTGCGCCGATACAACACGACCGGAACGGAAGTCGCAAGGCAATTTATCACACTTTCCAGGTCGGCTTTGGCTTGGAACAAGTTTGTACACAATGAATTGCGCAAGATTTGTCATTGCGGCAAATGGGCCGCTAAGTGCTGTCCTAATCATGGTTTTCCCGGCCAATCGTTGTTGCTTTTATTTACGTTGTCAGTCGCGCTTAATAATTGAAGGTTCCAAGGCACATGCAACCCGCACACCGTCGCACCTTTAAGCGGAACGACGTGGTCAACATGGATTCAGCCCGCCAGCGTATTCAATGCGCGGATCTTCAATTCCGGGTCGGCTTTCTGCGCGTGCAGATCGCCATGAGCCAACCCTTGAGCGATAATGGAAAGATTTTCCGTTAGTACCGCCGACCGCATTATGGTTCTGCGAAAATTTACCATTGTGCCGAAATATTTAGAAATAAGGGCTTCGGCGCAACCGATTTCTTTAGCCACAGATTCACGAGTCAGTTTTGAAAATCCTCCTGGTCGTTCAGCGACACTGATGGCGGCGGTGAGGATTTGATACTTTCGGTCGTCGGGCTTTTTTCGCATGACTATTTACTCGATAAATGATGAGGACATTATGTAATCTATTGACGCTTCCGTCAACGATAAATTAGAGGGTTCCGACTCCCGCGCAAAAAGCAGCATCCCCGCCGCCCGACGTGACAAGTTGCGCCCAAGCCAATTGCGCCGGCTCCCGGTCGTTGCCGGTGTAGTGCCAGCCGACGGCCTTTACTTCCCGGCTCACGAATTGGCCGATTACCTGGCCGACGTGCTGGGGACCAATCAGGACCGGGTGCCAGCCTATCAGGTCGGCGGACTTCATGACCTCGTTAACCTGCTTGGACTCATTCGCCAGGCCGTAGCGCACAGGGACGCCCCGGGAATCAATCAGGGCGCCGACGTTGTTGCGGAACAAGCGCACCCCCTTGCGTGCCGCTTCCAGGCGCACCACAGCGGACACGGCCGCTTCACTGGTGCCCTTTACTTCCGGCGGTAGGTCGTGGCCGCCGTGCATACCAAAGAGGGCTTGCAACTCATTGAGGGCGGCCATAGTGACCCCGTGGCGCACGGCCCATTGGTAGACGGCGGGGCTCATGGGCGGCACTCCATGTACGACCTTATCCAGGCTTCGGCGGCTTCCGCGTTGATCGCGTTACCATAGGCGCGCAATCGTCCCACTCGGGCGGGATCCCCATTAGCCAGCGGGAATGTGCCGCGCTCAACTGGCCGCCACTTTCCATCCCGGCAGAAGAGCCAATCAACACCTCGCCAGAAACCGTTAGTCGGGCCGGGTTCGGGTGCGCAGCTAAGTAAACCGCTTGTGCTGATACCGTCAGGCATGTCAGCGCACCCCTGTCTCCCAAGCGTTTCGATGATTTCTCCGGGTTCTCCACGATCTCGTTGCTTTTCGGGGTCAACCAGCCCGCTAAGTGTGCGTCCGGCGGCAATGCTCCCCCGCCCTGATTCGGTCCCCCGTTGCTCCCGTCCGTCGCCCGTGGCGTATTCCACCCGGCCAGTTGCCCCGTAGTCTGCAAATTCTCCCCGCCCTGCCGACCCTGTGTTCCCGCGCCCGTCCCGTTGTTGCTCGTTGGAGTCGGCCAGCCCGCCAATTCGCTGGTTTGAGGAGTCGGCCAGCCCGCCAAACTCGCCGCCCATCCCAATTTGTTCGGGGTCGTTCTCCCATCCCCACTGCACACCAGATTCACGTCGTTTGTGCATGGCAGACTGTTCGGAGTCGGCCGCCCAGTACAGTCGGTCGCGGATGTGCGGCGCGCCGACGCCCGCAGACGGAAACGGGACCGCCCCGAAGGCGTAACCCAAGGCTTCCATGTCAGTTTGTACAAGGTCGACCCATATATCAGCGTCTTTGCTGCTAACCTGCTCACCAAAGACGACGACAGGGCTTCGCTGTCCAATGAGGTGGAGCCATGCGGGCCATAAATGCCGCTCGTCAGCAAACCCATTTCCTTTGCCTGCCGCGCTGAAAGGTTGGCAGGGACAAGAGCCAGTCCAAACAGGGCGGCTATCGGCCCATCCTGCACGTCGCAAGGCGTAGGACCAAACGCCGACTCCGGCGAAGAAATGACATTGAGTGTATCCGGCAAGGTCGAGGGGGGCAACATCTTCAATACTCCTTTGGTCTACGTCGCCCGGCGCAATGTGGCCGGCGGCAATTAGGTTCCGTAACCACTGTGCGGCATACGGGTCGAATTCGTTGTAATAGGCTTTGCTCATGGCAGCGCGTCTTTAAATAAATCGGCGTAAGTTATCAATAATTTGGCGATATCTTCGTCGTTATCGAGATTCGCCAAATCTAGCCATTTCACAAAATTGACCATTTTTGCATGTGGGACATTCGGCCACATACCTTCTGAAAAAATTAATTCATCCAATTGCTACCCCTTATTGATTATTTGCAAAGTATGCCTCGGCGTTGACGGTTCCGTCAATACCATATTTAGCAAGCTCCGCGGCCACACGCTCCGCAAGCTCCGACGACTCCTTGGCGTTGAGCGTTTGAGCGTTGGCAACGTCGACCCCGAAGCGATAATAAAAGCGGCGGTAACTTTCGGACTCCCCACGGCCTTGGGCATTCTCAAGACCCGCCCACCAGGCAATGACGTTCCGCAATGCCTTTTGGCCTTCGCGGCGTTCCCAATGCCGACGACGGACAGCCCCGACGACTTCCGGGCCGGCGCCGTAGGGAATGACCGGGTCGCCGTCAATGCGGGCAATCTCCCCGCGCAAGGCGGCCAGCGTTTCCGCGTCAAGCTCCAACAGGTCGCCGTCGACAAACTCCGGGGCGCTTCGGCTTGGCGGGGGCGGGTAGTGGCCGCAATACGGGCAGCATTTGTAGACGCGCTCATAGGGTTGGATGCACTCCGGGTTGACGCAAACCCGCATTGGGATGGCGTCCGACTTGCCGCTGCTCCGGCGGTCCCGGCGGTCTAGCGACCATTCCTGTTGCGCGTCCGGGAGCCCGTGCCGGAGTACGTTGTTCACGTGGTCAATAATGAATGCGACGGGCTTATCGCTGGCCGCAATCGCCGCCCGCCGCTGTTCGTCCGTTATGTGGGCATGCACGGCCGCGGCTTCCTTGGATAGCATCAAGCGCAAGGCCCGCCCAAACTGCTGGCAGAATAGCGCGAAGGACTCCGTCGGCCTGGCGAAGCTCACGACCTCAATTGCTGGCAGGTCGAAGCCTTCCCCGAACAAATCCACGTTCACGAGTTGCAGCACCTCCCTAGCCTTGAAGCGCCGGAGAATTTGAGCCCGCAAGGCGTCCGGGGTCTTGGCGCTTACCACTTCCGCGGACACGCCGGCCGCACGGAACGCCGCGGCAATCTCGGTCGCCGCTTCCACGTCGACGGCAAAGGTAACGCCCAGCTTGCCCGGCGCCAACTTGAGATAGTGCGCCACCACGTCCCCGGTAATATGGGACTTGTGGACCGCCTTGCGTAGCTGGTCCGCGTTGTAATCCCCGGTCGCCTGGCTCAGTGCCACGGCCGATAGGTCAAGGTCGGACGGCGGCGCAAAAATGCGGTAATTCGTCAAATACCCCATGTTGATAATGTCCCGCATGGAAGGCGCCAATACCATTGCGTCGACCAGCCCGTCAGCATGCCGCCCCAGCCCCTTGCCGTCCGCCCGCCGCGGCGTGGCCGTTGGAAGTAGCGACCGGGCGTTGGGGAACATGCCGGCCGCAATGCCCCACTTGTTGGCCTTTAGGACGTGGTGCGCTTCATCTTGAACGACCAAGCGGGTTTGCATGAAGAAGGGGTCGGTCGGGTCCATGCGTATGACGGTATCAACCCCGCCGACGCCGGTCTTCGCGTTCGGGTCAAAGAACGAATAGCCAAGCTCCGCAACCTGTAGGGCGCTGATTATCCGTATCAGGTTCGACCCCTTCTTAGCACCAAGGATGCGATGCCGCACGCCGTTACGGGCCAGGGCGATAGAAATTTGGCTTACCAATTCTTGCCGGTGCGCGATGGCGATAGAGGCGCCCGGTTCATCATAAAGCACCTTTGATAGAAGGACGGTTTTACCGGAGCCCGTGGCCGCCACGGGCATTACGTTCAAAGCGCCAGCGTTCCAGGCTTCGTACACGCGGCGCTCAAGCTCGGCTTGGAAGGGGCGAAGTTCAACCGGCGGCATTGCGGGCGGCCTCCAATCGAGCGTTGGCGATGGCGGTATATTGCGGGTCTAATTCAAAACCAACGAACTGGAAACCCTCAAGAATCGCAAGGCCGTGGCGGCAATCCATAGTCAAAATCATTTTTATCTATACCCTGTTGACGGTAGCGTCATTATCGGCAACAATGGCAACTCTCGTCAATCACTTTAGGAGAATTTTCACATGTCCATGCAAATCAGCGTCGACCCTGCAGCCCTCTCGCAAGAACAGCGCGAAGCGGTAGCCGGTTTCATTCTCGCTTACCCCGCCAAGGCTTGCGCCGGAACGTGCGGCAACCATGCCGTCGCGGAGATTCACGCTCACACGCACGCGGCGCCGGTAGCTGCTACTACTGCCCCGGTCGTCGATGAATTGGCGGTGTTGCAACACGACCACGAAAGCACCTTGCCGGAAAGCGCCTTTGGCAAACCGGACGAAGCTGCCGCGGCCTTCGGAGTGCCCCCCGCCCCTTTGCCCCTTGGGACGACCGCTGCCCCCTCTATTGCGGTTGCCGCTCCGTCCTTGACTGCCCCCGCGGTTATGCCGGCAACTACTTTGACCGCGACGTCGACCGTCCCCGCACCCCCTGCACCGACGCCCGCGAACGCGGCGCCGATTGCTGCACCCCCTCCCGGGAGCCCTGTCGGCGGCGTTGAGTTGGACAAACGCGGCTTACCGTGGGATAACCGGATTCACGCCGGCACCAAGCGCAAGAACGCGGACGGTTCGTGGACGGCCAAGCGTGGCGTCGACCCGGCGCTGGTTGCCACTGTTGAAGCAGAATTGCGCCAAGTC
>Ga0307375_10001261_pt1 | contig 28087 bp, 25 predicted proteins | sample TR1MG_FD_202531 | JGI IMG/M metagenome (GOLD analysis project Ga0307375, IMG submission 202531) | Soil microbial communities from Risofladan, Vaasa, Finland - TR-1 | ecosystem: Environmental > Terrestrial > Soil > Coastal area > Acid sulfate soil | place: Finland: Risofladan, Vaasa | collected...
CGGAAACGGGCGGACCTTCTTGACTACTGTTTTGACAGCCGCTTGAGTGGACATGAGCTACCCCTTGAGTTGGTCGAGGTAGCCCGCGACTTTTTCCTGACCTTCGTGAGCACTACGGTAGTTGTGCGCGGCTTTCAGCAGTCGCTGGAAGCGCTGCATCTCAGGCGTTCCGGAATCGATCACACGCGCCATCTTCATGCGTGCGCCTGAATCGTAGTTCATCGCGGGCATGCGGAGACTCTGCCGTAGCATCTTCAGCGGGGTCACCGCGTCGTCACCCCACTTGTAGAACGCGTCGAGCTCGAAAGAACTGAAGTCGGTACAGCCCACCTTGGTGAAGCCTGTGACCAGCTTTTCGAACTCTTCAGTGAAAGCGTACTTGGCTTGGTACGTTTGGTCGCTGAGCTCTTGTGCCGTTTTGCGCAGACGCATGGTCATGACGGCGCTACTCAGTTTGGGCTCGTGCTGCACCGCAGCCATCTCCTCTGCGGAAGCGGGGTTCAGCGGCTCGACCTCGGGGCGTGTTATGGGCAGTTCTTCGCCGCTTGTGTCGGGCATTTCGCCCTGACCTTCGGTGACTACCATAAGGTCCTTGGCTGCATCGAGCATGCGCCCGAGGGCGGCTTGCGCGTCGGCGGGTTCGAACTGCGAAGCCTCCATGCGGTCATTTGCGCCTTCGAATTTACGCAGAAAGGCCGCATTGTTGACGGCCTCGGTGAGGCGCTTGACCTGTTCAGGATTCAGGTTGTCCTGTTCGGCGACGTCGGTGACGCCTTCCGTCAGGGCGCGCTTCTCGTTGAAGAAATCATCGACCACTTTCGTGGCCCTTTTTTCGAGTTTACGTTCGTCAAACAGTGCCATCGTCGACTCCTTAGTGGAGAATCGTGTCGGGTTGAGGCGCGTCTTTATCGTCGGCAGTCTGGACGCTGTTATCCTTCGTCAACGCCAACCGCAGTTCTTCCAGAGCATCCACATCGTCCCTGGGATCAAGCCGTTGAAGATTGGTTGCGGCTTGGGCGGCTAGTTGGAACCATGACCGTGCTTGCCGTGCCCGCTCCGATGTCGGGTCGGAGCCGCGATGGGACTGCCCCATGAAGAGGCCTTCCGTCATGATGTTTTCCAGCGCCTCTTTGGGTGGGCGTCCGGAACCGCGGTTGAGGAGCCACGTGATGTACTCCCCACCTTGGTTCAGCGCGGCTTCGTAGAAAGCCTGCTGGTCCCGGGGGAGGTACTGCTTGGAGTGACTCACGTAGTCGATCTTGTCGAGGTGGTCGCGGAAGACGGAGACGTCGAAGATGTAGTCGCGGTAGGCTTGGATCACGGCCGGGGGCACGTCCGTGGCGCGACGAATCACATCGTGGGGGGTGTTGGCCAACAGGAAGCTGTCCAGAATGATGCGCGCCCGGTCGCTCTTGAACTTGTCGAGCGCGTACATCAAGTCCGTAAAGGTGGACTTGCCCTGCATCACCTTGAGGAGCTCCAGGACTTTTTGGTCCGTGGAGGTTTTCTTCTTGTCCATCACTGCCATGGCGGTGTGGATGCGGTGGTGAGGGTCTTGAACCACGTTATTCTCCCGTGCCCATCACGATGGCTTGGCGGTTCATCTGCAGGACGAGTTCACCGAGGCCCTCGAAGACGGCCCGGATATTATCCTCCAGTTGGGAGTAATCTTCATCCCCCAGCTGTTGCTGCAGCTCGCCTTCTTGCATCCAGAGGGTCAGCATGATGCGCCCCAGGTTGTCCAGTGCGCGCTCCAGAGTGGGCACGTAGTCGACGACCATGTCGCGGAAACTAGGCGACTGCGCCATGCTGGAGATAGCGGCGGCATCGAACGCCTGCGTGTCGTTGAGGCCCGCGGCCTGCTCCAGGAACTGGGGATTGACCTGTTGCTGGATTTCCGAGGCAGAGGGGCTCTCCGTTTGCATCACGGCGCCCATGCCACCGGGCATCGCGGCGTCAGGTGCCGGAGCCTGCATCCCGCCACCGCCGGGAGGCATCGGACCTTGGGGCGCTCCTTGAGGCGGCATCGCGCCGCCAGGGGGCATCGCGCCTTCGGGGGGCATTCCTTCGGGGCCACCCATCCCGGGCATGGCCATCGGTGGGGCGCCCATTTGCACGGCTTCGGCGCCGCCCATGGCGATTTCCTGGGCACGCTGTTGCACCGTGGAGAGCGTCTGCGACTTATCTTGCAGGGCCATCTGCTGCATTTGCAGATCTGAGGCTTGCTGCTGCATTTGGGTCTGGGCTTCACCCATCGCGATGTCGAGGGGCGACGGCATCGCTGGGGGTGGCGGCGGTGCGGCGCCCATTGCGGCCGGGTCGCCGGGTGGAGGAGCACCGCCCATGGCGGGGTCGCCGGGTGGAGGAGCACCGCCCATGGCGGGGTCGCCGGAAGGAGGAACAGCTCCTCCCGCCATGGACGGGTCTGCCATGCCGATTTTGGCGATGTCTGTGGGGGACGCGACGCGTGCGGTCACGCGTCCGTTGGGCTTCGCTTCCGCCTGCTTGACGAGGTTCTCCGCGGCGGAGAAGGGGATGCGATACTTACGCGCCACCTCGACCATCGCCGCCACCTTGTTAATCGCAGGGGCACCATCGACGGAGAACTGTCCGGCGCTGGCGTTCTTCACGGCGACGTTGGCAGCGCCCATGGCGTCGAACTTGCCGGTAAACCATCGGCTCACATCGGTGGGGTTGCTGAGCAGCGTGATGCGTGCATGCGCTCCGCCCTCGGGGGCTCCCCAGTCATCATCGTTCTCATACTTCTTCAAGCGGATGAAGCGCGCGTCCCGAGGGACGTAGACCAGAGGCTCACCCTTGGGTTGATGGAGGCCGTTCTTCGGACCGTTGGGGTCGGTGACAAGCACCGTGTTGTCGTAATCGTCGCAGATGATGCGCCGCACTCCTTGGCTGTCCGTGGAGACGCGCTTGATGCCGAAGGGTTCGGTGGTCGCAAACGTCTGGCCGGTGCGGACGACGAAGACGCCCTTGTCGCCAACCTTGGGGCGGTCACCTTGCTGCTGACCGAGCAGCTTGTTGAAGACGTCCGTGTGCTCCTTGTCAGGACGGTAGCCGCTGCTGGCCCAGGCGGGCTCGGCAATGAGCGCCTTGCAGCGGACCCAGGTGCCCCCTCTGGTGATCGCCAAGAAGCGTTTCTCGGAGCTGTAGTTGCCGAAGCTCGTGGGGGCACGCCCGGCGTGGCGCTTCCCGTTGCGACCTTCGGGACCGTTGTTGGGACGTCGGTTGAGGATTTCCCGGGGCTCCACGGCGACGAAGGCGGGCAGGATGCGGCCATCGGTGGTGAACACCCGATAGAAGCCGCTCTTGTCGGGGGTGATGAGGTCGCGCGGCTCTTGCACCTGGATGGCGTCGTTGAGACCCTTGCGGTTGTCCTTGGCGACGTAGCCCTTGGCGAGCATGCCTTGGAACGCTTCTGGGGCACGCGCGCCGAAGATGCGCTTGAAGTCGTCTGAGGTGGTGGTGCGGTCAGCGACGTTGAGCTCACCCTCGTCATCGACGGTGGTGTCGGCGGCTGTTTTCCGCAACGCGTCACAGACGTCATCGAGGCCGTACATCAGCGTGACTTGCGCGGCCAGCTTGGGGCGACTTTGCAAGACGTTGGCGAAGGCTTCTTTGATGGCGTTGGGGGCGCCGTGCAGGAAGGCGACGAGACCGTGGGTTTCGTCCGCGGTCTTTTCCTGGGTTTGGAGTTTGCGGCACATCTCCATCAAGTCGTCAGTGATGCTGGCGTCAGTCTGCGGCGCGGCAGCGTAGGCATAGCGGCCGGTCGTCGGGGGGATGAGGATGTTGCGCGTGTCCATGTCTCGGCGAAGAGACTTGGGGCGCTGCACCGGCTCACCCATCTCGTCCACCGTGAGCTGACTGACCTCGTCGAGCCACTCGTTGTTGAGGGGCAAGAAGACGTTGAGGCCCTTGTGGTAGAAGAGGTCCAGGGGTTTGACCTGGTTGTCAGCCATGACCACCGGGACGTAGATGATTTCGCTGCCGTGTTGCAGCACGAAGGCACCTACACCCGCACCTTTATCGACGTCGGTGTCGAGGATCTTGAAGGTGATGACCTGTTGGATCAGGTCGGGGAACTTGCTGACCAGGACGTTGTACGCCATCTGGTTCAGTCCCTCTTCGAAGAGCTTCTCCTCATCGTCACCCGACGGCATCTGCGAGAACGCTTGCGTCCGGGGGGACATGGGCTGTGCGTGCTTTTCCATCATAGAAGCCTTCCCGCCTGGAAAATCATAGGCGATGCCATGTTGACTGCGGTATGTGACAAGAACGCGGGCAGTAGCGTCTTGATTGCCTGAGCTTTGTCAGGAGCATTGTACAACGCTTTGGTACTCGCCGTCGCTTCTTCCATGATGCCGGGCGCCGCCGCGGCGCTGGCTGCCATGGCGAGGACCTTGAGGATGTCGTCGCGTTTTTCTTTGTCTTGGATGAAGGCGCGCAAAGCCAGGACGGTCGGGATGGCTGCCAGGTTGTTGAGGCGAACCACACCGTTGGCCGCGTTGAGGACTTTTTTGTAGAGTCCGTCTTGCTTCACGTTATTGGCATGGCCCAGCTCGTGAGCCAAAGCGTCGGGATTCACAAGGCCGAGGATGATCTCGTTGCGGTCACTGTTCCAGTACGCATTGGGGAGGTTGGGGACGATGCGGACCTTGAGGTGAGCCGCGTTGGGGTTATCCTTGATGGCGGCTTGGGCGACCTGCATAACCCCTCCTGCACGGGAGGGCTGATTGTAGAAGCTCTGGGTGCCGCCCGTGACCTCGACGAGGTGCGCGATGCCCGTGGGTTGGGCGAGATCGGCCAGCGTCATCATTGGCCGACCTGCTTTCCGGAGTCGGTGACGACCTTGGGAGCGGGCTCCTTTGCGGTAACGCGGTCGTCTTTACCGAGTAAACTCAGGACGGAGCGTCCACGGGGGGCTGCTGTCGGGACGTCGGCGGGCTCAGTACCTTGCGGCATGAGCGATTCTTCGATGAGTTGCGCTGCAATTTTGAAGGCTAGCTGTGGGATTCTCATAGCGCCCCTTTCATCGGCTCCGCCCGGTGGGCGTGGCGCGCTATGAGCCGCTGCCTATACCGGGCAGGGAGACGATGTACTAGGCCCGCACGCTCTGGCTGATGGTCCGGATGCGTGACAGAAGATCGGCGCCTTCTTTGGCTTCGTCGTCGTCCTTGTCCTTCTTGTCCTTCGAGGGCGCGACGGACTCTTCGGCACCGACCTCACCCTTGTCATCGGCCTTCTTGTTCTCGATGGCGGCCTTGAGCGCCGGAGGCAGTTTCTCCTGGTTGTCGCTCATGGCCGTTTTCTGGTTGGCCTTGGTGCGGTCCTGGCGGCCCGGGTTGCCACTGTGCCGGGTCCGACGGCTGCAGGCGGCGTGCTTCTCCACGATGGCGACGGCTTCGTCGTTCGTGGCTCCGGCTTCCTTCTGCAGGAGGCCGATGTAGTTGTTCCGCTCGGACTCCGTGAGCCCCATCATCTGCCGCACGTGGGCGATCTTCTGCTCGTCGCTGCAGTTGGTGGGGAGGAACTGCGCCACCTCATCTGCCGTCTTCTTGAAGAGGGCGATGAAGGGGTCGGCGCCGCCGGTCTTGGCTTCGGCCGAGAAATCGACCACCGAGTTGCCGCCCTCGCCAGGGAGGGATCCGGGAGGCGACGCCTTGGGCGCCTCGGGCTGGGGCTGTTCGGTACCGACCGTCGCGGCTGGGGTGACGGGCAGTTGGGTCATGCCGAGGCTGTTCGTGGCGTACCCTTCGGGACGGTTGGTGGCTTCCATCTGCGTCTCCGCAGCGGGCGCCTCACCCATCGTGTTGCCCTTGTCACCACCTTCGATGGTGGAGCCCATGGCGACCTTCTGGATGATCGACTGGAGGGCGCCCATCTTGGACTGCTGGATGACGGTGTTGGAGCCGGCAGGGCTTTCGCCCGGGGCGTCGGGGGCGGGAACTTGTTCCGAACCGACCACGCCCGTACCGCGACCAGCGGGGGACGAGGTCTGACCGACACCGGTGACGCCCTTGACGTACTCACCTGGGGGGCGATTCCTGGCTTCCATCGCGGTCTCGGCTGCGGTGGCGTCGGCCATCGTATTGCCCTTGTCACCACCTTCAATGGTGGAGCCCATGGCGTGCTTGGCCTCTTCGGCACTCTTGACCATCACCGCGTACCCTTGATTGTGGGCGCGGGTGCTGAGGTCTTGCGCGGCCGAAGTCTTGACCTCGGCCTCCTCCTCCATCGGCGGCACGCCTTCTTCGGCGAGTCCAGCACCGGCGGTCTCTTCGATGAGCTTGTTGGCGGATTCGACCAGGGTGGCGGCGACTTCGGCCGCGGTCTCGGGGGAGACGGGTGCCCCGCCACCTTCGGGAGCCATCTCCTCAGCCGCAGGGTCAACCGGCATCTGATCACCCACGGCGTCAGCGATTTCGTCGGCCGCTACCTTGCTGGCGTAACGAACGATTCCGTGACGAATCAGTTCATCGTTGATTCCTCGTGCGTATGCGTGCTTGAACAGTGACATTCTTTTCCTCCACCCTGGCGGGTTGGTGTGGCGGTCTTTGAAAGTTCAACCAAATATAGGTCAACAGCCACGTTTTGCCAAGTGATACAGATCGATTAGTACCGTCCTTTTGGGCCGGCGCCAAATTCTTCACCCATCACGAAGGCTGGTATCGGATGGGTGCCATGGATATTTGAAGGTTCACCGAAGGCTGCGCCTTCGAGGATGGTGTTCTTGAGGTTACGGTGGCCCATCTTCGCCAACCAGTCGGGATGCAGCAACGGCGTGCGACTGATCGGTTTCATGATGGGCTCGTGGCGGGGCATGTTCATGACGACGGGTACTTTGGTGAAGCCACTATTGGTCAGGTCTTGCGCCACGGTTGGCGTTATAGTGGTGCCCGCGGTGTAGTGCAGAGTGGTATCGCCTAAGGAATGCCCGACGCTGTCTTTGATGGCCACGGTCTGGGCATTCTTGGCCGCAGCGAGACGGAACCGATTGTAGTCGACGATGTCGCCCCGCATGAAGCCGAACTCAGGGCTATCTTGGTCGGTCATTTTTACGTAGTTGAGGTCCGTCTTGGCGAGGAGCTCCAGGTGCCGCTTATCGATGTCGAGACCGTTTCGTTGGTAGATGTTTTGGAGCTCATCCACGAGGTACTTGCGCCCTGCCCCGAGACCTTTGAAACGCACGACTTCATCGGGTTTGGGAATGCCATCAGAAAGAGCGTCGCCTGCGTCCACGTGTTGTCCCGGTTTAACGTGAACGGCGAGATTTGGTGGGACATAGTGTTCATTGTCATCTACCCAGACGTAGTTGCCACCTTGCGGGGCCGCCTTAACGGTGCCGACGGTGCCCTCACGATTCGACAAGGTGGCTTTGTTGAAGAAGCTCTGCGGAATCTCAGTCAACTGCTTGAAGCCCGCCAACCCACTGAGGATAGCCTTGTTGGAGTCCGTGGTGCGCGTGGCGTGCTTCGCATTCAGCGCCATCTGGGTCAGCGGCTCACCCATAGCATGGGCGGCGAGCATGCCGACGTTGGCGCCGATTTGCGGGTACTGGCCCTTGGTGGACAAGCCGTAGCAACGCTGACAGATGCCGTCTGGGGCTTCGCATGTCATGGGTGAGCGCACGATGACTTGGCTCTGTTGGAGCTGCGAAGCTACCTGCGAGGTGACGAGGGTGTTAGCGCGGAAGCCCTTGACGCTTTGGGCGAGGTAGCGGTCGATGACTTGCGTGTCGTCGGCGCGCATGGGTACGCCGTTAGTCGTGCCGCAGTCCGGCATCGTAATGAGTTGGTCGCTCATGTTACCGACGAGGAGCTTGCTGACTTCGCCGGGAGCCGCGACGGCGGTGTAGGTCTCGACCGCGTTGCGTCGGGCTTCTGCCATTGCGATCCAGGCGTCGGGACTTTTCAGACCCTCGGCGTAGCTCTTACTGATGATCCACGGGATGGTTTGATTACGGTCATCCTCCGCCGCGACGGGCGAAGTAACACTGCGCATCAGCTGGGCCACGCTGCCCCGGGCACCGCTGAGCGCCATGGTGGTCATCTGACCGGGGTGTTTTTTGGTCAGCTCGATCATCTTGCGCTGAGCTTCTTCAATAAGAGCGCGCTTTTTCTGCGGGTCCGCGGTTTGTTTCACCTTGGCGAGATACGGTTCGAGCACCCGGTCGCGGACGGCGTAGTCCGGCTCGATGTCGTCCAAGCCGACGGTGATGCCGGTATCGGTAGCGACAGCGTCTCCGATGCGCTTCATCTCCGCGATGGTGGTCACGTAACGGGTGGGATCTTTACGTGCCAGGTCAGACATCAAGGTGTTGAGGTCTTTCTTGGAGACCTCTTGTTTGATTTGGTGCGTTGAGGGGAGAGCGTCGTTGAGGAGGAGGCGTCCCAGCGTGGTGGTCGTGGCCACGTTTTAGCCTCGGGGATTGCCGGGTAGCATCATCCCTGCGTTGGTTTGATTGTCGTCGATGTTGGCGGACGAGCCCCACGACACGGCACGGTCGAGGTTGTTCGTGTGCGAGCCGTTTTCGGAGCCGACTGAGTTGGGTTCGTCGTCCTGTTCTTGGAACAGACGTGCCAACGCTTCGGCTCCGATGGCCGGGTTCTTCTCCGGAAAAGGCGTGCCCTTGCGGTTTGACTCGTCCGGGGAAATACTCAGCTGCCGTAGGGCGTTACGTACGCCTAGCTTGTAGAAGATGGTGCTCACGCGGGGGTCTTCTTGGCGAGGGCTTCGGCGCGGGCACCTTCGCTGCCGATGACGCCTTCACTGCCGGCGCGGTTGAGATGCAGGATGCCCTTGATCAAAACGTCGATCTTCTCTGCGCTCCACTCTTCGCCGTAGCCGAGCTTCTTGGCGTAGGCGAGTAGTTGGTCGCTAATCTTGGCTACATTTTCAGCCTTGTCGCTTTTCTTGCCATCCCCGTTAAGCAGACGGTTTTCAGCCTCTTCCTCCAACCAGGCGACGAGTAGCTTGGCCTTGTCTTCCATCATACGCTCAAGGCTGTCGGGGATGTCGACGTTCCACTTCTTCTCGATGAGCTTGACCAGCTTGAGGAGGCCGAGGGAGAGAAACGAGGCGAGGAAGAGGCCGACCACTGACAGCACCGGCATCAGGGCGGCTTGCCACCACGCTTGCTCCGCAACGGCAGTCACCACCGGCGCCACTACGGCGGGCTGAGAGGCGGCCATGACCGGCTGACTGGCGGCGGCGTCGAGTGCCCACACGACCATAGGGGTGAAGGCGGTGATGCCGATGAAGGTCAGGCATAGGAAGGCACCGAGGTAGAGTGAAACGCGGGCGCGGCGTAGAGTAGTCATCGTCATCTCCTTTGGAGGTTTACCCGGTAAAGGGCGGCGTCTACTCCAGCATAATAGGCTGCCTGCTTGGTTTCCTCAAGGCTATCCGGCACGACTATGTTGGCACCGGGGAAGCATTCCATACCCTGTTCGTAGCTGACCGTGACTTCTTCGTCGGTCTGGATGAGGCGCAGGGCCTTGAGACCGTATTGAGCAGAGCTTATGGGGACGACTTCGGTGTTGGGGTGGTCTGAGTGGTTGACGTAGCGCCCCTCGCCGGTTTGGAGGAGGTCTTCACGGAGGTCTCCTCCGGACGGTACGCAATCCACGGCGGCCCCGACGATCTCCCCCGGCACGAACTCACGGGTGGCGAAGAGGCCCAGGCCGTGGGTTTGGGAGGGGCCGATGACGGTGCCGCTGATCTCTGCGTTCTTGTTGAAGAGCATCAGCTCACTTTCCCGAGATTTTTGTCCAAATGCCAGTCGCGGAAGGCGGGAGCGCGCAACGCCCCTGGCTTCTTCGGATTGCTCTTGTCCCGGTAGACCCCCTGAGCTTGGACTCGCGCCACGCGGCCGAGGTACTCGCGGGGATTCTCCAGCATGTCACGCTTGAGCTCGTGCTTGAGGCCCGTGCCGACGTTGCCCTGGATTTTACCCTGAGGGGTCCAGGAGTAGGAGAAGCCGCCCGCGAGGCCCTCGCGCTTCCCCTCTTCGGGGTAGATTTTGCGCACGTAGACGTCGTGGTCGGGACGGAACTTTGACCGAATTGGAGCCCCGCCGTCCATCGGCCACAGCACTACGCCCTCAGAGGTGATGGGCTCCTGCCCGGTACGGATACGGTTCAGGAGGTTCACTTTCTCCTTTGCAGTGCGAGCCAGCGGTGGCATTTCGAGGAACGGAAGCTTTTTGGTGACGCGTTCAAGGATCTTGAGCTTCTCACGATAAGGGAGCTTCTCGACGTTTTCACCGGCGCGGCGTGCCACATCGAAGATGACGGCACGGAGCGGCGAGTGCTGCTGCGCTTCGCGGCTCTTCCAGACTCCGGAGTTGAGGATGGCGCCCGTATCGACTGAGTCACGGATGCGCCCGGTATGCGGATCACTCGCAGCCAGTTCTCCCCGCAGGATGAGGCCGTCGAGTTCCTTGGGTACTCGTGTCCGTAGACCTGGGAGGAATCGGTGAGTGTGTTCGATGACGCCCGTGTCACGTTCAGTTGGACGATATGAGAACACACGTACGGGGTTGTCTCGGTCCAGGACGAATGTGTTGTGAGCACCGTCCACCTTTGCCATCATGAGTTGAGAATTGTCAGCCACATCAACAGCGTCGGGCGTGACCTCCCGGTACTTCGGTTTGCTGTCAGGGAGGTCGGGACGTTTCTCACGTGTGGTGGTCGTGTTTTGTAGGAGCCACTTGTCGTTTTTGGTACGGCGCAGCAGATACTCGCTCAGCTCGCGACCACGGTAGGTGTTGAAGCGCACCTTGTCGTTGTTGGCTTCGATGATGTCCGTGGGCTCCTTGAGCGCCATGCGGACACGACCTTTACCGTAGCCTTGGCCGATGATTCCAGGCTTCTTGTCGCCGAAGTGCAGCGCGTACTCCGGCGTATGCGTGAAGGTCTGCACCGCCAGCAGCTTCTCGCCGGGCGCAGGGAGCCGGGCTTTTGGTATCGCCCAGGAGTGTGCCTTGCCGGCGTCGGGGTCAACCAACCTCAGGTCAAAGTGTTTTCCGGCCCTGGCAGCGTCATGGTCCTGCACCGCTAGCATCCACCGATTCATCGTCTTTTCAGTGATGCGCGGCAACCGTGAGATGGGCCGCTGCGGGGGGATGCCGGGGGCGAACTCCGCGGCAGCTTTCGCCAGGGGTGGTGCTTCGATAGTCGCAGGGGGCGGCAGGTCGGGCACGGGGGCGGGCGGCGGCGTGAGCAGCTCTTCGGTCTTCTTGGGGGCAACGCCCTTGTAGACCTTCCAGTCGTCAATCTTGTCGAAATAGGCGGAGGGGAGCGCCTTTTCGAGCTTGGTCTTCATGCCCGGCGCCCCCATGAGGCGGCCACTGAGGTAGTAAGCCATCCCCGGAACGCCCTCGGTGAGGGTGTGGGGGAGGCCGGTGAAGGTCGTCTTTACGCGGTTCCACAGAGACAGTCCATCTGGGGTTAGACCACTGCCGTCTGGCTTCTGCGCTTCACGTAGCGCCAGCATCGACGATGCGGGACTACTGTCACGATGCATCGTCCAGTTACGTCGATGCTCGTGGAGATGGTAGTTGTGGTCAGGATGGCGGAAGCTGCGCATGCGAATTTGGCCAGCTTCAGGTATGGCGGCAGTGACGGGGACAAAGCCCAACCGCTTCAAGTCGCGACGCTTGAGGAGTTTCTTGGGGACCAGGATGCGCTTGTGTCCGGTGCCGGTTTTCTTGCCGTAGCGGCTGAGGGCCTTGCGGAAACGACCGAAGCGCTGTTCGATTTTACGTTGGTAGGCTTCAGACTCAGCGCGCGTGGCTGCTTCTTTGTAGCGATCCAGCGCGGCGAGGATGAGGTCTCGACCGTAGTTGTTGGGGGGTGAAGCCATCCACCGTCACTACTTACGGGTGGCCGAACGCTGGCTCCGGCCCTTCCCCTTGGCGAGCTTCTTCTTGAGGGATTGGAAGCGTCCACCACTACCGACAGGTGGCCGCGATGCGGGTGCACGCTTCTTGCGGCGGGGTGCCCCGAGCTTTTCCAACACCTTGGCCACCGCTATTGAGGAGGCGAACTTCGGCAGCGGCGCCGTGGGATTGTCGTAGGCGGCGTCGTCAGCCCAGGTGGTGAAATCGCTGGCCAACGAGGCGCCCTTCACCGCCGGGGCGGCACCAAGGGGTAGTGCCGGGGTGGGCTTTGGCGGCGGCGTCAACGGTGACGGTGGCGCGTTGGGCTGTGCCGGCAGCGGGACCGGCGTCTGGGCCTCTTTTACCGCGTACACGAAGTCACGGGTAGCCGCATCTGCCCCCAGCTTGTAGGCGACATCGAGTGGGCGCATGGAGTCTCCCAGAGCCTACAGAATGGGACGCGCTGGCTGTCGCATGGGCGGTTGCGCGGGCGCGGCCGGAGTCGGGGGCACGATGTTCTTCGGGGGCGGGATCGCTTGTCCTACCGGAGCTTTGCCCGCCTGAACGCCAGGGACGCCCGGGATGCCAACAGCGACCTTTTGGAGTTCGATGTTGAAGTCTTCGACGGCCTGCGCGGCGCCAATCTTGTAAGCGGTATCGAGATGAGCCATGTGCGTCTCCTTTGTGTGGGTCAAGTATAGAGTATCTGCGGTGGTCAGCCAATCTGTACGAAATCAGTCAGACCGATCTTTCCTTGCTTGTACGCTTCCAGGGCTGCAGCTTGGTTCTTGAAGCGGTGCTTGGTTTTGCCCTTGCCCGCCTTACTCGCATGGTGGATGCCCATGATCGCCTCGTGCTGTGGGAAGACTAGCAGGTCGGACTTGGTCTTGTCACCGAACAAGAGGTTGGAGAGGGTCATCGCCTTGACTTCCTCGACTGCCTTGGGCGTGACGGGGGAGTGGATTTGCAACGCGTCCCCATCGTAGTCTAATCCCATGCCCTTTTCGATGAAGGGGTTGACGCGGATGGTCTTGCCGGGAACGGGCACTGGATACGCTCCGATGATGCTATAGCGATGTAGCGTGGGGGCACGGTTGACAAATACGGGCCGCTCTTTGGTTTCACGTCGCAGGGCCTCTTGCGCAGCGGGATGCCGGTCCTCGATGAGCTTCTTTGCATCGACAGCTTTGTGGCCGCCCTGCACTAAGCGGCGCATGATGTGGGGGGCGTAGGTGGTCCACAGCATCTCCTCCGGGAGGCCGATCTCATCCATGTTGAGGTTGAGGTCAGGGATGGCGGTGCCGCGACCGGAAAGGTCCTGGGGACGGTAGAGCACTTTTCCGTGGAAGAAGCCGTGCTTGGGGGAGCCCTGCCCAGCGATGGTGGTGATGAAGCCCTTGGCTTTACGTCCTTGGAGCTGGGGACTCACCGGGTCGGCCAGGCCGAACGTCGCGCGGGTCGCGTCGTAGAGCTGCATCCGGGCGTCGCCTACCTCCTTGTCGGGGAGCGATTTCTTGGCGTCGGTCAACGCGTCATTGGCCAGGATGTTATCGCGATAGAGGTAGTTGGCGTCGGAGACCAGCAGGTCACGGCGTCCACGTGAGGGCAGAATAGGCCGCACCACAGGGGGCACGACGGGAAGCTTCGACATCATGTACGCCTTGTCAGGCGTGAGGTTTTCCCGTTCCAAGGCTTTGATGGTCTTGAGTTGTTTGAGGGCATCATCGAGGCGGCTGCCGTTGGCTTCACGGATTTCTGCTTCGAGTTCGCGGCGTCGCTGAGGCATGTCGATGGCGCGGAGTTCTTTTTGAATGCCTTTGCCGCCTTGGCGTATGGCCTGACGCATCTGCGTGTTGTTCAAGTTCAGCAGGCGTCGCACGGGATCGGCGAAGGTGGGGTTGACGATGGGTTCAGCTAGGTCCACGTGACTCCAGCGCGTGCCACTGGTGCCGCCAGTGATGATGGGGTCGAAAAGGCCTCCCTTCTCCGGAGCCAGGTCCTTCTCCCGCACCATCGTAGATTTGCGGATGGCACCGCTGGAGAGCTTGGTGATGTCCTGGTCGGTGAGCGGCCCGAGGCGGACCTGCTCATTGCTCTTGTCCATCTTGATGCCCGCACCCTGGAGCATATTGGCGAACTTGTCGGCGACGAAAGATTGCCGCATGGGTGGAAGGGGCAATCCTAGTTGATAGGCTCGCCACCACTCATCGTTACGGGAGCTCTTGATGCTGCCGGCTTCCTTGAGGACGTTGCGGGCATCGTGCGCGAGCAGCGCGTTGATTTCCATGCGTCCGAGGGCTTTCGCGCCCGTGGCGCCGCCCTTCGCGGGTTGCAAGTTGACGTCGTAGTCTTCGACGCCACGGGCGGAGTAGTTGGTCTCTGTGCTCTTGAATAGCTTGTAGATGTACTGCGGCCCGACCATCACACCCTTACCGTCAGGGCCGGTGATGACTTTGTCAGTGACGGGGTTGTAGACGATTTCTTTGTCAGTGAGACCATGCTCCTTGAGGAGGCCCCGCGCCCACTTGACGTTGTTGCGTCCCGACATCGAGGGGATGATGATGGGTTTACCGGTTTTGGCAGCCACTTTGCCGGCGGCCATCTCGATGATTTGGACCGGGTTGACGCGGCTTACCACGCCGGCCGAAGTCATCAGCACGTCGAGGGGCTTACCGCTTTGATCTTGAATCATCTGCTGGTCGGGGATGATTTTTGAGATGACGCCCTTGTTGCCGAAACGCCCGGAGTTGCCTGTCCAGACGGGCTTACCGTTGACGCGCACGTAAAGGATGCTGTTGGGAACGGTGATGCCGTAGACGGGTTCGTTGGAGCGTATGATACGTTCGCTTTGGGCTTTTTGTGTGGCACTGTGTCCGTGGTTCACCTGGGGCGTGTTTTTGGACTGCACCATGTGTACGGTATAACGCAGCGACCAGCGTGGGTTCGATGGTTGATAGGTTTTGATGTTGGCCGACCATCCGCGATGGAGGGCGAGACGCTGCACGTCATCGGCTAGTTGCGGAGAAACGGTGGTGTACCCAAGGCTGTTGCTGGCGGTGAGGTATCCATCGCACCCGAGTAAACCCTCCAACAGCCACTGCGCGGCGACAGCGCCCCACGTAAAGCACACGGTCGGAACGTGCTTATCTTTGGCGTGTCCGAACTGAGCCACGTACTGTGTGAGTTGTTTGGAGTTGATGACGAGGCGATCATCGCGGGTAGTGTAAGCGAAGCCGCACTCATCAAGGATGCCCTGTATCCAGGTGTGTTGGTCTCCGGATACGGAATGGGTGATGCCGCGGATGGTGTGGAGGTTTACGCGGTAATCTACGGTACCTGGACGGCTCTTCCGGTCATGTATGAGGTAACTGCCGTTGGCGATGTAGGCGCCCAAGAACCGTAGCCATGCTTTTGTGGGAATCGGTACGTGTCGATCTGCCGCTGCTTGTTGCCGCTTACAGCCCTTACCCGTGTCCGCGGCGTCGAGGGTTGGCAGTGAGAACACCGCGGGGGTCTCCGCGTGCCAGTGTCCGTTTTTCTGGTGACGACAGCGTTTGCCGATGACCTCCCGAGCTTCGAGAAGGGTGTGCTTATCCGCACCGCGTAGTTGTACGTAGAGGTGGTGGTTGGGGGTGACGCGCAGGTCCACTTGTTGGGACTTGAGTTCGTAGACTTCCCCTGCGGTGGGGTAGTGATGAACCTCTTGGGCTTCGTGCAGCTCAATGTGGTTGTCGCGCAGGGTGTACAGCACGTCGTTGATGGTGATGTCAGCGACGTCTTTCCAGCCATCTTTAGTGAGCACTTCGGTGTCTTCGGAGAAGCATAGTTTGTCCCCGATACCCGCCGCCTCCCTGGTTTTGACGGTAAGCAACACGCGCTGAGGCGTGACCACGACGTCGATAACCGTGCCGCCGTTACGGTGTTCCCACGTGGTGACCTGCTCGCGGAACGGCGTGGCCAAGGTCTTGTGGAGACGTCCTAGCATCTGCTGTTCGGGACTCGGCGCGGTCTTCCGGAGAGCCACAATTAAGGGGTCTCCAGGCATCACCTTGGCTCCCGGCTTAGCGATGCCCCGTTCGTCGAGGTCGTCGTATTGAGCGGCGGTCCAGCGGTTACCGAAGAGGGCGCGATGCTTGTTCTTGTTGAGGACGATGTCATCGTCGAGGGGCATCGCCTCTTTGTACATGTGCTCGCTGGTGAGCTTCTGCGAGCCGCTCTCTGAAACCACCACCGCATCGTTGGAGTTCATGCCGTAGTAGGCCAGCATGCCGACGTTGAGGTTCTTCCCGAGGGCGAGCGTGCCGTTGCGCGTGAAGTTGGATTCGGCGAGGGGTTGGTGGGCCTTGACCTTGTCGCCGACCTTCACGGTGATGTCGTTGTTGAGGTAGGTCTTGGACGCCAGCGGGAAGTCCGTGTCGTAGTGGATCTTGATGAGCGGTGCGGCCCCCGCCGTCTTCTCCATGAGCACGTGCTCTACTGGCGCCATAAGCAGGAGCTCAGGCTCGTCGTCGGCGCTGGCCCGCTTGGTGCTGGTGGGCTCCAGGTAGATGTAGTCCTCGTCGATCTTCCTGATGATGCCGTCCACCGGGGCGTGCGGGGAGACGAGGCGCCCCAGCTCCTGCTCGAAGCTGCGCCCGAGGTTGTAGGACTCCACCTGGATGTGGGGCACCTCACGGTCCACCAGGGGCAACGCCTGGGTAGCCATCTTCGAGCCCATGATGAGACGGTTTCCTTGCATGCTCTCGGGCATCGGCACCGTGTTGGTGGCGGGGCTGAACATGTAGGAGGGGTGGGGCAACTCATAGTCGACTTGCTTAGAGCCAACCGAGACCAGTTGCCCTTCCCGCATGGCAGAAATGCCGCGGCTCTTTTTGCTCTCACCGGGGAAAGCGATGGTGGCCTTCTCCAAGTCATGCACCGGGACGTCCACCAGGCGGCCGGTCTTGGCATTGCGCATCACGGTGTGGAAACGCCCGGCGGCGTCGCGCTTGGTGAACAACGAGGCGCGCAGGTCAATGCCAGCGCGATACGACTCTGGCGTACGACTGGGGTCGATGACGCCGAAGTGGGTGTTGTGCAAACGTCGCGCCTCGCGGGGCACGGCGCGCTCCGAACCGATGCCACCCTCTCCGAGCGAGGTGATGCGCACGGCGCTGTCGAGGATTTCGATGGGGTTGATTTGCGTGGGGATAGACGCGAGCGAACTCGTGGTCGCAAAGTTGCGCAGCGTTTTGGTGAAGGGCGAGCCGGGCACGAGCTTGTCGAGGTCGAGCGTTTGCCCGCTCTTGAGGCGAACCTTGCGGGCGAGGTTGCGGCCTTCTAGTTGCAGGCGTTCTTTGACGAAATCGTCGACGCTGTGGAGAGATTGATAAGCTAGGCTATCACGGTCGTCAGTATCGATGCCTTGACGGTGGACGTCGAGCAACTTCTGGGAGGCTTTGACCAGCGTGTCTGGCGTGACGTGCTCGTACGGAGTCCCGAGGGTCCGTGCCGTGACGGACGGATCCATCATGGTGTCGCGGTAGCTCGCCTTGATGGCGTCAGCCTTCTCGTCGAGGGTCGTCGCTTCGCGACGAAACTCCGGGACGAGGCGGGTGTAGAGCTTATCAAGCGACTGCTCTTCCTTCTTGGCGAAGGCGGTGCGGTTCTGCGCGACCACCCCGTGCCCCCAGGCCCGGTCGAGTTCTTTGTCACTCACCCCCAGGCGTTTCAGTACGGGATACATCGGGATGTTGGTCGAGCCATACTGCAGGAACATGTGGCCCTTCGCCGGGTCCATGTTGACGCGGAAGTTCTCGCCCTTGCCGAGGTTGAACGCGGCTTCGAGCTCCTCATTACCGCGTATACGGGTGTAGACGCCGGGACGAACACGACGCTGGTTGGCGACGCTGTACTCATTGCCATCGACGATGAAGGTGTGCCGCTGGGTGAAGTAGGGGAGCTGCGCGAGGGTCGTGTCTTTGCGTTGCTGCACCGTTTTACCGGCGGAGTTCTTCAGCACCAGATCACCCTTGAGGGGTTCTTGGAGGGTGCGGCCGTGCAGGATGGCTTCTTTCTGCTGCCGTGAGGAGTAGGCGCGAGGATCGACACGCAAGTTGGCCACTTCGATGGTGTGGTCCTTGACGGCCAGGGGGAAAACGTCGGTGACGCCTTCCACAGCCTTGCGGTGGATTTGGTCACGCCGAGTTTCAGCGTCGATCAGGATGGGCGTCAGGGGCATCGGGGTTCCTTTGGTTGTCGAAAGTATAGGCCAGCGTCGACGGAATCTAAAGATCGATAAGGTTTTGGTATAAGAGTGTGCCCCGGAGGTTTGTATCTTGTGATGCAGACCTCCATTCTCCCCCTTTTTAGTACGACCTTCATACCATTTAGGAGACAGAATGCACGCAGTGTTGGAGACCACTGGCGGGTGGGTTATCCCATCTGAGTTCTACGACGAGCAAAAGACAGTCCTCATTCCTGATGAACTATTCCGGGTCTTTGGGAACGTCAAACTGATGACGGTCCCATCTCTTATCGCGGAGCTCGCCGACGAGCCCCGCGGTATCGAGCTCATCCCCGAACGTTGTTACGCGTTCGCGGACGCCATGGAGCACCAGTGGAAGACCCACGATGTTTTTCCCTGCGATCCGGCCCGGGTTCCGGAACGCTACCACCCACATGATCTGCCCACCATCGTGAAGCGCGCCATGGCGCGTACGTATCATCCCTACGAGAACCGGGAGGCGTTGAAGGGCCTCCTAGCCGTCTACCAGGGGTGCTTTCTCGCCGACGTCGCAGATGAAGCTGAGCTCAAAAGGGTGCGACAATCTCCAGTCGAAACCACCCTGTGTCGCGTCCCGGGCTGTAGTAACCGAGTCGTGACGACCGTGGACCAAGCAGCCAGGACCATACGTCGCCACCGCCTCATCGAATTAGATAAGCCGTTTCGTCCGCATAAACTCTGTCAGGTGTGCGCACGGACTCACCGTCCACTAGCAGTGGAGAAAGGGATACGAACATGACTATTTCAGCACTGATTGTCTTGGCAGTACTGCTCTAGGCTCGACGCCTCTAACCCCTCTACGATTTCATATCGTAGAGGGGTGTTGTTTTCTTTTTCGGTTCGGAGTCTTTTTTGGTGAAGTAGCAGACGGTCACGATGAACGTGCCGTCACGGAGGGTGGCTTTTTCTTCCCAGCGGGGGATGGATTTGCCGGTGAGCATCTCGTTGAGCAGCTTCTCGTACGCTGCTGAGTCGTCGGTGTCTTCGCCAATGACGAAACGACACACGTGCGCTTCCAAGTGAAACTTAGGGACTCCCGGGATTTGCTCATCATGACGTTGGGTTTGTGGGATGTTTTCCACAATCTCATCGCCAGGCGGGATGGGGAAGTTGCTACCGAAGAGGTTGGGGAGAATTGGGCTCGCGCCGCCAGTATCGTCGGGCAGCTCTGAGGCGCGCGTGATGGTGGAAGCGATGCTTTCTGAGTCGTTGCCTTTACCCATGACTACCCCGCAGCTTGTTGTGATTTGCTTTGCTGTGCAATGGCATTCTGACGTTCTTCAAGGCGCTGAATGACGACGGCGTACATCACCATATCCTCGACTTGCAAGGAGTGGAGCTGGCTTTTGCGCATGCCGGCGTCGAGGCCTATGAGCTGTTCGACGATCATGTCGGCCTGGGAGATGACCTGCTGCTGGTCATAGCTCATGCCGCCCATCATGGCTTGCTGTTGCGTTTGCTGCGCGAGCGACATTTGAAGCTTCTGGACGCGCGTCTGGAGTTCCTGATTGAAGCGCACCTCGTCCAGAGCTTCTTGCATGCGTCGCTCGCGCTCTTCGGTGAGGTCAAAGTCGTTGAGCTCGGCGATGGTGGTGTTGGAGATGAGCTGACTCTGCTGGTTGAGCTGGAGGAGGAGTTGCTTCTGCTGAACATCGTCGATGAGCTTGAACTCAGTCAGTTCAACCTCGCACGTGGCCCAGCCCAGGATGCGGCAAGCGCGGTCAGTGATCCACTGCAGGAGTTCATTCAGCTCGGAGGTGTAGGTGAGGAGCTGGTTTTCCAGCATGCGCAGCGTGATGGCGGAGCCGGTGAAGGAGAGCCCTCCGTAGATGAACTCGCGGGGGATCCCCATTGAGGCGATGATGCCGTCCTCGGCTTCTTTGACCTCCCCCAGCGTGAGCATCGCGCGGCCATTGCCGCCCATCTGCGACAGTTCGATGGGGATGGGTGACGTCATGATGTTCAGCGGGTCGCGGCGCCAACGACGAACGTTCCCCTTGAACTGCTCGAAGAAAGTCGCGAGCGAGATGGTTTGGATCGGGTCGGCGTTCGCCGAGGTTTGACGTGGTGAGGCGATGCGGAAGGGCACCAGATGATCGAGGGCGATGGCCTCGTTAGCTTTTCGCAGGACCGCGACATAGAAGAAGAGCTTCATGGCGCTGGTGAGGGGTGGGAAGCCCCACTGTTGATTGATGCCGGCCGGGGCTTCAACCTTCATGTGGTAGATGTAGTCGTCGGCAAAACGGAAGAGCTTGTTGTCCCGGGCCGCCTTGATGAAGGGCAGCGGGAGCGAGTTGAGGAGGTGTTTGTTGCCCTGGCGCAGGCGCGTCTTGATGTCCGCGGGGATGGAGTAGTAGTAGATCGACTGACCCGTGAGGGGGTTGTAGTCGATGTCCATCTGCTTCGGGTCCCAGCGAATGATGTTGATGCGGTTGGGGTCGGTGAGCTTACGGTCAATGACCTTGCCCGCGACGTGGTTTTTGCACTTGCGACAGGTGTACTCAAATTGCATCTTCTGGAACCTGAAGCGATAGTTGACGTGCTCGATGTTGACCATCTTGCCGCAGCGGGGGCACTTCAAGAAGCGAGCGAAGGGTTGGTAGAGGGAGAGGAAGGCGTTGCCGTAGACCCACCGGTCTCGTCCGGCCAGGATGAGGGTGCTCTTCACCCTGAGTGTTTTCTCCAGGAGCGTCTTGATGCGCTTCTTGAGATTCTGGTTGGTGGTCTTGTATGAGATTTCGGTGATGGGGTACTCAGAGAACTTCTTGAGGGCGGCGAAAACCTGCGCGCAGTTGTAGTAGAGGTACTCCATCCAGATGAAGAGGTCGCGTAACCGGCGGGGCACGAAGCCCGTGAGGAAGTCGAACATGGGGTTAGGATGAGCGCTGTTGTGTCGGTACAAACTCTCTACGTCTTGGACAGACGGATCGTCGATGGACATCGGGGTCTCCTGCGGTTAACCGCTACATCAAGATAAGCCACGGCCTACATGAACGCAAGCGCTTAGGGGCCTAGTTTACTGAGTAAATTCGTTTTCCGGGCTCGCCCCTGGAGATTGCTTGACGCTACTTGGCAAGTTGAGTAGTGTGTCGGGGAGATAAACATGCACGAAGTCAAAGTTACCACCTTAAATGGGACTCCGGTTTTTGTGATCGGGGGTTTCGAAGTCATCCTCTCGAAAGTCTACGGGGCGACGCTACTCCGGGCGGGGGCGTGGGTGTACCCCGCGTTCTACCCCGTGTACACCATCGTGTTGCAGGACCTGCGGGCGCTCAAGATCCCTTTCCAGTTGTCCCCCTCGGCCCAGACCGCAGTCACACAGCTCGACGCTTTTGCGCAGCGTATCAAGAACCAGGAGCTGCCCGCAGGCTTCACCTTCAAGACGCAGCCTTACGCGCACCAGCTTGAGGGCCTCGTCCACGCCCTGTACTTTCACCGGTGTGCGCTCTTCTACTCGTGCGGTCTGGGAAAGGGCTTGCCTTTGGAGGCCCCGGTGTTAACGCCGCGGGGTTGGCGGTCTGTTGGATCCCTCCACGTCGGCGACCGTGTCTTTGGCGGTGACGGCAAGCCACACCGTGTGACGGGGGTCTACCCACAAGGCGATCAGCATTTGAATCGCGTATGTTTTACGGATCGTACGGCGGTGACATGCGATGACGCACATTTGTGGGTCGTAAAGAGCCATGGGCGCCCCGCGCAAGTACTGGCGACGCGAGACCTGGCGGAGGGTTCACTGACCTACGGCAAACCGTATGGCCCCAATAAAAACTGGCAGCGTTACACGTACAGTATTCCGATGACTGCACCTGTGCAGTTCTCAAAACGCGCCGTCCCTCTCGACGCGTACGTGCTAGGCGTGCTCCTCGGGGACGGCTATCTGGGGCGCGGGCAAGTGCCGTCTTTCAGCTCGAAAGACGACTGGATCGGCAGAAAAGTTAAGGCGCGTCTGCCGTCTAATGTGCGCATTCACCGCAGTGTGTACGCGGGGAATCCCTGCCCTGTGTGGCATATCTGCGGTAAGGGTACGCTGCACGGGCCACGAACGACCCGTTGGAACTCGAATCCTCTGGTACCGATTCTACAGAAGTTAGGGGTGTGGGGGGCACGGGCTGCCGATAAGCACGTACCCGACCTCTACCTGTTCAACGCTCTCGAACATCGCCTCGCGCTGCTGCAGGGACTAATGGATACCGATGGGTACAGCGGGGAGGTGCCGGAGTTCGTGAGCGTTTCGAAAAAGCTGTCTGAAGCTGTGGTCTTCATCGTTGAATCTCTGGGCGGCACCGCCAGGATGCGCAGTAAAGAAACGAGCTACACCTACCGAGGTGAGCGTCGTAGTGGCCAGACGGCGTGGCGTGTAACATTTACGCTTCCTCCGGGGTATAACCCTTTCCTGCTACCACGTAAAGCTACGCGGTACCGCGCGCCGACCCGAGGGTTGAATCGTCGCATTTGTACGATAGAGGACGCTGGGGTCGGATCAACGGTTTGTATCTCGGTTGACTCCCCTGACGAGTGTTTTCTGACGTCTGATTGTGTGGTGACGCACAACACGAAGATCGTCATCGACTGGCAGCGCGCCCTGGGCTGTCGGCCGCTCATCTTGTGCCCCAAAGTCGTCATGCCGGTGTGGGCAAAAGAGCTCCAGGTCCATGGTATCGACCAGGAGTATCGCATCGTCGATGCGCTGACGAAGAAGAATAAGTTGAAGCAACTTCGCGAGGCGAAGGACTACGCTGGGACGGTCATCTCCTACGATACGACCCGGAATTGGATCGATGACATCATTCAAGAGGTCCCTTACAACGCCATCGTGGCCGATGAGAGTCACTACATCAAAGGCCATCAAAGTGCGCGTACGGAGATGACGCTGGCTTTGAGTCAACGCGCTGGTCGGCGCATCATTATGTCCGGGACCCCGTCGCTGGGAGATCCCCGGGACATGTACTCGCAGCTGCGCTTCCTCGCCCCCGCGTTCGCATCCGAAAGTTTCTGGACCTACCAGAAAACGTTCTGTGCATTCGCGCCGCACAACAAGCACATCCTGCTGGGTTACAAGAACCTCGACGTGCTCAACGACCGGGTCAACCTGATAGCGCTGCGGCGGACCAAAGAAGAGTGTCTCGACCTGCCCAAGCGTTTGGTGCACGACGTTCCGGTCACCCTCGCGAAGAAGCAGCGTCAGTTCTACAACACCTTGATTCTCTCGGAGGAGTACCACGATCTCTACGAGCAGATCACCACGCTCTTGACCGAGGCGGGGACGGTGGATGTGCCCAACGCGGCCGTGCTGCTCAACAAACTCATCCAGATAAGCTGTGGGTTCGTTTACAAGACGGAGGCCGCTGACCTCTGCGACACCTGTGAGCACCTGCGCGACTGTGTCATGGAGGACATCAAGCCCTACACTCGCGCGTGTCACGTCGATAAGAAGCCGCGTCCCCCGGCGGTCGAACGCTTCACCCCTAACGGCAAGCTAGAGGTGCTCTTGGAGCAGCTCGAAGCGATTCTCTCTGAGCCCACTAACAAGTGCATCATCTGGGCACAGTACCTCCCTGAACTCGCGTTGATCGAAGACGCCCTAAAAGCGGCGAAGATCGGCTACGTGCGGGTGGACGGGAGCGTGACGGGGAAGGTGCAGACGCTGGCCGACCGTTTCAACGCCGAACCGACGTGCCGCGTCTACCTCGGGCAGGTCTCGACGGGCGTGGGTATCACCCTGAACGCCGCCAACTACATGATCTACTACTCCCTCCCGTGGAAGCTGGGCGACTACGAGCAGTCCAAGGACCGCAACTACCGTGTGGGTCAAGAGCGCGACACCGTTATCTACCGTCTCCTCGGCGGGGGGACGGTGGACGAGAACATCGCGCGAGCCCTCACCCTCAAACAAACGGTGGCACAGACAATTACGTGTGCCCTGGCCTGCGCGCGATGTGCTAAGCACGAGGAGTGCGCGGTACAAGGTGTGACGCTCTTCGATGATGAGTGTATTCACGAGCGCCGAGTCACGCGGGCCATCACCAAAGCGAGGATTATTTCATGAAGATCAACATCACGTTTGAGCACCACGATCTCATCGCCTACATTCGCAAGCTCCTGGCGGTGCAAGGCATGAAGCCCGTCGATGCCATCCAGTTCAAGAAGCGTAAGCACACCAAGGGCGCGGAGGTGGAGTACAGCGTTGAGGTGATGTGTGAGGCCGCGCCGCTCTTGGAGCAGTGCCCGCTCTGCAACAGTCACCTCGCTGAGACGACAGTGCCGTCGGTGATCCCCGAGCCCACCTCCGACTTCGTCGCAGATGATGGGGATGAGATGCCGGAAGCGCAGGGTCGCCCCGAGCTCGTGTCCATTGATGAAGAGCTGGGTGAATCAACGTTGCCGCCCACGGGGGCCAGGACAGCTACTGACGGTGATGGTGATGATGATTCCGCGGCGTCGATGGCAGCGTTAACGGCGCAGAGTCGACGTATCGAGATACAAGAAACCAACAAACGCAAACGGCAGCGCTTCTCGACGAGTCTGCCCGGCGAATCCACCAAGCCCCCGAGGTAACCCTGATGGCCAAACGAGGAGTAGAAGATTTCACCCCGACCCCCGCTCAACTGGAGGCGGCAGACAAGTTCAAACCTTCGACGTACAACCTCCCCAAGAAGCGCCTCAGCAACTCGCAGGTGGAGATGTACCTGCGCTGCCCGCGGCAATACTACTTCCGCTACGTGCGCGACGAGAAGCGGCCTCCGGGCATCGCCATGATTCTCGGCACCGGGGCGCACGCCGCCTTGGAGTTCACCCACCACCACATCGTAGACAGTGGGGCTCCGGCCTCTAACGAGTTTGTGATGGACGCTTTCTCCGCTTCTTTCGACAAGGGGGTTCCGAACATCCCGAAGGCCGACTGGGAAAAAGAAGAGACCACCCCCGGGGCCATCAAGGACGTCGGGGTGCGCTTAGTGAGCCTCTACAACCAGAAGATTGCGCCGCAGGTCAAACCCCAAGTGATCGGCGAAGGGAAGGAGCAGGTCCGCGGTATCGAGAAGGAGTTCACCGTGGACATCGAGGGGATTCCGGTCCTGGGATTCATCGACTTGATCGACACGAACGATACGAGCCTCGTGTCCGCTGAAGAGCTGAAGCTGTTCCAGGACCAGGGTAAAGAGATCCCTGCGGTCATGCGCACGTCCGTCATCGACTTCAAAACCAAAGCCAAGTCGCTGTCACAGGCGGACGTCGACAACGCTTTACAGTTGACGTTGTACTCTTATGCGGAGAAGATTCCGTCTGTGCGTTTCGACCAGCTGCTTAACCAGAAGGTCCCGAAGCTGAAGCAGATGAGCTCTATCCGCCAGGCGTCGGACCATGCGTGGCTGAAGTACGTGGTCAAGGGCGTTGCCAGAGCTATCTCGGCGGGGGTCTTCCCGCCGTGTAACCCCTCGGAGTGGTGCTGCAGCCTCAAATGGTGTGGATTTTTTGGGTTGTGCCGCGGCAAGAAAGTCTAGGAGACGACATGAGCTTCATGGGTGATCTAAAAAAGAACGCGGATGTGATTCGTGCGCAGTACACGCCGCTCTGGCAAGCTGTAGGTGAGACGGCGATCTCCCCGGTCATCGCCAAGGAGATGTTGGAACTGCTGTGGCAGCGGTCACACCTGGACATCCTGGAGCACAACCCCGCGGTGGCGAAGTACTTCCCCACCAAGCAGTGCTACCCGGGGCGCCTCAGCAAGGGCCAGAACCTGTGGTGGGTGGACCACGCGACCGCTGGCATTAACGGGTGGGGCACCCTGATGTGGTTCTCCTCGGCGCCGCGTAAACATGCGCGCAAGTTAGCCTCTAAAGCTGCGGCCAACGCGTATGCCCGGCATCGCCAGGGGACCGTCAAGGAGAAGGGCGATAAGTTCATCGTCACCTGGACGGGCCTCGCGGGGGCTTCCACGCACTTTGTGATCTTCCCTGACGGCACGCCGTTTTACTTGGTAAAGATTGAGGACGGTTGTTGGGGTGAGCCCAAGCGTAACGGTGACGGCATCCACGTGGAGATGGTCAACGCCCTGACTGTTCGTTTCTCCAAGGGGTCTTGGAAATACTGGGCCGGCAAAATCCCCGAGAAGCTTATCCAAGCCCAGCCCCCGACCGATCTCGAAGTTCCCTTCCGGGGGGCGACGCACATGCAGCCTTACACCTGGGAACAGGTCATCACCAACATCAAGCTGAAACGACTCTGTGCGGCGGCTACGCAGCGTTTAGACCCCGACCGTATGAGTCAGCACACCGACTGGCGGGAGAGCAAATTCGACATGGGTCCGCTCTGGCCGTTTGATCTCTGCAACCAAGCGGTCTTTGAGAACTTCCCCATCGAGGATTACTCCTTCGTGCAGCAATTTGTCCGGGCACCGGGGATGGACCTCGTCGTTGACCTGTCCGAGATTGAAGAATCGGTGCTACGTGAGACCGAAGCGAATGACCCTGAGGTCGAGCATGATCTCTTCGATGAGGACAACACCATTGACACTGTCATCGAAGTTCAAGAAACCCTCATCAGCCTCTACGGTCCCGGGTGTTTGCCGAAGTACGGCGCGGACGGTGACCTAGGAAAGGAGAGCACGACGGCCCTGAAGGTGTTCCAGGCTGACTGGAATCGAAATCGACCAGCAGACCGTATCAAGGTAGATGGTATCCCGGGGACTGCCACCTGTGGGCGCATGGAAAAAGCCCTGGCACTCTCCAATTTCAAAACCTCATGACCATGGAGAAAACAGATGGAAGTTATGGTTCCTCAGAATTGCTCTCGCTGTAAGCGCACCACGACGCGCACTGTCCCCCACGACAAGGTGGCCGACTTGGTGCAGGTGGATGTGCACCTGCAGGCGCAGCAGGCGAAGATCGAAGCGTTCTTCACCTCGTTGGACGGGGAGCCCCTGCCCGATCTGGTCGTCGTTTTCCAGGGCAAGGTGCGCACCATCAACCGGGTGTGTGAGGCGTGCATCAAGACCCTCACCAGTCAACTGAGCACAGCCTTCAAGGAGATCGACGTCACCAAGCGTACGCGTACCGTCAAAAAGAAGGGCGCTATTGAGGTACAAGAGCCAGCTTCTTCGTCTAGCTCCAACAAGAAGACGAAGGGTGAGCAGAAGACTGCCTGATGGAAAAGTACGGCGTAGACGAGGACGAGGATCTCGTTCACGAGGCTAAGAAGAAGTGCGTGTGCCCCAAGTGTGGCACGCCCCTCGTTGGCGAAGACCCCACGGTCAACGTACTGAAGTGTCCCCACTGTGGGACCGCACCCTTCGAGACTCCCGATGCCGAGTCGACCGACTAAACTCTACCAGGAAATCATCAAATGTTACCGCGTCATTCGGGCGCTCCACACCTGTTACTACACTCAGTTGGAGGCCAACGTTTCGACGTTCTCCACTGAATTTTACTACCTCGTTGGTGACATCCTGGAGGGTAAGCCTATCGACGAATCACAGTTACGCTACATCGATTTTTCACGCGTCAAAGAGTTTCTGAAGGAGGATCACAGGGAGGTGCGATGACCCGTTTTGAACAGATTATGGATGTAGTCCATGTGTTTGCAGAACGCATGGCGAAGCTCACGAAGCCCAAGCGAAAATGGAAGCGCGAACACTTGTCCATGGCGATGAACCTGGGCACCACCGTAGTCACAGCGCTGGCTGTGGCTCTCCCGCAAGTACGTGTCGTTGCGGTGGTGGCCAACATCGTCAACGTGCTTCAAAAGACGTTAACCCCCGATGAGGCTACCCCCGGTCTTGGTCAGCGTGCAGCGCCCCAGGCCGTTACGGCCGGGTCGATGCCAATGCAGCCGGCACAAAACTCGACTAGGCGACCCAACTAAGGTTTGCTAGAGTCGACGTTTTTTACCGGTCAAAGGACCAAGGAGTGCGCACATGACACCAGAAA
>Ga0307375_10001263_pt1 | contig 28051 bp, 30 predicted proteins | sample TR1MG_FD_202531 | JGI IMG/M metagenome (GOLD analysis project Ga0307375, IMG submission 202531) | Soil microbial communities from Risofladan, Vaasa, Finland - TR-1 | ecosystem: Environmental > Terrestrial > Soil > Coastal area > Acid sulfate soil | place: Finland: Risofladan, Vaasa | collected...
TGCCCGAGTTTTATCAGGATTTTGCCGCCCGCCAGAACGGGGACAAGAATTACAAAAGCGCAACCAGGGATGTTTTGGTTCTGCTGAATGAGCTCAAAAAGGACAAGGTGGATGGCGTGCTGATCGACCTGCGCAACAACGGCGGCGGGTCGCTGGATGAAGCGATCAATCTGACCGGCTTGTTTGTCGGGAAGGGCCCGGTGCTCCAGCAACGCGACTCCAAGGGCGAAATCACGGTTGACAACGATAGCGATACTTCACCCGCCTGGACCGGTCCGCTGGGCGTGCTGATCAATCGCGGCTCGGCCTCTGCCTCGGAGATTTTCACCGCGGCGATACAGGATTACGGTCGCGGCGTCGTGATCGGTCAAACCAGCTTCGGCAAAGGCACCGTGCAGACCGTGGCGGACCTTGACCAGCTTGTAAAAAACGACAAACCCGAATTCGGCGAAGTCAAGATGACCATTGCCCAGTTTTTCCGTATCAATGGCGGCACCACCCAGTTGCGCGGGGTAACGCCGGACATTACGCTGCCCTCGATAAGCGACTCGGAAGATTTTGGCGAGTCCAGCTTTGACAATGCCCTGCCATGGTCGCAGATCAAGGCGGCCGACTACAAACCGGATGGCGACCTGCACGGTATCATTCCGCTACTGATCGCCAGCCACAACAAGCGCGTCAGCCATGACCGGGACTTCAAGTACCTTGATGAGGATATCGCCGATTTCAACAAGATGCGCCGGACAAACCTGATCTCGCTCAATGAAACGGTGCGCCTCAAGGAGCGCGAAGCTCAAGAATCGCGCGATGCGTATCGCGAGAAAAGCGGCGAAAGCCGCGCCGGCAAGGTGGCCAGCGCCAAGGCATTTCAGGACGACGGCATGCTGTCCAGCGAACGCAATCTCAATACCGAACTGGCCATCGAAAATGCCAACAAAAACGCCAAGGATATATTGCTGACCGAAGCGGCTCATATCGTCAGCGATGAAGCCGGACTGCTGAACAACGATTCCCGGCTCGCGGCCGGCAACCTGCACTAGCCGCGTTCGCCCGGGCGGGTGCGACCCCATTCAACCTGGCGCTGCACCATTTAGCGGCCAGGGCAGCCATGCCGGACACTTCGGTTGGCCGGCAAATTGCAGTGGGTCGGTGAGATTTGTTCATGAGTGATTGCCGCGTGCATGACAAATGCAACAGTACTCGGCCCGCCGGTAACTCGGAATCCCGCTATGTATGGCAGCACACAGTATGTACCCGATATACTGTGATATAAACTTTCCCATCGTACATCTTGGCAATGCGGTTATTTATGTATCTGCAACATACTGATGACTAGCGAACTGTGGTTCATGCTCGTGGGCGGATTGTTGCTGGCCATGGGTCTGACTGCTTCCCTCCTCAAACGCTCGCCGATCACCTCCGCCATTATTTATCTGGCTGTGGGAATGCTGGTCGGGCCATCCGCGCTCAATTTGTTTCATTTCAATCCGCTCAAGCAATCAGCATTGCTGGAATCACTGACCGAAGTGGCGGTATTGATCTCCCTGTTTTCTGCCGGCGTAAAAATGCCGGTCCCGTTCAGTTTTTCCCGCTGGCGTTCGCCGATTCTGCTCGCGACCGCATCCATGACCATCACCGTCGTGATGGTCGCTGAATTTGCCTATTATGTGCTGGGTATGCCGTTGGGTGCGGGGGTACTGCTCGGCGCAATCGTTGCGCCGACCGACCCGGTGCTGGCAACCGACGTTCAGGTCCGCCACCCCGGAGACCACGACCAGCTGCGCTTCACCCTGACCTGCGAGGCGGGCATGAACGACGGCAGCGCCTTTCCGTTTGTGATGCTGGGACTGGGATTATTGGGCCTGCATGATCTCGGCGATTTTGGCAGCAAATGGATATTGGTTGATGTGCTCTGGGCCACCGTCTCCGGTGTCACCATCGGCGTCGCCGCGGGTGTTGCACTGGCTCATGTCGGGTGGAAACTGCGCAGCAAACCCCACGAACACGCGTTGATGGATGATTTCCTCGGCCTCGGGCTGATCGGGGTCGTATACGGTTTGACCGTGACGGTTAATGGCTGGGGTTTCCTGGCGGTATTCTTTGCCGCCGTCGCGTTACGCCAGACCGAACTCAAGCTGGCCAAAGCTGCCCAGGAAGCCTTCGACGCAAGCAAAACCCAGCAAGCGCTGCGCGCTTATGGAATTGCGCCCGAACCGGAGCTGCCGCAAACAGTCAGCCAGGGATCGCTGGTATTCAAGGAACATCTGGAGAGGCTTTCGGAAGTAGTCCTGGTTCTGCTGATCGGCGGCACGCTGTTCCTGAACTCATGGAGCTGGAAAGCGGTGGGATTGGCCCTGTTCCTGTTCGTGGTGGTGCGCCCGGTCAGTGTCATCGTCGGATTGCTGGGCACGAACACCACCTGGCGGATACGCGGCTTGACCGGCTGGTTCGGCGTGCGCGGGATCGGTTCACTCTACTACCTGATGTACGCGATCGAAAGCGGCTTGCCGGAGTCGCTGTCACTGCAATTGATACAGATGACACTGATCGTCGTTACGCTGTCCATACTGCTCCACGGAACCAGCGTCAAACCGTTGATGGCCCTATTTTGGCGGCGCGGCAAGCAGAGACCGGCACCCTGAATATCTTGCAACAATGTAAACCGGTGCAGCCCCGTATAATTCCACCCCGATCGCAGAACCGTGATGGTGAAAATAGCAGATCGGCTTTTTATTTCTTCATTTCTTCTATCCGTCATTGAACCTGAACAGGATTTAATTTTGCCCAGCACAGAGCCAAGCCAAACCGTTCCTGAATTCGCCCTGTTCAATCTGGGATTTCGTCCATTCTTCCTGCTCGCGTGCATCTATGCGCTGGTCTCGATATTTATCTGGGGCGGCATTTATGTCTATGGCTGGCCGGTGCCGCACCTGCCTTTCTCACCCGCTTACTGGCATGCGCACGAAATGATCTTCGGCTACGGCATGGCCGTTGCCGCCGGATTCCTGTTGACTGCGGTGCGCAACTGGACCCATCTCCCGACGCCCAGCGGGTATCCGCTGGCAGGCCTGGCCGGATTGTGGCTGGCCGCACGGTCGGTCGAATGGATCGTGCCCGGGCAGGTATGGCCGATGATGGTGCTGGATCTGCTGTTCGATGCATGGCTGATCGTGGCGGTGTTCAGCCCGATCCTGCGTGCGAAACAGCACCAGCAAATCGGCATCGCGTCCAAGCTGGTGCTGCTGATGCTGGCCAACCTGGTGTTTTATCTCGGCGTGTCGGGCGTGCTGGAACAGGGTGTCGCATGGGGCCTGCATTCCGGGTTGTATTTTCTGCTGGCGCTGATATTCAGCATGGCGCGGCGCGTGTTACCGTTCTTCATCGAACGGGGTGTCGGTTACCCAGTGCAATTGAAAAACCGGCTTTGGCTCGATCGCGCCATCATTTTCGTGTTTGTGCTGTTCTGGCTTGCCGACGTGTTCTGGCGCAATCCGACTATGACCGCGATACTCGCCGGACTGCTGTTCGCCGCCCATGCGCTGCGTCTGGCTGGGTGGTACACCCGGGGCATCTGGAAAAAACCGCTGCTGTGGGCGCTATACATCGGCTATGGCTGCGCCGCTTCCGGATTCCTGATCATGGCGGTCACGCCCTTCGTGTTCCTGCTGCCTTTTCTGGGGCTGCACGCATTCGCGGTGGGCGGCATCGCGCTGATGACAACAGGCATGATGGCACGCATCTCGCTCGGCCACACCGGCCGCAGCCTGCAATATGGAAGCGGGGGCCAGCAACACTCGCGCTTGCTTGCCCCCGCCTTCATCGCATTAATTGCCGCCTTTGTCGCCCGCGTGCTGTTGCCGATGATCGTGCCGATGCAATACAAATTGTGGATAGCCATCGCACAGGTGGCATGGGTGTTCGCCTTCGCGTTGCTGGTCTGGGTGTACGCCCCGATACTGGTCAAACGGCGCGCAGACGGGATGCCCGGTTAGCCAGTCCTGAAGCCCCCCGCTTCCATCGATTGTTGCCGCGCTCCAGACCACTTGCAGATCACCCGGTCATCACCCTATTCACATCATGGACATCATTGACTTTACAGGGCTTTCCTGTACATTAGCGCTTTCTAATATTCAATTTTACCCAAACAGGAACAACGAATATGCACGCAAACAGCATCAAGGAAATAGACGCACCCGAACTCGCCCAGTGGGTGAACGACAGCAACCACAAATTGCGCGTGATTGACGTGCGCCAGCTGCAGGAAATCGCGATGGGCACCGTACCCAAAGCGGAAGCCCTGCCGCTGCACACGCTGCCTGAAAGAATCCACGAGCTTTCCCCCGCAGAAAAGCTGGTCTTCATCTGCCGCAGCGGCGCCCGGTCCGCCCAGGCCTGCATGTACCTCCAGCAGTACGGGTACTCGGACGTCTACAACCTGCGCGGCGGAATGATGGGCTGGATGCAGAACGGATTGCCCCTGGGCTGACCGAACCGGGGCATCCGGAGAAAACGGTGCCGCTTCAAACTGCAGCGGGTCTGTGATGCGCTGATGATTTTCGCAATCTTTCATTGCGCGCCGCAGCGCTTCGCACACTTGCCTGCTGTCCTGAGAAACGGCTGGCGGTACTAAGGACCACATGGATCCGATCACGCGCCGGATCCGCAATCTGCCGGCGAAACTTTCCCTTGCCATGCATGTCCGGGGTAAGTAACCTGTTCAGGTGACCATCACTGTGATGGCCGTTTATCCGAGGGGAGGACAGAACATGCGCAATCTGCTAATTGTGTTATCAGTGCTGCTATTTCCGGTAAGCGCGGCACAAGCCGAGGTCAGCGTCGGGATCGGAATCAGCGTTCCCGGCATCAGCATCGGGATCAACATGCCGGTTTACCCGAGACTGGTCCGGGTGCCGGGTTACCCCGTCTACTACGATCCCTATGTGGATTCCAATTTCTTCTTTTACGATGGCCTGTACTGGGTGTTCTATGGCGACGACTGGTATGTGAGCAGCTGGTACAACGGGCCGTGGCAAATGGTGGCCCGCGAGTCTGTGCCGGTGTATGTGCTGCGCATCCCGGTGCGCTACTACCGCCGGCCACCGCCGTATTTCCGCGGCTGGCATGCCGATGCGCCCCCGCAATGGGGCGAACGCTGGGGCCGCGACTGGGAACAGCAGCGCAGCGGATGGGATCATTGGGATCGCCGCACCACCCCGCGCCCCGCGCCGCTGCCGTCCTACCAGCGCAGGTTCACCGGGGACAGCTATCCGCGCGTACCTGAAGCGCAACGCTCGATCGAATCCAAGCGCTACCGTTATCAGCCGCGCGAGCCGGTAACCCGGCAGTATTACCAACAACAGCGCGGCCAGCCCCGACCGAAAGACAGGGAACGCGAAGGCCGGCACTAGCAACGCACCGACAGCAGCGGGATACCGACCCGCTGCTGTCCCTGCCTGACGGCTGAATGAACGCAACCAAATGTGGATACAAAAAGAAATACAACTCAAAGCACGGAATCGCGGCTTTCACCTGATTACCGGGGAACTGCTCAGTGAACTGCCCGAGCTGCGCAGTTTCAAAATCGGCATGATGAACATCTTCATCATGCACACCTCCGCGTCACTGACCCTGAACGAGAATGCCGATCCGACGGTGCGCGAGGACTTCGAGCGCTACTTCAGCCGCGCCGTGCCCGAGCACGACCCCTTCTACCAGCACCGCGACGAAGGTCCCGATGACCTGCCCGCGCACCTCAAGTCCAGCATCCTCGACAGCAGCCTGAACATCCCGATCGCCGACGGACAGGCCCGGCTGGGAACCTGGCAGGGCGTCTATCTGTGCGAGCACCGCAACCTTGGCGGCAGCCGGCGGCTGGTCGTGACGATACAGGGCGAGTAAGCTGAAGCGATGGATACGCCGACAGTTCAAATATCTCCGATGCCACCCGACGCGCTGCTGTTTGTCGCACCCGGCTGCCCGCACTGCGCAACTGTTTTGCGGGGGCTGAACCAGCTCGCTATGCAGAAGCTGATCGGGAAACTGACCGTGATCGATGTGGCCGAGCATCCCGAACAGGCCGCCGAATACGGCGTGCGCGCCGCCCCCTGGCTGCGCCTCGGCCCGTTCACCCTGACCGGCGCGCACAGCGCTGCCGAGCTGCGCATGTGGGCCGACTGGGCAAACGGCGAGGCCGGCACGGCCCACTATATCGAACACTTGCTGGAACAAGGCGGCTATCGGCAGGCCGCGGCCTTCATCGATGCGGACACGCAGCGGCTCAGGCCGCTGCTCGGCATCGTCGCCGATCCGGGCGCCAAACTCGAAGTACGGCTGGGCGTCAGCGCGCTGCTGGAAGCCCATGCCAATTCGCCGTCCCTGCAAAATCTGCTGCCGCAGCTGGCCGAACTGAGCCGCCATGCCGACCATCGCGTGCGCGCGGATGCCTGCCACCTGCTCGGCCTCTCCGGCAGCGCAGCCGCACGCGCGCATATCGAGACCTGCCTGAACGATGTTCACGAGGAAGTGCGGGAAATTGCCGAAGAGGCGCTGGAAGTACTGGAGAAGTGGCATACGAATAAATGATGCGCAGCCAAATCCCGCACCCGGCCATAACACAGGCCAACGCAATCAGTTCGCAACTTCAACGCCAACCAAATCCTGAACACCATGCAAAACAATGAATCATTGATCCGCCTCAGAAACCTGCTCATTTCGCTGGCGGTATTCGCGGCATTGGTGCTTTATGCTGCCACCTATGCCGAGCCGGTGCTGCGCGTCTCCGTGATGCCCGACCAACCGCCGCCGGTGTTGCGGCGCAAGCTGGAGCCGCTGACCGATTATCTCGGCAAACGGGTCGGCATCAAAATGGAATTCAGGCCGATGTTGAGTGGCGACACGCTGGTCGATGCCCTGCTCCGCCATAAACTGGACCTGGTCTGGATAGACGGCGCCAATCTTGCCCGCGCCAGATTGCGCAACGATGGACGGGTGATCCCGCTGGTCAAGCTGGAAGCGGACGACGACACGCCCGGCCATGACGATTACAGCTGGGCGGTGCGCGCAGACATGGATGCGAATTTGCGCCAGAAACTGACCGATGCGTTTCTCTCGCTGAGCAGGAACAGCAGCCCGGGCAGGGAGATTCTGGATATGCAGCACGCCCGCCGATACATCCGCGCCGGGCGTTAAGCTCATCCTGCCATCGGAGCCGTCCGAAATTGACTCCATCCCCGAATGTGAACTACGCTATGCCAGCTTTGCCGTTTCGTTTGGTTCGGTACTGACATAAATAAAATCAGAAAAGGGGGAAGTAATGGTCAAAAGGGAAATCGTCCTGCAAACGCTCAAATGCCTGCCTAACCAATACCCCCAGATACTGGCAGAACAGTATCCCCATGTCCTGGAAAAAATCGTCCAGCTTTGGAACTCTCCCGATGGCGAAACTTATCTCACCGATCTGTTGAACCCCAACTATAGCGGCGGCCGGTTTGACCGCATTGGTTTCTCGGAAAAGGCCTGGAACGAGATCCTGCGCTTGAGCGAGCTGTACCACAGGCCGCGCCCCAAATCGCCAAGGTGAGCGTGGCAGCCGTGGTTCGAAATCAATCCGGACAGTTCAGTGCAACGGCCGGCTAGTCGGACGGCGGCAACGCCTGCCCGGCCAGCCCCATGACCGGCAAATCCTCGCGGCGCATGTCCAGCGCCTCCAGCACCTTCAGCGCCGCATAAGCATCGTTCGCCGCATAACGCATCTGCTGCGGAGTGAGCTGGTGCTGCGACCAGTTGGAGGTGGTCACATGCCGGGCCTTGGCAAAGCGTTGCTTCAGCACCAGTCCCACCGCGGCCCGGACACCCATCTCCCTGTGATAACCGTCCATGCTGAACACGGTGTTCAGATCGACCACCCCGGAAAAATGCACGCCCAGTTTCGCGCGGATATGGCCGCGGTCCGATTTGAGGCCGAAACCCACCTTGATGAGTTGTTCCGATTGCAGCAGATCGAGCAGGAACGGCAGCCCTTCCACACGGTGCAACTGGAACAGGTAGGCCCTGTCGTGCAGCGCAAACTGCACCACGTGCGGCCCTTCGCTGACATCGCCGGCAACAAACGTCGGCTTGGATTCGGTATCGAAACCGACGCAGCCCGCCGCCCTGATCTCGGCAACGGCGGTCGCAAACGCATCCCTGCTGTCCGGTACATGGATGCTCGCAAGCTCAAGGCCAACAAACGGCTCCAGCAGCGCAATCTCCGCCTTGGTCGGGGCAACTTTATTCATATGATGTGGAATACCGGTGATTGAAACGGCGCCGCACGGCAGCATGTAGCATGTTCAATTGCGCCGGTCAGCGCGTCGCTCAACCGGGGCATTGAATTTCCTGATATTTTCTTCCGCCTGCCTGAATGCGCTGATGTCATTGATGATCGCCATGAACCCTTCGCCATTTTCATCCGATTTGATCAATTGCAGATTGACCTCGACCGGATAGGTGCTGCCATCGCTGCGCGACTGCACGGTCTGGTACTTGACCGACTCCTGCCCGCCCCGGCGCAACGGTTCGACGATCGTCCCGAACGATTCGATGCCCATTTCCGGATGCAGGGAAAGCATATCTTTCTGTTGCAATTGCGCCAGGGTATAGCCGGTATTGTTCAGCGCATAATCGTTCGCGTAGCTGATCTGCAGGGTTTCCGGATCGAACATGAAGATCTCGTTCGGACTCCGCTCACCCAGGGCCTTTTCGTATTTGCGCCTGAGCTCCTCGCGGCGTTGTGCGGTGCTCCATGCGTGGCGGCGACGGAACGACATGCCGTAGAAAACCACGATGCCTGCCAGCATCAGCGCCATCAGGAAATAGGTGTCGCGCATCCTGTCCCACCATGCCGCCTTGATTTCCGACATCGGAACGTCAACAAACAGCGTGACCGGATAGTGCCGCAGGCGGCGCAGCGCGCGCAAATCTGCCGCACTGCCGTCGCTGCCCGGCATTTCGATCTGCCCCTGTTGCGGGTAATTGTTCGCGCGCAGATACACGGTCATCGTGCCCGCGGCGGGTTTGCCGTACAGATCATCAAGGCCCGCGGCATCCGGTTCGGGATAGCGGCTTACCATGTATCCATCATCACGTATCAGCCCCAGCGCAGAAATCTTCGGGGATACAGAGTCTGCCCAGTAAGACTGCAACAAGTCGGCCGGCAAATTGGCGCCGATGATGTAAATGATCTTGCCGGCCCGGTCGGTAACGGCATAGCGCGCGGCGACGACCCAGCGGCTGTCGATATGGCCCTTGACCGGCCGGCCGATAACGAAGTTTTCGCCTTGTTGCAACTCGCCCCGAAACTGCATGAACACCGGGTCACCGGCAAGCGTGGGCATATCCGGGTTGTTGGGGGAATTCCCGGTCAACACTATCCGGCCATCGCCGCGCATCAATATCACGTTGCCCAGCTCGGTGTGCAGCTCTTGAAACCGGTGGACCAGCTGGTAGGCACGGCCGGGATCGAGCTGTTTGTGCGTGTCGGCCAATTCTGCGCCCAGGTTGTGCATGCCGATTTCCAGCTGGGTAAAATACAAGTCAAGCGCGTTTGCGTCCAGGTCGGCAAACGTTGCCAACCGGCCAGCCTGTTCGGTTTTTACTTCATGCCAGGACGACGAAGCAAGAAAGGCAGCGTAGGCAAGCTGTGCGACCACCAGCAAAATTGCCGAAAACTTCAATAGCTTTCTGGGGCGGTGCTCACCGCTTGTGTTTGTCATCATGATCCTTGAAATTCTGCCGGGTGCATGTGTTGCGATTTACCGGTATGCCGGCGCAAATCCAGTATGCGACCGGTGCCGACATCGCATTGTTAGCCCTGCTACGCAATCTATCATTCTGTGAGGGGCCAGTTCAACCCTATTCTCGCACGCCGTGCAGCAGAAGTTTTAAAGGTGCTGCCCGCATTCCAACTTTTCGCCGGCCGGGCCGGCTGTTGCGCTTCCCGTGCTGCTGCCCCGGCCCCGATAGCCGTTGCAAATCGGCTGGTTCTGTATAAACTTCCGCCCCAGTTTATCCATGCAAACCCAACTTGAATATCTCGCCCGCCAACCGCGTTACAGCAAGCCATCCCGATGAGCCGGCCGTGACGCGTTCGCCGGACGCGCGAGCGCAGCACTGCCTGCGCCGCTGCACCGGCGTCGTGCTGTGGCAGCACCGCTCCACCACCGCCGAATTACCCTTTACCTAGCTGCTCCCAACCTGCTGCAGGACATGCCTGCGCGCAGCAAAAGTTCCGGACGGAACCCGCTACAGCGCCCGGCGTGCCACCCCCAATGTTTCCCCCGAAGTTTCTTGGGACATTTCAGAGCATAGTTGGAGTAGCAAAAAATGAACGAAGCACAGATCGCCATCCCGACCGGGGATGGCCGAATTTATTACGACATGACCGGGACGGACAATCCCTGTAACGGCTGCAACGCGTGTTGCCGTCACTTCCGCGTGTCGTTCTACCAGGGCGAACTGGACTGCCAGCCGGGCGGCCGGGTGCCCGCGGACATGACCGTACAACTCACACCGTTTCGCGCCTGCATGAAAGGCACGGAATCGGGCAATGACCGGTGCATCGCGCTGCAGCCGGACGGACTGTGCAGCATCTACGAACACCGCCCCTCGGTGTGCCGCGAGTTCCCGGTATTCATGGAAGACGGATCGTTCAACCCGGAATGCGTGCGCCTGCGAATATTGCACGGCATAGCCGCATGGGCGCCGGAACACGCAATGCCAGAAGTTGCCATGATGGAGCCGGAACAGAAAATTGCGCAACCATTATGTGAGGCCGTGCCTGCAGTTTAGGGTGCGGGTGTGGCAAATGCGAAGCCGGCCGCATTGGCGGCTCGCTATCCCTGATCATGCATAGGTCCACGCCACGAACCTGCTCTGCTTCTGTCCCTGCGCCATCGCTATCGTCCGGTGAGCCCGCACACCCGCCTTTTTCAGTGCACGATAAACGCCCGGCAGGCTGGCTGACTTCGAGACCAGCGTGGTGAACCATGAACATTGGCCGCGAAACTGCGTGCTTTCTACTATCATGCGGCACACGAATGCCTCCTCACCGCCCTTGCACCAAAGCTCCGCTCTCTGCCCGCCGAAATTAAGCGCCGGGTTCGCGGTTGCCGGTTTGCCCAGATTCTTCCATTTGCGCTGCGTGCCGGCGATGGCCTCGGCAGCAGAAGCATGAAAAGGCGGATTGCATAGCGTCAGATCAAAGCGCTCACCGGCCTTGATCACACCTGCAAAGATCGCCTCGCGCAACGGTTGCAAACGCAGCTCGATCGCATCGCCCAAACCGGGGTTCGCATCCAGGATAGCCTGCGCGCCGGCAATGGCTGCCGGATCGATATCGCTGGCGACGAACCGCCATCCGTAACAACGCGTGCCGATCAGCGGATAGATACAGTTCGCACCCGTGCCGATATCCAGCACCCTGACCGGCGCGCCGCGCGGAATCACCCCGCCGTTGCCGGCGGCCAGAAGATCGGCAAGATAGTGCAGATAATCCGCCCTGCCCGGGATGGGCGGGCACAGATACTGCGCCGGAATATCCCATCCCACCACACCATAGCTATCAATCAACAGCGCACGGTTAAGCGCCCTCACCGCAGCCGGATCGGCGAAGTCTATCGACTCATCACCATATGCATTGTCTGCAACAAAATCCGCCAATTCGGGATTCGCTTTGATCAGCTGTTTAAAGTCGTATCGACCCCGATGCGGGTTGCGCGGATGCAAGCCGGGCTTTGCCGCCGCCGTGGCTCCACCCTGTGGTTTATTTTTCATGCGCCATTATCCCATCTGAATGCCGCATCGGGCTTCGGATACCGGATGCCGGGTCAGCGACTGCCTGGGCAATGCGATGCCGACCCCGCCAGTTATAGACCTGGCCTCAACCTGTTCCTGAAAATTACCCCCGCAATTGACAGCAGAACGTTCGTTCTGTATCTTTACCGGGGTGTCGCCGATAGCCCGCGCAGCGTTATCGCGATACGCGAAAAAGGATGGGTGCATGGCGAGCGAATATTGCTCCAACAGGACGAAATTGCTTGAACAACAATTCAACGGTCCCGTGATGAAATGTTCCCGGCCTGATTAACGTTTTAATTGAGGAGATTTAGATGTCAGAGGCAAAGAAGGTTAAATTGACACCCGATGAAATTCGCACTGCCAGGAATGCAGCGGCGGCTGAAAAATCGTTAACCCTTGCCAATAAATTGATGCTCGCAGCGAACCAGGCTGCGGCGCAGGCCAATCAGGAACTGGAAGCCAAACAGATCAGCGCTGCCCAAAAAGAGGATGCCGCGAACAAAGCACGGGAAAACTATGCAGCGGCTGTTGAAAGCAATGCGGCAGCCGAACGCGAATCAAGCGCTGCGCAGGAAGCCGGCGCAAATGCGCGCGCGCAGGCTGAGGCGGACAGGCTGGCCAAAGCTCTTGCCGCACAGGAAGCTGCAGACGCAAAGAAATTTGCCGCAGAACAGGCAAGGCAGCGCGCGCAGGAAGCGGCCGCGGCCAAACTGGCACAGGCAGCCGCCAGAAAAGCAGCGGCAGAACAGGCGGCTGCCCTCAAGCAGGCAGAAACAGCGGCAAGGAAGCTGGCCGCGCAACAGGCTGCAGCGGCCAGGCAAGCCGAGACTGAAGCAAAAAAACTGGCCAGCGCAGCGCTGAAGCAGGCACAGGCAGAGGCGAAGCAGGCCGAGACCGAAGCCAGAGCCCGGGCTGCGGCGGAAGCCGCCGCATCGAAACAAGCGGAAGCTGAAGCACGCAGACTGGCTGTGCAACAGGCAGCCGCTGCCAAGAAAGCCGAAGCGGAAGCGATGAAACAAGCCGCACAAGCAGCGGCGGCGATCAGGGAAGCCGAAGCACAAACCCGCAAGCTTGCCGCACAGCAAGCCGCGGCAGAGAAAAAGGCGGAAGCCGAAACCAGAAAACAGGCCGCGCTCGAGCAGGCCTTGATCAAGAAAGCGGAAGCCGAGGCGAACAGGATAGCCGCACAACAGGCCGCAGCGGCAAAAAAGCTGGCCGCGGAACAGGCCAAATTGGCCGCACAGGAACTGGCCGTAGCCAGGCAAGCCGAAGTCGAAGCACGCAGGGCGGCGGCCGCACAGGCAAAGCTGATCGCACAGCAAGAGGCTGCGGCACGCAAGACCGAGGCCGCACAAAAAAAGGCCGAGGCCGCCGCCAGAAAAGCCGCTTTGGCCCCGCCTGAACCAGTCTGGCCTTTCCCAAGCGAGAAAAGCAAAGCGGCCAGTGAGATTTAATCGGTTAAATCCCTGCGCGGTTTAATCGGTTGAATCAAAGGAAGGTGGGATGCCGCCCAGCAGGTTGGCGGGCACCGCTTCGTGGATGCGCTTCGGCGTGGCGAGGTTGAGGTTGTCCATGATCTTGACGAACTCCGCCTCGCTCTTGCCCGCGATGCGCGTGTTGAGCACCTTCTCCTCGCCGATGCTGCTGACACGCCGACCCTTGTAATCGTGGGCCGGATAAACCAGCGTTTCATCCGGCAGCGTGAACAGTTTTCCGGTGATGCTGTGGTACATCTCCGTCGCGCTCCCCTGCTGGAAATCGGTGCGGCCGCAGGCATTGATCATCAGCGTGTCGCCGCTGAACAGCCGGTCGCGCCATAGGTAGCACAGGCTGCCCGGCGTGTGGCCGGGCGTGGCGATCACGCGCAGGGTCTCGTTGCCGAACGTCAGCGTGTCGCCGTCGCTCAGCAGTCTGTCGTAACCCGGCGCGCCGCAGTTCTGCGCGATCACCGTGGTGGCGCCGGTGCGGTGCTTCAACGCCTGCGAGCCGGTGATGTGATCGGCATGCACGTGGGTGTCCAGCACCAGGCGCAGCGTCAGCTTCAGGGACTTGAGCAGCGACAGGTAATCCCCGACGTGTTCCAGCACCGGGTCGATGATGACCGCGCTGCCCTCCTCGCCGGCGAGCAGATAAGTCAGCGTGGATGATTCCGGGTCGAATAGCTGGCGGAAGATCATGTGGTTTCCTTCATGGTCGGGAAGTGAGATGCCTGTATAGGCAAACAGCAGCCCTGCAAGTTCCGGCGTTCCCGGACATGAATCGCCGACATGACCCGCCACTTTGGCCGTGCACCCCGAAACACCCTGTCGGCGGTACCGATGAACCGGCCGGGCGCACAAGCGGGACGCTTCCGGCGCCGCGACCGGTATTTCATCAAGGATGAATCATTCAACCCCGAATGCGTGCGACTGCGTATTTTTCACGGTATAGCCGCATGGCTGTCGAAACCTGCAACATCAGAAGCAGCAGAAGCACGGTAATCGCAAAATTTATAATCATGATATTGAACTCCCTTGATGAAACAGTAGTGCTACGCTTTGCGCCATTGATCGGGTTTACCGCCGGTCGTATTGCGCACGCGCTCAACCACCGGCGAAGCACCCGGATTCAATTTCTTGGCCCGTTCGATTGCCTCTGCCTGTGTGGGCAATACCGCGCTGGCCCGTTCCGAATTGCCTTTCCTGACTGCAAAATCACCTTCGGGGCGCTTTTCAACAAACAACTTTTTGTCGAGTTTGGGGGCTGCTGCCGGTTTTGTATTTTTGGTATTTGACATGGTGTATGTTCCTTTCGTGAGTGCCGGTGAATAAGAATTAACCTGCATGACGCAATATCGATACAACGTCATGGACATCACCCTATTCCTTCGAGCGCGATCAAACTGTGCGCCAACCAACATAGTGCGGCAAAAATTCCCGGTATCATGTCTTTACAAATTTTTTGTACCGATGATCCAGCCATACTTGAAATCCAGTCAGGGCTTCGCATTATTGCTTGTATCGGGTGGTGGAAAAATCACGACGGAACCGGATCAGCACAATGTCAAAATCGCAAAAAATAATTCTTTATTCCATCAGCGGGTTCGTTGGTCTGCTCATCATCATCGCGGTGGCCCTGCTCTTTTTTGTGGACGCCAATGCCTACAAGCCCCGCGTGGAAGCCGCTGCTTCGGATGCGCTGGGGATGGAAGTCAAGGTCGGCGGCAAGATGGGGTTCAGCCTCTTCCCCGGCTTGCAAGTCACGCTGGATGACATACAGATTCGTAACCGCGGGACGGATCTCATTTCCGCAAAGGAGGCCAGCTTGGGAATCGACCTGCTCCCCCTGCTCCACAAGGAAGTCCGGATCGGGAAGATCGTGTTGAAACACCCCGATATCATTATCGAGCTGGGCAGCGACGGCAAATACAACTTCGAGACTACGCAAACAGCCGGGACACTGCCCGCGCTGAACCTGCCGAAAATTTCTGTCACGGATGCTTCGCTAACCTATGCCGACAAACAATCAGGGCGGGGATTCGAGGCGGGGGATTGCAAGCTGGACCTGCGCCACCTTCTGCTATCGCAGGGAAAGCCCCGGGACCTGATCAGGCACCTTTCCTTCACGGCAGCACTCGCCTGCGCACAGGTCCAAACAAAAGATTTGGCCCTGTCTGACCTGAAATTTACGGTCGCGGGCAAGAACGGCGTGTTTGATGTGAAGCCGGTCACCATGGGTGTCTTCGGCGGTCAGGGTTCGGGAAGCATCCATGCGAATTTTTCCGGCGCTATCCCGGTATTCCGCGTCGAGTACGCCCTGCAGCAGTTCCGTGTCGAAGCATTTTACAAAACCCTGTCGCCGCAGAAGCTCGTGGAAGGGGCGATGGATTTCTCCGCACATCTGGCTATGCAGGGAAACACGTTAAACGAGATGACACAGACTGCGAGCGGGGATGCATCGCTGCGCGGCAAAAATCTTACGCTCATTGGCAGCGATCTCGATCTGGAGTTTGCCCGGTATGAGTCCAGCCAGCACTTCAGCCTCGTGGACGTGGGTGCCGTCATCTTTGCCGGGCCCGTGGGTTTGGCGGTCACCAAGGGATACGACTTTGCCAGCATCCTGAAGGAATCGGGAGGATCCAGTGCGATCCGTACGCTGGTTTCCGAATGGAAGATCGAAAACGGCGTGGCACATGCGCAGGACGTGGCGATGGCGACCAACGAGAACCGGCTCGCCCTCAGGGGGGGACTCGATTTCGTCAACAGTCGCTTCGATGACGTGACCGTGGCGCTGCTCGATGCCAAGGGCTGCGCCAGGGTAGAACAGAAGATCAGCGGTCCCTTCCGGAAACCGGTGGTGGAGCAGCCGAACATCCTGGTGTCGCTGGCCGGACCTGCGCTCAAGTTATTCAAGAAGGGGCGCGACCTGCTTCCCGGCGGGGAGTGCAAAGCGATCTATACCGGTTCGGTGGCGCCGCCGAAATGAACCGGCTGCAGATGCGGGCCTGATGGATATTATTAACTCGGGCTGATCGTTGTAACCGTCTCAGCCAGCCACCCCGAACAGGGCTCCAACCCCGGCTGTCAGGGCCATCGCCAGGGCTCCCCAGAAGGTCACCCGTATCGCGGCAGTGGTCATCGAAGCGCCGCCGGCGCGTGCACCCAGCGAGCCGAGCAGCGCGAGAAACAGCAGCGAACTGAGCGAAACAGCCCAGAACAGCGCGGCGGACGGCAACAACAGCACCACCAGCAGCGGTAGGGCCGCGCCGACTGAAAAAGTGCCGGCCGACGCGAAGGCGGCCTGCACCGGCCGCGCAGTCATTGTTTCGGATATACCCAGCTCGTCACGCGCGTGAGCACCGAGTGCGTCATGCTTCATCAATTGGGCAGAAACCTCGGCTGCGAGTCCGGCTTCCAGTCCGCGCTTGACATAGATCGCCGACAATTCCTCGAGCTCGTGCCTGGGGTCGGCCGCCAATTCTTTGCGTTCACGTTCCAGATCCGCGCTCTCGGTGTCGGATTGCGAACTCACCGAAACATATTCGCCGGCAGCCATCGACATCGCGCCCGCCACCAGGCCGGCAACGCCCGCAATCAGAATATTCCTGGTACCTGCGCCTGCTGCCGCTACGCCCAATACCAGGCTGGCGGTGGAAACGATACCGTCGTTTGCGCCAAGCACCGCCGCGCGCAGCCAGCCGATGCGGTGTGTTCTGTGTTTTTCAACATGTCTCATGCAGTCATTCTACAAGTTTCATTGCCTGAATATGCAAGGGCGGTTCGGCCCCCGTGATTTTTCTTCAGCAACCATGCGCATTTGAACTGTTCCGGTTGATGGAAAAATGCGCAGGCAGGTTTCAGATTCAAGTAACCGATGCCATCGATATGAAACTAGACCTTGACCCGATTGCTGCCCGGACAGAGCCATTTCCATGCGCTGGCTTCGCGATCGAAGTCAAAATGCTGTACCTGCGCATGGATGAAATGGCCCGCAATCTTCGGCATGATATTCGCCAAAGCGCCGTCCGCAACGACTGCAACTTTCTCTATTTTCTCAAGATGCCCCTTGAGAAATCTCATGTGCGCAAGCAGCGCGCTGAAGTCTGTCCAGCCCGGGAACGATTTGGTGTGTATCAATACGCCGTGCAGCTTGCCATGCCCCTCCATATAGTTGTCGACCTGGCCCGTTATCGCAGTGAAATCTGCCGCTGCAAGCGGCCCCTGCGGATGCAGAACAAGTATGCCGTCGTCGTGTCGCAATTCGTAGTTAAGCATCGGGTATCCTCCTAACATAATGGCGCGTGCATGCCCCGCGCAACAAACATCCCGGAATACGTCTTCAAAGCCCCGCTTGCTTGTTGCACCGGATTGACGGGTCGGGATATGCCGGCAGGATGCGCGTTTCAGTATCGGCGGGTCTGTGCGCCAGCGCACTCAAGCGAAAAACATCAAGATAAATGCGGCCGCATTGATCACCGGCAGCGGCTGACCGCATTTAAATAAACCGCCACTAATCCCGCCCCCAGCCACAGACTGACGATTGCGGCGATCCAGAATCCGGGGGCAGGGACCAAGGGCTTGCTAAGAACGGCGCTTCACTTCAGGCCGAAACACCGGCCATTGCAAACATTGCCGGGAAAAGTGTCTTTACTTGTTTTTGCCGCATTTTTCCATCGGGGATTGGAGTATTTGATCCACCTCCGTCTGGCTGATCACCTGCGCCACGTAAGCCACACCGGTCGCTGCCACGATATTCTGCGCAAAGCTGCGCAGGTGATTGCGCGATCCGCATACCAGACTCTCGTAGACAAGGTCGATATCTTCTTTCTTCGAGCGCTCAATGGCCGCATTGATATCCCGCATATCGGTTTCCTCGATGATACCTCCCACCTTCAGCGCATTGAGGCTACTCTGTTTACCCATGGCAAGCAGGGTGTTATAGAGGTTTTGCAGAGTGGTGTTGGTGAACTCGCCAATAGCAGTGCTCGCTGCCGGGTCAGGCAGGTTGTATGTCTTCAACAACTTGAGCAAGGCGTCCATATGCTTCTGTTCGGAACCGGCGATATTGGACAATACCGCGAGATCCCAATCTTCCGAGAGTGTCAGATATGTGTCACGCGCCAGTTTTTCTTCTTCCCTCATGTAAAGGAGGTCGGCTTGCTCCTCCGCTGAAATTGTCATGGTTGCGCTGTAGGCATTCGGGTAAAACGGTGCGCCAACAACAGGCAACATAACCATGAACAGTACCGGAATTATCTTGTTAATCATCACGATTCTCCTTTAGGAATATTACTCCTCCGAAAAAAATATTACTCTTATGAACCAATCAAGTCAATAAACCTAAGTATCGGTAATAAATGAATTATTTTGTCATCTATTAATGGAAATTTTTTGGAACTTCGACCGTAGCACAGAGCACGGCATAGTGTGCAAAATGCAAGGCGCCCGGTGTTCCGAGTGCGGTCACGGAATCTGCCAAAGCAATGCGAATTTGACCCCATGCAATCTGTTTTCTGAATTGCTCCCCTGCAACACTCCACTAATCTTGCGCAGCGCCTCTCGTGTAATCCGCATGCGGGTGCAGTACACTTCGGTCTGCTGCCGATATGCCCGAAGCGAAGTGTTGTCAAAAATACATCCATGAGGAGAATCGAAATGTCGCAAACCAAGTTTCTGCTGGATGAGTCGGAGATTCCGACACATTGGTACAACGTAGTCGCCGACATGCCCAATCCGCCCACCCCGCCGCTGGGGCCGGACGGCAAACCTATCGGTCCCGAAGCGCTGGCGGCCATTTTCCCGATGAGCCTGATCGAGCAGGAGGTCTCCGCGGAACGCTGGATTGCCATCCCGGAACCGGTGCGCGAAGCACTGAACTTGTACCGCCCCTCGCCGCTGATCCGCGCGCATCGCCTGGAAGCCGCGCTCGGCACGCCGGCCAGGATCTACTACAAGAACGAAAGTGTCTCCCCGGCCGGTTCGCACAAGGTGAACACCGCCATTCCCCAGGCGTATTACAACCAGCAGGCGGGCATCACACGCATCGCCACCGAGACGGGCGCCGGACAATGGGGCTCCGCGATGTCTTATGCCGGGCAGGTATTCGGATTGGAAGTGCGTATCTTTATGGTGCGGGTAAGCTATGACCAGAAGCCGTTCCGCCGTTCGATGATGGAAACCTGGGGCGGACAGGTGTTCGCCAGCCCGAGCATGGAAACGAATACCGGTCGCGCCATTCTGGCAAAAGACCCGGACAACAAGGGTTCGCTGGGCATGGCCATTTCCGAGGCGGTGGAGGAAGCCGCTTCGCGCCCGGACACCAACTACGCGCTGGGTTCGGTGCTCAACCATGTGCTGCTGCACCAGACCATCATCGGCCTGGAAGCCAAAAAACAATTCGCGAAAGCGGGCGATTATCCGGACATGGTGTTCGCGCCGTGCGGCGGCGGCTCCAATTTTGGCGGCGTGGCATTTCCGTTCTTTGCCGACAAGGCCGCCGGCAAGAACGTGCGCCTGGTGGCAGTGGAACCGACCTCGTGCCCCACGCTGACCAAAGGCACTTACGCCTACGATTTCGGCGATACCGCCGGACTCACCCCGCTGATGAAAATGTACACGCTGGGCCACGACTTCATGCCGCCCGGGATCCATGCGGGCGGCCTGCGCTATCACGGCGACTCCCCGCTGGTATCGCAACTCTATAACGAAGGCTTGATCGAGGCGGTGGCCGTTCCGCAGCTGGCCACGTTCGAAGCCGGCGTGACGTTTGCGCGCGCCGAGGGCATCATCCCCGCGCCGGAATCCAACCACGCCATCCGCGCCTGTATCGACGAGGCGCTGCGCTGCAAACAGACCGGGGAGAAGAAGACGCTGTTCTTCAACCTGTCCGGTCACGGCCACTTTGACATGGCCTCGTACGACCGGTATTTCGCCGGTCAACTGGAAGACTTCAGTTATCCGGAAGAAGCGATCCGGGCTTCGTTGGCACACCTGCCGCGGATTGCCTGAGGCCGATCACGGCTAAGCAAAGTGGCGGGTCCCGGTATTTTCGTTTGAAAAAATTTCGCACCCGGCACCTACGCCTTTATTGCAGCCCTGCTGACCGCATTTAAATAAACCGCCACCAATCCCGCCACCAGCCACAGGCTGACGATTGCTGCGATCCAGAATCCGGGTGCGCCGAGCGCGGGGACAATCGTGTTGGTCAGCCCGAGCAGCACGCCGCCGCCCAGGCCCAATCCCCACAGCAGCGTGCCATAGATCAGCATCGGTATCACCGAGCGCTTGTAGCCGCGCAGCGCATTCACCGTCACGGCCTGCAGCGCATCGCCCAGGTGATACAGGGCGACCAGCATGATCAGCGGCGTCGCGACCTGCCGGACATGCGGATCGGTGGTATACAGCGCGGCGATGTGCGGCGCGCCGAACCAGAAGATTGCGCTGAGCACCACCGCGATCGCCATGCCGAGGCGGATGCCCGCCCAGCAGGTATGGCGGGCGCGCTCGGGCTGCCCGGCACCGACAGCCTGACCCACCAGTATCGAGGTTGCATTGCCGAGCGACAACGGAACCATGAACGCCACTGCCGCCAGGTTGGCCGCAATCTGGTGCGCGCCCGAAACCACCGGACCAAGGCGCGCGATGAACAGCGCCATCAGGGTGAACGCGGTCACATCCGCGACAAACGTCATCCCGATCGGGATGCCGAGGCGCAGGAAATCCCATATCACCCTGAAATCCGGCGCCGCAATTCGCCTGCGCAACCGGAACTGCACATAGTCGGGATGGCGCAGGCACCAGCTCCAGGCCAGCGCCGCAATCAGCCAGGCATCCACCGACGTGGCGACTGCGCAGCCCGGCCCGCCGAGTTCGGGCGCCCCCAGCAGGCCAAACATGAACACCGCGTTCAGCGGGATCTTGATCGCCAGCGACAGCAGGTTGAACAACATCACCGGGCGCGGACGGGCGATGCCGGTGGCCAGCCCGAAGAAAATCCGCAGCGCAAAAACGGCAGGCACGCCCCAGGCCGATGCGGCGAGATACGCGCGCACTTTCATTTCAACGATGGGCTGCAAGTGCGAGATCGAGATGATCGGCCCCGGGAAGCGCAGCAGCAGGATCGCCGCCAGTGCCAGCGCCAGCGATACCCATACGCTCTGGTGGATCTCCCGCCCGACCTCGGCACCCCGGCCCGCGCCGTATAGCTGGGCGATGATCGGCGGCAGCGCGAGCAACACGCTGATCAGCGACATCAGCACCGTGGCCATGATCGAAGCGGCAATGCCCACCGAGGCAAGGTCGATGGCCGACAGCCGCCCGGCCATCGCGGTGTCGATCACGGCATTGGCCATCAAGGCAAGCTGCGCGACCAGAACCGGCCAGGCCAGATGAATAAGTTGCGAGGTGGAGGAAGTCGAACGATCCATATCAGCATTCTACGGGAATGCTGATAGGTAATTTGGTCGTGGTCCCAATCTGCATCAGCGGTGGTCAAGACCGGCCAGGCCATGGTTGCGCGCTTTTCCAGATGCGTCCGAATCCGGGTTCTTCCGCGAACAGAATCAGGCAATTACAGCAATTATCCGCACACTTTCCCCGGCTAGTGTGTAAAATCCACGCCCCCCCACCGGAGGCACGAATTGGAAAATCTGTACAACATCCTGGGCGTTGCGCCGACCGCGACGACCGAGGAGATCAAGAAGGCATATCGCTCGCTTGCGATGCGCCATCACCCGGACAGGAGCACGCATGCCGGTGCCGAGATCCGTTTCAATGCGATCAAGACCGCGTATGAGTTGCTTTCCGATCCCCGGAAGCGGGCCGAATATAACCAGAGCCTGAACAATCGCATCATTATCGATCCGGATAATGAGGCGCGCGCATTGTGGAATTCACTGTTCGTCCGTTGCGGCATTGTCGTCCCGCACGACGACCCTTCATCACTTTAAATACCCAAGCACACCAATCAATCCGCCATGAATAAACCAATCAGCAAAAACATCCATCACGAATTCGCCTACCAGTCGCGCGAACTTGGCGCGCAGATCGAAGATACCCTGGGCGAGCCGCCCGACCGGAAAAATTATGCGCGGGTCATCGCATCGTTGCTTGGCGAATATGCAAAGGGCACCGAGATCGACGATGTAAACCTGCTGAGTTTCGCGCTGGCAGACCACCTGAGCTTCGACGATCCGGCCGGGCTGCTGGGGCAATGCAGGCAATACGACACAGGCGATGCCGCGAAGGTGATCACGATGGTGTCGTGTGCGGATGCCGGGGCGGGCAAGGCGTTGGCTGCCGTCGCAATCAACAACCCGGAACTGGCGCGCAAGGCGATCATTACGGCATTTTTGTTCAAGAACACCAAGCGCTGGGCTGCCGAGGACGAATCGGCGGAAGAGCAGGAGGACGACGACAATTATGCGGATGAAGACAAGATCAGGGACAGTGACGAAAGCGAAGCACCGGGAGAGACAGGGCAGGATGTGATTGATCTTTTCGATACACGCGGGGACGGGAATGGCGAACAACACTAATTTTCCGGCGATCAGCCGGCAGGTGACCGAACTGGTTTTGGCCGGATCTTCCGCCCATGCGGAAGAAGCGATCAATGACACGGCCGAACAATTCGGCGATCTGGCCGTGGTGGCGGTGCTCGATACGCTGGAACCGCAGGTGGCCGCGATGCATCTGTCTTCATTTGATGGCGGCAAAATGTCGCTGGCCACGCTGCTGATCTCGCCCAAGGCATGGGCCGAGAGCCTGGCTTTTTTCGCTGCCACCTGGAGCGAGGACAACATCGAGGATGAACCGGAGGTGTTGACCGAATCCCTGTTCGCGCATATCCACGGGGTCGTGTTCTCCACCGACAATGCGGAACGGCGCACCAGCCTGATCCACGAGGCGCTGGCTACCGATTGGGGGACGACGGCTTTTGCCGTGCTGTTCTCGACCGCCACCGCCGAGATCATCGAGCTCGCCAACGACATCCATGCGCGCGGTGCGCACAGCAGCGGCCAGACCACTTCCGATCACGACGTGATTCCGCTCGCGCTGGAGATTGCGCGCCACGATGCGGATGCCTGGGATCGGGTGTTGTTCGAGCTGTTCCCCGACTGGGTGCCCGGCGAGAACCAGATGCGGGCACGCTCCGAAGAGGGCGATGACGACGAGCATGATCCCGATTTTGCCCTGGCCCGCACCACCCATGATTTGTTGGTACGCCTGCGCAGGCAGGTGCCGGGCAAAGCGGCCCGCGCGCCGAAAAAAGGTGCGCGCCCCAGCCTGGGTGAGGATATTTTTTCGTGATGAGCCATCCCGACCCCCGGCACATTGCTGAACGTTCAGACATGCAGCTTGCCCGTCTCGGCGCGCGCCCTCCCCATCTGGTGCAAGCGCTCGAGGCACTGGCAAAACGCGCGGACAATCGGGAAGCGGTGCAGACGCTGCTCGACGAGCTCAGCGGCATCACGGTACTGGTCGCCAAAAGATTCACCAATGAACGGACAGCGGATGGTTTGCTCGATGCGTTTCACCTGACGGTGGGATGTATCTCGCTGGGTATCAGCCAGGCGGACATTGCGCAGGACGGCGATGCGCAGCTGACCTTTCTGCTGCATCACGGCGCCGAATATGTGTTCCAGATGGGATTTCGCCATATCAAGGAGCTGTCCGGCCTGCCCTATACCGCGTTCGTTTCGGATTTCGACAACGACCCGTACATACAGCAGCGCGATATCAAGATGCTGTTCGCCGAGATATGCCGCGCCGATCCGGCCTCGCCATGGAACGGCGATGACGTCTACCGGCGCGAACTGCAGGATAGACAGACCAACCAGCGCATCGTGGCCTGCGCGAAATTGCTGCGCCAAAAACATTACGCGGGTCCGGTCAGGGACCCCGATCTGGACGCCAATGCGGTGATCGCGATCGCGGTCATATTCGCGATTGCCGGTGACGGGCCGATCGTCGCGCGGGTCGGACAACATGATATCGAAACCCTGATCCGGGGAGTCAGGGCAACACAACCCGATATCGAGGCGGGCTGGAATGCTTTGCTGAAAAAGGTGCCGTCCCAATATCATCCCATCCTGCGCGAACGCATGGACCAATATCGAAACACCATCGTCAAAAAGATCCAGTCGAAAACCGGAATCAAAGCCGTCATCACCGAGTTGCAGAATTTTTATGCCTGCAGCGAGCAGGATGTCGAGTATGACTGATACGGACTACCGCACCGGCCAGGCCGGATAGGCAGATTTCCGGCTGGCAGCTGCGGGGCGGCAGCAGGCGGTGCGCTGCCGGGCTTTGACTGAAACCGTGGTCAGCGCCTGATCGCCAAGAAATACCGGGCCGGTTGTGCGAATTCCCTTAAAATCTCCCGCACAACAGAAAACTCAAAGGGAATGCCTGCATGGGTAACCATATTTCGTCCGTCGACTATTTCATCATCGTTATTTACCTGGTCGCCACCACCGTGTTCGGCGCATGGTTCGTCAAGCGCAGCGGCGACATGAAGGGTTTCACCCTTGCCGGTAAGATCATCCCGGGCTGGGCGATCGGCCTGTCGCTGATGGCCACCTACCTGAGCAGCATCAGCTACCTGGCCAACCCCGGCAAAAGTTATGCGTCCGACTGGCGCCCGTTCGTGTTCTCCCTGACGCTGCCCATCGCCATCTGGATCGCGGCGAAGTGGTTTGTTCCGCTGTACCGCAACCGGGTCCAGACCACCGCATACGAATATCTGGAGCAGCGTTTTTCCCTGTGGGCGCGCGTGTACATGGGCGCGGCCTATATCCTGCTGCAGATCGGGCGTTTTGCCGTGGTGCTCTATCTCACCGCACTGGCGCTGGCGGCATTGCTGAATGTCGACATCAAGGTGCTGATACTGGTGCTGGGTTTCCTGACCATCATCTATACCCTGCTGGGCGGTTTTGCCGCGGTGATCTGGACCGACGTCGTGCAGGCCGTGGTGCTGTTCCTGGGCGGGCTGGTGTGCCTGCTGGTGCTGCTGATCAACATGCCGGGCGGCTGGGAGCAGCTGGCCGCGGTCACCACCCGCGAGCACAAATTCGCGCTGGGGTCTATGGATTTCGATCTGGTCACGCAGAGCTTCTGGGTGATCTTCATTTTTGGCCTGGTCGAGAACCTGAAGAACTTTTCGGTGGACCAGAATTATGTGCAGCGCTTCCTGTCGGCCCCCAGCGAGGCGGAAGCGAAACAGGCGCTGTGGCTGGGCGGCCTGTTGTACATCCCGATCTCGGCGATGTTCTTCATGATCGGCACCCTGCTGTTTGTCTACTACCTGAATGTGCATCCCGCGGATTTGCCTGCCAGGGCCGACCAGGTCTTCCCCTATTTCATCGTGCATGAATTGCCGACCGGCATGGCCGGGCTGGTGATCGCCGGCGTGCTGGCCGCCGGGATGAGCACGATGAGCTCGTCGCTGAACAGCGCGGCGACGGTCTACACCATCGATTTTTACAAGCGTGTGTTGAATCCGGACGCGGATGACCATGCGCAACTCAAGATGATACGCACCGCCACCGGCCTGATCGGCGGACTCGCCACCCTGGCCAGCCTGGCGATGATCAATGCCAAAACCGCACTTGATGTCTGGTGGGAAATATCGGCGATCTTCGGCGGCGGCATGCTGGGCCTGTTCCTGTCCGCGGTATTGATGCCCAGGCTGCAATCGCGCCAGGCCCTGTATGCCACGATCGCCGGCCTGCTGTTTGTCGCCTGGGCAACCGCCAGCAAACTCTGGTTTGCCGGTGACGGTTGGGCATTCGGCTGGCACGCGATGATGATCGGCGTGGTGGGCACGCTGTTGATTATCGCGACATCCTATGTTTTGCAATTGTTTGGCTTGTTGCAGTCGCCGGTCGTTGCGCAGTCGCCGGGGCAGGGTTGAGTGTGTGGTTCCTGATGTAATGCGAGGCTGAACGACCACTGCACAGACAAGGGAAAATGATTCATGCGCAAACAGCACAGCACCGGCAAGCTCGAGGACATTCCCAACATCGGCAAATCCATCGCGTCCGACCTGCGCTCGCTCGGCATCCTCACCCCGCAACAACTCGCGGCGCGCGACCCGCTAAAGACTTACCTCGCCCTGTCCGGCAACATGGGTCAGCGCCACGATCCCTGCGTGCTCTACACGCTGATCGCCGCGCAACATTATCTGCACAGCGGGGAAGCTGTCTCCTGGTGGAAATTCACCGAGCAGGGAAAAAAGATGCTTGCCGAAGCGGCGACCGGCAAGTCGAAACGATTGCGAAGCTGAATCATTAATTGCGCCCACACCCGATTGCAGCGCGCAGCCGTATTGCTCGTTTCAATATGGTTGCCGGGCCAGGCTACAAAGTTTCAACGATCCACTTTGTCACCGTCGCGGTGGCATGGGCGCACTTCTTGCCGCGCGCCTCATCGAAAGCCTTGTATTCGCCGGCATCCCACATGTCGTAGGTACGCCCCGTGAATTGTTGCTGCAACTGGCGGCAGGTTACGCCGCCGAATTCCTCGCGGAAGCGCTCGGTCAGTTCCCTGGTCTTCTTGAAATTATTGATGTGGCGCCCGCTGTCCAGCTTGTCGCGTTCACGTCCGTATTTTGCGCTCAAGGCCAGGATACCGCCGGTCAGCGCACCGCATACACCCTCGCCCAGCAGTCCGCCGCCGCCTGAAAGTCCATGACTCGCCTTGACCGTCTGATCGTCGATGATCCCGACTGTTTCCTGCACGGTTGCAAGTACGCACTGCGGGCAACAACCGTAATCAAGCTCATACTTGAAGGCTTTCTCGTAAGCTTGTTCGCCGAGGTCGCGTTTCTGTTCAATGTCCATGATCAACTCCTGCAATATTAGTTATTTCTAATATGCTACGCCTTGCCCGGTGAATCCGCAATGAAATGTCCGGCTTGAACCCGGTTCCGGGTGATGGGCGGGCGATGCGGGAGGCAAGGCCGAAGAAGATCGCAACGCGAAGCTTTCAGGCCAAACGTTTCCGCTGGGCCTTCATGATCTTCGGCAGGTTGCTCTCGATCCACTCGGCCAGCGCGCCGACTTGATTGCCGACCTCCTCGCCCAGCGGGGTCAGGGAATATTCCACATGCGGCGGCACGACCGGATGGGAGACGCGATTGATGAAACCGTCCTTCTCCAGGTATTGCAGCGTCTGTGCCAGCATTTTCTCGCTGACGCCGCCCACCTTGCGGCGCAATTCGCTGAAGCGGTGGGTGTCTTCCATCAATGCGACAAGCACCAGCACCCCCCAGCGGCTGGTGACGTGCTTGAGTATTTCGCGCGACGGGCATTCGGTTGCAAACAAATCCCCGCGGGACATCCGTGATGAAAGTTTTCCGGATACGGTCATGACACTTACCTTTATGTGCGTACTTACATAAAGTATGTATAGCGGATATCCTGCACCATACCAAACCACCAATCACAACAAGAAAGGAAAAATCATGATCGTCGTTACTGGCGCTACCGGACAATTGGGTCAACTGGTCATCAAGGCGCTGCTGAAGAAAGTCCCCGCATCGGGCATCGTCGCCGCCGTGCGCAATGTGGAAAAAGCCGGGGACATCGCGGCATTGGGCGTGCAGGTGCGCCATGCCGATTACGCCCAGCCCGCAGGCTGGGATGCCGCGCTGAAGGGAGCGGACAAGGTGTTGCTGATCTCTTCCAGCGAGATCGGGCAGCGCGCGAAACAGCATCGCACCGTGATCGATGCCGCAA
>Ga0307375_10001264_pt1 | contig 28017 bp, 38 predicted proteins | sample TR1MG_FD_202531 | JGI IMG/M metagenome (GOLD analysis project Ga0307375, IMG submission 202531) | Soil microbial communities from Risofladan, Vaasa, Finland - TR-1 | ecosystem: Environmental > Terrestrial > Soil > Coastal area > Acid sulfate soil | place: Finland: Risofladan, Vaasa | collected...
GTGCACTAAAGAAATACCCAAAGGTTACAAAAAGTTTTTTAATGATTGTGTGAAAGAAAACCCATGGTCTGCATTACAATACGCATCCAGTCTACTGCCAACCGATTTATTAGAATGGTGTGCGAGAAAAGAGCCATGGGCTGCATTGGGATACGCATATAGTCTACTACCAACCGATTTATTAGAATGGTGTGCGGAAAACAGATACGCGTGATTGATTTTAATAGGAGGAGTAAATGAAAACAAGCGAATTAGTTAAAGGCCAATTATATATTAATGATGAAACCGGATATATTGGGTATTATGTGGGGATAGATAAAAACGAGATGCTTCTTCACGTATATTACACCTTTGCTAATAGCCCTAATAGTATGGCTTGTATTTATTTGGTGGATGTTGATATTATAAATATGCGCCCTGCCTACCTAAAACACAAATATTATGGTAAGCATGTTATGGTGTGGGACTCAGGCGAAATTAAGCAAAAACAAAAAAGAATTCTTATTGATGAAATCACATCAAGCGGGTGCAGGGTTGTCAGGAAAAAATATGAAATAAATTATAACAATAATGAATCTTTTTATGTTGACGTTTTTGAGCATTGGGAGCCAATAGATGAAAAAGAAACTATCACTATCGAAGTTACACCAGAGCAAAAGAAAAAAATTATGGAGATACTAAAATGAAATTAACAATCAGGCAAAAATTAAAACTTGAAAAAAAATTAAACAACGAAATGATTTGCCCGGATTGTAAAACGATTATGTCAAAAAACGAGAAGGCTCCTTTCTTCCGTGAAAAAAGAGAGGGAGAAAAAATGGCAACATTTTATTGTGGGTGTAAAGGATGGGACTAACAAAAGTATTTGATTTGTTTGTTGGCGGAACTCCGCTCCCCGAACCGCGCCATAGGTCGACGGCAACAGGAAAAATATATAGAAGCAAAAATGCAGATAATTGGATTAATGCTTTGCAGCGTGTGTTTGTATTCAATAAGCCAAAAGCTGCCTTCAATGGTCCATTAAAAATAAAATGCCAATTTGCTTTTCATAGGCCAAAGTCAATAAAAGACGACGTTGTGTGGAAAGATAAAAAACCTGATATTGACAACCTATATAAATTGATAGCCGATCAGTTAGAAAAAGCTGGAATTATTGAAAATGATAGCCGGTTTGCTGTCTGCGAATTATCTAAAGAATATATCAGTATTTGCAAGTATGAGGGGGTTTACATACAAATATGGAAACTATAACAATTAAAGGCTTTGTCACTGTTACCGGGTGGCGCAGAACAGAAAAAGTGATTTTTGATTATTTTTATATTTTGTCAAACGAGGACAGCAAAATATATAAAATAAAATACGATAAAAGAAAGCATATACCAGTAGAGCTAAATGCTTTCTTAGAAGTTACAGGCATAAGTAAAAATAATGACGACATAATAAATAATGTTGTGGATATAAAATCATGCATACCGGAGTAGACTATGAAAAAAAATAAGTTTGTTTTTTTTTGGATGATCGGCGGGATAATTGCCCTGGTTGTCAATTTTATTTTTTACATTAAGTTTTTTCAAAACATGGATTATGAAATATTTATTTATATCCCAATATCTGTTTTTTTAATCTTCCTGAACAGCGGCCTTTATTTTCTCGGGATCAAAATCAAAAAGTTTTCCTTAATGTTTGTCGCTGTTATAGTTTCTCTGTTTTCTATTTTTTGCAATGTGTCAGTCCAGTATTCAGACGCAAGGCAAAAAAGCGACCGCCAGGAATTTGAAACGATTAAAAAAAGTGACGACTCGGATGATAAAAAATACTACCGGGAAAGAATTGCAGAGCTGAATAAAGAATATAACTCCTACAACTCTGCAAAGTTTGAAACAATAAAAAATCTTAATGATAGATTTGAATATAAACAAACTTCTGCGCTGGTAGAAGAGCGCCAGAAGGAAATAACGGAAAACATAAAATATTATGAATCTATGCTAAACGAAAAAACAGAAATAGAATCAAAAATAATCCCCGATATATTTGATTTTATAACTAACAGCATGGATCAAAAATTACTAGTAACGTTTATTTTTATAATATTTTTATCAATCGTTTTGGAATTATCAACGCCGATGTTTTTTTATCTTTATCTTTTGGAATCAAAGGAAATTGTTGTTTCTGTTGGTAATCCTGATTACCCGCGGCCAACAACAACATTAGTGGAAGAGAAAAATCCTGATAGAAATAATATTGCAGTGGCTGGCTTTACAATGACTAAAACAAGAATGAGAAAAAAAGTTCTTGATGATGATCTTTACCAGCCAGACCTATTTAAGGAGGAGTAAATGAGTATTAAAAAAGAATCAATTGAGCATTGGAAAGCTATGATTGAATGGGTGAGAGAACAGGATGAAAATAAGCGTCCTAATCCCTTACGCATGGAAAGAAAAATAAAAATGAATTGGATGGCTGAATACTGCCCGTATTGTATAAAGTACTATGCAAGGTATTATTATTGCCCTGATTGTCCAATTTCAAAAAGTGGTAATTGCTGCAACGATAAAAACTCTATTTGGCGCATGATATACGAAAGCCAGACCTGGGGCGAGTGGCTTATTCATGCAAACGATATGCTATTGCTACTCGAATCTTTATCGGAGGAGGAGGAGTAAATGAAAACAATAACAATAACAGTAAAATGCCCAGAATGTCACTCAATAGATTTGAAAGATATATCACCTGAAAGATTCAAAACAAGGCCGATAGGTTTTATGTTATGCTATAAATGCGATAATTGCAAATTAAATTTCGATTTGCATGTAAAATATGAAGCTACGGGGCAGGAGGAGTAAATGAAATATATTAAAATGAACACACCAATAGGAGAATATAAAGTTCCTTTGCTTTTTATCGCAAATCATAGGGCTGATTATTATTCTGGAGAAAATGACAGAGTTGGGGAAATAGAATATGTAATGAATGATAATTTTGAGGGGATTGACTGGCTGATAAACAATATGAATTACGAAGATGTAAAAGATGTGTCAATTAAAGTTTCTGATAAAGTTTTTGTGACAGAAGCTAACTTCTTTACATCTAGTGATGATTTTGAAATTATTGAGGAGGAGTAAATGAAAAAATTAATTGAAAAATTCAGCTATGACAAAAAAACTGGGGTGGTGTTTATTTCTTATTTACAGGAAAACAGCAACACAGGAAACAACGATCAAAAAACAATTAAATCTATGGACGAACCGGATGGGGATTTATTTATTGCTTTTGATAACATGATCGAACATGCCGCAGTAATAGCGGAGCTCCCTGACTCCTGGTTAATCGATTTGACAATTAGCGGGTTGACGATAAGCCGCGGGTCATCGGATGGGGTAGTTATAACACTACAAAGGAGCATGCGAAGTTTAAAATCTCCGATGGTTATCAATACGCCGCACTGCACAACAGAAAACGAAAACTTTACAGAAGAATGTAAAGAAGATTTATTAAATTTTGAAAAAGAGGCAATTGCATATATTGACGGAAAAAGAGCTCAAAAGGAACTACCGTTTAATTTAGAACTTGCACAATAAAGGAGATGCCTATAAGCAGAAATTAAAAACAAACAACTACCACTTTTAGCCGGGCGGCACGGGTCGCTCCCGGCTATTTTCTGGATAGTTACCCTTTGCAGCCTGGGCGGATTCGCGCAACCCATAGCGGGCAATTATAGCCGTTGTTATAGTTCCGCACCACATTATAGAGGTTTTTATAATCTCTTCCGATATCCCAAAAAGCTTCCCAACCACAATAATTAACAAAATAACAACCATGGTGATTACGGAAAAAGAACAAATTTTTGACAAAAATAATTTTCTCAAGGTTTCCATAGCCCCACTATTTTGCTAAGTAATAATAATATCGCAGGGCTTACCAGGGTGCTAATAATCGCAATAGTTACCGCCCCCCGCCATTTTTTATCGTCACCAATTTTTAATTTTATCGCGTCAAGTGCTTGTTTTATATGGTCAAAAATGACGCTACTTTTTTCTACTTCTACCTCAAGGGTCCTTACCCTTTTTTCAATTTCTTCCATTTCTGCGCGTGCTGTTTTTTTTTCTTCATACAATCTTTTGAGTTCATCTCTAATCATGTTAATGCAATCATCAAAATATTGTTTCTGTTGACCTGTCATCTTTCCCTTTTCGCAAATAGCGTATTATAAATCATAAAAATAGCAAGATAAAAAGCCATTATTTTTAAAACTTGTAATAAATCATAATTGTTTATAACAGCTTTTATTAATATTGTCAACATAGTTATTATTGATATAACATATATTGAGTTGCAAGTTCTATTAAATAAATGTATTGAAAAAATTATAAATACAATACCGGTAGCGTTTCCCTGGTTTCCAATAAAAGAAGTTACAATCCCGCAAACTAAATATAGTATAGCTGCCCCGTAATGTGTTTTAAGTATCGTGGAATAGATAGAAACTAATAGCAGCAAGAAAATCGTAACTTGCGTTATTATCGAAACACTCCCGCAGCTTTTATTTAAAATCATACTAGCAAAATTAAGTATAAAAATAACCGAAAGAAAAATATTATTTAATATATTTATTTTGCTATTCATTTTATATATTCCAGAAATCAACTTTTTCCGATAATATAGTTTGTTCGAACTCCGTCATGAATTCACCGGTTTTAATTTCCAAAATTCTTGCAGAGTGGTCTTCCCCGTGCTCCCTTTGTCGGTGTTGCAGCATTATCCCTTCTATAATATCAAGGCAGTGCTCACGTTTTGCAAGCGCACTGCACGGAACATGATACGGCATCATAAGCTCCGCCCTATCCCGCACAGATTGATATCTTTCATTCGCATAGTCAGGGTTACCTTTAAGTTCCTGCTCAAAAACCAGCCGGGCCACACTTCCGCGTTCTTTAGGGTTCTTGATTCCAATGTACCTTGGCACGATATCACAAACATAAATCAAAAAATTATTTTCCATTATAACCTCCATTATTTTACTCTCATAATATAAACCATTGTTATATTTATTGGCCTTGTTTCATCTGCCGTCCTTGGCGCACCGGTTACACCATCGTCCATTGCATCCCTGGCCGTCTGATTATTTATACTTGGCGTTGCTGTTCGTGTTGATCCCGCGAAAGCCGCGCCGGTTCCAGTTAGAAGATTTGCTGGCACATCATATAAATTCGCAGTTCCAGAATATGTTGTATTATGCCAATGCTTCATAAATCCGTCGATTTGTTCAGCGCCGGAAGTAGCTCCACCCCTTATAAATCTTTTATCCACATTGATGCTGCGGATTACCTGGCCATTTAGGGGGGAGTCAGGATCGCTTAATGTTTGTCCATTGCATTCAACCCAGCCGTCTGGAAGAGCGGGAACGCCCGGCATGCTTTTGTCCCATGCCATAGTTGATCCTATCGGAACTATTTGCAAGCCGATAGTTCTTATAATTGATTTTAGCGAATTAAGTATCTGGGGATTCCCGACGCTGTCAGGATCACCGCTCGGGGTCTCGCCGGCATCATCCAGGATTGATGTCATAACGCCTATAAAATCATTATTTAATGTTGCCAGAATTGGCGAGCCGTCTCTTAAAAATTCTGTCGTGCTGTCTTTCATTTTTCCAAATGGGAAATTGACATCAACTCCGCCGTTTTGTGGATATTCATCGTATTTATTCATTTATTATTCCTTTTATTCTAACACATCAAAAGTTATCGGTCCTCTGTTGTATGGGTCTGAATTATAAAGTGTACTATCAAAAACACCACCACTTCTTCTTTTCATCGATATTGTTGATGATGAAATAGAGCCTATTCCACCAGCAAGTAAAAAAGGGTCGGCTATATTTAAAAACCCATTTAGTGGTAATAGCAGCGTATCGTCATCATTTCTTATTAGTACGCTTATGTTTCTAAAATCTTTATATTTTACTCCAAATACATGAGATTTATTGCGTTCGATGTCTGCCTCCATATTCCAATTGTTTATCTGCATTTCAACTCTGCAAGAATAATATTCTTTTGTTTTGATAATATTATAATATTCAGTTTGATCGGTATTTATAAAAACTTTTCCGGAGTAACCAAACGAATTATTGGAAACATTCACTATTCCTGCAAGAGCTGGAGTAGCATCGTTATAAAAAATACCGATTATTCTTTTTGTTGCAGTTATGTAAAAGCCTGATTTTGCAGATACCCAACTATTTTTAAATGTAACCGGAATTGCTGTGGGATCGGTTTCTGTTAATTCTGTTGCTGAAAAAATAGGGGTTCCACCAGAATCTTCCAGTTCAACAATTCCCCAATGACCTGCTGTTATTCCTGCTATGTTTATAATCACATTTGAAGGAATAGAAAACGATTTTATATCACCGTCATTTATCCCGATAAATCCAGGTGTTAGCGTAAGAACACCGGCATTGTCAAACAAATGATTGGTATATAATCCAGACATATTATTACTTAATATGTTTTTGAGACCTATTAAATACTGTGACAAATCGGCCGTTTCCGGGGTATCGGATGGGGTTATTGAGGATTCCTGCAGGATAGCTCCAAGAAAACCGATAAGGTCGTTTCTTGTATCTGCGTCGTGTACGGAACCATCTAACTGTTGTGGTCCACTTGCGTTATTTGCTTTTCCAAAAGGATAACCGGTTTCCCCTGTTAAAAATCCATTTTTATTTTCATAGTTTAAAGCCATAAATTTCTCCTTAATTTATATAATTTATCATCATCGCCGCCCAAGTTCCTGTCGGCTTATATTTTAATACTAATGTTTCAAATTCGATTCTTCTTGATGCTGGAACATCTGCAAATTCAATATAAATAATTTCCCCATACACTCCGAGAGTGACATCGCCGCCTATAAAAAACACATGCTTCCAACATTGCGGCTGTATTTCTCCCATGATCGCCATTCCGCCTCCGTGATATGCGAATATATTTCCACAGATAGTTGAATAAGCAGATTCACAATTCGGGATAGGTTCAATTTTAATCGCTGTTAGCCGATCAAATCTACCATCAACGGCATTCTCGTTTCCGTCAACCATATTTTCATTGCCATCGGCAGAGATAAAAGCCGGAGATTGATCATAAATCGGACCGTTGGCCAGGTAATATCCGCCCTTGACTCCGTCGATAGCGTTTTCATTTCCGTCAACTGCGTTTTCGTTGCCATCTACCATATAATAATCAGTATCAATAAATTGCGACGGGTCAACAGCTGGCCGGTTTCTGTGGACCTGTACATTAAATCCAGATTGATCAAAAATGCTTTGTAGATAATCAGGCCCAAGACTACCGGTAGAAGTTTTAGCTGTCAGCAGGTTTAGCCTGCGCTGCGCTTCTGTTAGACTGTCAACAAATTGAATTCCAAATTCACGTTCCAAATCTGATAGATAGGCGGTCTTTAAAGGAGCTCTGATTGTTGTTATGCTTTTTAAAAAATTTCTTACAGCTTCTTTATTTTTGGCGTTAGCTTCCAGGAATTTTAAAAAATCTCCGGTAGCATTCCAGGCCGCCCCCTCCGGCAGGAGCGACAAATTAACGTTAAGCAAATCAGACATAGGACACCCCGCCAGTAGCAAGTTTTGCAAGCTCTCCTACTCCGAGAATGTATTTTGGTAAAAAAGTTGTTGACGATAATCCAAACGCCACCGACTCAACTGAACCACCGGCAGCGGTTACAACTCCGTTAACTATGCATCCGGCGTCGGTATCCGTTATGATATCATTTTTTTTAGAAATCAAATCAAGGCCCTGGATGTACGGTTTTTTATTTCTGAAATATTCATCAACGGCAATGGAAATATTTTCCTTTACGACTGCCTCATTATCCACAACCAGGCCAGAAATTTGTAAATAAAATTGAGTTCTGTAAATTGGCAATACTGATAATAAATCAACGTTAAGCGGCATTCTGGTCTGCAATCCGTTTTCATCATAAATTATTGAATATTCGACATCATCCAATATGGCCTGTGGCGGTATCCCATCCGGATCGATATCAGACGTAACCTCGATATAAACCTGAATATCGCCCGGCTGTGGTAATGCGTAAGGGTAAGCCTCTTTTACTCCGCTCACCTCTTTTGACCAGGCCCGGTAGTCTGTGGTTGCTCCACCCTGTGGGGGAGTCTGTATTCTGGATAATATTCGATTTCTCCATAACTCCAAATCTTCTTCTTCTGCCCCAACAACATCGACGGAGCTAATTGTTGCCGTAGTGGTTGCCCCGGCTACCGGTGACACGATCCCCATAGTTTGGCCGATATTAAGATTTCCCTGCACACCTACGGTCAGAGCAATTACAGGGATAACGGCAACCCCGCCATCGGTAACTATTGCAGAAAGTGACTGATATACTACACCATTATCATTTCCGACAAACTGGGTAGATATCGGAATTAGCGTTGGATCAACTCCTGGAAGATCGACTGTCAATTGAGCTGCTACCGCCGGGTTTCTTGGGATCCCATATTCCTGTCCGAGTTGCGTCAATCCTTCCGCTGTTGCTGATATTGCCAATGCCTGTTTGGCTGCGTCAAAACCATATTTATACAAAATTGTAAAATTCCCGGCTTCAACTCCGGACTGAACTCTTAAAAAGGCCACGTCCATTGGTGGTACTATTTGATTTAGTTCTGATTGATAATTTGCCAAATTATCATCAAATATTTGTTGTGTTGTCGGTATTATTACTGCCATTTTTATTCCTTTCTATATGCTGGGTCGATCGCTTGAATCGTCCAGTTTATACCATTTTTTGATTCCAAAACATTCGACGGCGAACCGTCACCAGGTGGCTGAATTAGAATTTCAGTATCTATTCTATCGCCTGTTGGGTTGCTGATATTAACACCAATTGCCGAAGCAATAGAATTGTCAGTCATCCACGATAGCGCCTCCTCCGCCGATTCTCTAATTGCATTTATAGAATTTATAGTTATTGGTTTTTTTGTTTCCTCCTCATATCGGCTTCCAATTTTTTCGCTCTTTTTTTTCATTAGTACATTTCCAAACCATCCCAGTTTTGTATGCAGCGAAATGATAACAGCATTTTCAAGTCCGGCATCCATGACAGGTTGACCGCCACGAAAAACTAAATCAGCCCCATTTTCTGTTATAAATATTTTAGGATCACCCTGGTATAAATTGCGAATCACAAATTAACCTCCGCTACTTTTGATGCATCTATGCTGGCAGTGCTGGGGATAGCCGGAGGTATGGGTGGAGTACCGGATGACCCATGCACGTGTAGCAAAAAATTATTATGGTCCTGTTTTAGTTGATCAAAGCCAGATTTTAAATTATTAAATGCTACGGCAAAATCAGTTCCTTTGTTTATTTGAATACTCCCGTCGGACTTTAAAAATATTTCAGCCTTTAAAGTACCGGATTCATCGGTTGAGTAAATCCGATATTCTCCCGGGCCCGTCTCACCTGGTAGTTTTTCCAGATTAAAAGAGGTTCCTATTTTGTAGGCCTGGCCAGATTTTGTCAAATTTACTTTTGTACCGTTAGGAGGATTTGTATCAACTCCGAAGCCGGGAAACGCCTGCACCTCCTGGATATCATTAGGATCGGTTATCTGCACCTTTAACATTAAGACAGCGTTCTTTCCGTCTTTATTTTTTTTTCTTTCGCTACCAACTACAACACCTATCATATTACCTCTAATATTTTTTTACTACTGATAATGTAGTTTGTTTTCCTGAATTACTCATTGAGAATTCAACCGCCTTAATCAATAAATTTATCCCATCCGGGAAACCGGCAGTTTCTGATTTTAATATCATTCTGGTATTTTTTTTATAGAGATTTCCATTGGGATCGCGCCAACCAGAAACCTGTAAAGAAATATTAAACGAATCTGCCCGGGCCTTATCTCTTTTCCAATCTGCCGAATCTTTTATATTTGCGTCCGTTGTATCATCAGCGGTAAAAGTCATTTTTCTGACTTTTGGTATTTCATTGTCAATACTGATTGCGCTGTTTGATGAATTGCCTGGACTTTGCCCGATTGCTTTGTAGGTATTAAAAATTGATCTACCATCATAGTTTATTGCCGGGATTGATAAAAGATAATTGCCACCCTCTTCGAGTGTAAACAATGGTGCCGAAGTTGTGCCAGTCCAGAAAACAAGCTGCCCTTTTTCATTTGATGAAATAAGCAATCCTCTTTGAGTGGCAAGGTTTGCCAAAAATTGCCCGACTGACTCTGTTGGCTCTATTGTTACCCTGTCAAACACTGGACCGGGATCATTATCAAAAATAATATCAAGTGAAAAAGGCGAAAGTATTGATTTTGAAATATCTTTAATATTCATATTTGAAAATTCATAAGGCGGAGATGAAACGGAATCTATAATGTCGGCCGTTTTTGTCCAGCCTTCAAGTTTTATAATTCTTTTTGTTTGCGAAAGTTCAGGGGAAACATTATATAAAATTCCATTATCAATAATATTTCCGCCAATATAAACAAGTGACTCATTATAAGAGTAAGGTTTAAAAATATCAACTATTTCTTTATCTTTTATATTATATGCCATTGAGCAGTTCCAGCCATCGGCGATCACATCCATTGCCTGGTTGAGCCGAAAATTTTCAAAGCCCTCAAATTCTTTTCCTTTTATTACAATGGTTAGCTGATCTTTTTCTTTACCAGGAATAAATAATTTATTGTTGTCAATTATTTTTCGATCAACTTCAATTAAATCCGGAATAAGAAAAACTTGCCCAGTATAAATTAAGCGTTCATCTTGAATTATTTCACGGTTGGCTTCGAGTATTAGTTTGTATTTGTGGCCATCGCCATAAAGCTTTGATGCAATCCTCCACAGAGAGTCACCTTTAACTACAGTATATTTTTTCATATAAAAACAGATACCTCTCTTCCGGCCGGTAATAATAATATTTCGTTGCCGTGCAAGTCGTTAGTTTCTATAAAAAAATCAATTGTACCATTATCCAAATTCCCATAACTATTAGCACAAACTGTTAAAATACTTGTTTGAGATTCAAGAATAATAATCTTTTCTATTTTTAGATTTGTTGAATTATTAAGCAGCGATCTAACCGCAGTAAAAAGAGAATTAAATAATTGCGGGTAAGTTGTCGACTGGCTAATATATTGCAAGTCTATCGGTGAGGAATTAAATAAAACTTGCTGATTATCAAAACTATTTGTCATTAGTTCAAACATGGAAATTATTGAACCAATTACAAGAACAGAATCATTCCTGTTCTGAAGTTCTCCCGATACGGAAGAAAGTATTGCCCCAGCAACAGCGGAGCCGGCAGCGATTTCATTCGTTAAAGCAGTATTTTTTGATTCAATTGATGAATCGGGAATTACAAAATTTAATAACTGATTTAGAAGATCGTTATATATAGAGATTCTTACTTTTATGCTATCGATAGCATAAACCGGCACTTGAATATAATTTATCAATTGACCTACCATGGCGACAGGATCAAAAATTGGAGAATTAATCGTATTTAAAAAAGCGGCTTCTATGCTGGAGAAAAGATTAAAAATATCTTCATCGTTTTTTGCTAATTCAGATAATGAAGATTTTGATAATGAAAAAATATTTCTTGCAGCTGTAATTATCGATTGCCTTGTTTCTGCGGTTGAAATATCAACGCTATCCTCAAAGCCTGAAATTGATGATTGATTAAAATTATCTATATTCGCGATTACCTCATTGGCACTTTGGGCCTGCGAAATTGTTGCCGACTCTCCGCTGTCTTTTTGCCACTGCGTTGATACCTGGGTCATATTACCGTTTCCAACCGGGTCGACGGTTTCAGTAGCAGATAACAATTGAAGTTTTTGAAATCCCCAGACTGGATGTCTTACATCCCATGGCCCGGACTCGGCGAATAACGTTTGAACAAACTGTGCCCCGACAATGTCATGATCCTGCCCGGTAAAAAATAAATCAAGCGGGAAAATAAAATCATCAGATTTTAAATCCTGAGTAACAGTTCCATTGACGTCTGGATAAGAAAATATTCCTACTTTTTTATTAAACTGTCTAGTTGCCGATCTCCAGATAGCATTAAACACCTGTCCACTCGGGGATGTCAAAACTACAAATTCGGAAATTCTATCTTTCCAACTCAAGGATTCACCCCCTGCAATTTTAAATTTATACCGGGGGCCGGGTTATCATTTGATAATTTTGAACCAACTGGAGCCCCATTAATATCGAGGGTTACCCTGGATTCATTTATATTTTTCCCACCGTTTTCGCCTGCTGGAGATTCTGGCAAAATTGGCTTTGCAGCTTCGGCCGATACAAATTCCCTGACAGCATTTATTCCTTGGACTGCGCTCTCAAGTCCGGCCACGTCGATTTTTAGGAATTTCCCCACCTTGGCAACAAATCCAATTATGCCAGCAGCCATCCTGCCAAAAATATTTAAAATGATATCAGCAAATCCAAAAAATACTTTTTTTATAAATCCTATCGATGCAAAAAATCCAGTTTTTAATGCCTCCCATGTTATGTTTGCTGCCGTAGTTATTCCACCCCATAGCTTAACAAAGAATTCCGATAGTGGTTTCCAGTGTTTTATTATCAATGCAGGGATTGCTATCATTGGAGCAAACATAACTCCAGCCGTGGCGATAAAAGGATTGTCAAGCAATTTAGAAAACCAATCCCACGCTAATTTTAAAGCCCCAACAACTTTGTGCCAATTTTGAACTAATGCAACGATAGCCACAACCAGAATTCCAACTGCTGCAATTATTAACCCGATAGGATTAGCTGTTAATATAACATTTAATACAATTTGAATCGCTGCCCATATTTTAGTTGCCAGAATAATTGCCCCAATAGCAATGGCTAAAGGTTTTAAAAACTTTACAATTGGGGTTATCGCTCTTATAAATACAGTAGCTACTTTGATTATTAAATTAAACCCTTTCAATAATCCATTTAGCATTCCACCCGCTTTTTTCCCACTCGGTATAAATCCAGAAAAAATAACTTTAGCTAAATTCAAAACAGCTTTTCCTAAATCAATAATTGATTTAAATATTTTTTTAACTATAGGAATAGTTCCTTTAATTATTTTAATGAATCCGAAAAAACCTTTCTTTAATGGGTCGAAGTTTATTTTTTTTACAGCGGTAACAATAAATGATAAAAACTTTCTTATAGGTTCAAAGTTTATTTTTCTTACGATATCGGTAACAAAAGAAATTGCATTACTGATATCGTTTTTAAAAACGTCCATAAACTTAAAGCCCAATTCAATTGATGCCGATTTTAACGATGCTAATCTATTTTGAATTGATGTTCTCATTCTTTCGGCTGTTTTCTGCGCCGTTCCGCCTGCGTTAAGAAGCTCATCCCGAAAGTTCCTTATTGATTTTGTGCCAGAGTCCAAAAGAACATTTATGCCAGTAACAGAACGCGCACCAAATACTGTCGCAAGTGCTGCCGTTTTTTGAGCCGTTCCCATCCCGATAAGTCCTTTTTCAAAATCCGAAAGGATATCAACGACATCTCTAAAATTACCTTGCGCATCTTGCGTCCTGATATTCATTTTGTTAAGAACATCTCCGGCCTCTGCGGTCGGACTTGCAAGCCTTAACATAATATTTCTTAACATGGTCCCAGATTCTGCGCCCTTCACCCCGCTATTAGCCATTACTCCGGCAAGTGCATTAAAACTTTCAAGGCTCTGTCCGGCAGCCGTAAACGCAGAAGCGCCTTTTTTTACCGACTCAAAAAGTGTTATTAAATCAGTATTGGAACTATTCATAGTTTTAGCCATGACATCATTTAGGCGGTTATAATTATTTAAAAGCTTGCCAGTATCATTAGTCATTAATCCAAATGCGCCTAAAGAGTCACTAGCAATATCGGTTGCGGTAGCCAAATCAGAATTTGCCAGTGTGGCCAGGTCGGCAGTCGGCCTTAACGATGTCATGGCCTGGTCGGCATTAAATCCAGCCATGGCTAAAAATTCCAAACCTGCCCCCGCCTCTGCCGCAGTAAACTCAACTGCTGCACCAACATCGCGGGCAGTTTTTTCTAATGCCAGTAATGTGTCTTGCCCTTCTTTTGTGTTTAGGTTAAGCCCTTTAAACTTTGACGATGCGGAAGTTATTGATTGATCAAGATCAACAAATTCCTGGCCGACTGCACGAATGCCACTTATCAGAAGAGAAATTCCTTTTTGAATAATGTTAGCTGATAGTATTCCTTTTACGATATTTCCAAATCCTGCCGCCCCCCTTGAAGCTTTTGAAAATGAGCTTCTAGAGCTTTCCCCGAATTTGTTAACGCCTTTTGTCATTAACCCAAATTTTGAGGAAACTCCGTCTTTAGCAGTAAAACCTAACGCAATCGCAAAATCAGGCATTCTCGCTATCCCTTATTATTTCATGCCACGAATTCCAGTATTTCAACCAGTACCAATCCATCTTTTGAATCTCCGACGGGGAAACCTTCCGATAAAAAAGATTCCCCATCATCTGATTTAGGCGGTCGGCTATACCGCCGTTAAGAAAAAAAGCGCTATCCCTTCCATGTACATAAGGTCTGCAGTTTTAATTTCCGACACAACAGGTTCGCCCATTCCGCATAAAACACCCATTAGTGAATACACACGCTTATGAATTATTGTTTCCCCGTGGCCGTCCATTCCTTTTTTTGCTTCACCACTTAATGTTTTATATGTCAGCTCTTTGATTGAAGCGTCTCCACCAAGTGGAGTTTTTAATTTTTGTGTAATGCTTCCGTCGCTGTTTATCATTAGCCTACCAAGCATGATCCCTTTTTCTATTTTATCAATTTGAGCCTGCACATTTTTTTTAGTTGTTTCATCCGATATATTATCAATATCAAAATCATAACAATCAAAAAAAATATCAAGTTGTTTTTTTGCTGTCTCTTTCGAAATAATATTTTTTTTAAACATGCTCATTTTATCTCCTTACAGTATTGTCCAGCCATTGACTGGAGCCAAAGAAAAAGTAAATATCCCGTCCATAGTCGTGTAAGTTGAATCTCCGACAAACCAGGCAGACCCGATATATTTTATTCCACCGGCTAATTCAAGAACCACGTTAACAGATTCCCCGGCATCAGCAATTCCTTTTAGGCGGTTGGAAACGATTGAATCGGCAACTCTTACCTGTATACCATCAAGCATTTCCGCCCTTCTTGTTTGTTTTAGAGTTGTACCACCACCTCCGCCATTTGGCAAGGCCTCATTATCATATGCAGCTACATTGACGGTGATATCAGTATCATTTACAATCGCATAGGTGACACCGACCATTGTTATTTTTTTTAATGTTCCAACATTTCCTCTTCCCATCGTATACCCCCTTATCCTAATAGTACGGCGAAGCTGACATCAAATTGAACCTCGGTGTCAATAATTCTGCCATTGCCTGAAAACACACATTTAAAAATTATGTTTACCCTGTTGCTGTTATCAGGGTCGAATTCTACCGTTGAGTTATCAATAGAAAATTGATCATCGGCAATCCAGGCCTTGCGTAAAAATGAACCGGCGAGTGCCACAATATCGGCAATGAACGCGTCAAGATCGCGGGCCTTATCGTTCTCGCTTGCTTTTGATGCATCTAATACGAGTATTACTTGCTTCCACTCCTCACGAGCAAAATTAACCCTGAAAGCATTTGTTAGATTTTGTGCTTTGGAAATATTGACCATGTACCGGTAACCGTTGGAGCTGCTTGCAACTTCATCCGGATGGTAGAATGTTAGCATGTCCAAAAGATAAACAGCATTATTTTTTACAACCGTTGGAGAAATTCCGGAAAACTCGGCAAGGTTAAGATTGTTATAATCTCCCGTCCACCTGTCGGCTGGCAATCCAGGAATTACACCTGGAAGAATTTCATCAACATAATGTTGTGCCGCATTATTTGAATTTATACGGGCCATAATCCCGATTATGGTTGCGCCGATTTCAGACGGATGATTAGGCGATCCTGGAACCGCTGCAATTCCGTTCGTGCGGTCAAGTTTTCTACCGTCACCGATTACGATCAAAGCGGAGAGCCCTGCCGTGTCTGCCTGCGTGTCACCGGTAATGCTGCGGAATGGTCGAAAAATTACTTTTTCATAAAGTCCGACAAAATCATTACCAGCCCCGTTATATGTAGACAGCGCATTGAGGGTTGCCGCCGCCTGTCCATATCCATGGATAATATCCGTAAACCACCGCTCATTATTTCCCGTTCCGTCGAGCGCATCCTGAATATCAGGATCGGTAGCACCGCCGGTCATATCAGTGACAGCAAGAGAAACGCCGCCAGGCAGCTCTTCACCTTGCCCCCAGTTAAATGTTATTGTGATAAAATTACCATAAGTTCCTTTTGTCTTGGCTGTAAACTCTGCGTCTTCCGTGGCGATTCCAATGGCAGCGGTGATTGGCAAGTTTACATTTGCATTAACGGCATCAACTATATTCAACGCTATGTCGTCGTCAATCTCTCCGACAGCAACCGGGATTGTAACACGCTCACCGGCAATGTAAAGATTGATTGTGCCGGATACTGCTGTCGTAACCGTAACGGTAATTTTCCCAGTAGCGGCTACTGCCCCGCCTTCTTCCGGCTGTGGTATAATCCAGGTCTCAACTCCTCTTGATCCGCGCTGGGCGGCAAGGTGTAATCGGTGGAGCATCGATCCAAATCCATATTTGGCAGCTGTTTGTTGCGGGTCGATACTTTGAAGCGGGATATTATCGGCAATAACTTTTCCAGCTTCATACGTACCTATAATCCCAATCTTTCGCACAAGCTCTGTAGCTCCGCTAACAAACTGGACGTTTTTTATACTTGCCGCATTAACGGCAGCAATGCTATTTGATGTTAGCATATTTCATTACCTCTCATGTCAAATTTTATCCCGGTTTTCGAGTTGTCGCCGGGGTCAACTTCCAAATCTCCAACATAGGCAGGAATTCCGTCATCTCCGGTTGTGCATTCGTTAGACCTGATTTCAATTCTTGACGTAGCACTAATGGTTACAAGCGATCCCCTGCGGGAAATATCATTTTTAGAAAAGTTTCCCATCCAACGCCCACCGAGTTCTTCCATTCCTAAATCACGATTTTTATTATTCATAATTATTCTAAATACATTCCAGAATAAAAGATCAGCTTTATCGTCAACAATATTTTCGGCAATCTTTAAATCAGATATTGCCTGCGCGATTTCTTCCGGATCATTGGAATTATCAAGGGCCGAAAGATCGCCGCTCGATGCTGCACTAATAAGAAAATCAATTTGAATAACTAAATCAGTTGTGAATTCTGTTTGCGAGCTTGAATTGCGTGGAATGTCAATTTCCTTAATGTAGATAGATACAAGCTGATTGTTTTCTGTTATATCCTCTATTTGCTCCGATTGTGATTGATATCCAGATATACGGAATAGACCCAAAGAACCATCGCCAACTATTTTAATCAGGTTATTTTTTATCGTTATGTAATTTGGATTATTCATTTATCAACCTTAATAATAATCTGATAGTGTTTATTTCTGGAATATTAAAAATACTATAGACTTGGTGTTTTATGGATGGTTCTCCGTCCGGGTCTGAACCGGGAGGGATTATTACAATCCATTTTTTATTTGGCTGCCCCATGCGCTGAAAATCAATAGAATCAAATGTGATTGATACAACCGGGTCCGGAGTTGGTATCGTTACGCCTGTGTCGGCATCCTCTTCTATGCTATGATACTGGACCTGAGCCGTAAGCGGTTTTTGATCAATCTCCGGTAGATCAATATCACGATAATTTTTATTCTGCTTTTCTCCGTTTGAAGAAAATAAAATAACTCGCATTCCCCAATCGCCTTGAGATTCAACAGTGAGTTGAGTGTCAGATTTAATCAGGGAACGCAAGCTCATTATTCATTTTCCTTTTTTGGTTTTGCGGAATTAAATGTTGGCCTTGTTTGTGGCTTTGATGGTTCATCAATAATTCCAAATTGACTTTCAAGCACATCCGGCGGGATAATATCGCCTGCCTTAAATGTTTTTGGTCCGATTGTCAATTTTCTTCCTGGAGCAATTATCATTTTCCACCGCCTTCTTTTACTATCTGTTTTTCATCTTCGATTTTTTGTAGTGCAGCCGTTAGAGCTTCGATTTTCTTTAACAAAGCCTTGTTTTCTTTTTTCAATTCAAGAATTTCTTTTGAATCTTTTTTTGGCGCAGAGGGTGGAGCTTCATTTTTTAGTTTTCCAGGGTTACCGATATCGCCTTTCTCAATCAATCTTTCAAGGCGTTTTTTTTCAATTGCTCCGTCTGGTATTTCATCACCAATGGAATATTTTTTTACTCCGTCGATTTCGTTGTTTGCCGTTATTGTTTTATTTTTCAAAACTATCATGATTCCTCCTTATTCCGCTATGATATCTTCGAGAACTCCGAAGGCGTCCGTCTGAGTTGTGGCAAAAATTGGGCCGCCAACCTGCGCCCGCATCGTTACGCTTTTTCTATTTGCGTCTCTATACGCATCGTAGGAAAATGCATTGATAGGAATGATTGCTCCGGCTTCTACCTCCGGGGGAACTATCATGGCACCGGGTGAAAACCCGAAATATTGCGCATACATTGCGATATCTTCGGATGTTAATGGTAACAGTTCATCAGGTCCAAAGTATCTGTCTGCTCTGGCTTTTGTGGATGTAATAAAAACGGTTCCTTCGGGCAGATAGTCAACAGGATTACCATTATCATCTTCATAATGTTCGGTGTAGACCATTAACCACAATTGGTATCCTCTGTAAGTTGTTACCACTCCGCGCAAAACAAGCCCGGCATTAATCAGGCGTTGGATATCGGCAGGAATTGTCATGGTAGCATTTATGGACACAACATCAATAAAGCGCCTGTTATCTGCAATTCCCTGCACGATAGTGTTCCCAATAAAAGCAGTTATTGACGCACCGTCCATAATTGCCACATTTGGTTTTATATGGCCGGCTCTGTCGATTTGCAAACACATACCATCAAGATCACCGATAGGATCGGCTAACGCGTTTGTCCATGGCAGAGCTACGGAATCGGTATTAAGTGCGTTACGTCTGAAATCATATTGCAAGTCGGGATTTGCTGTTCCGAGAATTGCATCTTGTTTACCAGTCAATAATGATTGCCAGGCCAAGCGCTCAAACAATCTGATAATGCGCTTATTCATTTCCCGGTACAGGTCAGCTGCCTTTTTTCTCATGCGGTCAAATTTTGTAATTGATCCACCCTGCGCAGCATATGGACCTTCGCCGGCGATAATGTTATTTAATTCATTTGCGGTAATGATCGCCTCTTCCTCGACTAACGGATACACGCGGCGAAAGTTTGAGAACTGGCCTTCTGTTAGTGCAATCGGATTTCCTTTTATTGTTCTCGCAGGCAACCCGCGCGGGATAAGGGCGGCTGTTTTTTCGCTTCCACGGATAATGTCAATTTCCACAACCATGGAATTTTTAGAAATTACCGTCCTGCCGTCTGCCATCGGGTTTCCAAAGAAATGTTGGCCGACGGTTGGAACCATAATTGATTTTCTGTCATCATAAAGCCCTGTAAAAAAATACGAATATAAATCTTTTACTCCTGGGGATATTGGTACACTCATAATTTCTCCTTTTAATTTTCAAAGCCTGAAACGCTTTGAACAGCTTTTGCATAAATCCCGACTTCCTGCAATGCGGATTCAATCGTTGCCGTTTTGCTAACAACCACATCGGCAAGAAAATCCTCTATTGCTGTACCGTCATCGGCAATAAGTAAATCCCTTCTTACCTCGACATCGCCAACCAGGATAACAACATTTAAAACATCTCCGGCAATAACATCGGCCTCCAATATTTCGCAAAGCAAAATACCACGCGGGATTTCAGTACCATCGACGGCTGCCAGATTTGTTAATGGCACCCATTTGCTTGTTGCCGGCACCTGGGCCATAATTGTATATTGAAGGATATCGCCCGATCTTTCCGCGTCCTGCAGTACAATTTCATTATTCATGGTTCTGCCATTGCGAAGAATAAAATATCTGTTGTCTAAATCACTTCTCACTTGAACTGCCATAAAACACCCCCTATTTTATTCTTTTTTGAGCCGCTGCGAAATCCTCGGGAGTTCTTACACTTCCGTCGGCGCTCTGTGAAGTCGACCCAATAACGGCGGTATCACCAATATCATTTGTATCATCTACGGCGTCGTCTTGGATTTTTTGCTCCAGCGTTGCATCATACGCAGCAACTACGCCATCAGCAAAGGCGGAATCTTTGCCTTCCTTGATGTGGCTAATCAAAAGCGCAGTAATCGCTTTTGGATAATTGCCTCCGAGATACCCTGAAATCTTGGCTGCCCTTTCTCTTTCTTTTTGCTGCCCTTCGGCGATACCCTCGGATTTAATCTGATTGTATATCCCCGGATTTTCGGCTTTTAATTGTTCAATTGTTATATCCATAGAATCCTCCTGTTTTATATTATCCGCTCCGACAGGAGTGGAAAAATTACTATATTTAATTTTTTCAAATTCAATTATTTCATCTATCATACCAACAGCGAGCGCTTTTCTTGCTATCAAGACACCACCTTTTCCGAAATCTGATTTTACTTTGTCTTCATCCACTCCGCACCCGGCCGCAACCCTGGCAATGAAGACGGAGCAAATATCATCAATGCGTGCCTTTATTTTCGATCTTCCGTTGGAAGTTGAAATATCAGGGAATTTATCCGGGCTGTCGGTTGATGTTATTACATGCCTTGTAATGCCACGACTTTTATCGTTTTCTGTGCGATCGATAACTTCGACCAAAACTCCAATGCTGCCTATTTCATCCGTCTCGGATGATGCAATTCTACAATCACACTGCGAGGCAAGCCAGAATCCAGCCGATGCACACATATTGCTAATCAGTGCAGTTGTTTTTATTCCACAATTTTTAATTGCGGATGCCGTCAAATCACAGCCGGAAACGTGACCTCCAGGAGTGTCAAACTCAAAGATAATTTCTTTTGCCATTGCTTCTTTTGCTTTGTCGATCATGGAAATTATATCAGCGTATAATGTTTGCTGCTCTCCAAACAAAAATGCGCAAGGTTCGATTTCATTAACAAGCTGACCAATTACCGGTATATATGCGATTCCTTCGGAAATTACCATTTCCAATTCTCGGCCTTGACTTTGAAAACTTAAAATATCAGCTTTTATTTTATCAATCTTCTCGGTTGATAATTCAAGTTTTTTAGTGTCGACCATCGACTTAAATATCCGATAAGATTCATAATAATCTTTTTCAAATAGCATGAATATTTTCATATTTAATTCCCTTAATTAAAATGTAAAACCGTAAGCGCAAGCCCAGGCGTTCCCCTACTTTCTATGGGGTGCCCTATTTCCTGAAAATGTTTATCTGTTGCAAATGGCGGAACCGGCAATGCTTCATTCATTGCTTGTCCGGCAGGAATAATATCTGCCGCAATTTGAACCCTTGAAAATGTTGACCGCACTACGGCAGACCCATAATAAACATATGCTTTTCCTGATATAACAATATATACATCTTCACCATTAGGCACTCCATCGCTGTACATTATTCCAATCGGACTAACATTTCCATTATTTGTATATTGCACCCCATTATCAATTGTGGTTGATGCTTTGCAAATATAACCTTTTATGGATGGGGCGCCCGTTGAGTTTATCATTTTAATTGCATATCCACCGTCCGGAGTTAAAAATATTTCAGGCGGTAATGTGCCAGGTGTTTTATCTCCTATAAATCCATTCATGGCAAATCCACCCTTATTCTGCCATCGCCTCCTTTTGCCCAAATATAAATATCAATGCCGGCATTTGCAGAAATTGGAATATTGTTATCATTTAAAAATATAATAACTCCTTCAGATTCTAACGTCGGTGCAATTCCCCCAGTATCTCTGTATGTTTGCAGATACATTATAGGAGCTGTGCTCATTTCCCAAATCTGGCCAGTCGTAACATTTGCGGCAACAGGCACCCATGACCCGGCCGGTATTTCAAAAATTACTGGATTACTCATTATCAATATCTCCTATATCAAATTCTAATAATTGATCTGTATTATCATTTGATTTCATTTTTTCATTTTCTTCTTGCAGGCGTGCAGCATTGTCATCAAAATTAGAACCATTTAAATTTCTTGATTCTCTTTCCCTGGTAGTCAGGCCTAAATTAATATTTTCAAGTCTAGCTTTTGCTTCTTTTAATTTATCGATTGCCGGAATTGGATTTCCAACCCAGCTTGCATTTAACCAGGCCGCTTTTATTCTCGGGTCATTCCACCCAGGGCAGGCAGCTCGTCCGGCTGCAATTTCACCAACAAGCCACATTTCATATACGTGAGATAAAAGATCGCTGACCAGTTCCATTATCCATTGTTTTGCTATTTGGTAGGCCAGAATTATGGCTCCCTGACTAGCAGAATAATTATTTTTAAAATTCATTTCTAAAACTTCCAACGGCATTCCGGAAGAGCTGGCAAGAATTTGCATTATTGAATTCCTAAAAGCCACAAAGTCGGCAGCAGCCCGATTAAAATCAAGCGACTTTAAATCCTCTCCCGCTTGCAATCCGAAGACGCCAATTCCAGGAGCTTTTAAAATATCGTGGCCTATATTGTTATAAGAAATTCCATTGCAAGAATCAATATTTTCTTCCGGCTCTTCATCGTCGGAATTAAAACTTGTTTTTACTGAGGTTAGCGGATTTCCTGCCGGCCTGTCTTCAGGCGGCTTAACGTAAAGCGCAATACTAGCCTGAATTATGGCTCTCTGAATTTCAGCGTCTGAAAGATCGGTTATTTTTTGTAGCCACTGTAAAGAGGAGAATATTTCAGATAATCCGCGACCCTGGCCGGGGTACACCTGCCTGAACCCATGAATCATCATCACGCGTTTTGATTTTGGTCCAGCTGCTGGAACAATAACAATTTTTGATTCATGTTTTTTGTAATCCCAAACTATTACAGAATACTCAATTTCTTTTCCGCCTTCATCCCGGTTAATCCCGTCGCCGACAGTATACATCGCATTATCGCCAATAGTTGTAACAATTCCGGTACCGTTAATCTGGTTGGGGTCTATAATTTGGAGCTGTAGAGGATTCTGTAATTTTTGATTTTTTGAATAATAAAATCTTACGAAATATTCACCGTCTCTAATCTGGCCTGTAAGCGCCATTCTTTGGAGTTGATAAAAATTATTTTGCCAGTCGCGAGAAACTTCTTTTGACAATGCCCAGCGATTAAATCTTTTTTCAATCGGTCGTGACCACTCTCTGGCTTCTTCTTTTGTGATCCCGATAGCCTCCCAATCCGGAATTGGAACTATTGTGATTCCGGTATTAACGACGATATCAACTTTTCTGGTTACAAGAGAATTTGCAGACGGTTGGTCAAAGCAGGCCTCGCGCGCTCTTTGCATTATCGTGAAATTATTAGCGTATGAATTGTAACCAAGGCAATCGAGGCTATGATCCCAATGGTTGCCGGATGATCCGCCGCCGGAATTGAATTGATAAAAAGTTGAACTTATATTTGAGCTGTATTGTGATCCGTTATTTATTTCAGTAGTAAGATTTCCAGCGCCTTTTTTAACAAGTTCTTTTAATTTATTTTTTGCTAATCGTTTAAATTTAAATTTGTCAAAAAATCCCATTATAAGCCACCACCTGTTACAGTAGACCTACGTTTTAGATTTATAGCAGTGACATCTTTTAATCCTAATTTATCACATATTGATTTTATTTTTGCATCAACAAATAATATTTGTTCCTGCAATTCTTTCGTGCCAAATCTTTCGGCCATCTGGCTGGCTACCCCGGAATCATAACGATATTTTTTTATTCCGTTAACCGGGGAAGAAAATAGTCCAGAGAGTGCATCCTCAAGATTTAATTTGAGCGTTTTATATCTTTCTAATTCAGCGAGTAGTTCTGTCCTGCTAAAACATGCCATATTCAAACAATAGCATATTTTATTTATTTTTCAATTGCTTAATTGTCGATAGTTTAGGCCTTTTAGGCAAAGGCCTAATTTTCTACGATTTTTTTTAGTTGCTTTAGAATTAACGCCCTGTTTATTTTTTCAATTTGGACAGGATTAACTTTTCTTTTTTTGGCTGACTCAATTTGTTTTTTTACAATGTTGTCAATATAAACATCGGCCGCAGTTAAATTATAACCCCTCAAATCCAATGCTTCATTTCGTCTGCCTGACGGCAAGTGGAATGTGCCATCAGAAAACCGCTCCTCCGCCCGGAGCATCTCAAAATAATTGTCTGGGTAGTCAGCCGGGAATTCACAAAATCCGGGCCGCTGCTCGCCAATCTGATTTCTTAATATATTTAGATTTGCATAAATATTATTTTTATAATAATTTACAATCGACTGAATAACAATTAATCCTGAGTTTACTTTTTTTTCATAATATTTTTTAACGTTCTTTAGCCTGACCAATCCTTCGATCGGATAAATTCCCTGGCCGCTTTGCGCGAACTGGTAAACGGCTCCCTGGCTCTGGCCGTCTCCGCAGTCGATAACGGTAATGGCAACCTCAAATAATTTTCCGTCGTCTGTTTTGTAGGAAAAACCGCCATTTTCTATGTGTTCTCGGAGCTTTTGCCATGCGCCGTCATTTGCATCATCTATTGAGCCGACTATCTGAAAATATGAAATTGACCAGGTTCGCCTTGATGATCCGTGCCCACAAACTTCAATCTCCAGACGTGGAGGATGTTTTTTGTCGCCCTTCTTTCCCCTCTGAACATCAACGGCAGCGGTAAGAAAAATGACACCTTCCGGAATTGCGCCGGATGGGTAATTCCCGCGTAGTGCAATAAGCCTTTTGAGTTTTGGCCGATCACCCTGTTGATTCCACGGTTCGCCTAAAAATAAATTTACAAATGTTTTTAAATCTTCCGGATCATCCTGCGAGTTGAGCCATTTTTCCACAAGATTGCTCCACGTGATTTGACCTGGTGGGGCATAAAAAGAATTTATGTGATACGAGCGGGTTCTTTTTGATCTGCTTTTAGCGGTCGGCTTCCATTTCCCATTTTTAACTATTTGATGCTTTTCGGCTTCAGTTATTTTGCATCCGTTTTTTATGCAGCGATACCAGACTGAACCTTCCACAAGTATTCCGTCTTTTTTTTCGTATTGGATTCCAAATTTGTCACGCTCACCCCACTGCAAATATTGGGACTCCCCGCAGTGCGGGCAGGGAAGAAAGAATTCTCGCTGGTCACCCATTTTGAAAAACTTATAGATAACGGATGTTTCCGCATCGGTCGGAGTTGAGTTGTCCCATTTTTTGGCCCGGTCCCCATATGCGTTAAGTCTGGCATCGGAGATTGCAAACGGGCTGCCCTGGCCTTTTATAATCACCGGAGCTTCATCGATTTCGTCGCGCCATAATCTTTTTACTGAGTCCTGTCTCAACTGGGGGCCGCTCCCCAAAGAAACCATGTTTAAAAATCCTGCTGGGTATTCTTTTTTTAATATTGTGTCACCGGTTCGCCGGCTTTTTCTGTTTTCTGTTTGGGCCCTGATCAATGGACGCAATCCGCAGCTATCGATTGCAGGATTTAACCGCTTATTGCTCCAGGTATCGAGTAGATCACCGCTGCCGCTTGCGAACATTTGGTCGGCCGGATATTCTCCGATATGGTACACAATACAGCACTCCATTCCAAATGTCATTGCAACCTGGGCCGCTTTCATGCTTATTACCCATGTTATTGGAGAGTTTGCAGAAAAATTATCTATAATTTCAATTATCCACGGGGTGACAGTCAAATCTACCAGGCCCGGGATAGGTGAATTTAAAGGCATTATTCTTTTATTTTGTATATACTCGGATACAAGCATCCCGGAAACCCGGTCAGGAATTGCACCTATTAACTGATTTATTTTTTTTTTAATCGCATTTACGAATTGTGATTTAATTTTTAGCTTTTGATTTTCTACAATTTCAACTTCATAACTCATAAATCATGTTGCTCATAAATTATTTTTTGATATTCATCGGTATCAAATAGATCACCTTGTTGTAGATAAGTTTTATATCTTGCTTCCTGCATTTTCCAAAATATTATATTATTTTCGCATCCTCGAAATTCAAAGCCGAGTTTGTCGCAGACTATTCTTTCGTAGCAGCCCCCGGAAAACGGGCTAAATACTTTACAGCCGGGCGATCCTACCGCCTGGATTATTCTATGCACTAATGTTGGTGGTTTTTGTGTTGGGTGATTTATATTTCTTGTCAGGTTGGATTCCTGGATTGCCCTGATTACATCGTATTTTATTTCCTCAACAGGGTTGAATGGTCGGCGCAGCGATTCGTATTCAGACCGCAGCGATTCGTATTCTTTGCTAAAATATTTACCTGATTTTATTGATTGTAATTTTAAATAGATTTCTTCTGTTGGAAAACGATATTGACTATCTGAAAAATAATGACGACTAACAACATTTCTAGTATCAGTGGCACAGTTAATAAAATCGTTAAATTGTTTTTCGTTTTTAAACCCATAATCTTTTTTTATCTTTTCTTTTTCTTCACGCATATATTTTTTAATAGGCTCAAATAAATTAGGATTAGAATAAATCATGGTTAACCCGGATTTATCGTCACCTTTATCATAAAAAAGAAATCTTTCGGTAATTGGTGCCCACCGTCTTAATGATTCAATGCTATTTCTTTTAGTTTGACATTCTATTTTTTCCCAAACACACACATTTAAAAGATTAAAGTATTTATCAAAAATTATTTGCTGATATGCAATATTAAGAGCATGCCCCCACAAAATTATTGAGCCATTATCTTTTAAAATCCTGTTACATTCGATGGCAAGTTTTTCGTGCATCTCTTGCCATTCTTCAAAAGACATTTGAAAATCAAAATCTCCCTTGATATTAAAATAAGGCGGATCAATATAAATAACATCAAAGTACTTATCTGGTATGGTTGCCATATACTCCATATTGTCAATCAAATAACATTCATTAATCAAGATTTTCGCCTCCGGCACTTGCAAATAACCCCTCTTCGCATTGTGCGCATTTTTTTTGCTTTGGGTTGTAGCAATAACAACAGACAAGTTCATCGCATTTATTGCAGCGCTCAAAATATTCAAGTTCTAAAGGCTGTCTGCATAATGGACAAAATAAAATATTAATATCGTTCATATTAACTCCTCTAAAAATAAAGAAATTGTTTTTTTCAATTCCTGGATACTACGTGATTGATCATCGTCAATTTTTTGCTTGATAGCTAAAACCTTTTCTGGCTCAACGGTCCCCGCTATACCGGCAAGCTGCCCGGCCAAACGCTCACCCATGGTTAAGAAATGAATTGCAAAACCACCTGAAATCCTCATAAATATTTTTTCGACCAATTCTGTAGGAATAATTTTTTTCATTTCAGCAGCTGTCTTTAATTTGATTTGAACTGTCTGGGCGCGTATCTTTTCCATTTCTAAAAGTTCGCGACTTTCAGCCGCCCGGATTAACCCGGCTTCTGCTTTATCAAGATCGCTGCTAACTTTTTTATCCGGCTCTTTTTCTTCCTTTTCCTTTGCCGGTTTCTTTGACTTCTGCTTTGTTTTAGCTGCTTTAGCCGCCTTGGCTTTCTTTTTTATTTTTCTGATTTCTATTTTTGACGTTTTAGATGATAGGTATATTTTAGTTTTAGCTGCGTCAAGATTTATTCCAGACTTGCCAGCTTTGTCTTTTTCTTTTTTAATGGTTCTGGTAGCTATAAGGCTGGCAACTGCTTGCTTTGTTATCCCTGCCATTCTTGCAAATTCAATCTGCGTTACAATTTCCATAATTCCCTATTTTATCACAATGTATGTGTTTGGTCAAGACTCAAAAAAACAACCCGCACGTGTCGCGTTATGTGCGGCTTAAACCTACC
>Ga0307375_10001267_pt1 | contig 27972 bp, 25 predicted proteins | sample TR1MG_FD_202531 | JGI IMG/M metagenome (GOLD analysis project Ga0307375, IMG submission 202531) | Soil microbial communities from Risofladan, Vaasa, Finland - TR-1 | ecosystem: Environmental > Terrestrial > Soil > Coastal area > Acid sulfate soil | place: Finland: Risofladan, Vaasa | collected...
TCACCGTGGCGAAGTCTGCCGGCCGGTGCTGGCGTACGGCTCGCGTTCCGGCCGGAGGATCTCGTCATCGGGAAGGGCGCGCGCGTGGAGCCCGGAAGTCTCCAGCTCTCCTGTATCGTCGAGAAGAGTATCTTCACCGGCGCGCTCGTGCAGTACACGCTCCGGGACAGGAGCGGTGCACTGATCGTGGCAGAACGTCACCGCCCGGAAATAGAGGGCATCATTTCCTCCGGGACGGCGGTGGAAACGCATGTTGGTTCCTCATCGCTCCACCTTTTTTCCGCGGAGGACGGAACGAGGGTTCGGCGGGAGGAAGCAACATGAGGTTCGCCCGGGGAAAGCGTCTCGACTTCTGGTCTGCGGTCACCATTCTCGGCTACATCATCGTCATCCTTCTTCTCATACTGCCGCTTTTCAATATTTTCGCATCCAGTTTCATCGGTAAGGAGACGGGCCGGTTCGACCTCTCGAACTACCGGGAGTTTCTCTCGAAGCCCTACTACCTCGTTACCGTACTGAACAGCCTCATAGTCTCCGTGGGTGGAACCATCGGGGCGGTTCTTCTCGGCGTGCCGCTCGCATTCTTCGTCTCCCGCTACCGTATTCGCGGAACGCCCATCCTGTCCACGCTCGCTGTGCTCGCGCTGCTGTCGCCCCCCTTCATCGGTGCCTATTCCTGGATCATCATGCTGGGAAACAACGGTTTCGTGCGGAACTTCCTGAGCTCGATCGGCATAGCGCTGCCGCCCATCTACGGCGCGTTCGGTATTATCCTGGTCAACAGTCTGCAGCACTACCCATTTGTCTTTCTGATGGTCTCCGGCGCGCTCTCCACCGTCGACCGGTCACTCGAGGAAGCGGCGCAGAACCTTGGTGCACGCGGCACGCGGACCTTCATGCGCGTTACCCTTCCGCTTGTAACACCGTCTCTGACCGGAGGCGCGCTCATAGCCTTCATGATGGCACTGGCCGATTTCGGAACGCCGATGATCCTCGGGCGGAATTTCCGGGTGCTTCCAACCATGGCATATAATCTGTTTACCTCGGACATCGGTGAAAACCCTGGCCTCGCCGCGACGGTGAGCATGTTCCTTATTCTCGTTTCCACCATCGTTCTTCTCTTTCAGAGGTACGCCGCCGGGAGACACAAATACTCGAGTTCACTCGTAAACCGCCCCATCGTGAAGCGTCTCCGAGGATGGAAAGCGGTCGTAGTCCACCTCATCTGCTATTCCATCGTAACCCTGAGCTCACTTCCGCTGGCCGTGGTCGTCGTCTCATCGTTCCGAAAGACGAGCGGGCCGGTATTCAAACCCGGTTTCGATCTCGGCAGCTACGCGCGCGTGCTGCACGATGTTCCGCAGGCAATCTTCAACTCGCTCTCATTCTCCGTGGTGGCGGTAATCGTCATTGTCGTAGTTGGAACACTTCTTGGCTTCGTCCTATCCCGCAAGACGAATATCGCGAGCAAGCTGCTCGATCCACTTCTGATGATTCCCTATATTGTTCCGGGAACGGTGCTCGGCATTGGGTTTGTCGTTGCCTTTAACCGCAAACCGCTCTACCTCGTCGGGACTGCGACCATCATCATCCTCTCCTATTTCATCCGACGGTTGCCCTACTCGGTCCGGTCGAGCGCGTCCATCCTGAAACAGATTGATCCCAGCATCGAGGAGGCAGCGGTCAACCTCGGCGCAAAGCCGGCCCGCACCTTCCGGTTGGTAACACTGCCGCTGATGGGGCCGGGCGTCCTCTCCGGTGCGGTGATGAGCTGGGTCACCGCGGTAAACGAACTCTCCTCGTCCATCGTGCTCTACGTCGGCGCAACCGCTACCATGACGGTGCGCATCTACCTCGCCGTGCTCGACGGCAATTTCGGCACCGCGTCCGCGCTGGCCACAATGCTGCTGTTTGCTACCGGTATTGCGCTCTACGTTGTGAACAGGTTTTTCGGCGTCAAGGGAGATGCGTTTACCGGGTAATGGGCGATTCAGCGTCTGAAGTATCAACGACGTGTTCATATCGACGTGGCGGGGAATCTGCGCCGTCGCAAGGGAATACGGGGCTGCAGGGAGGGCAATGTGAGGCGTTTGCTCCCGCAGATCCAGCCTCGGTTTCCGGAATGCTCTCCATCGACACTCTGGACGGCGCGAGCTTACGGTTCGCGCTTCAGGGTCCAGAAACTGCTTGACCGGCACCTCATTGCCGGTCGATCAACTCAATTGAGCGATGTAGTTAATGTGCGTTAATCATGAAGAGAATCGTTCGGGGGAGGTTTGCCCGAGGGGAGACTTGAACTCCCATGCCCTTGCGAGCACTAGACTCTGAATCTAGTGCAGCCATTCCTATCCTTTCGTATCTGTTCGTACGCCTTCACATAAGTATCATTCAGACAATGATTAAGTCAATACTTGTTCACCTCACTTCGTATGGCCTCCTACTTCGAATTGGTACCCTGCGTGGTACCCTGTGAGGGTAGACGCAGCTGCGCGAAACCGAAAGGGAAGTTCCAACTTGTTAGGTGGCTCACGATTTGTGTCATATCTGAGAACGCTGCATGTGAACGACTTTTCGGCCGACTTAGGAACGAGACGTACTACAACCGGAACTGGAGCACTGCCAGCACAGCAGAATTCATGAACCAGAAGGAGCGAATCAAGATGTCACTCGGGTCAATGAGCCCAGTGGAGCATCGAAAACTGTTTGGGATTAGTGGCATAATTAAGTCCAAGAAAATGTCCGCACCTCACACTGCCCGTACGAAAAGAAAGCTTTACAGGTCGCGTGGTTGGGTCTATAATTCCCTACTGAAATCGTTTGCGCAATCGATTTCATCCGAAGGACATGTATTTTCCGAATCTATGTGCGAAACATCAAAATGACAACCACGAAAGATGTCGCCGAAATTGTGGGTGTATCCGTTTCTACGGTTTCTCACCTCATAAACGATATCTCCCGTAGACGTTCAGATGCAGGAATGGTTCAAAATAGCGATTCGTATATGATTCGGAAACAATCTCAAGCGGGTAGTACGTCCGGGAGTTCGCCGGCTCGGATAGTCTGTCCATTCATGAGAAGACCATACAATGGTCAGGATTTTGCAGTACCGATTCAGCGAGATCTTGGTCCGGCATTGTTTGTAGAACCGGATTGGGAAGCGGAGTTTTCATAGATGGACAGCGCGAGCGAATACGTACTCCGGATGGAGAATATCAGCAAAACATTTCCTGGAGTGAAGGCCCTCGAAGGCATACACATCGAGGTCCGCAAAGGTGAAGTACATGCGCTTGTTGGCGAGAATGGAGCCGGCAAGTCGACTCTCATCAAAATTCTTTCCGGTGTATACCAGCCAGATGACGGGGCACACATCTTCTTCGGCAACGAAGAGGTTCGAGATCTTACTCCCGTTGAAGCGGTCCGACAGGGTATTGCGGTAATCTATCAGGATTTTTCACTGTTCCCCAATCTCACCGTTGCCGAAAACATTGCCGTCAGTCAGAACATTGAGAAAAAACGCCTCTTCGTGAGCTGGAAGCAGATGCGCGATCAGGCTGCCAGGACTCTCGCTCGGCTGGGCGTGGACATCGAACTGGACCAGGAGCTTGGGCGTCTCTCCGTCGCACGGCAGCAACTCGTAGCCATTGCCCGTGCCCTCACCTACGAAGCGCAGCTGATTGTCATGGACGAACCGACCTCCGCGCTTTCTCGTTCGGAAGTCGAATTGCTCTTCACGATTATGCGGTCGTTGCGGGATTCCGGCATTTCCATCCTCTTCATCAGTCATAAGCTGGACGAGCTTTTCGCCATTATCGATCGCCTCACGGTAATTCGCGATGGAAGATATATGGGAACCTATCCCCGTGACGATATGGATAACCAAAAACTCATATCGCTCATGGTCGGCCGCCCGGTGGAGTACACAGTCTACCCGAAACGGACATGCAATGACCCGGTACTTGAGGTGCGCAACCTCTCCAAGCGGGGAAATTTTTTCGACGTCAGCTTTACGCTTCACCGCGGAGAGATCCTCGGTGTTACCGGCCTGGTTGGTGCAGGTCGCACCGAGATGGTTCAAGCAATATTCGGAATGAATGCCCCGGATGCGGGTACCTTGTTCATTGACGGCAAGGAAGTGATCATAACATCCTCGGAGGACGCGGTTCGAAGCGGTATCGGATATGTTCCAGAAAACCGTCTCCAGGAGGGGCTCGTGTTGCAGCAGAGCATGGGAAATAATCTGGTGCTCGTTACGCTGGACGCCCTGACGAACCGGTTCGGCGCGCTTGTGGCAGAGAGGAAGAACAAGGTCGTGGACGACGGGATCCAGATGATGGCAATTCGTCCTGCAGACCCTGAAATGACAGTTTCGAAGCTTTCCGGAGGCAACCAGCAGCGAGTCGTACTTGCCAAATGGCTCGCGAAGTCCCCGAAGATACTCATAGTAGATGAACCGACGAACGGCATAGATGTCGGTGCGAAGGCGGAAATCCACAAGATCCTCCGAGATCTTTCCGAAGCGGGTATGGGGATTATCCTTGTCTCCTCCGAACTGCCCGAAATTCTTGCTATTGCCGACCGGATTCTTGTCATGCGAAGGGGCCGAATTGCGGGGGAGTTCGACGGTGCTACGGCAACCCAGGAACAACTGATGAGCAAGGCTATCCTCGGATCTATATCGGAGCACCAAGAGTGAAGGGAAAGCGATGATGCGGCGTACGGGTCTTCTGCGTTCGAAAGAACTGGTAATCTTCCTGGTCCTTGTTGCAATCTGCGGGATCGTGACGATCGTGAATCCGGTTTTCATTCATCCGAGCAACATTATGGACATCTTTCTGATGAATACGGTACTGGCGATCATGGCGTTTGGTATGCTCGTGGTTATTCTTACCGGGGGTATTGATGTTTCCGTCGGCGCAATGGTGGCGACGGTAACCATGGTTGTCGGTAACTTCATGGCACATGTGACCGGAAATCTCTTTGCGGTTTTCCTGGTTGGAATTGGTACCGGTGCCATTCTCGGGTTCCTGAACGGGCTGCTGATCGCCAAGCTGCGCATCCATGCGATAGTAGTTACGCTCGGAACCATGAGCATCATTTATGGCGCTATGTTCTATATCACCGGCGGGGAATGGGTGACCCAAGAACGAATACCGCAAAATTTCCAACAGTTTGGCCGCACGGTATTTGGCCACATTCCCACGGTGAACGGGGGAGCAACAGGACTGCCGATACAGTTTCTGTTCGTTCTTCTTGCAGTGGCCGTTACGTGGGCGTTGCTCCGGTTTACCATGTTCGGACGAAGTGTATTCGCCATTGGAGGAAGCCGGATCTCGGCCGAACGTGCGGGGTTCCGCATAGACCGAACCGTCATCCTTGTTTACCTGTTCGAGGGAATACTTGTCGGGACGGCAGGGGTCGTGCATACATCCATTGTCCGGCAGGTGGATCCGAATGCATTCAATGGATTCGAGCTGCAGGTCATAGCGGCGGTTGTGCTTGGCGGCGCCAGCATCCTTGGTGGTTCCGGTTCGGTACTTGGTACCGTACTCGGCGTGGCATTGATTGCTGTTCTGAACAACGGGCTCATCCTTATGCGGGTATCCAGTTACTGGCAACAGATTATTATCGGCCTAGTCATTATCCTCGCGGTCAGTATGGACATCATCCAGAAGCGACGCACTGAACAGCGGCAGACCCGAGTTGACGTAGAGACAGCGGAGGGAATTCAATGATCAAAGCGCGTGCGCCCATTTTCCGGAACGAGTTCCTTCTCCTTGGCCTGTTTGTCTTCGTATTTGCGCTCATGTCCATTTTGTCCCCCGGGCAGTTCCTGAAGCCGTTCACTATTCAGTCCATGGCATTCCAGCTACCGGAGTTTGGGATCCTGACGCTCGCACAGATGGTGATCATCATTACCGGAGGCATCAATCTCTCAATAAGCTACACGGCAGCGCTCTCCTCAATTGTCGGTTCAGTCCTTATTGTCTCACTGAATGCCGCCCACGTCTCACCGGTTCTTTCAATATCGCTGGGTATACTGGTCATGCTCGGCATAGCGACCCTTGGTGGTCTATTTAACGGCACATTCGTTGCGCTTGTTGGCGTGTCTCCAATTCTGGTGACTCTTGGGACCATGACGTTGTTCGACGGCCTGTCCCTGCTTCTTACCCGAGGAGCCGCGATATCGGGATATCCGTTTGCCTATCTGTGGTTCGGGAACGGTACAATTTTTCATGTTCCGGTGCCAATGCTCATCTTTGTGCTGGTGCTGATAGTAACCTATTACGTGATAAACCGGACTTCATTTGGAATGAAGCTGTTCATGATCGGGGCCAATCCCACGGCCACGGTATTCTCCGGAGTCAACGTCAAGCGAGTACTTTTTGGCCTCTACATCTATTCTGCACTGCTGTCCGGGCTTGCTGGGGTCATCATGAGTTCGAGGTACAATTCGGCCAAGGAATCCTACGGGTCCTCTTATCTCCTCCAGAGTGTCGTTGCCGCTGTTCTGGGTGGTACGGACATCGTTGGCGGTGCCGGCAGTGTGTTCGGCGTGGTTCTTGCAGTCATGATCCTCCAGGTTGTCTCCACCGGGCTGGACATTCTCGGGTTCAACCGATTTCTCACGAACGTAATCATGGGTCTGATATTGATCGGTGCTCTGTCTCTCAATGTGCTCGGTACGTCCAGAGCACAACGTCTTGCGAAATCCAGAACATCCGCAGTAGTCGGATAGTTGCAATTATTATAAGGAGGAATGCATGAGAAAGCATGTGTTTCGAACCGGTCTTGTTTCTCTGGTGGTGTTGCTCGCTGTGGGAACTGGTGCGTGGGCGAACGGCGCCAAGGAGAAGGGAAGCGCCGGGAGCACGCAGGCGAGTGCATCGAAGCCGTACACCGTGGCCATGGTGCCGAAACTGATTGGCGTGCCGTACTTCAACCGGGTGGAAGAAGGAGCCAAGAAGGCTGCTGCGGCGCTTGGAGTTAATCTCATATTTACCGGACCGACCACCGTCGATCCCGCAGCTCAAGTGAGCGCAATCGAGGATCTGATCTCAAAGGGTGTCAACGCCATCGCGGTTGCGCCGAACGATCCTGCGGCGGTTACCCCTGTTCTCATGAAGGCGCGCCAGGCCGGGATCCTCGTCATGGACTTCGACACACCGGCAGACCCAAGCGTGGTTGACTACTCGATCCATCAAATCGACGACCAGCAGTATGGTGAACACATCTGGGACCTCCTGGTCAAATACATGGGCGATTCGGGGCAATACGCCATAATAACCGGGGGACTCTCCGCATCGAATTTGAACTCCTGGATCAAGTACGGCGAAACCTATGCCAAGACCAAGTATCCCGGGCTCAAGCTCGTCACCGATCCCATTGGAACTGACGAGAAGCAGCAGGTGGCGTTTCAGAAGACTCTGGATCTGATGAAGGCATACCCGAACCTGAAAGGCATTATCGGAATCAGTACGCCGGCGTCTCCCGGAGCCGCACAGGCAATTGAGCAACTTGGACTGCAGGGCAAGGTGGCGAATGTCGGGACCTCCCTTCCGAGCATGGTCGAGCCGTTTCTCAAGGACAAGTCCGTGGACGCGGCCACACTGTGGGATCCTGCGAAGCTCGGCTATCTGACGGTGGCCCTTGCGAAACAGGTTTTGAGCGGCCAAAAACCGACCAACGGCGAGATGATCGACGGCGTCGGTACCATAACGCTGAAACCCGATGGAAAGACCGTTATCATGGGGCCCCCTCAGGACTTTACCGAGAGCAACGTGGCTCAATTCCCGTTCTGATTTGCTTTTTTCTGATTTCAACGGTCGGTGGCTCTGCTGCCGACCGTTTTCCCAGTTTTCGCGCGTGGCACTACTTCGCCTGAGCGAGTTTTTCGCTGAGTGGCACCATCGGGACTCAGTACCGAAAAGCCGGTGAATGAACGATGCTGACGACTGAAAGCTGCGCAATCCGGCGAAGCGTTCGCGCTGGTTCCTGGAAACAAGCCTCCCGACAGGATACTCATTAAGGCCTCCCCCACCGAAGGTGCGGTACATGCTCATTCACTTTAATTGCACTGTCTTCCGCTGAACAGTTCGCTCGGTCGGGTATTCTCGCGACCCCCGTCAGTTCGTTTTCAAACAGAAATGACTCCGACGTTGAGCGTAAGCGTCCGGTTGACCGGTGAAACTCAGGTTGTTTGAGCGGGACGACTGTGAATATTCCATGGCAACAGTTCGGCGAAGTCGCCGTCTGGCGGAAATGTCGGGAGGGCTTCGAAGAGTCTACGCAGGTACCAGTATGGCTCGACTTTGTTTGCCTTCGCGGTCTCAACGAGGTTATACAGGGTCATGGATGACTTTGCGCCACGAGGGCTACCGCTGAAAAGCCAATTCTTTCTGCCCAGAACAAATGGTCGGATCGCATTCTCGGCGCTTAATCCAAACATTAGGATTACGCGTCTTATGCTCCGGATATCGTTCAACCTTCGCCCATTGGTTCAGCGCATATGAGACGGCTTTCCCGAGTGCCGTCTTGGGTGGAACCTGAGTCGCCTTGGTCTGAATCCATTCAAACAGATCATCCATCAATGGTTGTACTCGGGCCTGCCGCTGAGTGAGGAACTCCTTGTCTCGGGGCAACCCCTTCAGTTCTTGTTCGACCGCATAGATTTTCGCAATCGCCGCCAACCCCCGGTTGGAGCTCGCTCTGTTGTTGCCATAGTTTGCCGCATCGACAAACTTTCTGCGAACGTGTGCCATACATCCAACGTGCACGACACCGGGAAGCGTTTCAAGCGATCAATCGTAGCCCGAGTATCCGTCTGACTGAACATACCCCTGGTAATCACCCAGGATATCCAACGCCATCTCGCCCGATCGACTCGGTTCGTACCGGAACAGCACCACAGGATGCTTGGGCTCGCCTCCGACAGCTGCCCATGCGAAACTGTCATTCGTGTTCGGGCGGCCAGGCTCTTTTAACACCTGAACTCGAGTTTCGTCGATGAGCACCGCCGGCCCGCGGCGAAGCATTCGCTTGAGTGTCTGGTACACCGGCCGGGACGCGGTGGCCACAGCTATCATCCAGTCGGCCATTGTTTGACGCGGCAGATCCACTCCGAGCCGTTGGAACTGTTTCTCCTGCCGATACAGTGGTATCGCATCGCAGAAGTTCGCGGTAACAATGTAGGACAGTAGCCCTGCGGTAGCGATCCCACCGGGAATAAGCGTCGGGAGCACTGCAGCGATCCGTACCGCAGGTTTCTCTTCATCGCCGGAACCTTCACATGCGTGGCAGGCGTATTTGGGCCGAACCTGTTCGATCACCCGAAGACGCGGGGGCTCGATATCCAGTTTCTCGCTCTTCTCCTCGCCGATGCGGCTCAGCCGATGACCACACGCGCGCTGCTTTTCTTCTTCGGGGATATCAATGATCTGCCTCACCCGCGGGAGATCTGCAGGCAGCGGTCGGCGCACCGGACGGTGTCGTGAGTGTTCGCGAACGATTTGTGGATTTTATGATTTGGTTTCCGAGTATTGCGAAAGTTGTTCCGCCTCGTCAAAGGGAAGGGCCTGCTGGCTCTTGTCCTCTACCACATCGGCCTTTCGATGCAGAAAGTACCTGCGAAACCACGCAATCTGTTCGGCAAGTGCTTCGCTCTCCCGTTCCAACTCAGCCGCTCGGGGACGCAGGCTCTTCAGTTCATGTTGCAATTCTTCGATCTGCTTCTGAAGTTGTTCGACCCCTGATGCACTCACCATCGATACTGTACCGCAGTTGCCTGCGCATTGAAATCGTTTTGAGGAAAATACCTAACTGATTTTTGTATACTGCAGCTTCTCGTGCGCCGCCCAGAAGTCGATCCCCGAGAGCACTTGTCGTAGCTGCTGTTCGTCGATCTCCCGCTTGACCTCACCGGAGTGCTGGGGCCACGGGAACTGATGCTTCTCCAGCCGCTTCATCCACACGGCGAATCCGGTATGGTCCCAGTACAACGCTTTGAGAATCCGCCGTTCGCGATTACAGAACAGAAACACCGCATGCGAAAGCGGATCAGCTTCCAGCACCTGTTCTACCTCAGCCGCCAGACCGTTGATATGCTTTCGCACATCAATCGGTCCGGTAACGCACAAAAATGCGTGCTCCCTTCAGCGCGTCAGTCAACATCTCGAACGCTCCACCGCACGAAGCACTGAGGCAAGGGCGAGTTCGTCAACCGGAGTCGACACTTCTACGCGAATGTTCTTGATTCTGATCCGGATGGTACCGCCTGCGCCGATCCACGGCAGCGGCGATCGCTCTACGAAATCATTACCGACCGACTCAGTGGCAAGCTTCCTCCGCCATTCCCGAAACGTCCAGTAGCTGATTCCTCTATGCAGACAGAATTCCTTGATCGAAAAGTTTCCTTGGCCGAACTCTTGGACAAGAGCTGTCCATTGGCTGCGGCCCCGATGCTTGGATCTCATTGATTCCTCCGGCTGTCAGTCTTCCAGAGTCCAACGTCGTTACAACAGGTGGGGTTAACTGGACGCTTACGCAGATCCTTTGCCGCCAACGGCAAATACCCTCGGACTTGCATTCTCAGGACAGGGGGGAATTGTCGCCGAATCATTGTCGTCCCGTTCGTGCGTCTTTTGCAAGAAATCGCGTATTTTGGGAGTCGCTTTGGTAGTAAAGTATTAAACTGTGCATTTCGGTTTTCCGAATCACCAATTACAATTCGGTGGTCGAGAGTCGGACCGAATCGTGCCGTCGAAAGGTGGTGACAAAGGGAACCGGAAAGAAATGAGCGGCGAGGCCAAGTGGCTATCGACACAGATGATCATTTACGAGAGAAGGAGATTTGAGATGAGGAAAATAATAGTTGGCTTCAGTTGTGTGACGATCTTCACGCTACTCATTGCGTCGACCCTATGGGCGGAAGGCCAGCGGGAGGGGGCGACAACATCGTCCCAACAGCAGTCCATTGTCGCGTTCATGCCCGTCCATCACTTTACCTCGGCACTTCAGCAGCTACTGCCGCAGTTCGAGAATTCGACCGGTATCAAGGTTCAGTTGAGCACCTTGCCGGAAGAGGAATACTACAAAAAGACTACAATCGAGCTTGCTTCGGGTAAGCCCTCCTTTGATGTGTTCCTGCTGAATCAGGGCTATGTACCCGAATATGCGGTTGCCGGGTGGGTACAGCCGTTGGAACAGTACATCAATGATCCAAAGTTGACGAATCGGGCAAAATACGATTTTGCGGACTTTCCATCTGCGGCGCTAAGTCGACCCACCTACGCCGGAAAGCTGTATGGGATCCCTGCAACCGTGGAACCGCAAATCATGTTCTATCGCAAGGACATCCTTCAGTCGGAAGGGATTCCGGTTCCGAAGACAATTGAAGATCTCTATAACGCGGCGGTGAAGATAAAGAGGGACGTGCCCGGAATGTCCGGTATCGCGCTTCGACTTAAGAGGGGGACTGGTTCCTATTGGCCCTGGCTGGGGCTGGTGAGCGATTATCGCGGGCAGTGGGTCGGCAGAGACGGCAAGGATTACTTGACAAGCACGAATACCGAGGCTGCCACCGCCATGTATATCAATCTCATAAAAGACGGTGGCCCGACAGCTCCACTCAACTACGGTTGGTACGAATGTCTCACAAGTTTTCAGCAGGGAAAGACGGCGTTTCTTCTCGACGCAAACAGTTGGATGGCTTCATTTCAGGATCCTTCGAAGTCGAAGGTAGTCGGCAAGGTAGGGGCGGCAGTGATGCCTGCCGGGCCTGACGGCTACATTCAGGCCGCTGGAGGGTCAAGCTGGATGATAGGTATGGCGAGCGCCAGCAAGAACAAGGATGGAGCGTGGAAGTTCATGGAGTGGGCATCGTCGAAACCAATCGCACTAAAGATAGCCATTATCGGCGGTGACGTGGCACGAAGCTCAATTTGGACCGATCCTCAATTCAAGGCGAAGTATCCCTACCCGGATTGGATACAGGCGAGTAGCATGACCACTGATAAGTACAACAGCACCTACTTCCTGCCAACTTCGACGAAACTTTCGGCAATGTCACAGATTATCGATATCGCACTCGAGGATATCTATGATGGGAAATCCCTCTCATCTGAGATGGCAAACGCGCAGCAGGAAACAGATGCGCTTCTAAAGTGATCTGACCGCTCGCAGAACCGACGACCCGGGAACGAGTGGTCATCCACATCGTTCCCGGGCATTTAGGAACTTAGGGGTGCAATTGTGGATAGAGTTATTCCGCTCAGTCGCTCACGCAGGCAAATCGTATTCGCGTTCGTCGTACCGTGTGTAGTCGTCCTGCTATTTATTGTCGTATTCCCGCTTGGTTACAACCTCTGGATGAGCCTTCACAATTGGAATCTTGTCTATCCAAAACAGACGAGATTCATCGGCTTGCAGAATTACCTGAAAATCGTTACAAACGGGGTCTTTTGGTACTCTCTTCTCAACACGTTTTACTACGGATTTTTCGCCCTTTTGATAGAGTTCGCATTTGGCATGCTCATAGCGTTGGTGATCAATCTGGATTTTCCTGGGAAGGCCATAGTCCAGACCCTAGTGATTCTTCCGATGGTCGCGACACCCGTCGCGGTGAGTTATGTCTGGCGGATTATGTACAATCCTGATTTTGGAATCATCAATTGGGTATTGAAATCGCTTCATCTGCCGGCGTGGAATGGGATTTTTGCAGCAAACACCACCATGTGGTCTCTCATTTTTATTGACGTGTGGCAGTGGACGCCGTTTCTTACAATGATCTTCTCCGCGGCTCTCCTTTCCCTGCCGAGGGAAGCGCTAGAGGCGGCGGACGTCGATGGTGCGAATGCGGTTCAGAAGTTCATCCACGTAACCTTCCCGCTCATGAAAACCGTGGTCGTGATAGGTGTGGTCTTGCGCGGTATCGACCTGTTCAAAACGTTCGATATCATTTACTCGCTTACCGGAGGAGGGCCCGGACGACTCACGGAGACTCTGAATATTCATACCTACAACATGCTCTTCACAAATCTGGATGCTGGACGCGCAGCGGCTTTGAGCATCATCGCAGTCATAATCGCGTCGATCACGCTGCTGCAACTCGCAAGAACAACGGCGTTGGGAGGAGGTCGTCGAAAATGAAAAAGGACTTACTACGTGCGAGAGGCAGACGGGTGCTTCGATATGTCCTGATCTACGGAGTTGTCGCAGTCATACTCGTCTATAGTCTGTTCCCGATCCTGTGGATGATCCTGACGTCGTTCAAGAATCAGGTCGATGCTCTTTCTCTTCCGCCGAAGCTTCTATTCCAGCCGACGATCAAGAACTATGTGGACGTGTTCACTTCAATAGGATTCGGCAGATATTACGTCAACAGTCTCGTTGTTGTGATTCTGTCGGTTGGTATCTCGCTCCTTGTTGGCGTACCCGCGGCGTATGCGCTGACCCGGTACGATTTCCGCGGCAAGAGTCAGATTTCTCTGTGGATTCTGAGCGTTAGGATTGCACCGCCGATTGCGTTTCTCATTCCTTTTTACGTCATGTACCAGCGTTTGGACCTCCTGGATACTCGGCTGGGGTTGATTGTCATTTATGTCGCAATAAACTTGACGATGGTAATATGGCTTATGAAAGGTTTTTTCGAGGACATACCACCAGACATTGAAGAATCTGCATTGGTCGAGGGATGTTCGCCCTTCCAGGTGTTCTGGTGGGTGACGCTCCCCGTCGCTATGACAGGAATCGCCGCTACGGCCATTCTCGGGTTCATCTTCACTTGGAACGAGCTGATGTTCGCCATCGTCTTGACGAGCAACCACGCGAAAACCGCCCCGGCGGGAATATATAATTTCATCGGTTACAACGACATCAGATGGGGCCAGCTCACTGCCGCATCGAGCATTGTGGTTGTTCCACCGTTGATCTTCATCATAACAATGCGAAAAAATCTGCTTCGCGGCCTTACGTTCGGCGCCGTTAAGTAGGCGTCAAGGAGTCGACTTCAATGAAAAGAACATACAACGATCATCTTGATCGGAACTATTCGTTTGTATTTGACATGGAGAGAGAATCCGTCATGAATGTCAAACCCGGCGAGGTTTTCACCATTAAGAGTAAAGATGCAGTGGACGGAAAGATAGCCGATGAGACGATTCACTTTACACCGGAGAATCTCGGTCCACTTTCACGTTACAGTCCGGAGCTTTCGAATCCGGTTTTTGGACCGGTGCGGATTCGTGGGACGACAAAAGGCGATCTGTTGGCCGTTCATATTCTCGACATCCGGGTAGCTGAAAAGGGTGTCACCGGCATAAAGAACGGGCAGGGAGTATTCGCGGATTCGAAGAAATGGTCGTCGATTTTCGACATGCCGTCTACGAAGTTACTGAAAAACGACAGCACATCAGGTGAGGTCATCTATTCCGACGATGTCCGTTGGCCGCTTTCTCCGTTCATCGGCACAATCGGCGTGGCCCAAGAGGTGGAAACGAGAGCAGCGTCGGTTATCCAGAGCCCGTGGGGCGGTAATTGGGATTGCCGCCACATCTGCAAGGGATCGACTCTCTACTTAAATGCCTGCTGCGAAGGTGGCCTTCTTTATCTGGGAGACGTTCATGGCAGTCAAGGCGATGGAGAGCTGTCCGGAATCGCGAATGAAGTCAGCGCCGAGATAGACCTTTCGATAGACGTAATCCCCCAGAAGGGGATTCCCTACGCACGAATTGAAACCGAGAGCCACTATGTGTGCATCGCTTCTAACAAGCCCCTCGAAGAGGCGGTTCGCAATGCGATCTCTTACTTGATGAGCTGGATGGTCGAGGTTCACGAAATGAACGAGCGAGATCTTTACATGATACTTTCCACTTGTTCTGACTTCCGGCTGGAAATCTACCAGGTTGTCGATCTCCCAGGGATGTCCTATACCGCCGGTGCTCTGCTGCCGAAGACCCTTCTACCGTCCCATAGGAGATAGACGTTGAAAGCAGCTACCATTTTACATCCAGGGGAAGTGAGTATATCCGAGATCACGAAGCCGGAGCAAACCTCCGGCACTGCATTGGTCAGAATCGAGAGGTTCGGCCTCTGCGGTAGCGACCTGAATACCTATCGGGGTGGCAATCCGCTCGTCACCTATCCTCGAGTCCCCGGGCATGAGCTTTGTGGGGTCGTCGAGAACATCGAAAGCGGCGGTGCAGTGAAAATCGGAGACACCGTCACGATAAATCCATATTCGCAATGCGGTACCTGTTCTGCTTGTCGGGCCGGCCGAGTCAACTGTTGCCGTCACAACCAGACGCTTGGAGTACAGCGCGACGGAGGAGCGACGGAGTACCTCGTCGTGCCGATGGAAAAGCTCATTCAGGTCGATGGACTTACCGAGGAAGAGGTCGCCTGCATCGAACCGCTGTCAGTCGGTTCCCACGCAATAGAGAGGTCACGGGTGCGAAAGGGTCAGACTGTCCTCGTATTCGGTTGCGGCATGATTGGGCTCGGTGTAATTGCGGCGGCCGTCTACCGTGCAGCTAATGTAATCGCGGTGGACATAGACGATGCGAAGTTGGAGAGGGCGCGTAGCCTCGGCGCAAAGTTTACCATCAATTCGGCGGTCCAAGATCTTGAAAAGGTAGTTGCTGATATAACGCAGGGGGAGGGAGCTGAGATCGTCGTCGAAGCGGTCGGAAGGCCGGAGACCTACGTTGCGGCGGTCCGACTCGTTGCCTTTGCCGGCCGTGTTGTCTATGTCGGTTACTCGGACAAGGCTGTGACCTATGAAACTAAAATCATTTTAACGAAGGAAATCGATATTGTCGGATCGCGCAACGCCATGCCTGAAGACTTCGACCGGGTGATTGCCATGCTTCGAGCACGGTCGATCGATGTCGGAACGCTGGTGACCCAGCGATTTGAGTTCGAGCAAACTGGAGCTGCCTTCGAATACTGGTCGGAACATCCAGGAGAGGTAACGAAGATTCACGTGATTGTATGATGCCAGTCAAACCGTACCCCGTCGTTCATGCGGCGAGGTACGGTCGCTTGACAAGCGAGTGCCGGCTGCCTACGATCACGTCGTCTCGGAACTTCGACGGGGAGGTGAGAAATGTTTCAGCAACAGCTGAGAAGTTGTCCTCATGGCGGAATAGTCGTCCTTTGGAACTCTGAGGCCCCGGATCGGTTACGCTCAAGCCCCGTCTCTCGTGGGAATGACTGAGCAGATGCTCTGGAGAAATCTAGTCTTCAGTTGGGTGACGAAAGAGCCCGGAGGGAAGGTGACATTACTGTCGGACAGTGTTGCCGGAGTGCTCTCATTGAAGTGGGGATGAGCGATGCCGAACCTGTTGCAGGGCGTTTTCCATAGACGGCGGTTTCTTCTTCGGCTCGTTGTACTCCTCGGGGCCACCGCCTATCTCTTTGTCGCCATCTATGGAGTGGGTGTCTTCTTGCGACTAAAGACCTATATCGTTCATCAGGCTTACCAGCAAGACTACCAAATCATGACCTTGATGGAGCACAACACCGATCGGGTTATCGAAGACGTTCGAAATTTGTCAATTGCACTTTACTATACAGTTGATGCTCAAACCGCATTGCATGTCGCCAATGACAAGGAGTTCGGTTCGTTACTCAATCGTATCGAGAATGTCAACGACATGGCGACTCTCAATACGAATATCATGTCAGTGGCGCTTTATAATCGGCGGATGGATCAGGTGTTCTACGGCTCCACCGGGTCGTTTTTTAAAGACGCTCATCTCCTTGATCTTCTCAAGAGAGAACCGCCGCCCCCCAGACTCGTACTCATCCCAAGGAGGTTGGAAGGTTCCTACCCGGTCGGTCGTTCGAGCGGACAAGACGTATTGACAGTTTTCATGTATGACGACGCTATCCCCGGCGGGGCGGTAGGGGCCACGCTCGTGCTCAACGTGAGTGCAAAATGGCTATATGACAGCATTGATTTACTCGGGAACCGCGGGCGTAGCTTCATGGTGGTATCAAAAGATCGCACGATCCTCTACGACTCCAACGAGAAAGCAGACAGAGTTCGCATGCCCTTTGTTGACCATGAGTTGCGAGCAATGGGATCTGAGACCGACAGCATCTCGCAAACGATCGTCAAGAGCCACGGCAAGGAGTACCTGATGACGTTGCTGTCACTCGGCTCCGCGGATTTCGGTTTGGTAGAGGTCGACGAGCTTCGGGACGTCAAGAAAGCCTACTCAAGTATCCTGTACTCGCTAATGTTGCTGCTCTTGTTGTCCTCACCGCCTGCAGTCCTTCTGATCCTCGGCTTTTCTCGTTCCTTGTACCGGCCGGTGAAGTTGCTCCTCCAAAGGATCAACGCAGCACGCGTTACAGAGCCGGTTTCTGGCGACGAGGACGAGTTCTCCTACATCAACAAGGTGTTTTCCGATTCAACGAAAGAGCTGCGCACGCTCCAACATGCTCAAAATGCAAATGCCCACATAATGCGTGAGTACTATATGCGCAGCATCTTTCTTGAAAGTTTCACAATTGAAGAAGAGCAATGGAGGATGGCACAAGACCTCTGTAAGAGTGTAGACCTCGACGGTCGGTTGAGGATCGCTCTCATTTGCGATAGGAGCAGATCATCATCAAACGACAAGCCCAAATTCGGATTCTCAAGAGCGGTTGGGGTGTTTGCCGACAGAATCAACCAATGGGGAGAGTTCGTCGAAACTGCAGACAACGAATTGTTTATTGTCGCCAACGAAAGTCATGACGGACCCGGGCCTCATGGCGAGGTTCAGAAGCGCTTGGGAGAACTGATTGAGATGTGCCACCATCTTCTCGGAGCGGACCTCATGGTCTCCCTATGTGACTCTTTTTCGGACAAGCGCGCTATTTCTAAGTTCGCGGATACGTGTCGAGAATACGGGCAGTTCTCGTTTGTCTTCGGCCTGAACAGGCCTATTACTCGGGATCTGGTTGAAAGTCACCCCACAAGAGAGACGGCAGTATTCGAGGAAAGTCGTCTATCAGGCGATGTGAAGCGTTTGATTGAGTCCGGCGATACGAGTGCCTTCCGAGCGTGGCTCGGCGAGAAGATCGAAGTTATCACCCATCAACCGATACGGTACGGCAGGAAATCCGCAGCCACACTTTCGGCAACCTTTGTCGAAACCCTCGATGGTTGGGAGCGCTACGATGTGATGTCTCCGTTGACCGACAGCAGCCGTCTCCGAATTGCCTTGGCGAACGCAAGGACTATCGACGAGCTTCGAGAAACGATTGATGATGCCTTTGCGGTCATGATGGGGACGAAAAGCGGGGAGGCGATCAAGAAACAGCGAATCATGGTCGAGGCAGCCAAAAAGATAGTGGATCAAAATTTCTCTACCAATGGCCTCTACCTTCAAAACATCGCAGACACGCTGAAGGTGAGCGCCACCTATCTTGGACGAATCTTCAAGTCCGTCGATGGTGTCAAAATATCCGATTATATCCATCAGGTCCGCATTGAGCGTGCCAAAAATCTTCTCTTAACGACTGACATGTCTATTTCTGAAATTGCAGAAATGGTGGGATACGGGGCAGACAGCACATTTTATAGAATATTCAAACGAATATACCATATCGCTCCGAAGGAATTTGTGCTTAAATACTCTCTGCGACAGCCATTCATGCCCAAATAGATTCTGGTTCTATGGAGTTCTTTCACAAAAGCTACTCCCACCGCTCGCGATGTGCTACTTCGGCCGCCTCAACACCGGTAGACTTCAAGCAGTTACTCCCGTACGCCATATCAATGGGCTGATCCGCGGCTGAAATAGTTCCTGATTTGTGCGTGGTGTGGCCCAGCGGATGCTTATCTTCCAGGCGGTGAAGCTTCCGATTACTGCGGATCGATATCCAGTCGTGGTTTTTGCCGCCATTCGCGCAGGGCGTACGCGTGCAACCCGTGCTGATCGGAGACTTACGCGGCACCAAGCCTCGCGTCATGTTCGGTCAAAAAAATGAAGATCTTTTCCTCAGTGCAATGCTCTGGTAGAGCAGCTCCGCTTCGCCTGTTTTCGAACTGGAATTCACCATTCTGAGTGGACTAGTTTTCGAAGATCTTGTCAATTTCACCGGTGCTGCGAAAAACTTTCCAAACTATAGTTGACAATGCTGAGCAAAAGAGTTATGTTGCCATTCATCACAAACATTCGATTGATTCGAATGTTTGTGATGAATGAACCGTGTTGAGAGTGAACCTACTTGATAATCGCGGTTGACGGTTTGATCCAGCAAATGCATTTGTGTCCAAGAACGCAGGAGAGAGTGCATTGTGAGCAACAACAGTCAGATAGTGGAAGCAGAACATGAAATAGCGAAACTCATTGAGTTGCTTGTGAACACCAATGTGGATCGACTGCCGACCGAAACTGAACTTGTGCACCGACTGTCGTATGGACGCTACACCATCCGAAAGGCGGTGGAGCACTTCGTTTCTGAAGGAACGTTGGAAAAAGTTCAGGGGAGAGGCACTTTCATAGTCGAAAAAAAGACTCGTGTCACCTTCTCCGGATGGATTGGTACTGAACCGCCCGGTGACCTAGCGATTCGTGATCTAATGACAGCCTTCCATTTGCGGCAGCCAGGAATTCGGATTGACTATCGACCGTTTCCCTATTATCAGACCATCGATCGGAACATTTCCTTATCTCTCCATGGCACGGCTCCAGACGTTATGCAGCTCACGCCACCAATTCTTACCGCACTAAATGACCTTAACCTGCTGCTGCCGCTCGACGAAGTGGTTAACCACAGTCACCTGAAGCGGAGGTATTCGGTCGACGTGGATTCCGGCCGGATTGGACGAAAGTTATTTGCAGTAACATGGGGTCTATCGCCCCTGATACTGTATTACAACAAGAATGTGTTCCGTAAGGCAGGGCTTGATCCAAACCAACCGCCACGGACACTTGAAGAACTCAAGGAAATGAGTGTTCGGATCACTCAAAGTTCGAAGGGCGAGAACTGGGGAATATCGCTCCCATTGACCGCGAATGACCCGAATTTCTTGTGGCTCTATCCGTATTTCCTGTCCTTTGGTGGTGGATTCGCTGATCTACGGTCGGGCAATCTCATTGTCGATTCTGAGCAGAATCAGACTGCTCTGCGGTGGCTTGCGGATCTACATTTGCGAGGTGGGGTCCCCGGTGCAAAGGACATTACAGAGGGAAGAATGCTCTTTGCAGCGGATCGATTGGGCTTCTGGCTTGACGGGCCGTGGCTTCGAGGCCTGTTTCGGCAATTGAGCGGAATCGAGAAAGAGTTTGATTCACACTATGGAATTGCGACGTTTCCAATTGGCCCCAGCGGGCGATCGGAAAGCATTCTGTGGAATCACAGTCTGGCAATCTCGGCTCAGTGCCGAAATGTCCGGAACGCCTACAACTGGATAGAGTACCTGACTACTGAAGAGGAATGCGCAAAGCGCCATTTCGACATCCTCGGAATGTTGCCCCCATTGAGGGATGTTCTAAATACTCCGTATTTCCACGATGATGCGTTTGCCCGTGTGTGTGTGGATCAGATGGAAACCGTTTCGGTGTTTCCAATAGATCATCCACTGTTTGCCAAATCCGTACCCTTCGCATCACAGGTCATCTCGGACGTAATCGCGCAAGGACTCAATCCCGTCGAACGTCTGGGGTTCCTTAACGAGATTCTTCAGATGATCAATCAAAATCGATTCTTAAGTATCTTCTCGCACTAATTCAGCTGAAGGAGGTGCCTATGAAGCAGAGTGAATGACGGAGATTCGAGTATCGTCGCGAGAAAACTACCTTGCGAGTATTCGTTTCAAGTGTGCAGGTCCGTATTCGTCCGAACTTGACGAAGGAGGAATTTATGTCAACGAAGATGTACTTACCTATAAGCATTGTTCTCTTTGTCCTGACAACACTGTCTGTCTATGCAGGTGGGCAGAGCGAAAAGGCAGCGGCGTCCAGCGGGAAAGTGACCCTTACAATGCTTGACCTCAATCCCGAGGGTGGCCCGGCTGTCGATGCGGTCAATAAGTTGTTCATGGAACAGTACCCGAACATCGAAGTTCAGCATACGACCATGAACTCCCGCCAGTACGATCAGAAGATCCAGGCGCTCGCTGCCTCAGGCGACATGCCTGACATTCCCACGGTTCAGATGTTTCCGCAGTACAAGGGCATGGCAAAGGATGGCCTCTTTGTGAATCTTCAGAATCTTGCGATTGTGAAGAGCGGTAAATTTGATCCCCTTGCACTATCGTCGATGACGCTATCCGACGGAAATGTGTACGGCCTGTCATGGAATTACTTGGCGGTTGCTGCGTATTACAACAAGGCGATTTTCGCAAAGTACAACCTGAGCATTCCTACAGACTGGCCCGAATTTCTCAAAGTCTGCGAGACCCTTAAGTCGAACGGCGTGACACCGATTGCGAGTCCTCTCGGCGATGGATGGACCAGCCAGTACCCTGTATATACGGCAGGCATTAACATTATCTATGCCAAGGATGGTTACCCTGCTTGGGATCAGAGTCTTGTGGCCGGAAAAGCGAAATTCGACAGCCCGGGTTGGATCAAGACGTTTGAGAAGGTTAAGGAACTCTACGACAAGGGCTATTTCGGTCCAAATCCGATGGGTGGCAAATATGAAAGCGCACTTTCGAATTTCGCCAATGGGAAAGCCGCTATGCTCATTCTCGGTACTTGGATAATTCCCGATCTATACAAACTCAATCCGAATCTGGAACTGAGTATGTTCCCGGTTCCGTTTAATAGTGCTGGAAGCCCCCTGTATGCCTTGTTTGAGTCCGAGTTAGGCATGGCGATTTCGAAGACCTCCAAGCATGTCAAGCAGGCCGAAGAGTATATGAACTTCTTCTACACCAAAAAACCCTATGAAGAATACCTTAGGTTGAAAAAGGGATTTTCAAACATCAAAGGGATCAGCGTTGCGTTTGATCCTTCCGTGAAGTACATTACCGACAATTATCTGGTGCAGAACAAGACATTTCCTTCCATGTCGAGAGAATGGCCGACGGGGCAGGACCTTCTGATGTTCAAATTGTTCCAGCAAGTTATGCTGAATCAGATCGCAATCCCGGACGCCCTCAAGCAGATGGATCAGTACTTTCAATCGAACAGAAAGTAATATAGGCATCCATTGATGGTTACCTTCGAGGATCAGAGAAACTAAGCAGGAGAGCGCAGGGTGGTGGGAACCTACTCCGTCGGAGACGGATATGCCCTGCGCTCTCCCTTTTTGAGACATAAAATATTATAGGAGAAATGAAGGAATGTATGCAAGAAGCAGGTCTGAAAGAGTTCTCTACCTCTTTGTTCTACCTGCAATGGCGGTCTACCTGTTCTTCTACATTTTCCCGATGTTTCAAGGGTTATACTACAGCATGACGGATTGGAACGGCTTCGGAACCGTTATGCACTTTGTTGGACTGAAGAACTACTGGCATGTTCTCAGTGATCCTCATGTACTTACATCTATCGGAAATACTTTCATCTATACTGTCGTAGTGACTATTCTTTCGAATGTCATCGGATTGGCACTGGCCCTGATGGTCGAGAAACGCACCCGTGAGAACAACATTTTTCGCACCATTTTCTTCACGCCTGCGGTCCTCAGTCCGGTCGTAATCTCGTTTGTTTGGAAGTACATGTATGCACCAAATAGCGGAGTAATCAACACATTTTTGTCTGCCGTTGGTTTGGGAAGCTTGGGGCAGGACTGGCTCGGCAATCCCGGTCTTGCGCTAAGTTCGGTTATGTTCGTTCCATTGTGGCAGTGGGGCGGGAATGTCATGATCGTGTACCTCGCCGGTCTTATCAACATTCCCATGCAATACCACGAAGCCGCCAGAATAGACGGTGTAAACTATGTGCAGCACTTCCGACATGTCACTCTTCCGCTATTGATGCCAGCATTAACGTTCAACTTCGTTATTTCGACGATAGGGAGCTTCAAGACGTTCGCGTTCATTTTCATCATGACCAACGGCGGTCCTGGTTGGTCGACAGAAGTGCTGACCCTGACAGTTTACAACTATACTATTTACAGTCCGCAATTTGCCTACGGAAGTGCCGTTGCAGCGCTCTTAACGATCTTTGTGGTGTTATTTTCCCTCGTCGAGTTGAAAATTCTTACACGGGGCGAAGTGTCCTATTCATAGGGTGGGGTATCGATATGGCATCCGCAATCCAAGTTTCTCGGCCGAACATGCGTCGCTCCGGTATTTTTCTTCGTTCGGTCCTACTGATTTACGCCCTGGTCATACTGTTCCCGTTGCTAATTGTGATTCTGCCAACATTCCAGTCAGTGCAGCAATCAAGCCAGGGTATCCTGAGCTTTCCGAAGCAACTTAACTTCAGCAATTATGCGAACGCCTGGGAACAATCTCATTTCTTGACGGCATTCAGGAATAGCCTCATAATCACTGGATCAACTCTCATTTTAAACGTGGTGCTTGGCGCGCTTGCATCATTTCCCATCGGTATCCGCGGTCATAATAGGCTATTCAAATCCTCTTTCTATGTTTTCATTGTCGGACTCATGCTACCCTTCCAAGCAGTCATGATTCCTTTGTACCATTTGATGGGCCGAGTTCTGAAACTCACTAACACACTGCCCGGTCCCATATTTGTCTATCTTGCTATGACTTTGCCGCTCTCGATCTTCTTCTTTACCCAATTCATTCGAACGATTCCTCCAGAGATAGAGGAGGCCTCCGTTCTCGATGGATGTAGTTATTTTCGGATGCTGTGGCAGATCTACTTTCCACTATTGCGGCCAATTACCGCCACGATCGTGATCGAGAATATGATTTTTCTGTGGAATGATTTCCTTGTTCCCCTTCTGCTCATAGATGTCGACCGATTGAAACCAATTATGCTCACAGTCTACGTCTTCTTTGGTAATTATAGTAACGAATGGAATTTGGCGTTCTCGGTTCTTGTTCTGAGTGCACTTCCGTTCTTACTTCTATTTCTCGTCTTGCAGAAACAGTTTATCGAAGGTCTTTCCGCAGGCGCGGTTAAGGGATAAGAGAGAATTCGTTTGAGGGATAACAAATGACAAGAGAAGAGTTTTCGTGTTTGTCTTACTGGCAGAAACGGTATAGAGAGTTTCAACCGCGCATGATGTTTCAAGCGACGGACATGGCGGAATACCATTCTTGGAAGAGTCTATTCGCCAAGAAGTTTCGGGAGTGTCTCGGGAAAATGCCAGATGAACACCCGCCACTTGAGGTTCAGACAATCGAGGAGGTCGAAACACCCGACTATTTCCGCCGCAAGATCATCTATCGGGCCGATCCGTACTCAAGTATCCCAGCCTATCTTTTCATTCCGAAAAACGTGTCATTTCCTCGGCCGGCGATTGTCTGTCCTCATGGGCATGGCCGAGGGAAGATGGACACTGCCGGGATAGTGTCAAATGACCACGAACGTGGACAGCTATCCAAGTACAACTACAACTATGCTGAACAGTTCGCGCGACGCGGCTATGTTTCCCTCGCTCCTGACCTGCGATGCTTCGGCGAACGTGTCGACGTACCGGAAGAAGTCTACGGACATATGACAATCGAGGAAGGAGATCATTGGTGCGACATCAACTTCGTAATGGGGATGTTGATGGGGTACAATCTCTTGAGTCTTCACATCCATGACATCGGACGAGGAATCGATCTGCTGGAAAGCCTTCCAGAAGTCGATGAATCCAGAATCGGGTGCGTTGGATTGTCTCAAGGTGGAACCACCACGATGTTCAGTACAGCGTTCGACGAGCGCATCAAAGTGGCCGGAATCAGCGGATATCTGAACTCCTGGAAAGTTTTCCCGCTTATGACCGGCCAAATCTGCGGGTCGCAGATTGTGCCCGGTTTGCTCGAGTACGGTGATCACCCAGAAGTTATAGGACTCATATGTCCGCGGCCTCTGTTCATTGAATCAGGCATCAGTGATCCCATTTTCCCGATAGAAGGAAGTCGTGCGTCGTTTGAGCGGGTTAAGGAGATCTACCGGGTTGCTGGCGTCCCTGATCGACTGGGAGTGGAGGAGTTCGAAGGTCTCCACGAGTTTCGCGGGAACATGATATTCCCGTTCTTTGAACGCTGGCTATAGGTGAACACCGTTTTTTAGCAAGCCTTTCTGTCATATCCGGGAGCGTTGTATCGATCAAGTCAGAGTATCCTTCCGGTTCATGACTCCAGGGTGGAACCTGCTGAACAGAAACATTGGTCGTCCGAGCGTTTCAGCGGAATCATATCTTCGCGATCCACGTGGCACGTTGGGGCACAGAGTGGAGGGAGTCCTAATTATCATAGGGCCTCGTTGGGCCTGTGACAGAGGCGCCCCTATCAGTTCGTAGGCGGAGAGACAGCCTTCATTTTCCGCTGTGGGTCCCGGCAGGGCTCACAGCGGGGGAGGCTCTACTGCGTCACCACTGCCAAATGCCTTAGCCATCGCTCGGCGGAATTTCCCATTCGAGCGTTCACCCTATTGTACTAATATGCAATGTGACGATACACGATCATCCGACTGACCAAGGCACATCCGTTTAGGCCCCTACAAACGCCAATTTCCGGTACCGGTTGACATCCGATGCCACATACTCTGTGTGCCAGCTCCGCAGTACCTTTGCTTTTGGACATCCCAGCTCACGAACCGTTGCTGGTGCTCCACAATCATACTGAATGTAGAGTCTCACCGCTCTCATTCTGTCTTCAAACGAATACATAGACTACCCCCGAAGTAGTCCAAGTTTTTGTCCGCACCCCCCTTGGGGTATTCTTAGTTTGCAATAAACAATGGTATTGCTACTCAGGTTTCGTTGACCGGGAAGATAGCGTGAGAAAAAACCGGTAACATGTCGAGCAAAATCGGTTTCACCCACGGTACGCCTCCGGTATGACCCATCCGTATTGCCGTTCGACAGTTCGGATCAGTTCGGGAAACATCGTCGCCGTCAGCCGCAGATAATGCTGGGAGGCTTTCAGCCCTTCATGCCCCATATACGCGGCAAGGTAGGGAAGCGCGGTCGTGAGATTTTTTCCTTCCAGGACCCATTTGTTCAGAACGCGGACGGCATATGTGTGACGAAGATCATGCAGACGCGGCCCTTTTCCCCGGCCTCCATGAGAGATGCCGGCGTTACGAAGTGCGGACCGAAACAGTTGGTAGGCTGTGCCGGACTCATATGGTGCTCCCTGCTTGTTTGGGAGAAACCACGGAGAAGAGTCGAATCTTTGAACGCCCTCGCTTTTCTTCAGATACAACCGGCATTTTTCTACCACAGACCGGGCAACCGGAATGATCCGTTCCTTGACGTTTTTCGTGTGGCGCAGCAATATCGTTCCGTTCTCAAGATCAACATCACGCTTTTCGATGCGCAGCGTTTCAGTGATTCGCGTCCCACAGCCGATGAGGATGCGGAACACAACCGGGAAGACCAGATCGGAACGCGTCGAGATGCCGAGTTTACACAAGCGGTCTATAGAACCAAGAACCAGCCCCAGTTCCTGCTCAGAAAGGATGCAGGGCCGGTAGGCGTAGTCTTTTGTGGACGCCAAGTACTTCGGAGCAACATACGCGTCGTATCCCATTCGAACCATATATTCGCCCAGTCCACGCAGGACCGAGATGCGATGATTCCGGTTGGTATCGGTTTCCCACGGCGTCTTTTCAACCCAGTGATTTGCCAGTTCCGTCGATAGAATCGGAAGATTGTGATCGACTTCATTCTGAACCCGAATGATGCGTTGAAGTACTTGCGCTCCTTTTCCAAAACCATATCCGATTGCCCGTTTCTCTTCGATGTAGTGGTCGACAACCGAGGCGAAGGTTCTTTCATTTTGTCGCATGTGACAATACCTCCTCTGGATCCAGGACGCACTCTTTCAACCGAGCAAAATCGATGTGGAGATAGATCCCAGTAGCCTCTGAGCTCACGTGACCGAGAACCGATGAAATGACCGGAAGATCGATGTTGTTTGCAAGCATGACACTTGCCAGAGTGTGCCGAAGGGCATGCATCCCCTTCGGCACACTGACCGGAGTCCGTACTCCCGCTTGCTGAACCCGCTTTGCAAGGATATGGTTCAGACCACAGGAATGAAGACCAAACGGACGTATCGGTACGGTGCTGGTGAGAAACAGCTGCTCATGTTCCGAAGGTGGCCTATAGTGGACCCCAATGTCAAGACAGCCATACGGCCATCTTATGGTGTGACCGTCAGGCCACCATCTTGAGATAAACTTCCATTGGCCACCTGCCTCCATGCGCGGCATGAGGACGTTCATTATTGTAGTGGTGTATATACGACCCGATGCTTGCTGCTGCGACGCGTAGATCGCCATACGATTTGAGGTACACCTCCTCCTGTTTCAGGCTTCGCCAGAATCGTTCGATGATGACATTGTCCAGAGCCCGCCCCTTGCCGTCCATGCTGATTTTGATCTGTCGGTCTTGAAGTATCGCAAGGAACGATGGGGAGGTAAACGTAGCTCCCTGATCCGTGTTGAATATCTCGGGGCACCCGTAGCGCGATATTGCTTCCACAAGCGTCTGGCAACAGAAGTCCGTGTCGCAGGTGTTCGACAGACGCCACGCGAGAATGGCCCGCGAGTGCCAATCGATGACGGCGACCAGATACGCCCAGCCCTTCTCCATGCGTATGTAGGTGACATCGGCGCTCCATACCTGGTTGGGCCGCTCAATGCGGACATCGCGCAACAGATACGGATATACTCGGTGCTCAAGGCTCCTCTTGGACAGATTGCGCTTGGGATACAGCACTGAAACCCGCATAATCGCCATAAGCCGCCGTATCCGCTTGCGATTCACCGTATGGCCGCAGTTGCGCAAGTGATCGCGGATCATCCGGCTTCCCCAGGTCGGGTGATTCAGGTGAATCTCATCGATCAGGTTCATCAACTTCACGTTCTGCTCGGGTTCCTCTTTCGCCTGATAGTA
>Ga0307375_10001269_pt1 | contig 27964 bp, 23 predicted proteins | sample TR1MG_FD_202531 | JGI IMG/M metagenome (GOLD analysis project Ga0307375, IMG submission 202531) | Soil microbial communities from Risofladan, Vaasa, Finland - TR-1 | ecosystem: Environmental > Terrestrial > Soil > Coastal area > Acid sulfate soil | place: Finland: Risofladan, Vaasa | collected...
AAACGAGCCAAAGGCGCGTTTCGAGGCACGGCCAAACGAGCCGAAGAAGAGTCTTAAGGTGCGGCCAGACCAGGCGGGGGCGAGTACGGTGAGCGGGCCTGAAGTGCAAAAGGCAGTGCAATGAAATATCTTGCATGGCTACTCGGACTGTTTGTCGCGGCGGTGGCGCTGGCCATCATTTCGCGCTATCCGGCCTATGTGTTGCTGGTCTATCCGCCCTATCGCGTCGAAGTGTCGTTTACCCTGTTTATCGCGTTGCTGGTGCTGGGCTTCTTGTCCGTCTACGGGCTGGTGAGGCTGGTTGTCGGGGTTCTCCAACTGCCGGCTTATGTGAAAAGGTTTCGTTATGATCGCGTTCAAGCCAAGATTCGCAAATTGCTTGACGAGGAACTGGGCGCGTATTTCGAAGGCCGGTATGCCGATTCGGAAAAGGCCGCAAAGCGCGCAATGAAATTGGGCGACACTTCCGACTTTCACCACATCATCGCCGCGCGTTCCGCGCATGAATTGCGCGAATATAAAACGCGCGATGCCTATCTGTCCGATGCCGAGGGTAAAAAGTCCGGCGATTCAACCATGCGCCTGATGACAACCGGCAAATTTCTGCTCGACCAGCATGATAGTCGCGGCGCATTGAATGCCCTGCAGGAATTGCGCGACAGCGGGGTCAAAAACCATCTCGGCGCATTGACGCTGGAAATGAAGGCGCACCAGCAGGCGGGTAATTGGGACGAGGTATTGAATGTGCTCTACCAGCTCGAGAAGCGCGGCGGGATCGACGCGGCACAGGCAGCGCATTTGCGCCAACAAGCCTGGATTGGGAAAATCCGCCAGCAAAAGGACCTGGCAGGATTGACCCGTTGCCTGAAAGGCATCCCCGCGGATTTGAAGCGGCGCGGCAAGATTGCCGCAGCCGCGGCGCGTGCACTGATTCAGCACGGCGGGGGGTCACTCGCGCAGCAACTGCTGACCGATAGTCTGAATGCGCAATGGGACAGTGAACTGGTTGCGTTATATGGCGATTGCAAATCCGGCGATGCGGTGGCGCAAATCAAGCAAGCCGAAAAATGGCTCACCCAGAACAATCAGGATGCCGGGCTGCTGCTGTCGCTCGGGAAGCTGTGCCTGCATCAAAAATTATGGGGCAAGGCGCAAAACTATCTGGATGCCAGCATCAGCATTGCACCCAGCCGTGCTGCCTACAACGCGCTTGGTGAATTGGCGGAACGCCTGGGTAAATCCTCTGAGGCGATGAAGTACCGTCAACAGGCGATGGCACTGAAAGAGGCATAGATCAGACACAAGAGGCAAGGTTCAAGGGGCAAGCGGAAAGGTGCGCAACGATTTCCTGACTTGTACCTTTAACCTTTAACCTTGTACCTTGCGCCTTTGTTTAGTTCTTGGGAACGAAGGTGAATGCGTCCGAGAAAAAGGCTTCATTGGGCAGCCCGCGCTGGGCAGTGAAATCGCGGTGTGCCGCTTCCACGACCACGGGCGCACCGCAGGTATAGACTTCATGGGCTGACAAATCGCTGTAGTCATCCAGTACTGCCTGATGCACAAATCCGGTGCGTCCCTGCCATCCATCTTCCGGCAAGGCATCGGAGAGTACCGGTGTGAATTTGATACCTTTCGCTTCCCATTGCCTGGCCTTGTCGAGCATATACAGGTCCGCCAGCTTGCGCGCTCCCCAGTAAAAGTGCATCGGTCGTTTCACGCCGATGTAAAGCGCGTGCTCGATGATCGCCTTGATCGGTGCGAAGCCGGTGCCGCTGGCGACGAAAATGATCGGTTTGTCGGTATCCTCGCGCAGAAAAAATGTACCCAGTGGTCCTTTGAAACGCAGTATGTCGCGTTCCTTCATGACCTCGAATACATGATGGGTGAAGGCACCGCCGATGATGTTGCGGATATGCAGTTCGAGGAATTCGTCGTCATGGGGCGCATTGGCCAGGGAGAAACTGCGCGGTTTCTCGTCCTTGAGCAGGATGTCTACGTATTGCCCGGCCAGGAACTGCAGACGTTCATTTGCGGGCAGCTTGAGCGAGATCACCATCACATCCGGCGCCGGTTTTTCCATTTTCTGCACGCGGCAGGGAATGGTCCTGACCGGAATGTCATTGACCGCAAGCACTTCGCGGCACTCCAGCACCAGATCGGACAGCGGCGTGGCACAGCAGAACAGCGCCATGCCCGCCGTTTTTTCCGCCTCGCTCAACGTGCTTTCCTGGTACTTGCCGTAGTCAACCCGACCCGTCACCACCTTGCCCTTGCAGGTCCCGCATACGCCGTCCCGGCAGCTGTATGGCAAGGTATAGCCATGTTTGAGCGCCGCTTCGAGGATGGTCTCGTGCGGCTCGATCATGAAGTTGTGGCCGCTGGGCTGAATAACCGTTTTAAAAGCCATGATGAATCTGCAGGTTGCGCGAAAACGCGAATTTTAACGCATAATCATGCCATGAGACGACTGTTGATTGTTGGTAGCGGCGATGTTGCGCTGCGAGCCATACCCATGCTGGGAAGGGGTTATCGGGTGTTTGCCCTGGTGCGCGATCCGGACAAGCGCCCGGGAATACGGGAGCTCGGCGCGGTACCGTTGCTTGGTGATCTGGATGATCGTGCCAGCCTCGCGCACATCGGCGGATTGGCCGATGCGGTGCTGCATCTCGCACCGCCCCCGAACAGCGGTGTACTTGACACACGAACGCGCAATCTGCTCAGTGCGCTATCGCAGGGCAGAGGGCGGGGGCGTAGCCTGCCAAAACGGCTGGTTTACATCAGCACCAGCGGTGTATATGGCGATTGCGGTGGAGCATGGGTAAGCGAAACCCGTCCGGTCAATGCAACATCACCGCGTTCGCGGCGGCGGGTGGATGCCGAGATGCAGATCCGCAGCTGGGCGAAATACAACCGGGTGAATGCCTGTATCCTGCGTGTGCCCGGCATTTACGCGGCGGATCGTTTGCCGCTGGGCCGTTTGCAGCAGGGCACGCCCGGAATCATCGACAACGAAGACAGCTACACCAACCACATTCATGCGGACGATCTGGCGCATATCTGTGCCGCGGCGCTGTATCACGGAAAATCCTGCCGGGTTTACCACACCAGTGACGATAGCCAGCTGAAAATGGGTGAATACTTTGACCAGGTGGCAGATGCGTTCGGTCTGCCCCATGTCCCGCGCGTCAGCCGCAGCGAAGCGCAACGGGTGCTGTCGCCGATGCTGCTGTCGTTCATGAATGAATCACGCCGCCTGACCAACCGGCGCATGAAGGCGGAGTTGAACGTGAAGCTGGCCTATCCCACCGTCGCCGACCTGCTCGCCACAATCAAGCGCCCCCAAACTTGAGAATATTGGTTCTGTTCGGTCGGGCAAATTAAAAAAACCATATCGGTCGGCAGCCAATCTCCTGATCAACCGGGGCGTTCAAGCTTTTTCCGGTGCAGATGGCGCACCAGTTCCCGTTTGATCTCGCGCAACTTGGTCTTGACCAAATCCTCGTTTTTCCCGCCCAGACGCATCAGGATACGCTGGCCTATGGAGCGGCTTTCAAGGCCGGGGTCGGCATACTGGTAATCGACGCTGGGCTGAACAAGCTTGACCGGTTCCCCTGGAATCGGGGCTGCCAGCAGGTCGTCCATCACCACGATCAGGCGATCATTGAAATATTTGTGCGGGTAGCCAAGTTGTTCGTAGGCCTGCTGGAACAACGGATAGAGACGGATATATAACCCGACCAGTTTTTTTGCGTCGATAGCTTCGGCGATCCGCACATAAGCCGAGTAGCGGGCTGCGTTATTCGGGCTGATCGTCAGGTTGTCCTGTCCACCCTCGGTAACAAAATTACCGGGTGCCGGATTGACCGGCATCACGTTCATCGACGCGCGCCTGGTTGGCAGGTTATCGATGGTAGCAACGAAATTCAGTATGAACCGGTCGGCATGGAAGCGTTCCATCAGCGACTTATTGCCCACCAGTCCGGCCAGCGCATCAAGTATCAGTTTGTCGCTATCCGCCAGGGCCGGCAGCGGAGGCTGTGCCGGCGGCGCTTCAACCTCATTGCGCACCTCGGGTGTCACGGAGGAGGCCGGTGTCTGTGCCGGCGGCGCGTTCACCAGGACCGGTGCGGACACCGGCTCGATTTGCTGCCAGAAAAAATAAGCGGCGATGCCACCAGCAATAACAAGTACCGCGACAACAATCAAAATTCTGTTTTTCATGTACGAATCTTCCTTATGGTTATTTCAGCGAGGTTTTCCGTTCGGTTCATGTTGACTTTAAATAACCGGCCTCAGATCGTCTGCTGGTCGCCGGCTATCCACACAGGAAGAGGATGCTATGCCCTGAAACGGTTGCTTAGCGCGATCAGCTGGTCCAGCTTGGCTTTTGCCGCGCCGCCGGCAATCACCTGACCGGCTTTTGCCACGCCGCTTTCCAGTGTGCCGGCCAGTCCTGCCACATAAATCGCCGCGCCGGCATTCAGTTGCACGATGTCGCGCGGCGCCCCGGATTCGTTGTTCAGCACACCCGACAGTTTTGCGCATGCCTCGTTGATATTGCCGACCTTGAGCTGGTCAAGCGGCGCGGTCGTCATGCCAAACAGATCCGGATGGACGGTGTATTCGGTCACCTTGTCGTCTTTTAGTTCCGCAACGTAGGTGGCGCCGCTGATCGAAATTTCATCCATGCCATCCGCGCCGTGCACGACCAGCACATGGCGGCTGCCGAGGCGCTGCAGCACACGCGCCTGGATGCCGACCAGGTCGGGATGGAACACGCCCAGCACCTGGTTTTCAGCACCGGCGGGATTGGTCAGCGGTCCCAGCACGTTGAAAATGGTGCGCACGCCGAGCTCGCGGCGCACCGGCGCAGCGTATTTCATCGCGCCGTGAAAATTGGGCGCGAACATGAAGCCGATGCCGATTTCGTCTATGCACTGGCCGACCTGTTCGGGGGTCAGGTTGAGGTTCACGCCGAGCGCTTCCAGCACATCGGCGGAGCCGCAGGTGGAGGACACCGAACGGCCGCCGTGCTTGGCAACCCGGGCCCCCGCGGCGGCCGCGACCAGCGCGCTTGCGGTGGAAATGTTGAAGGTATGGGCAGCATCGCCGCCGGTGCCGCAGGTATCCACCAGGTGGGCGCGACTGGTGACCGGCACCTTGGCGGAAAATTCCCGCATCACCTGCGCGGCGGCAGAAATCTCGCCGACGGTTTCCTTTTTCACGCGCAGGCCGACGAGGATGCCCGCAATCTGCGCTTGTGTGACTTCGCCGCTCATGATCTGGCGCATCAGCGACAGCATTTCGTCGTAAAAGATTTCGCGCAGTTCGATCAATCGGGTCAATGCCTGTTGCGGTGTGATCATGGCTAAATCTTGCCTTTCAGGAAATTCTCCAGCATGTCATGGCCATGCTCGGTGAGTATCGATTCGGGGTGAAACTGCACGCCATGAACCGCCAGCGTCTTGTGGCGCACGCCCATGATCTCGCCATCATCGGTCCAGGCGGTGATCTCCAGGCAGTCCGGCAGTGTCTCGCGGGCTATCACCAGCGAATGATAGCGCGTCGCGGTGAACGGGTTGGGCAGGCCGGTGAACACGCTGGTGTTGTTGTGATGGATCAGCGAGGTCTTGCCGTGCATCAATTGTTTGGCATGGACGATATGTCCGCCGAATGCCTGTCCGATGCTCTGGTGACCCAAGCACACGCCAAGCAGCGGGATTTTACCGGCGAAGTGCCGGATCGCGGCAACCGAAATACCCGCCTCGTTCGGCGTGCACGGGCCGGGCGATATCACGATGTACTGCGGGTTCAATTTGGCGACCTGATCGACGGAAATTTCGTCGTTGCGATGCACCACCACATCCTCGCCCAGTTCGGCGAAATATTGCACCAGGTTGTAGGTAAAGGAGTCGTAGTTGTCGATCATTAACAGCATGGTTGTTCCTATCCTTGATTCTTCGCACGTATCATACTTAAAGCCACCGCTTCGGCAACCTCTATCCCGTCCACTGCCGCCGACAATATCCCGCCCGCGTAGCCCGCCCCTTCACCGCTCGGATACAGGCCCTTGGTGTTGACGCTCTGGTAATCGTCACGGTTGCGCTTGATGCGTATCGGCGAGGAGGTGCGCGTCTCGACACCGGTCAGCACCGCGTCGGCCAGGTCGAACCCCCTGATCTGCTTCGCGAACGCGGGCAGCGCCTCGCGGATCGCTGTGATCGCATAGTCTGGCAGCGCAGTGGACAGGTCGGTCAGGTGCACGCCGGGCGTATAGGACGGCAGCACCGCGCCGAATTTGCTCGAGGGTTTGCCGGCAAGGAAATCGCCGACCAGTTGTCCGGGCGCCTGATAATTGCCGCCGCCCAGTTCATAGGCGCGCGATTCCCAGCGGCGCTGGAATGCCATACCTGCCAGCGGGTCACCCGGGTAGTCCTGTTCGGGCGTGATGCCTACGACTATTCCTGCGTTGGCGTTGCGTTCATTTCGCGAATACTGGCTCATGCCGTTGGTGACCACTCGCCCCGGTTCGGAGGTCGCGGCCACCACGGTGCCGCCCGGGCACATACAGAAGCTGTACACCGAGCGTCCGTTGCCGGCGTGATGCACCAGTCTGTAATCAGCCGCACCGAGCAGCGGGTTACCGGCGTTCTTGCCGTAGCGGGCGGCATCGATCAGCGACTGCGGGTGCTCGATGCGGAAACCGATCGAGAACGGCTTGGCCTCGATGTAGATGCCGCGCCTGTGGATCATCTCGAAGGTGTCGCGAGCGCTGTGGCCGACAGCCAGCACCAGGTGATTTGTGACGATGCGCTCGCCGTTGGCGAGCACTACCCCGGTAATGTTTCCATCTTGAATCTCGATATCGTCGACACGGCTCCCGAAGCGGATCTCGCCGCCCAGCGACTGGATCGTTGCGCGCATCTTCTCGACCATGCCCACCAGCTTGAACGTGCCGATATGCGGGTGGCTCTCGTACAGAATCTCTTCAGGCGCGCCCGCCTTGACGAATTCTTCCAGCACCTTGCGGCTGAGAAAACGCGGGTCCTTGATCTGGCTGTACAGCTTGCCGTCCGAAAATGTCCCCGCGCCACCCTCGCCGAACTGCACGTTGGATTCGGGGTTGAGCACGCCCTGCCGCCACAGTCCCCAGGTGTCCCTGGTGCGTTCGCGCACTTCCTTGCCGCGTTCCAGGATCAGCGGGCGGAAGCCCATCTGGGCCAACAGCAGCCCGGCAAATAAACCGGCGGGGCCCATGCCCACAACTATAGGCCTCGAGCTTAACGATTCGGGAGCATGCGCGACGAAGTGATAGCTGGTGTCCGGAGTAATGCGAATATGCGGCGGCAGCGACACGTTACTGGCGGAGCCAGCCGATTGCGGGAGCTGCCGCGAAGCCCCTCCACCTGTGCCCGCAGAATTTACACCACCCTTTCGGAGGGGCTGGTCATTCTTGTAATGCACAAGGACCGCAGCCTCATCGCGCAAGCTGACATCCAGCGTGTAGGTGTACAGGATGGCGTTCGGCTTGCGCGCATCCACGCCGCGCTTGAATACGACGTAGCCGATCAGGTCATCATCAGGGATACCCAGGCGCTTGAGGATCGCTGCCCTGATTGCGCCCTCGGCATGAGCCAGCGGCAGTTTCACTTCGGTGAGCCTGAGCATCGCGCTACGACTCCAGATCGTTGTCCAGCCCCGCCAGCACCATCTCGGCGGCGCGCAGCACGGCGCGCGCCTTGTTCAGCGTCTCCTGCCATTCGCTGTCGGGTACCGAATCGGCGACGATACCCGCACCGGACTGGGCGTACAGCATGTTGTCCTTCACCACGGCGGTGCGCAACGCGATCGCCAGATCCATGTCGCCGTTGAAGCCGAGATAACCGACCGCACCCGCGTAGATGCCGCGCTTGCTGGGTTCCAGCTCGTCGATGATTTCCATCGCGCGCACCTTGGCCGCGCCGCTTACCGTGCCGGCGGGGAAGGTGGCCTTGAGCACGTCCATCGCGTTGTAGCCGGGCTTGAGCCTGGCCTCGACGTTGGACACGATGTGCATTACATGCGAGTAGCGTTCGATGATCATTTTCTCGGTGAGCTTCACCGTGCCGTTTTGCGCGACACGTCCGATGTCGTTGCGCCCGAGGTCGATCAGCATCAGGTGCTCGGCCAGCTCTTTCGGATCGGCCAGCAGCTCTTCCGCGAGTTCTGCATCCTGCTGCAGCGATTTGCCGCGCGGACGGGTTCCGGCGATCGGGCGCACGGTGACTGAATCGCCCTCGAGTCGCACCAGTATCTCGGGAGACGCACCGACCACATGATGGTCGCCCATGTCGTAATAAAACATGTATGGGGACGGGTTGACGCTGCGCAAAGCGCGATACAGCGACAGTGGCGCGGCGGGGAAAGGCTGCGCCATGCGTTGTGACAACACCACCTGCATGATGTCGCCATCGAAAATGTAGCGCTTGGCCTTTTCAACAGCCTGCTTGAACGCGGCCTCGCCGAATTCGGAATGCGTTTCTCCCCCGTGGGTTGCGGGCGCATGCGGGATATGCACCGGCAAACGCATCTTGCCGAGCAGTTCGTGCAGCCGTTTGCGCGCCAGTTCATAGGCGTCTTCCTGTTCCGGATTGGCATAGACAATGAACGTGAGCTTGCCGGACAGGTTGTCGATCACCGCGAGCTGTTCGGTGAGCATCAGCAGGATGTCGGGCGTGCCGATTGCATCGTGTTTCTGAACTTTGGCCAGCCGTGGTTCGATATACCGTATCGTTTCATAGCTGAAGTAACCGGCCAGTCCGCCGGTAAAGCGCGGCAGATCGGGCAAAGGCGCGACCTTGAAGCGCGACTGGTATTCGCTGATGTAGTCCAGCGGATTCTCGACGTCGTGGGTAGTTTCAGTGTCCTTGTGCGTCAGCGTCACCCGTTTGCCGCGCACCGTGATGCGCGTGTCGGCAGGAAGTCCGATGAAGGAATAACGCCCGAAGCGTTCACCGCCCTGCACCGATTCGAGCAGGTAGGAGAACGGCCGGTTGGCGAGCTTCAGGTACAGCGACAGCGGCGTGTCGAGATCGGCAAAGGTTTCCGCAACCAGGGGGATGCGGTTATAGCCCTGCTCGGCAAGCGCGTTGAATTCGTATTGTGTAATGGGGTGCGGCATTAATAACCTCCGTTGGTACGATTGGAAACTGCGACGGAACCGTGTCCCGTCAAACCCGGCAATGCGGTTAGCACCATCGCCAGGCGGCGGTTTCTTTCGGATAGCGGAAGTTATGCGGTTTCATGATCAGACGTGTTTAATGAGCGGTAAAGCGCCGGACAGGTCGGGAATGACCGCATCCAGGAACAGGCTGTCGACCGGTTCGCCGTGATTGTAGCCGTAGGGTACGCAGAACACCGGGCAGCCCGCGGCCCGTGCGGCGACGGTGTCGTTGAGTGAATCGCCGATCAGCAGCAGTTTTTCGACCGGTATGCCGAAAAATTTTGCCGCATGCAGCAGCGGCATCGGATGGGGCTTCTTTTCCGCAAGCGTGTCCCCCGACAGCACGATCTCGAAATATTTTGCCAGACCGGTACCCTTCAGCAATGGCTCGGTGTAGCGCGCCAGTTTGTTGGTGATGCAACCCAGGCGGAAACCCGCCGCCTGCATCGCGTCCAGCCCCTCGATCACGCCGCCGAACGGTTTGCTGTTCAACAGCAACTCGGTGTAATGCTTTTCGAAAATGGGCATGGCGTGCTCGAACAGCGCGGCATCCGGCGTGGCGTGCATGTCGCCGGTCAGCGCGCGCTTCACCAGCCAGCTGATGCCGTTGCCGATGTAGCTCATCAGCAATTCCTGCGACACCTCGGTGTATTCCATGTCACGCAGCATGAGGTTGGCCGCTTCCGTCAGTTCCGGGGCGGTATGCAGCATCGTCCCATCGAGATCGATGACGATGGCCGAGATGTCCAGCGGGAAGTGTACCGGTTCCATCACTGTTTCACCTTCGCCAGTTCGGCACGGAGTTCGCCGACGACGGTGTCATAACGGTTTTTGTCATTTTCGTTGCGTTTGCTGAATATCGCGGAACCGGCCACAAACGTATCCACGCCGGCTTCCGCAACTTCGCGAATGTTGGCCGGGCCGACGCCGCCGTCGATCTCCAGGCGGCAGTTGTATTTGCCGGCATCGATCATCTTGCGCACCGCGCGTGCCTTGTCCAGCACGTAAGGGATGAATTTCTGCCCGCCGAAACCGGGGTTCACCGACATCAGCAACACCATGTCCAGCTTGGGCAGGGTGTATTCCAGAATCTCAAGAGGCGTGGCCGGGTTGAACACCAGGCCGGCCTTGCAACCGCTTTCCTTGATCAGGCCGATGGTGCGGTCGATGTGTTCGGAAGCCTCGGGGTGAAAGGTGATGTAGGTCGCGCCTGCCTTGGCGAAATCGGGAATGATGCGGTCCACCGGCTTGACCATCAGGTGCACGTCAATCGGCGCGGTCACACCGTGCTTGCGCAGTGCTTCGCAGACCAGCGGACCGATGGTCAGGTTGGGAACATAATGGTTATCCATCACATCGAAGTGCACGATGTCGGCGCCGGCGGCAAGGACATTGTCGACTTCCTCGCCCAGTCTGGCGAAATTTGCAGAAAGAATGCTCGGGGCGATCTGGTACATGAGGTGTCCTTAGGCGTAGGTTGAAATAAGTTTGGAGGCGCGTATTCTATCCGATAGTTCATCGGCCGAATACTTGAGATGCTACAGCCTATGTGGCCGAGACCCTGGCACATGGAAACGGTTGTGACGATGGGAATGGCTGAAGCATCCAGCTATGTGCGCCACCGTACTGACCGGGCCCGATCCGTAGACTAAATTGACAGCCATTGGGGTGACCCTGGTTGCAAACAAGGAGAAACGAAATGACCGACGCTAATCACCTGATGCGGAAAAATATTATGGAATATGAAACACGCATAAAGCATTTTGACGAGCTTATTGCGCGTGCCGAAAAAGGTGTCGGCACAGGCCCCGAACATGTGGAGGCCGCGGATAGTTTGGCAAGTCTGAAACAGCAGCGCGACAAGTTCGCCATTTGGCTGGACGAACTCCGGCTGAAGACACTGGAAAACTGGCGCGTGGATGAAATCGAGAAAGCCGGTCCCATGGGTATTTGGGATGCGGTTGGCCAGCAACTGGAGAAACTGGTCGAGCGTATTGAACGCTAAGGAACCTCTGATCAAGTCCCGCATGGCCGTGGCTCATGATGGACTTGATCAGAGGTTCCCTAATGAATCATTCGGGGACGACTATATGCTGGTGACATTTACAACCAAAGCCTATGCCGATATCACCATGTTCGGCGATGTCGCGCTTGCCATGCTGAAAATGATGGGGCACAGCGCAACCGTGCCCGGCGCGATCCGGGCGGAAGATGTTCCGGCAGCGCTGGGCCGCTTGACAGCCGCTGTCAATGCGGGGGCATCCGCGCCGCCGCATGCTGACAAGGATGCGGATGAACCCGCGGTGAGCACGTCGCATCGCGCGCTGCCTTTGATGAATTTGCTTGCCGCCGCCGCAAAAGACGGCCGTGACGTAATGTGGAAATAATTGGCCGGTAGATTACGCATGGTACCGAATCTCAATATGCAGGTTAACCAGATTCAATAAATTGAATTCATTGGGCAACACGATACGGCGTTGGCAGATGCGCAGGATGCTGCGACACCATCCCATCCCCCACCATATCTGGCGCGGGGTGACGCGAAAGATTGCAGTGTTGCGCGAGCTGGACGCAGTGCAAATGTCGCATCTGCGCGAACTGACGACATGGTTCCTGCATAACAAGGCGGTAAACGGCGCGCAGGGACTGGAAGTGACGTTGGCCATGCGCGTTGCGGTGGCGGCCCAGGCCTGTTTGCTGATTCTGAATCTGGATATCGATTGCTTTGATGATTGGGTCGAAGTCATCCTCTATCCCGGTGCGTTCCGGGTCAATCATGAGCAGCGCGATGCCATCGGCCTGGTACATAACGATGCCAATGTTTTAAGCGGCGAGGCATGGTTGCGCGGACCGGTGATCTTGTCATGGGATGACGTGGAACGCGATACTTATCATGGTCAGCCCGGACATCATGTCGTGTTGCACGAGTTTGCGCACAAGCTGGACGGCCTTAACGGTGTGGCGAACGGCCTGCCGCCATTGCGTCGCGGCATGAGCCGAAAAAGATGGGGCGAGGATTTCAGCGCCGCCTATGACGGCCTGTGTTTGCAAGTGGCGGCGGGGCAATCATCCTGCATCAATCCTTATGCCGCCACCAGCCCGGCAGAATTTTTTGCAGTGGCGTGCGAGTATTTTTTTACCGCGCCGGAGCAGCTGAAAAAATGCTATCCCGGCGTTCACAGGCAACTGGCATTGTTTTATCGCCATGTTCCGGAGGGATAAGACAAGAAAATCGATTCTTGCTTTTTTATCGACCGGTATAGCAAGTGAGCGTACCGTAATTTCTTTGCAGGGGGAACCGAGCAGATGGAATTCAAGGACTACTACAAGACCCTGGGTGTTGCGCGTGGCGCGACCCAGGACGAGATCAAACGCTCCTATCGCAAGCTGGCCCGCAAATATCATCCCGATGTCAGCAAGGAAGCCGATGCCGAGGCGCGATTCAAAGAGCTGGGCGAAGCCTATGAGGTGCTTAAGGACGCGGAGAAACGCGCGGCTTACGATCAACTCGGCGCCAATTACAAAGGCGGGCAGGAGTTCCGCCCGCCGCCGGACTGGAACGCGGGCTTCGAGTTCAGTGGCGGCGGTTTCAGTGCGGGCGATGGCGGAGACTACAGCGATTTCTTTGCATCCCTGTTCGGCCGGGATTTCCGCCCCGGTGGACCCGGTCACGCGCAGCCTCATGCAAAAGGCGAGGATCACCACGCCAGGATCCTCATCGATCTGGAGGACACCTATCGCGGTGCGACCCGCACCATCACGCTGCGGGTTCCCGCAGTGGACGCACAGGGCCATGTCATCACCAGAGAGCGTGTGCTCAACGTAACCATCCCCAGGGGCATACGCGAAGGCCAGCACATTCGTCTCAGCGGACAGGGCAGTACTGGCAGGGGGGAGGGCACTGCGGGGGACCTGTATCTGCAGGTCGAATTTCGGGCACACCCGATTTATCGCGTCGATGGCCGCGATCTCTATCTCGACTTGCCGGTCACGCCGTGGGAAGCGGCGCTGGGCGCAACAGTCAAAGTGCCGACACTCGGCGGTATCGTGGAACTGAAAATACCGGAAGGCTCCGCATCGGGTCGCAAAATGCGGCTGAAGGGACGCGGCTTCCCGGGTGAACCGCCCGGAGATTGTTATGCGATATTGACGATCGCGTTGCCCCCGGCAGATACCCAGGCCGCCAAAGAGTTGTATCAAAAAATGAAAAATGAACTTAACTTCAATCCGCGCACCAAACTGGGAGTGTGAGAAATGAATACTGAAAAGAGCACGCCACAATTTGCAATATGCATATTGGAAGAACAAACCCAGCTGACGCTGACCGATCTGTGCCGCGCCTGCGCCGTTCATGATGAACAGATCATTGCGCTGGTGGATGCCGGTGTATTGGAAACGCAGGGCCGGGAACCGGATCGCTGGCGTTTCGGCGGTGCCAGCCTGCACCGTGCCAGGAGGGTCTTGCGGCTGCAACACGATCTTGATATTGATCTTGCCGGAGCGGCATTGGCGCTGGAATTGCTGGAAGAAATCGATACGTTGAGGGCGCGGCTGCGGGCGATGGGTGGAACGTACTGAACCATGAATCGCGCTGAATAAATACTTTTCCGTCGGCATGCCGGCAGTGGTGTTCGATGAACTGGTGCAGTCCGTGCTATCCGCTGCGCCCGATTAACTAATTAACCAAGGAGCTCAGATGCAACTAGGCATGATCGGATTGGGAAGAATGGGAGCCAGTTTGGTACGGCGCTTGAACAAAGATGGACATCACTGCGTCGTATACGATGTAAATACCGCAGCGGTGAAAAAGCTTGCGGTCGGTGAAGTTCAGGGTGCCGCCTCGCTGGCCGAGCTGGTCGCCAAGCTGGCCAAACCGCGCGCGGTCTGGGTGATGGTTCCCGCCGGCGTGGCGGGCAAGACAATCGAGGAACTGGCCTCGCACATGGATGCCGGTGACATCATCATCGACGGCGGCAACAGCTACTACCGCGACGATATCCTCAGGGCGAACGCACTCAAGGCTCGTGATATACATTACGTCGATTGCGGCACCAGCGGCGGTGTGTTCGGCGAGGAACGCGGTTTCTGTCTGATGATCGGCGGCGAGGGCAAGATCGTCAAACACCTGGATCCGATCTTCGTGAGCATTGCACCCGGTGTCGAGTCGGCGGAACGCACCTCGGGCAAAAAGGGTAGACCCGGCCCCGCGGAACACGGGTATCTGCATTGCGGCCCGACCGGTGCCGGCCACTTCGTCAAGATGGTCCACAACGGCATCGAGTATGGCCTGATGGCGGCCTATGCCGAGGGGATGAACATTCTGCACAACGCCAATGCCGGCAATCGCACGCGTGAAAGCGATGCCGAGACCACGCCGATGCGTGACCCGGAGTATTACCAATATGAGCTGGACCTGCCGCAGATCGCGGAGGTGTGGCGGCGCGGCAGCGTGATCTCGTCATGGCTGCTGGATCTGACCGCGGCGGCACTGGCCGAGGATGCCGATCTGGGCGGATTTTCGGGCCGGGTGTCGGATTCGGGCGAGGGACGCTGGACGGCATTGGCTGCCATCGACGAAGGCGTGCCGGCCCCGGTTATCAGCGCGGCACTGTTCGAACGTTTTTCCTCGCGCGGCAATGCCGATTATGCCGACAGGCTATTGTCCGCGATGCGCAAGGAATTCGGCGGACATGACGAGAAAAAGAAATGAGCGCCGTGACGGGAAAAGTGCATAGCCGCTCGACATCGGCCGATGCGCTGGTGGTCTTCGGTGTGACTGGCGACCTCGCCCACAAGATGGTCATTCCCGCGCTCTACGCGATGGTCAAGAGCGGCGCGCTCAAGGTGCCGGTGATCGGCGTAGCCTCCTCGAAGTGGAGCCTGGCGCAACTGCGCAGGCACGCGAAAGACAGCATCAAACAGGCCGGCAAGATCGACGACAAGGGCGCACTCGACCATCTTCTTTCGCTGCTCAGCTATGTGGATGGCGATTACAACGACCCGGCCACGTTCACGGCGCTCAAGCAGGCTCTGGGCAAGGCCAAGCGCCCGGCACATTATCTTGCCATTCCACCGTCGCTGTTCGCCACGGTGATCAAAAATCTCGGTGCCGCCGGCCTGGCCGATCAGGCGCGCGTCATCGTTGAAAAGCCGTTCGGACGCGACCTGGCCTCGGCCCGGGCGCTCAATAAAGTCGCGCTGTCGGTGTTCGAGGAGGACTCGATTTTCCGCATCGACCATTATCTCGGGAAGGAGGCGATCATGAATATCCTCTATTTCCGTTTCGCCAATTCCTTCCTCGAGCCGATCTGGAACCGCAACTGCGTGGCCAGCGTGCAGATCACGCTGGCGGAGGAATTCGGCGTGAAAGGCCGCGGCGCATTTTACGAAAGCGCGGGTTGCCTGCGTGACGTCATACAGAATCATTTGTTCCAGATCGTTGCGCTGCTTGCCATGGAGCCGCCGGCATTCCAGGGCTATGGCGCTGTGCACAGCGAGAAAGCCAAGGTGTTCCAGGCCATGCGCCCCCTGAAACCGGAAGACGTGGTGCGCGGCCAGTACGCCGGCTACCGCAAGGAAACGGGTGTGGCCAAGGACTCGGATGTCGAGACGTTTTGTGCGATGCGGCTGTTCGTCGATTCGTGGCGCTGGGAGGGCGTACCGTGGTATCTGCGTTCCGGCAAATGCCTGGCTAACACCGCGGCCGAGGTTCTGGTGGAGCTGAAGCCGCCACCGCAAAGATTGTTCGACGATTCGGCACCGGTGGACGGACACGCCAATTATCTGCGCTTCCGGCTCTCTCCCAACACCGCCGTTGCCCTCGCCGCACGGGTCAAACGTGCCGGCAAGGAATTCGTCGGCGACCAGCGCGAACTCTACCTGCTGGATGAACAGTCGGACATTGAGTCTCCCTATGAACGGCTGCTGGGCGATGCCATTGCCGGCAACGGTGCGTTGTTCACCCGCGAGGACGCAGTCGAGGCGGCATGGGTAGTGGTCGATTCGGTACTTGACAGCCCGGGCCCTGTTTATTCCTACAAGCCCGGCAGCTGGGGGCCGAAACAGGCCGATGCGCTGATCGCTACAGACGGAAGCTGGCACAACCCGGTACTGGTGAAGGAGAAATAATGAAAGCCGCACAACAACTGCACGATCTCGGCCAGAGTCTCTGGCTGGACAACATCACGCGCGGGCTGCTGACCAGCGGCACACTGGCCCGTTATATCAGCGAGCTTTCGGTGACCGGGCTGACCTCCAATCCGACGATCTTCGAACATGCGATCAAGAATAGTGATTTTTACGATGATGCAATCCGCAAAAAAGCGCTCGCGGGCAAGTCGGGCGAGGAATTATTCTTCGAACTTGCGCTGGAAGATTTGATTCAGGCCGCCGATCTTTTTCGTCCGGTTCATGATGCCACCGGCGGTGTCGACGGCTGGGTCTCGCTGGAGGTGTCGCCTTTGCTCGCCGACGACACCGCCGCAACGATCAAGGCGGCTGCCCAGCTTCATGCGCGTGCGCAACGCCCCAATCTGTTCATCAAGATTCCGGGAACGCGCGCAGGCATTCCGGCGATCGAAGAATCGATCTTTGCGGGTGTACCGGTGAACGTCACGCTGCTGTTCTCGCGCGAGCACTACGTCGCGGCAGCCGAAGCATACATGCGCGGCATCGAGCGGCGCATCGCCGCCGGACTGGATCCGAAGATTGGTTCCGTAGCTTCGATTTTCGTCAGCCGCTGGGACGTAGCCGTCAAGGACAAGGCCCAGGGTGAATTCCGCAACAACCGTCTGGGCATCGCTATCGCAATGCGCACCTACACCGCCTACCGCGATTTGCTGGCATCAAAGCGCTGGCAGAAACTGGCCGCTTCAGGTGCGCAGCCGCAACGCCTGCTGTGGGCCAGCACCGGTACCAAGGACCCCGCAGCTTCAGATACCCTGTACGTCGAAGCGCTGGCTGCCCCGGATACGGTTGATACCATCCCCGAAAAGACACTGCTCGCTTTCGCCGATCACGGCAAGGTAAAGAACGTACTGCCGTTTGATGAAGGTCATGCCGAAACGGTGGAAGCGGTCATCGCGGAATTCACCCGCGAGGGCGTCGACGATGAAGCGCTTGCTGCCAAACTGCAACGTGAGGGCGCGCAATCGTTCGCAAAATCATGGAACGATTTGATTGCATGCATCGCGACCAGGACAGTGGAATTGACGAAGTAATATCAGGCAAATTTTGAAGGTTGGCAATCTACTTGTTTGATGATGTCTGCCCTGATCGGGCATTGTGCCTGTCAACACGGAAAAAGATGTCCATGAAACATTATATCGATGCCTTATATGACTTCCTGGACTGTATCGGTTAAATGCATCCGGGTTAACGTGATCGTCAAACCTGCTCGCAAGAATTGACCGTGACACGAGCGACTCATAATTAATCAATTTTTGAAAGGACTGGCGATGAATTCACAGGAAGTCATAGACACCGCGAAGATGCCGGCAAGCTATGCAGCGTTGTGCCGGGAAGCCGGACTGGTTCCCATAGGAGGCACGGAAGTGCTGATCGAAGTCACGGTCGCATGAAAGCAAACACGTCCAATACCCTGCGCCTGTACCTCATTCGGCACGGTGAAACCGAGTGGTCGCTCTCCGGACGACACACCGGTCGCACCGACCTTCCGTTGACCCAGACCGGCGAGGACGAGGCGTGTGAACTTGGCAAACACCTGTTGGACATCCCGTTTGTACATGTGCTGGCCAGTCCGCTCAAGCGCGCACTGCAAACCTGCGAGTTGGCGGGTCTGGATAAAATTCCGGAAATAGAACCCGACCTTGCCGAATGGGACTATGGCGATTACGAAGGACAGCGTTCTGTGGATATCCTCAAGGAACGGCCGGATTGGAATGTTTATCGGGACGGTTGTCCTCGCGGTGAAATGCCCGCCCAAGTTTCCGCTCGAGCTGATCGGCTTATCGCCCGCCTGCGCAAGCTGGACTCCAATATCGCACTCTTTGCACACGGCCAGATCGGCAGTGTCCTGGCTGCGCGCTGGATCGGATTGACAGTGGCCGATGCGCAGCATTTCATGTTCGGCACGGCATCGCTCAGTATTTTTGCCTTCGACCCCCACCACCCGGCCGTGCCGGTTATCGCATTGTGGAATGCAGACTCTCGGGGAATATTCAACACCGTCACATCTCATCCCGCCGGCGGCACCATGACGGCTAATGAACGGTCACTTGAACGCTGGGAAAACGAGGGAGGAGAAATCCCGCAGCTCACACCGAGCCGGGAAAACAGCATCGCGCCACTCACCACGCTCGCGGCATGGCAGGCACTCGCAGCCCATCAAACCAAAGTCCGGGAACTGCATCTGCGCAAGCTCTTCACGGACGATCCAGCGCGCGGCGAGCGCATGACGGTTGAAGCCGTCGGCATCTACTTCGACTATTCGAAACACCGCATCACCGACGAGACACTCAGGCTGCTGTTGCAATTGGCGGAGGAGTCCGGCCTGCGGTCCCGCATCGATGCCATGTTTCGGGGCGAGAAGATCAACGTCACGGAGAAGCGGGCCGTCCTGCACGTGGCCCTGCGCACCCCCAAAGGGCAATCCATCTTCGTCGACGGCGTAGACGTCGTGCCCCGGGTCCACGCCGTGCTCAACCAGATGGCCGACTTTTCCGCGCGGGTGCGCAGCGGGGAGTGGAAGGGACACACCGGCAAGCCGATCCGCAACGTCATCAATATCGGCATCGGCGGGTCTGACCTGGGGCCGGTGATGGCGTACGAGGCATTGCGGCATTACAGCCAGCGCGACCTGACCTTCCGCTTTATCTCCAACATTGACGGCACCGATTTCGCCGAGGCTACCCGCGACCTCGATGCCGAAGAGACGCTGTTCATCATTTCGTCGAAAACATTTTCCACGCTCGAGACGATGACCAATGCGCACACAGCCCGCGACTGGGCCCTCAAGACGTTGAAACATCCCGCTGCCATTGCCCGGCATTTCGTGGCGGTCTCGACCAATGACGCGGAGGTGGCCAGGTTCGGCATCGACACGGCAAACATGTTCGAGTTTTGGGATTGGGTCGGCGGGCGGTACTCAATGGACTCGGCGATCGGGCTCTCGACGATGATCGCCATTGGCGCCGAACATTTTCGCGCCATGCTCGACGGTTTTCACCAGATGGACGAACATTTCCGCACCGCCCCATTCGAGCGCAACCTGCCGGTGCTGATGGGGTTGCTGGGCCTCTGGTATAACAATTTCTTTGCTGCCCAGACAGCAGCAGTGCTTCCATACGAACAGTACTTGAAGCGCTTCCCGGCTTACCTACAGCAGCTGACCATGGAGAGCAATGGCAAGCACGTCACGCTCGACGGGATGGGAGTTGGCTACCAGACCGGGCCGATCTACTGGGGGGAACCGGGCACCAACGGCCAGCATTCCTTCTACCAACTGATACATCAGGGGACCAAGCTCATTCCCTGCGACTTCATCGGATTCGTTCAGCCGCTTAATCCCCTCGGGCAGCACCACGACATGTTGCTGGCCAACATGTTCGCCCAGGCAGAGGCGCTGGCCATCGGTAAAACACCGCAACAGGTTCGTGCCGGGGGTACCCCCGCATCACTGGTGCCGCACCAGACTTTTGAGGGCAACCATCCGTCCAGCACGATCCTGCTGGAGCGGCTGACACCGACGGCGCTGGGGAAGCTCGTTGCACTGTACGAACACAGCGTCTTCACTCAGGGGGCCGTGTGGCAAATCGACTCATTTGACCAATGGGGAGTCGAGCTTGGGAAAGCGCTTGCCGTAAATATAATCCACGAACTTGACCCTGAACTTGACACTGTGACCAAAGGCCATCTCAAGCACGACAGCTCAACCAACACGTTGATCCGGCGCTACAGAAGAACCAGGGAGCGGTTGCATGAACAATAAATCCAGTGCGCCTGTATCCCTTGTGCCGGGTATGGTCCTATGCATGGGATGATTTAACGCGGCATTCACATTTTCTGACATTCTCCCCGCTGATTTCTTGTTTTACGAAGCTGCCGCGCACAGTGAGGAGTTCAAGATGTACTTGGCGGGTAAATTTCCGACCAACCCATTTCATGTCACTCGGGATGATTGGCCGCGGAAATTTTACAATCCGCAAGCGCGCCGCACGCATTGGACTTGATCCATCTTTCGATGTCGCAACAAATCTCAGCCTATCTCATAGCCCGGCATGGCAGGCCGGGATTTGCCGAGCTCAGCTCCTGTTTTTACCATCCTTGATGAGCTGCTTGCGGATAGATTCCAGCTCTTGCCGGCGCTTCGCAGTGGTCTTGGGATACGCCATCTTAAGTTCATTGAACGTATCAAGGACAATTTGGGAAACAATCAACCGCGCATTATTCTTGTCATCGGCCGGTACCACATACCAGGGTGCATCAGCCGTACTGGTGGCACTCAGGCATTCCTCAAAGGCCTTCATGTACTGGTTCCAGAATTTCCGTTCCTGAATATCCGCGAGGCTGAACTTCCAGTTTTTGTCGGGCTCATCGATGCGGTCGAGAAAGCGCTTGCGCTGCTCCTCTTCCGAAAGGTGCAGGAAGAACTTGATGATCCGTGTGCCGTTGCGGTGCAGATGCTTCTCCATGTCAACGATGGAGCGATAGCGCTCCGTCCAGATGGTCTCCTCATTCACCAGCCGATCCGGAATATTCTGTGCTTGCAGTATCTCCGGGTGCACGCGCACGATCAGCACTTCCTCGTAATACGAGCGGTTGAAGATGCCGATCCGGCCCCGTTCCGGTAATACCTGAGTGGAGCGCCACAGAAAATCATGCTCCAGCTCCTCGGCACTCGGGTGCTTGAAACTGAACACCTGGCAACCCTGCGGATTGACGCCCGACATCACGTGACGGATGGCGCCATCCTTGCCGGCCGCATCCATCGCCTGAAAGATCAGCAACACCGCATAGCGGTTGGACGCATAGTGCAGGCGTTGCAGATCACTTAGTTCCTCCACGTGTTCTTCAAGGTGTTTTTTGTAATTCTTTTTCGACTTGTACACGGGTTTCACCTGCGTCGGCCACTTGTCCAGCTTGACCTGTTCGCCCTGCGCAACGCGGAAATCCTTCGATTTGATTTTCATCTTCATCCTTTCGATCATGTTAGACGTGTTGTTCGCATCTGTTTATTTGTCAGGTTTATCCTTCCGGCTCTCCCGTTCTGCTTTCTCCAATTCCTCAACGGCTTGAACCTCTTGGCGTCCCAGGTCCTCGTAGAGTTGATGGACGCGCTTGACGAGTTGCGGCGTCAAATCAGACGGGGCTGCGGCTTTGGCTTCCGGCTTGGGGTCGGAAGTCTTGGGTCGGGCGGCACCGGGTTCCGTCAGGGGAATTCCTTCCGTCTTTGCGATACCCCTGGTGGCGTGAGTCAAGGGGCGATCGTGCGGGCGCTCGGCGATCCCGAGACGAGTGAATACGGGAACCTTCACCAAATCCAGGACGAATGCGAACGCAGCCGCCGCCGCAAGCGTGCCCGCCACCACCAGGGGCGGCAAGGATGTCATTGCGATTCCGCCGACGGCCAATGTCGAAGCGATCACGATATCGGCAACGGACGACACCACAAGCCAGAGGCTGGGACGAGTGCCCCACAGGTGCCGGCGTTCGCGAATGGCATAGATCGTCGCCTGGCTGCCGAACACCAGGACGAGGAAGGCCAGCGTTCTCAGCGCCTCTACTCCAAGATTCACGCCAAATTTGCCGATGGCGAGGACGCCGATGCAGAAGGCCAGCAGGCACACACCCATGGTGACGCCGGCTATCGTCAGGCTGCCGATGCGCCACGCATTCGGCATCGGCGACGGCCGCACGTTATCCGTCGTCAATGACATGGAGAGAAAATCACCGGTGATCATCACAATGACCATCAGCAGCGGAGTCAGGATTGCGTGTCCTGTCATGATCAGGCCGGCGATCAGGAACAGCACCGTCACGATCTTCTTGACGATGACATTCAGTGTATAGGTGAGGATGCGCTGGAACGTGATTCGCCCTTCCTTGACCGCAGCGACGATGCCGGCGAGTCCGGGCTCGGTCAGCACCATGCCGGCGGCCGATTTGGCGACGTCGGTTGCCGTCGAGACTGCGATGCCGATCTGCGCCTGGCGCAGCGCTGGCGCGTCATTGGCGCCGTCGCCGCACATGCCGACGGTGTGGCCGCCCTTCTGGAACGCTTTGACGAGCTTGTATTTGTCCTCCGGGAGGACGCCGGCGAAAACCGCGAATTGCTCGGGGTGGACGCTGTCGGGGATTGGACCGGGCGGACAGACGGCACCATCGAGCCCCACCGCGTGAGCCACGATGGCCGCGGTCGCCGGCGCGTCGCCCGTCACCATCACGGTGCGAACGCCCAGCTCATGCAATTCGCTAACGAGTGCCGCCGAGTCTGAACGGGGCGGGTCGCTCAGCGCAATGAGTCCTGCCAGCTTCATCGCCGTCTGCGGCCCCGCCGCCACCGCCAGAACGCGGAAGCCCTGCCGCTCGAGGTCGTCCGCCGTGGCTGCCGCAGTCGGCGACGGTTGTGCGAGGCCGCTGACCACGGCAAAGGCGCCCTTAACGATACGTTGCGTCGCGCCGGTCGAATCAGTTGCGCTCGCCTCGGACGTCTTCTTCGCCGGATCGAAAGCCTCAAACTTGACCAAGGTCGGCGCGTCGGAGACGTCCTTGCTCGAGGCGGCCGCGCGAATGGCTGCATCCACCGGGTCCTGCCCGCCATCCGCGCTCGCCAGCGCGGCCAGTGCCAAAACATGCGCCTCGTCGAAGCCGGGCATGGGATGAACGGTCGTCACCGTCAGCGCATTCCGGGTCAGCGTGCCGGTCTTGTCGGCGCACAAGACATCCGTCGTTCCCGCTTCGTCCACCGCCGAGAGGCGGGTCGGAAGGACGCCCAGTTTTGCCAGGGCGCGCGCGCCGAGCGCCGCCGCCAGGGTGAACGTGGCCGGCAACGCAACCGGTATCGACCCCAGGACCGCCGTCAGGACGAGGGGGATGATCTCCGCCAGCGGCATCTTGAGAAAGTAGGCATAGGCCATGAGCGCCACGATGACGACGCTGTTGAATGCGGCAAGATTGCGTACCACGCGCAGAACCGCCTTCTGCTGGGAACTCACGACATGAGCGGTGCGGACCAGTTCCGCAGTGCGGCCGAACTTGGTGCGCACGCCGGTCGCCGTAACATCCGCCACCGCCTCGCCCCGGCGCACCAGCGCTCCGGCAAAGGTTTGCACGCCCGCGCCGGCTTCGATGGGTACCGATTCGCCGGTAAGCATGGATTGGTCGAGCAGGACTTCCCCGCTGCTGATGTGCACATCAGCGGCGACGACGCCGCCGAGTGAGAGCTTCACCACGTCGCCCGGTACAAGCTCGGCCGCGGGTACGGTTTTCCACGCGCCGTCGCGCCGGACGGACGCGTTCAGCGCAAGCCGGGACTTCAGTGCGGTGAGGGTCGCCTGGGCACGGCTCTCCTGGAACAGTCCGAGCGCCGCGTTGAACACCAGCAGGCCGGCGATGATCGCGGCCTCGACCTGCTTGCCGACTATCAGTTCGAGCACAATCGCGGCCTCGAGCATCCACGGAACCGGGGCCCAGAATTTTTCGAGCGCCATGCGCAGCGGGTGCATGCTCGTATCCGGCATCGTGTTGGGGCCAAACTTCGTCAGAAAGCGGCGGGCCTCGTCGCTCGTCAGGCCGCTGGTCAGGTCATCTTTTTCGGCACCCGCCGGCTTGGCATCGGGTTGCGCGTCGGGCTTGGCTTCGGGCTTCGACCCAGGAGCCTCTGGCGAATCGGCATTGGGTTTCATAATGGATGTTCGTTCAATCCTTGCGTTGTCGAAGGTTTCGTGAATTGCGGGCTGCTTGTTGTCAGGCTCATGCGCTTTCCATCGCGGCACTGTATTCGCCCCGGCGCGCTGCCCGGTTGCGCGTGGCTCGATGCAGCCCCGGTTCCTTGCTGCGTCGTTTCGGCGGGGTCAGCGGCAGTATTCTCGTCTGTTTATTTATCGGGTTCATCTTTCCGATTCTCGCGCTCCGTCTTCTCCAATTCCTCAACGGCTCGAACCTCTTCGCGCCCCAGGTCCTCGTAGAGTTGATGGACCCGCTTGACGAGTTGCGGCGTCAAATCGGTCGGTGTCTTGGCTTTGGCCTCGGCGTTGGCTTCAGGCTTGGCCTCGGCTTTGGGTTCGGTTTTGCCCTCGTGCTTGGCCACCGTCTTGGCTTCAGGCTCGGCCTTGACATCAGCCTTACGAATCTCCCGCTCCGCTTTGTCCCAATCCTGAACTGATAGCCCGTCCCGACGGCCCTGCTCCTCATAGAGTTCATACGCCCGTGTGGCGATCTGCGGTGTCAGATCGGAAGTCGTTTTGGCTTTGGCTTCAGGTTTTGGCTCGACTGCGGGTTTGGCTTCAACCTCAGCTTGGGCTTGAGGTTTAGGTTCAGCTTTGGCATCCGGCTTCTGCTCGACCTTTGCTTCAGGCTTGGAGTCAGCAGCTTCGGCTTCGGGTTTAGCCTCAGGTTTCGAGTCGTCCCTGGCGTCAGGCTTGGCCTCCGTTTTGGATTCGGGCTTAACGTCGAGTTGGGCATCGGCCTTGGTATCAGGCTTGCTGTTGTCTTTTTCTTCCGGCTTGTCCCCGACTTTGGAACCAGGCTTGGTTCCAGCTTTGACTGGATCGAATATCCGGTAGGCGAGCAGTTTAATGCGGTCATTCACGACGAACCACAAAAGGGCATAGCCCCACACGAACCCGGCCCATTTCCAGCCGAGAGGCGTCATGAATAATCCGTAAACCGCGATCAGCGTTGCCACGATTTGCGTGCCGAGTACGGCCACCCACAGAATCCGCGCGGGGCGTATCGACCAGAACGGGCCGCGCGTGCGAGTGAGGAAAATCGTCAGATGACCCGCCACGGACAGCTTCAAATACATCAGCGTCTGGATATGCGCACGGTCGAGGTGAAACACGCGTTCGCCGAGATAGAACAAGCCGAAGGCGGCAACGACCCCGATGACGCCCAGCACCGAGGATATCCCCAGCACCATGCGCATGTTCCAGGCCTCGGGCTGATCCTTGTAATGCACATTGTCATAAGCGATGGACAGGATGGCGCCGTCGTTGAGCAATGCCAGCATCACGATCATCACCGCCGTCACCGGATAGAAGTTGAAAATCAGGATCGAGAGCGTCATGAACAACAGCACGCGCAGCGTCTCGGCGATGCGGTAGATCGCGTAGCTGTTCATGCGCTGGAAGATCTTCCGGCTCTCCTTGATCGCGTCGATGATCACCGACAGGCCGGGTGTCATCAATACGATGGCCGCCGCCGCGCGTGCCGCGTCCGTCGCGTCCGACACGGCGATGCCGCAGTCGGCTTTCTTCAGCGCGGGGGCATCGTTCACCCCGTCGCCGGTCATGCCGACGATGTGACCGCGTTTTTGCAGGACATCCACGATGTGGAACTTGTGTTCGGGAAACACCTGGGCGAAGCCGTCGGCCTTTTCGATCGACTCGGCCACCTCTGAGGTCTCTTCCTTTTTCGAGTCGCCCAGGCTGGAGGCATCGAGAATATTGGCGCCCATGTCCAATTTTTTGGCGGTTTCCTTGGCGATGGCCAGTGCATCGCCCGTCACCATCTTGACCTTCACGCCCATCGCCAGTGCGGTCGCGATGGTGGCCTTGGCATCTTCCCGCGGTGGATCGAACAAGGGCAACACGCCGACAAACTGCCATGGGCCGTCGCCCTCGGACCGCGCCACGCCCAGCGAACGAAAACCGCTCGCCGCAAAGTCATTGACCGCCTTGTCGACGGCGGACTTGACTTCACCGGCATTCGCCGCCAGCGACAGGATCACCTGCGGCGCGCCCTTGGTCACCCTGAACTGGTTTCCATCCGGCCCCTTGACCGTGGCCTCGGTGCGCTTGTGCACCGGGTCGAACGGCATGAAATGTACCACCTGGTAGTCCTTCAGGGCCTTGTCATCTTTCAGACCACCCAGCACGGCCAGGTCGATCGTGTCCTTGTCGTCCGCGCGCGATGCCAGTGCGGCGTCGAGGATGACCTGTTCGGCGGGAATATTGTTCACGCTGAACGGATCGCCCAGCGTCAGCTTGTTCTGGGTCAGCGTGCCGGTCTTGTCCGCACATAATATGTCCACGCCGGCCAGTTCCTCGATCGCCACCAACCGGCTGACGATCGCCTGCTTCCTGGCGAGCAGGCGCGCGCCGACTGCCATCGTGACCGACAATACTGTAGGCATGGCCACCGGAATCGCAGCCACGGTCAGCACCAGCGCAAACTGCAACGTCTCGAGGATCTTGTCACCGCGGTAGATCGCGACGGCAATGATTGCCGCCACCAGCACTACCGCGAGAATGATCAGGTAGTTGCCGATCTTCAACACCGCTTTTTGAAAATGGCTGACGGTGTGCGCGTCCTGAACCAGTTCTGCGGTCTTGCCGAAGTAGGTATTCCCCCCCGTGGCGTACACCAGCGCGCTGCTCTCGCCGCGGCGGATGATGGAGCCGGAAAATACCGCGTCGCCCGGTTTGCGCGTGGCGGGCAGGGATTCCCCGGTCAGCGCGGACTGATCGATCGAAATCGGATCGCCGTCCAGCAAGCGCGCATCCGCCGGCACAATATCGCCCAGACGCATACGAATGACATCACCCGGCACCAGCTCGCGCGCCGCCGGGTTGACCCATTTTCCGTCACGCATCACGCGAGCCTTGACCGCCAGCTTGGCCTTGAGGGCCTCGATGGCATTGCCCGCCGTGTGTTCTTCCCAGAAACCGACCACGGCATTGGCCACGAGCAGCAGCAGGATGATGCCAAAGTCAGGCCAATGCCTGGCTACCGCCGACAGGATCACGGCGGCTTCGATCATCCACGGGATCGGACCCCAGAAATAGCTGAGGAATTTCAGCAGTGGATTGGTCTTCTTTTCTTCAATCTCGTTGGGCCCATATTGCGTCAACCGCTTTGCCGCCTCGGCCTGGGTGAGGCCGTCCGGCGACGAGCCGAGTTTCTTCTCCACTTCTTCAAGCGGCAGGGATTTTAGGTCATCCTTTGCATCGGGCTTGGCCTTGGATTTGTCATCAGGATTCGCATCGGGCTTCGCATCGGGCTTCGCGTCAGGCTTCGCATCGGGCTTCGCATCGGGCTTCGCATCGGGCTTCGCATCGGGCTTCGCGTCGGGCTTCGCGTCGGGAGCCTTGGGTTGTTCGGTATTGGATTCCATAATGGTTATGCTCCTGTCATTAACAATCCCGCAGATTTCGCGACGCGCGGGGAAGTTGTTGTAATACTCATGTCCCTGACATTACGGCACTGAATCAGGTTGGGGCCGCCATGCTTCGTCCAACCACTTCCGCGCCGCAGCGGCGTCGGCGTGATCGAAGTATCGAACCGTTGCTTTTGTGAACGGCTTGCAGAACGTTGCCATGCCGTGTTACCACCCATTTCACCCACCATTTCGGTTCTCTTGATGCCAGCGAAACGTTCGACAGCAAACTTGAAGTCTTCCCACGTTCACTGTTCTGACGCAAACCCAATCACGTCATTTTGCCTTTTCACGTTCAGCTTCATCCGCCCAATAGCCGGTCCGCCCGTAATGTTTGAAAATGCCCAACTCCTGCTCACGATTCAATTGCTCCGCCGAGTTGTACGGCGGAGCGTCTTGCACAGCTTGCCGTGTCAGGTTGACCG
>Ga0307375_10001270_pt1 | contig 27964 bp, 21 predicted proteins | sample TR1MG_FD_202531 | JGI IMG/M metagenome (GOLD analysis project Ga0307375, IMG submission 202531) | Soil microbial communities from Risofladan, Vaasa, Finland - TR-1 | ecosystem: Environmental > Terrestrial > Soil > Coastal area > Acid sulfate soil | place: Finland: Risofladan, Vaasa | collected...
CGATTCGTTCGAGAGAAGGTCGAGCCCGAGATCGGGGAGTGGTTCGAATCCGGGCAGAGCCCAACGGGACTCATGAAGGAGCTCGGATCGCTGGGTGTACTGGGGATGCACCTCGAGGGTTACGGCTGTGCGGGGACGAGCGCCACGGCCTATGGCCTCGCCTGCATGGAACTTGAGGCCGGGGACAGCGGAATTCGCAGTCTGGTTTCGGTCCAGGGGTCTCTGGCGATGTTCGCGATCCATCGTTGGGGCTCTGAGCAGCAGCGACAGGAATGGCTTCCCCGGATGGCGGCGGGCGACGTCATCGGTTGCTTCGGTCTCACCGAACCAGATGCTGGTTCGGACCCGGGTTCGATGCGCACGAGAGCGCGCCGGGATGGGTCGGACTGGATCCTCAATGGCCAGAAGATGTGGATCACCAACGGCTCGGTCGCGGACGTCGCCGTCGTCTGGGCGCAGACGGACGAGGGTGTACGGGGCTTCCTCGTGCCCAAGGGGACTCCCGGCTTCACCACCCAGGTGATCAAGAAGAAGCTCTCGCTTCGCGCTTCCGTCACCTCGGAACTTCTGTTCACCGACGTTCGCCTGCCGGCTGAGGCACTCTTGCCCGAAGCGACGTCGCTACGTGCGCCGTTGTCCTGTCTCAACGAAGCGCGATTCGGGATCGTATGGGGTTCAGTCGGAGCCGCCCGATCATGTTTCGAAGCGGCGCTGAAGTACGCGGGCGAGCGACAAGTCTTCGGCAAGCCGGTCGCGGCTTACCAGATTCAACAGCAGAAGTTGGCGCTCATGGCGCTCGCGACCAATCGCTCGTACTTGCTGGCATTGCATCTGGGACGGATGAAGGATGAAGGAACTCTGCGTCCCGAGCACGTGAGCATGGGCAAGCTTGGCAACGTCAACGATGCGCTGGAGGTTGCCCGCACCGCACGACAGATCCTCGGTGCTAACGGAATCTCGCTCGAATATCCGGTGATTCGTCACATGGTGAATCTTGAGTCGGTGGTGACCTACGAGGGAACGGCGGACGTGCACTCACTGGTTATCGGCGGTGCCCTGACGGGAATCCAAGCTTTCCGCTGACGTCGCTTACGCCGTCGACACCACCAGGGTCATTGCTCATGACAATGCGTCGTTGCTAGTCCAACCTGAGCGCCAAGGAATCAGCAGCCCCCTTCGGACCGCTGCTTTGGTTGACACAACAGTCGCCTGTCAATCGGATCTTTGGCATGATTCATCATTGGCCGCAGAGTCGAAATCGTCGAGGTAGTGGTCGAAGGCGAACGCCAACTGGTCCGAGAGCCCATTGCCTGACATGGGAAAGTGACCCACGCGAATCCGGGGAGTCTTGGAATTGTTGGCCCGTCAGATGCCTCGCAATACCGCCCCAGTGGATGGAGGCTCGCAAGGGTGGCAACGCGCAACGCAAAGTGCGTCGCTGCGCCCCCTGTGTCATCCCATCACGTTTCCCAAGGTGGTGGTGTTGAAGGGCCTCTTGCGAGAAAAGGTTCCGAGATTTATTACGTTGCCCGTAAATTCACCGCGGTAGCGCAGGGGATCCTGGTCGTGATCGTGCCCGGCCTCAATACGTTCAATCAGCAAGGCGAGAAAACGTCCAACCAGCGGCGCGTTCTTGAACTGGTTCCCACTCGTACCCATCGCGACATAGAAGCCGGCGAGATCGGTTCGGTCGTAAATCGGCAGCCAGTCGTCCGAGGCGTCATAGACGCCCGCCACACCCTTGGGCGTCACCGGCACGGCGAGAGTTGAGAGGCGACGAGCCGCTCGGGTCACTTGTCGCTCGAAGCATGATGCCGTGACACTCGAATTTGACTCATCCGGGTCCTCGATCCACTCGAGCACGTCACACTCTGGTTCGGTCCCGCCCACCATGATCTTGTCGCCCGGAGCAGGGCGCATATAGGTGCCCAAGTCCATGTCGGCGATACTCGGGCCGAACTCGCCGCCGATATTGAAGCCGGGAGGCGCTTGAAGATAGTGCACCTCCTGGCGTAGCGGGCGCACGCCAATGGTGAATTCCGCCCCCACGCCCGCCATGCGGTTGATTCGACCAGACCATGGACCGCCAGCGTTTACGACTATCGGCGCTTCAATCGCATCGCCATTGGATAGACCGACACCGGCGACACGATCACTGCGTCGAATTACCTCTGTCACGGTGTGGTTCACCATCAGGGTCGCACCACGATTTTGCGCGGCCGTCGTCAAATTGTGGGCCGCCAGCTGGGGATCGTTAATGAATCCGGCATCCGGCATGAAGAGTCCGCCGAGCTCCTCGGTAGCTTCGCGGAAGAACTCGTCATCGTCGATCGACTTCGGTGGCCAGTATGCACCGGTGTCGATGCCGGCAACGCGGGTTCGGAGCGAGGCCGCGTCCCACTCTTCGTACGCGACGCCAACTTTCTTGAAAAGTGCCATAACCCGTTCGCGGGGCGCTATCGGAGTGTCCAGTACGACCATTCCCGTTCGTTGGAAGGACGCGAGTTCATGGCCGTCCATACGCCCCAGGTGATCGGACCAGGACTCCCAGTAGTGTTTCGCTTCCCATGAGGTGGCCACGCCATCAAAGGTCGAGTAGTTGAATCGGATGATGGCACTGGACGCGCTGGTGGAACCATGGCCGGGGGCACCTTCCTTGTCGACCATCGCCACCCTGAGTCCGAGCTTGGCGAGCTCGAACGCGATGGAGGCACCGAGAACCCCAGCACCGACAACGATGGCATCGGCTGTAGTCGTCATTCCCACCTCGCAGAGAAATCCTCAAATTGATTGGCTCGTCCTGGAGCCTAAGTCTGAATGCAGCGTGAATCTCGCAGTGATGGTCAAATTCGACCGCGTGCGAGGGTGACCGTCGCCGGTCGTGATGTTTCAGATGATTGGATGACCCGTCGGCGTACGTGCTACACGTTCGACAACGTGTGCGATTCGTTCGCGCTGGAGGTCGCCGAGCGCGCCGCGGTCCACCTCGACGAAGGGGAGAACCTTCATTGGGTCCCCCGAGCGAAGAACACCGTGGCGCGTGTCAAGACATTCGCACCCTCGCGCAGGTTCCAGTACGCGTCGCCACTTCGTGAATTCCTCTCGCTCCTCGCCGGTAGCACCCTCGCGTTCTCCGGCGTCGACGGTGGTCTGGCGGACTCTGTTCCGGACGGCCATGTCAGTTGGACCGAAGTGCTTCGATACTTGAGAAACCGAGCGGTGGCCTCGACGACACAACTCGGCGATGTCAGTCTTGATCGCCGAAGTGAACGACCGACGAGGTCGTTGATCTCTCGGTTCATTGATGTCATCTGGAATTTCTCTCCGTGGCAGCCCCAGACTATGGATGGCCGTCGAGGTAATCGAGGCCCACGCTGTCGCCCCGCCATCACCACAGTCGACCCACTACCTGTAGCGCTGCACTAAACGATGGGCGCTAGGCTTCAGTTTCGTCAGATTCAGGTTCGGGGAAACTCGACTTGAATTCGCCGTGAAATCGTCGATAACCAAGTTGATCCGGAGCCATTGATGCCCGTAATTCCTACCGATTCATTGATTGACTCCCTCGCAGAGGATTCGGCGAAGAAGACGCATGAACTCATCCAACGCTCGGATAAGTTGCGCGACCACGCCGAGAGGGCAAACCGCACTCGTTTCGCTCGACTCTTTCGAGATCCAAGGGCGATAGAAGTCACGATCACCCTGACCGACGAGGTAATGCGAATCAGATCCAAGAGCAGTTCAATCCAAATCTTCCGCCGGGCGGTCAAAAAGGCTTCGCTCCAGGGCTTCGGTGCATTCAACTACGTCGGACTGCACGCTCTGTCGGCGATTTCACGAATTGCGCCAACACCAGTTATCGAGGTGGTCTCACGACGTGTTCGATACCTCACTCGGGACCTCATCCTGTCCGCGCAGAGCGCCGATCTCGTGAAGCATTTGAAGCTTCGCGAGAGCCAAGGAATCTCGCTCAACATAAATGTTCTCGGCGAGGCAGTCCTGGGTGAGCACGAAGCGAGCGATCGCACCGCGCGAGTCCTCGAAATGATCCGTCGACCAGAAGTCAATTACATCTCGGTCAAACTCTCCTCGGTGGTGAGTCAGATCATCACTATTGATCGCGTCGACACCATGCAGCGGGTCACCGACCGATTGCGCCAGCTGTATCGCGAAGCCGAGCAGCATCACACGTTCATCAACTTGGACATGGAGGAATACCGCGACTTGGATCTCACGGTGACCGCGTTCCAGCAAGTCCTGTCGGAACCGGAATTCATGAAGGTGAAGGCTGGCATCGTTCTGCAGGCGTATTTGCCGGAGTCCCACAGCGCCTTCGCCGACCTCGTCGCCTGGTCCAAGGTCCGGTACGAAGAATCCGGAGGTTCGATCAAAATCAGATTGGTGAAGGGGGCGAATCTCGCCATGGAGAAGGCGGAAGCCGAACTTCACGGGTGGCATGCTGCGCCCTACACCAGCAAGTCCGACGTCGACGCCAGTTATGCGAGATTGATCGATACTGCGCTGCGCCCCGAAAACGCCGACGCGGTACGCATCGGCATCGCCAGTCACAATCTCTTTCACCTGACATGGGCCCTCGACGTTGCCCGAGTTCGCGGCGTTCTACGCCAAGTTGATGTGGAAATGCTCGAGGGGATGGGCAACGCCGAAGCGCTGACGATGACGCGGTCGGGCCAACCGGTTCTCTTGTATGCCCCCGTGACGCGAAAGGATGATTTCACTTCGGCCGTTGCCTATTTGGTGCGACGTCTCGATGAGAACACGTCTGACGAGAACTACCTGAAGGCGGCGTTCGACATTGCGTCTGACTCGAAGAAGTTTGAAGAACAACGCGACCGGTTTATTGCTTCGGTGCGCGAGCGCCACTCCATTTCAACGTCTTCACTGCGCCACGTGGCACCAAAGGCGGTGAGTGGTGTTGGATTCGAGAACTCATCGAATGCGGATCTGACGGAGCCGCGACTGCGCGAGGAGATTTCCGCCGCATTCCGAACGATTCGCAGTGAGGTCACGTCCCAGATTCCTCTGGTCATTGGCGGCAAAGAGATCATCACCTCAGAATTTGAGATTGGACGAGATCCCAGTGCCAATGCCGAGGCCTGGTATCAGTACTCGGTTGCCGACACATCTCAGATCGACGAGGCCCTCCGTATCGCGAAGACCGCACAGGTCTCGTGGTCGAACCTGTCAAGTGACGAGCGTCGTCGAGTGCTCTTCTCCGCGGCCGTTGAAATGGAGAAGCGAAGGGTGAAGACGTTAGCGGTCATGTCGCGCGACGCTGGAAAGACCGTTGACGAGGGTGATCCCGAAGTGAGCGAAGGTATTGACTTCGCCCGTTTCTACTCGACCATGGCCCGAGATCTTGGAGATTCTCGAGCACTCGGCGTGGTCCTAGTGGTGCCACCGTGGAATTTTCCCTACGCAATCCCGGCTGGAGGTGTCTGCGCCGCACTGGCCGCGGGTAACGCAGTGCTCCTGAAGCCGGCCCCGGAAACGGTTGCGACCGGATGGGAACTCGTGCAGCAACTGTGGGATGGCGGCGTGCCGCGGGACGTTCTTCAGTTCATTCCGACGCGCGATGACGAAAGTGGCCAGCACTTGGTTACGAACGATGCAGTCGATGGCGTGATACTGACTGGCTCGTTCGATACGGCGTCGCTGTTCACGAGTTGGAAGCCCGACATTAACTTGCTCGCTGAGACGAGCGGCAAGAATGCAATCCTTGTCAGCGCCTGTGCGGACATTGATGTTGCTGTGAAGGACCTTGTGCACTCCGCGTTTGGGAACGCCGGTCAAAAATGCAGCGCCGCGAGTCTCGGGATTGTCGTGAGGAGTACGTACGAAGACCCGTCCTTCCTGGGACAGCTTTCCGACGCAGTCGAGAGTCTGGCGGTTGGTCCGAGTTGGGACTTCGCCACTTCCGTTGGGCCAATCATTCGACCAGCGGAGCCAACTCTGCAACGGGCATTGCACGAATTGGAGCCAGGACAGTCGTGGCTCGTTGAGCCCAAGCAACTTGATGAAGCTGGATTACAGTGGCGGCCCGGCGTAAAGCTTGGGGTGAAACCTGGTTCTTGGAGTCACCTCAATGAGTGGTTCGGCCCAGTGCTCGGCATACTGGTCGCGCCCGACCTCGACACCGCCATTGACTGGCAGAACCAGACTTCATTCGGACTCACCGCGGGGATTCACTCCTTGAGCGAGGAAGAGTGCGAACAATGGATCGACACCGTCCAGGCGGGAAACTTGTACGTGAATCGAGGAATTACTGGTGCGGTGGTGAACCGGCAACCCTTTGGTGGCTGGAAGCGCAGCAGCGTCGGACCAACGGCAAAAGCTGGCGGCACCAACTACGTCAATGCTCTGAGAAGTTGGCCGCAACTGACCGACGCCGGGGCGGCGACTGACACGGCTAAACGCTGGTGGGAGGAGGTGGGCAGCCAGGCAATTGATCACGCTGGACTTGCTGTGGAGAGGAACTATCAGCGTTACCGTCGACCATTGAAGCCAGTCGCCATTCGAATCGATGAAACGATCTCCGCGTCGGCACTCTCGTTCATTCGATTTGTGACGGAGTTGACCGGGGTAGAGGTCTCATTCAGTGCTCGAGTGGCCGACGCACGACTTGGCGAACTCAAGGTTGAGTCGATCGAGGAATTGGTCGCGCGTGGTGACGCCGTGGGTCGGGTTCGTTGGCTGAGCGCAGAGCAGCCACCAGTCGTTGACATGCTCCGTCTAGGGGTCACCGTTGATCGCCGGCCCCTGACGCAACGCGGTGACATCGAGTTGCCGCGTTGGCTAGTAGAGCAGAGCGTGGCAATCACGTACCACAGGTATGGGAACGTCAATGGGGGTCCGAAGCCAAGGTGTCTCGGTCTGGATCAAGCAGGATCGGACCTTTATTCACACTGATGCAGTCGGTGTCGTTGGTACACGATCGGAACGTCGCGACGTCCACGAGGTCACCCTCGGCGTCGAAGGGTCTGGCGGGGCAAGCACACGGGTTCGCGGACTGTTCACCTACGTCGACGGTGGGGCGACACCGCGACCTGGGTCGTCGTGAGAGGACCGCACGCAGTGAGGCGCAGTTCGGCTTCGTTTCCCGGAGCGTGGCTCGGGCCCATGAAGTAGCCGCGGGTTGGGCTAGTTATAATTTTGAAATTGACGCTGCGGGAACTGATTGCGTGTTCGCCGTTGTGGTTGGAGATGGCGTCATGGTTCGTCGATGCTGAGACGGTATTGCCATGGCTCTAAACGGAAGGAAGTTGTGTCAGATACTTCATCGCGTCAGATCGGGTCCCCGGCGATTCGCCGTGTCGTAGTAATTGGCGCCGGCATGGTGGGACTAGCAACTTCGTGGTTCCTTCAGGAATCCGGAGTCGAGGTCGTGGTGGTCGACCGCGAAGGCATTGCCGCGGGGGCCTCGTGGGGAAATGCGGGGTGGCTGTGCCCCGGGTTGGTCACTCCTCTCGCAGAGCCCAGCGTGCTGCGTTACGGACTCAGGTCCCTGTTCGATCCCTCTGCGGCGCTCTACGTCCCCCCGAAGTTCGATCCTGGACTCTGGAGCTTTCTGACGCGCTTCGCCATGCATTGCACCATGAAGCAGTGGAAGTACGCAATGGGCTCATACATAGATATCAATCGTCAAGCACTGGGCGCCTTCGATGAGCTGGGCAACGGTGGCGTGTCGTCGAGCACCGTCGAGGCTCCGATCATGGTTGCCTTCGAGCGTGCTGAGCAGGCCGTTGGGCTGCGCCACGAGTTGGAGCTCATTCGACAGGCGGGTCAGGCCGTGGATGCGGTTGAGCTCTCAATGTCCGATGCTGCTGTAGTCGCACCTCACATTTCTGATCATGTCGAACTCGTTCTGCAGCTGAATGGTCAGCGTTACGTGGACCCGGGTGAGTACGTGAACTCCCTGGCCGATGCGGTCGTGGCCAGAGGGGGAGAGATCCAGGCAGGAACGAACGTGCGATCAATACACCGAGACTCCGAGGGCATCACGGTCGTGCGAGAGGGGGGTGAGCCACTTCGAGCGGATGCGGTCGTGGTTGCGACGGGCTCATGGCTGAACGAATTGGCCTCGTCGCTCGGAGTGCGCATGCGCGTGCAGTCCGGACGTGGCTATTCATTCTCAGTCTCGACGGATCAGCCCGTTCCGGCTCCGATCTATATTCCCGCTACCCGCGTGGCCTGTACGCCGTATCGCGGTGGATTACGAGTCGGTGGAAGCATGGAGTTTCGATCAGCGGATGCGCCGCTCGATCAAAAGAGAGTTGACACCATCATCAAATCGGCCAAGCCTATGCTGAGCGGAGTTGACTGGGAGTCCATAAGGGATGTCTGGGTCGGTGCTCGTCCAGTGGCCGCCGATAGCCTTCCGCTCATCGGCGCGACCAAGGTTCCGGGCGTGTTCGTGGCCGGCGGCCACGGCATGTGGGGCATTGCGCTCGGTCCAATCACCGGCAAGCTTCTCGCCGAACAGATTGTTACTGGTAATCGGCCAGCAGCACTGGGCGCTTTTGGGCCGCTCCGATGAAGCGGGTGAACCGTCGCCTTGAGCAGTTTGCGAGGCGTCGGTTGAACAATTGACGTTGTTTGATTTGGATCCGTGTTACGCAGGTTGGGGTTCGTGGAGGGAGCTATTCCGCGAGCGGACCCTGCCCGCGGAATGGGTGATATTCGCGACGAGTCGAACGCTCGTGGCCCTATCGTGAGCTGCTCACGGGTTGGGACACGCACGGTGGTTAGGTCCCCGGTGGGGGGGTAGCCCAATTTAGATTGTGTGGCCTGCTTCAGGTCTCAATTTGTGATCGGTCGGCCGAACTCCCTGTCGAGGACACACCGGCCGACCGAATGGCGGCCCGTATTCCGCGTCAGGTGGTCTCGGATGATTCTGGTGTGCGGCTCACCACGGTGTCACACATCGAACGAGGAGTCGAGTATGACACCGAGTTCGTTGAGCGCCACCGCCGCCTAACTCATCCTGGGCACCATGAATCGCCCGACATTGGGCGCATCAACGAAGCGGCGATATCGGTCCGGATTGCAGCGGCCAAGAGCAGTCCGGCGGAGGCACGCGCGAGAATACGTCGCTCACTACTCAATCCCGACGTGGTACGCCGCGAGCGCGCATGGCCTCCGTGACTCGACTCTGCGCGAGTAGTCGCGCTGCGATGCGAGAGGTCGTGCCGGTTCGGTCGGCCTCGACGAGTATTGCCGCGGTCTGCTCGCGAATGCGCTCTGAGACCGATGTATAGACGGGAACCGGGTCAACTCGAAACGGTGAATGACGAGCGTCCATGGCGTAGGCAGCCGCGATGATGCCACCCGCATTCGCGACGATGTCTGGAATGACAGTGACGTTGTGCTCCCGCAGCATCACGTCGGCCTCTGGCGTGATCGGAAGATTGGCGCCCTCGACGATGAGGCGTGCCTTGATATCTCCGGCATTGGAGGCATTGACCACATCTTGCATAGCAGCGGGGATCAGAATGTCAGCAGCCACTGCGAGTTCTGCGCCGCAAGGCCCATCGATCTTGCCGGAGTATTGCGACACACACTCGTCCCCCAGTTCCAGCTGCAGCTCGAGGAGGCGCGCGATATCGATACCGTCAGGGCGGTGGAGTACGCCTTTGCTTGTCGAGACCGCAACGACTGTTGCGCCCAGCTCAGAAAGTCTCCGTCCCGTCGCCGTTCCCACGGCGCCGAAACCTTGAATGGTGACACTCGACGTTGCGAGATCGAGTTCGATCTTGCCGGCGGCTTCCGCAGTTGCCTCCGCTACCCCAAAGCCAGTGATTCCCAATTCGTCGTAAGGGAGTCCGCCGAGAGAAAATGGTGTACCCACCACACCCCCGCGATCACCAAGCTCGTCAAGAATCACGGCAGCGTCAGATTCTTGGAGACCCATGTCGAGACCGAAGACATACTCTTCAGGGACTTCGTTCCGAAGGCGTCGCACGAATGCTCTGAGGGCGGCCTCCTTGTCGCCGTGGCTCGGATCGAAAGCAATCCCCGCTTTCGCTCCTCCCAGGAACAGATCCATCACAGCCCACTTCCAAGTCATCACCCGTGCGAGGCGCGCTACCTCGGATACGGTGATCCCCTGCGCCATCCGGGTGCCACCCTTACCCATGCCTCTCGCCGTGTTGTCGATGACGAGCACACCACGCATTCCGGTCCGCGCGTCTGAGACACAGACGATCTTTTCCGGACCGTATTCATCGATAAGGTCGAGTGCGTCGGTGGGTGTCATGGACGTCAAGTATGGCAGTCGGCTTTCGTGACCGAGTCTGCGTGACAACGCAGTTTCTGGTCGCTCAGGTTAAGGTTCTTTCATGCTCAATCCAATGCATCTGAAGACGTTCTTAGGGGTTCTTCGAACTGGTTCGTTCTCAGATGCCGGTCGAGAATTGGGATACTCGGCGTCGGCGGTTTCGCAGCAGATGTCAGCGCTGGAGCGCAGCATTGATGTTCAGCTCTTCGAGCGAGAAGCCCATTCAGTGCGACCGACGGCGGCAGCGGAAGTCTTGAGTGCTGGCGCCCGAGATGTACTCGCAGCACTACTGCAGTTTGAGGATCAAGCGGCCGCTGTGAAAGTCGGTGAGCGTGGTCGGGTTCGTATGGCTAGCTTCCCTTCGGCGGGGGCGATTCTTCTTCCCCGGGCGCTGGAGAAGTTGCTCGTCGACAGCCCGGGCATCGAAGTATTGCTTGATGAGGGAGAGCCCGAAACTCTTCTACCTCGTCTTCTAGAAGGCGACCTCGATGTCATGCTGGCGTATGAATACAACGTGGTACCTCGGACGTGGCCGACGGGATTGACGTGCCAGACCGTTCTGAAGGAGAGCCTGATTCTCGTTGCTCCCTCCGGTCTGGCCGAGGCGAAGGAGCGAATGAACGGGGGCCTCGCGGCGTTCGCGGACGAGCACTGGGTATCGACCGGCGAAGACACCGGGGGCGCAACGTGCCTTAAGTGGCTGTGCGCAGCAGCGGGGTTCTCGCCTCGAGTGGTATGTCGAAGCAACAACTACGACACGGTCATCGGCATCGTGGGTGCCGGTCTGGGTGTGGCGCTAGTGCCAGCACTCGCCTTCCACCCAAGTGATGCGGTCGTGGCGCAGGGACTTGATCCCGAGGTCGCTTCCAGGAGCGTCCTCGCCGTGTATCGCACCGGTAATACCAGTCGGCCGCTCTCAACGGTCATCAGTGTGCTCCAGCAGGTCGCACTCAGTGTCGGTCTGACTGACTTTGGTGTTCACTGAGTCGGCACCGATCCGTGGTGCTGAATGGTGATTTCTTGTCCGGCGAAGGCACACAGTTTCTAATTGTGACCATCAATGTCTCTTACGGTGAAAGATGCCCCGCCGACGGTGATCGGTGACGACAACTGTTGTGTGCCTAGTCGCAGTCGAGGTCATCGACCGTTGAATCTCTATCGATTGATGCACTTAACGGTGGATGGACTCGCGTAACTCCCCTGACCCGTGCGCCGAGGTCCTGCGCGCGCGAGTCACGGTTTTGCGTTCGCAACGATGAGTGCGTACGGGCGTCTGATCGAGATGATGATCACGCTGCAGTTGCTGCACTGACAGGTCCAATTCACGATGATACAGTGCCAAAGGTTTCTGAGGTACACGGAAATTCGTCGCCCGGGACCGGCTGATCACAGTTGTGGGGAGGGGGGTAATCCGTGGCCGGAACACTGGTGCGCGAGTGGTCACGTTCGTACAGATTATTTATCGAATCACATATCCAATATTGGAGGGGTAGCAAATGCGGGGAAATTTAAGAGGGATGCGAGTCGTGACTTCGGGGCTGCTCACTGCAGGGCTCGTTACGTTTGCTTTAGGTATTCAGTCGGGCGGCGTCGCCCAAGCAGCTTCTAGCTCAAAATTCGTAATCGGGGTGCCGTTGCCGATGACTGGTGCGGAGGCTTCTTCCGGTGGCGAGATTTTCAAAGCCATGCAGCTTGCTGTGGCACAGATCAACGCGACTGGTGGAGTCATGGGTCACAAGCTTGCCTTGGTTGAGCAAGACTCCGCGTGCGACGCAACAACCGCCGTGAATGCCGCGAACTTGCTGGTGTCAAAGCACGTCAACGCGATTATCGGGGCGTATTGCTCGAGTGAGGCGCTACCGATGGAGCCGATTTTCAGTCGAGCTGGTCTGCCAGTGGTTTTCGCTGCAGCTAACTCGCCGGCCCTTCTCAGCGGCGGCTTCAAGAACACCTTCTTGGCGCTGGCATCAGGCAGCGGTGACGCCGCTGAAGCTGCGGCCTTCTTCAAGCAGAATCTGAAGGAAACCAAGATCGCAATCGTGGACGATCAGTCCGCGTACGGAGTAGCGATTGCTCAGGCCATGCAAGCGGATGTCACGGCAGCGGGAATGACGGTGGCCGGTGGAGCGATTCAGGCTGTCCCAAACACGCAGACTGACTTCTCGTCGGTGATCGCCGCTATCAAGAGTTCCGGCGCAACCGGTATCTTCTGGACTGGCTACTACGCGCAGGGAGCTCTCTTTGTGAAGCAACTCGCTGCCGCTGGGGTAACGGCAAGTTTCGTGGGTTCAGAGGCCGCGATTGACGCAACCTTCATTTCGGGAGCCGGCGCCGCTTCGGAGGGCACGTACGCCACCGAGTTCGTCACTCCTGCAGGTAAGGCGATGAGTACCTTCAACGCTCAGTACCGGAAGAAGTTCCACAGCGCACCCGGTCCCTACTCGGCCTACGGTTACGATGCGGTCAAAGTGCTGGCCAATGCCATCAAGAAGGCACATTCGACGAAGGATTCGAAGATTATTGCCGCACTCCGCAAGACGAACCTCGCGGGCGTGACCGGTCGAGTCAAGTTCAGTCCGGTGGGGGCTCGTTTGGGCCTACCGGAAGAGGTCCTCGTTGTGAAGAATGGCGCATACGTATCGAACTCGGTTCAGCCGAAGCTCTAAAGGATTAACCCAGGACAGGTACTCCCATCCGGCGAATGCCGGGTGGGAGTACCTTCTTATACATCAGACCGAGAACTCGCCGAGCGACTGGTGAGAGAATTTGTGGGGGAGTGCGGTGGAGCTTTTCTTGAATGAGATAGGAAACGGTCTATTTCTTGGTGCATTTTTTGGATTGATCGCGGTCGGCTACAGCATGGTCTACGGAATCTTGCGGCTGATCAATTTTGCACACGGTGACTTCTTCATGGTCGCGGCGTTCGTGAGCTACGCGATCTTGGGAGCGGTGGCGGTAGGCCACGCTCACATGGTGTGGTTCACCGTGATCTGGGTCGGTCTGCTCGTGATGTTTCTGACTGGGCTTCTCGCAGTTATCGCGAACCGGTTGATCTATCACCCGATGCGCCGCGCGGCATTGCTGAGCCTGATGATCGCCGCGCTAGGACTGTCACAGGTCCTCGAAAATGGCGTTCTCAACATCCCAGCCTGGGGATCGGCGTACTTGACTTACCCAGTGACCTCACCACCGAGTGGGTTCACGTTGGGCACGACGCACTTCACATGGTTCCAGTTGATCATCGTGATCATCTCAGGTCTCCTCTCGCTGGGCGCGTATCTCTTGGTCAGTCGAACTCTCCTGGGCAAGGCCATGCGCGCTGTCTCAGAGGACCGGATTGCCGCGGCTTTGATGGGTATCAACGTCGACCTGGTCATTGCCGTGGTCTTCTTCATCGGTGGCGCACTCGCTGGCGCGGCGGCCGTCATGACCGGTGTTTACTACGGCCAGATCAACTACCTCATGGGATGGACCGTTGGCCTCGAAGCATTCACCGCGGCGGTGCTCGGCGGGATCGGCAATATTGGGGGTGCGGTGCTCGGCGGTGTGGTGCTCGGGATTGCTCAGTCAGTGGGCACAGGTTTGTTCGGCGCCGAGTGGGCAATTGTGGTGACCTTTGTCGCGTTGGTGCTACTGCTGTGGCTGCGTCCCACGGGCATCCTCGGCGAGCGCGTAGCCCGGAGAATGTGAGCAACTGTGTCGCAAAACCTCATTGCAGACCGAGGGAGCCGAAGCACGTTTGCCACGAAACTACCTCAGCGCGGTTTGATCCTGGCAGTCGTGGTGTTGGCGGCTCTCGTGCCCCATATGACGGGTGACCAGTACTACTTGAGCGTCGGGTATCAAGCGGAGATGTTGATTTGCCTGGCGGTTGGACTCAACATCGTGGTCGGATACGCCGGTCTCTTGGACCTTGGCTTTGCGGCATTCTTCGCCATCGGTGCCTACACCACGGCCGTGCTATCGGTCACGTATCACTGGACGATTCTCTCCACCATCTTGCCGGGAGTCTTCATATCGGTGGTCTGTGCGGTGATTATCGGCCTGCCCACTCTGCGCCTGCGTAGTGACTACTTGGCGGTAGTGACGCTCGGGTTCGGTTTGATCATCCAGACCATCGCGAACAATATGAGTCAATTTGGTGGGCCGACGGGAATCTACGGTATCCCGACGTTGACCATTGGCAGCATTGTGGTCCAGAGCGCAACCGCCTTCTACTACGTATTCCTCGTTCTGGTTATCATCTTCGTCTTCGTATCACTCCGACTTCGTAACTCGCGCATCGGTCGGGCCTGGTTGTGCATTCGCGAGGACGAGGATGCGGCCCAGGCCATGGGCATCAAGATCCACCATTACAAGATGTACGCCTACATGGGCGGCGCGGTGATGGGTTCGGTGACGGGAGCTCTGTACGCACCGGCACTGACGGCGATCTCACCGCCAAGCTTTGGGTTCAGTGAGTCACTGCTGATCTTGATGGCGGTAGCCATAGGTGGAATGGGCAGCGTGTGGGGTGCCATTCTGGGTGGAGCGATCGTGGTCATTCTGCCCGAGGCGTTTCGTCAATTCTCGCAGGCTCGATTCCTGGTCTTTGGTTTCGTGTTGATCATCATCATGATGACCCGTCCTCGAGGGCTCTTTCCCGAAGGCGCATTCAGAGGAACTGTGAAGCGCCTGCGTGCAAGATTTGGCGATCGTCCGGCGCGGTCGCGTCCGCTTCAGTGACACGGCCTGAGTCCATGGTTCGCGACGCACTACCAGGAGATGCCCAATGACCGCTCTGCTAGAGACCCGCAACCTCTCGTTGCAATTTGGTGGTGTGAATGCTCTCAGCGATGTCTCCCTCAGCATTGAAGACTCGGCTCTGCACGCAATTATCGGACCGAACGGTGCCGGAAAGACGTCACTCTTCAACTGCTTGACGGGTTACTACAAGCCGACCAGTGGAACAATTGAGTTTCTTGGAAAGAACATCACTCGAATGAGTACCGCGGATGTGGCGGCTCTCGGAATTCGGCGAACGTTCCAAAATATTCGCGTCTTTCCCACGATGACGGTTCTGGAGAACGTCCTTGCCGGAGCTCACCTTCGCGCATCGTCGAATCTTTTCTCCATCATTGTGGGTACCCCCGGTTTTCGGCGGAGCGAGCGTGAGCTTCAAGAGAACGCCATCTCCAGTCTGGAGTTCGTCGGGCTCGGCGAACAGGCGTCCAAACTTGCGGGCGACCTGCCATACGGAATGAGAAAACGCATGGAGTTGGCGCGGGTACTCATCGCGAATCCGAAACTCGTGCTGCTGGATGAGCCCGCCGCGGGCGTCAGCTCGGTCGAGCGCGAGGAACTCTCCCGCGTTATCAGTCGGATTCACGACAACGGCGTCAGCATCGTGCTGATCGAGCACGATGTTGAGTTGGTGATGGAGATCGCGACCGACGTCACCGTGTTGGACAACGGACGCCTCATTGCTTCTGGAAATCCCCACGAGGTGCGCAACAACCCCGATGTCATCCGTGCCTACATGGGGAGGAGCCGCAAATGAGAGCACTCGAACTTGACAACCTCAGCGTTTACTACGGCCCTGTTCGTGGAGTTGAGGACGTGACGATGCACGTTGAGGATGGCGAAATTGTGGCGCTTCTGGGTGCAAATGGCGCTGGTAAGAGCACGCTGCTCAAGGCCATTTCGGGCATAGCTCCCCCGAAGCGGGGCACGATCAAGTACTTCGGCGAGGACTTCGCCAAGATGTCAGCTCACCGTCGGGTGCTGGGGGGACTGGTGCATGTTCCTGAGGGACGACGGATCTTCGCTGTACTGACCGTGGCTGAGAACCTGGAGCTCGGTGCGTACGGCACCAAACTCGCGCGTTCGGACCGCGCGGAGCGGTTGGAGGAGATTCTCGAGATGTTTCCAATTCTGCGAGAGCACTTCAAGCGGCTGGCGGGGATGCTCTCGGGCGGAGAGCAGCAGGTCTTGGCCATTGCCAGGGGCATGATGTCCAAGCCCCGGATTCTCATGATCGATGAACCGTCGCTCGGCCTCGACCCCCAGAAGGTTGACATCGTCTATGACCTGCTGGAGGCAGTGTCCGCCACGGGCACGACGGTGCTCCTGGTGGAACAGAACGTCAATCTCGCGTTGGAGATCGCTACGAGGGCGTATGTCCTGCAGCAAGGGTCGGTCATCTTGTCGGGGAAGTCGAGTGAGCTCATTGAGGATCCTCGACTATCGGCGGCGTATCTCGGCGGTGGCGTCGACTGAATGGTTCGCCGCATCGAAATTTGTGGACGTGCGGTGTACGGCTTGGCGGTGAACGTCGTCGCATCACAGCACGAGGGCGTCGTTTCGAGGCGTGCACGCCGTGGTGGTGTTCGAAGGTGGGCGCGCAGTCGTAACAGCCGCAACCGGGTGGGCGCATGCCTGACGCAGTGCGCGAGCACATCGGCAGGGCGTTCGCACTATTCGACTTCATCGCTGGAGTTGTTCGTCGCGCGGTGAAGAAAGTGCGATGACTGAATTGTCGACGAAGTGAAATCGTTAGGATGCGATATGCAAAAACCTGTGAAGAACAATTTGGATACCGTCGCCGGTTCAGTCCTCAGCATGCTTGGTCACGCGGGAGTTGAGATGGTCTTCGGATTGCCCGGCGTTCATAACTTGGCGTTTTGGCAGTGCGAGGGTGAAGGTATTCCGAAGATCGTTACCGTGCGTCACGAACAGACAACGGTCTACGCCGCCGATGGTGCGGCTCGCGCCACGGGTCGATTGGGCGTTGCACTAACGACCACGGGACCTGGCGCCGCGAATGCGGTGGGAGCGTTTGGCGAAGCGGCAGCGTCCGGATCCCCGGTGCTCCTGATTGCCTCGGAGATCTCCACCGCCTTGGCGCGTCGCGGTGTCATGCGTGGCGTGCTTCACGAGTCGCCGGACCAAGCGGCGCTGTTCGCACCGCTGGCCAAGGCGGTCTATCGGCCCCGCAGCGCCACCGCCGCTATCGCGGCCGTGGCCGATGCCATTGAGATGGCGCTGAGTTGGCCTCAGGGTCCGGTCTACGTCGATATCCCCACCGATGTCCTGCATTCAACCATCGAGCCGATGCCGGTCCTGTCGGCTCAGAGAAGGGCCCCGGTACCCGACGCCATTGAACGAGCGGCGAGTCTGATTCGTCGTTCGCCGCGGATTGTCGTCTGGGCCGGTGGGGGAGTTGTGCAATCGGGGGCGGAAGCGGAGCTCCAAGAGTTTGCAGAACTCATTGCGGCGCCAGTGGTCACTACTTTCGCCGCCAACGGCGTGCTTTCACGAGATCATCCCAATTCGGTCGGACTACCGCCTCATGAACCCGAGATAGCACAGCTCATTGGTGACGCCGATCTGCTGATTGCCGTGGGCACTGACTTTGATGGCATGAATACCCGTAATTGGTCCATGCCCCGCCCAGAACGACTCATCGCGATCAACTGTGACGCTACGGATCTCTCCAAGAACTATCCGCCCACGGTGGCAGTACACAGTGACGCGAAACTAGCCCTGGCGATGCTCGTCACGCTTCTCGATCAGCGTGACAGCACGTCACTGCTGGAGCTCGCGGACGTGCGAAGTTCAACGTGGGCTCGCCTCCGCGCGGAGCCAGCCAGCGCGCCGGGTTGCAGCTTGGTTGATGCGGTCGGTTCGGCGGCGCGAATTCACGACGCCGTCGTCGTGGCGGACATGGCAATTGCGGGGTATTGGGTCGGAGGATATGGTCAGTTCGACCGTTCCCGGCGCCTTCAATATCCAGTTGGCTGGGGCACTCTCGGATTCGCATTGCCCGCGTCGATTGGTGCGGCACAAGTCAGCGGTCGCCCCACACTGGCGATTTGTGGTGACGGGGGCTTCATGTTTGCCATTGGAGAGCTCGCCGTCTTGGCCCAAGAGAACCTGCCGATAACAATTCTGCTCGTTGATGATGGTGGCTACGGAATGTTGCGATACGAACAACGTCGTTTGGGGGACGAGGAGAGAGGGGTCAATCTAGTCAGGCCTGACTTTGTTTCTCTGGGCAATGCGTTCGGCATTACGGCCAGCACTGTCGATTCTGTCGGGGAGGAATTGGAGGAAGCATTGGTCAAGGCTCTGTCGTCCGGCCAGCCTCAGATGGTCGTGGTGCGCGCGAGTCTGACACCCCCGCGCACTACCTCACCTCGGTGGAACGAGTAGTCCTCATCTTCCTCGGAGACACACCACGCCAGCCGCAGGTCGTTGGCGCTCGACGGCGCGATCGCCAGGAGTGGCATGATTCGCAATTCGCCACTCCGCGCGTTTCTTTTCGCGGTGGTCGCCAACTTCGTACTCATCAAGGCACAGAGTTTGTGGATGTGACCCTCAACATTGCTTATGGTTATGAGTGTATTGCGGGCATGGAATGGCTGCGAATGACGTCATGTTGCTCACGCCATACTGTCACTCCTGGTTGACGAATCTCCATTAAACAGTGCGTTGTGCGACGCTCGTGCATCGTTGAAATGGTGCCTCACGCTTGCCACCAGAGTTGTCGAATTTGATGTTGCAGTAACCAGTTTTGAGGCTGCTCCGTCAGTGGAATTTGGTCGTCACTACTTTGACAGTCGATAGGTGCAATGGTACGATTTCCGCGGTTCAGCCGATACAGAATTGCGGTGAACTTGGGGGAGAGTAGCAATGACACCTGATTCGCTGGACCAGGCAAGTGAGCGCTGCTCTTGCCGCTAAGAGGCTGGGGGACACGAGGGTCCGCTGTCATCGGAAGCGAGGTCTCGCTGAGTCACTTCGCTCCCGTGGCGTGTGTCGAATTTCCTTCGGCGGTCGATTCTCACAATGTTGCGTCGTTCACCGTCGACGTCGACACGCAGAGCGGTGATCTCGCGGACGCTCGCACGCCGTTCGTAGGTTTGAGGGAGTTTCGTGGTGTCCGTACACCGAGGAAGGGACACCGACGATTCCGTCTTGTGGGTGGGACTCCCTCGTTCTCCTTGAACCAGGGTTTCGTTGGCGCACTGAATTTTGGTTCATCATCAAAGATGTCGCCGACCCCGTCCCTTGATGCAATCGCTGGTCCGCCCACGTCTCTCCAACTTTGATCGGAAGAAGAACTTGACAAGACAAACAGTGCGCGAAATACCGCGATCAGCCTCCGTCGTCATTATTGGTGGAGGAGTCATGGGCGTGAGCATTGCCTATCACCTTGCATCCGCAGGCGTGACTGATGTGGTGCTCATCGATCAAAGTGATTTGGGATCGGGCTCGACTTGCAAGGCGGCCGGAGGCGTGCGGGCACAGTTCTCCGACTCGCTCAACATCGCCTTTGGCGCGCGGAGTCTGAAGGTCTTTGAGAACTTTCGTGAGTTGTTCGACCAAGAGATTGACCTGCACCAGGACGGGTACCTCTTCTTGTTGAGCACTCCTGAGGAACTCAAGCTCTTCGAGCACAGCGTCGTGGAACAGCACAAGTTGGGCGTACCAAGTGGAATGATCAGTGTCGAAGAGGCCAAAGAGCGATCGCCACTGATTAACACCGAGGGACTGATCGGAGCAGCGTTCTCCCCAACGGATGGTCACTGCACGCCCGAGTCCGTCGTGCTCGGTTACGCGACCGCGGCTCGCCGTCACGGTGCGGTGTTGATTCCCCATTGCGCTGCGACTGGAATCGACGTCCACGACGGCAAAATTCGCGCGGTCGATACGGAGAATGGCCGGATTGAGACCGAGGCAGTCATTTGTGTGGCGGGGGCATGGTCGCGGGAGGTGGGTGCCTGGGCTGGCGTCGAACTGCCCGTGACGCCGTTACGCCGCCAGATCGTCGTCACCGAACCGATGCCGGGTCTCGATCCCCACACCCCCTTCACGATTGATTTCTCGTCGAGTCTGTACTTCCATGGGGAAGGACAGGGACTTCTCATCGGAATGTCCGATCCGGACGAGACACCAGGATTCAAGCTGGATCAATCGGATGCGTGGCTGCCTCGTCTGGGACAAGCCATCGAGCACCGGGCACCGAGTCTTGCCGAGGTGGGTATCGCGAGCGGGTGGGCGGGCCTGTACGAAATGACACCCGACCATAACGCCCTGGTCGGCGAGGCGGATGAGGTTGAGCACTTTTTCTACGCCACCGGCTTCTCGGGGCACGGTTTTCTGATGGGCCCGGCCATTGGCGAGGTGATTCGAGACCTGTATCTGGGGGTGGAGCCCTTCGTCGACGTCACGCAACTCCACGCTCGGCGATTCAGCGGTGGCTCAGAACGTCCTGAAATGAACATTGTTTGAATGACCGTTACACCACAACGCAAGGAGCGCAGTTATGTCAGTACTTCCCGGAGCAACTGAACTTGAACGGATGGCCTTTGACGCCGCAGCAAATTGCGGCGTCAAACTCATAGCGTCGAGCGCAGACAAGTTCGTCACGTCTCCCATCAATGGACACCCCATTGGGGCCATTAGTGGCGCCGATGTCCTTGATGTTGACACCGCAGTCGATCGCGCCCGAGATGCCTTTGAACACTGGAAGTTGGTGCCGGCTCCGGTTCGTGGTGCACTCGTTCGCCGCTTGGGCGACCTGCTCAGCGAACACAAGTCAGACATTGCGACGCTGATCAGTCTCGAGGCGGGCAAGATCACTTCTGAAGCGCTCGGCGAAGTGCAAGAGATGATTGACATCTGCGACTTTGCGGTGGGGCTCTCGCGGCAGCTCTACGGACGAACGATGGGTTCCGAGCGTCCCGGCCATCGACTCATGGAGACGTGGCTTCCACTCGGCGTCGTCGGCGTCATCAGTTCATTCAACTTTCCCGCGGCGGTGTGGTCGTGGAACACGGCGGTTGCGCTGGTGTGTGGTGACGCGGTCATTTGGAAGCCCTCCGAGCTCGCCCCGATCACCGCGTCGGCCTGCGCGTCGTTGCTCGACCGGGCCATCGCTGACGTCGGTGCCCCGCAGTACGTGAGTCAAGTTGTGGTGGGCGGAGCGGATGCGGGTCGCGCACTCGTCGATCACCCCGGTGTGGCACTCATCAGTGCCACTGGCTCAACCAACATGGGACGACTGGTCGGGCCACGGGTCGCCGCGCGCTTTGGGAGGTCGTTGCTCGAGCTGGGTGGCAACAACGCATCGATCATTGCGCCGTCGGCCAACCTTGACCTCGCGATCCGCGGAATTGTGTTCGGCGCCGTGGGAACGGCGGGTCAGCGATGCACGACGTTGCGACGAGTGATCGCCCATGAGGACGTCGTCGAGGAGCTCGTTGACAAACTCGCTTCGGCCTATGGTCGCTTGCCAGTCGGCGACCCGTTGCGAGCGGGGACGCTCGTCGGACCACTGATTCATGGGAAGGCGTTCACGACGATGAGCAACGCAATCGCCGCGGCCAACGAGCAGGGCGGAAGTGTGATCGTCGGTGGTGACCGCCTGTTGCAGGATGAGGCGCCGGACGCTTACTACGTGCGCCCGGCAATCGTGCGCATGAGTCGTCAGACCGACATCGTGCGACAAGAGACCTTCGCACCGCTCCTCTACGTCATGTCGTACGGTGACCTTGACGAGGCCATCACTCTTCACAACGATGTGCCCCAGGGCCTCTCTTCGAGCATCTTTACGTCGGACCAGGCTGAAGCGGAGCGCTTCATGAGCGTCAGCGGATCGGATTGCGGAATCATCAACGTCAATATCGGAACATCCGGTGCTGAGATCGGTGGTGCCTTCGGTGGCGAGAAGGAGACGGGTGGCGGGCGAGAGTCCGGGTCGGATGCCTGGCGTAGTTACATGCGACGGGCTACCAATACCATCAATTTCTCTGGCGAATTGCCGTTAGCCCAAGGCGTCGAATTCAGTGTGTGATGCTCGGTCCCGTCAGCAGAGCGATGCGCGCATGACCGTGTGCCTAGGGTCTCGGATGGGTTGGGCGCAGTCAATTGAAGAAGGGTTGTTGCTGAGATGACTGACACTAGTGCGACGTGGATTTCGGCCGACGAGGTCTTCGCCCGCGTGAGTTTTGGGGCGGCAATTCGCGCGATCCAGCGCGATCTCACCGCGGGAATCGATCCAACCCGCGATTTCGCCCGCAGCGTCCAAAGCGTCAACCGTGGTCAGTTGCTGCTGATGCCAGCCCAGTCGTCCGACTTTGTCGGGGTCAAGGTCTTGACCGTGGCACCAGGTAACCCGGCCCTGGGTAAGGCGATGATCCAAGCGGTGTATCTCCTGATGGATGCGGCAACGCTGAGTCCGGTCGCGTTCATCGACGGTACGGCACTCACGACGCTGCGTACGCCGGCGACTTCCGCCTCAGTGGCTGATTTTCTCGCTCCTCGCGAGGTGCAACATTTGGTGGTGTTTGGATCGGGACCGCAGGCGTGGGGCCATATCGAGGCCATGCGAGCCATTCGGAACATCGGCGATGTGTCAATCGTGGACCTCGACGAGGGGCGCGCCACGGCACTCGTCGCCAGGGTTCAGGCGAGCGGGCTGGCCGCGAGAGTGGGGAGTGCCGACGACGTGCGTCACGCCCAGCTGATCGTCTGTGCGACTACCGCGCGGACCCCACTGTTCGATGGGCGCCTGGTGCCCACTGACTCATTGACGGTGGCTGTCGGCGCATACGAAACCGACGCCCGTGAACTCGATTCCGAACTCATCCAACGAGCGCAGATCGTGGTCGAGGATATCGACACTGCCCTTCGAGAGGCTGGCGACTTGGTGATCCCCATCACTGAAGGCGTGATTGCCCCCACGACCCTCATTCCCATGCACGATATCGTCACGGGTGTCGCACCGGTTGACCACCAGAGGCCGCGCGTTTACAAGAGCACCGGAATGTCCTGGGAGGATCTTGTGATCGCGTCAGAGGTATTCCGCGCCGGTTGACCGGTCGCGACTCCGCGTACGAAGAGGTGTTGACGTGATTAAGGCTGCTGAAAGGTCTCGTGTCAACACGAAGAGTGGAATATCAGCAGCCATCTGAGGCGTTTCGGGGTTCTGGGAGGAATCTCGTCCCGTCGTGTAAGTGGTGAGTGCTCGACCTCGTTACTCCGGAGCGAGGTTGGTGGCCCAGTCGAAGATCTCGCTTGACTACCTGCAGCTCGAGGTCGGGACGCGACGCCTCGTTCCTGGCGATTTCACGCTGTCGAAGCTCCACCATGTCGTCCCGGCCGCCATGGGCCGGTACGACATCACCTTCACTCGATCATGTTCCGGGACCCACCCTAGGGATTCTCCACTCCAGCTCGAGGTGCGCTGGTCGACCTGCAGTGAGCGCAGACGCTGCAAGGCTTCAACGATGTCCGTCGAGACATCTGGACTCGGTGTAGGACCCCACTCGTCCTTCGCAACGCCATCACCCGTATGACCGCCATTGACAGAAGTTTGAGCTTACGACTGAACGATCTTCATCGCGGCGTCTCCTTGTATTCCCCTAACCGTCAGGCCCGCGTGAGACACCCGCTGCGAATTGTCAGGAGCTCTCCAGAAGTGGTGATACGGGAGTTCGAAAGAGGAGTGAATCCAGTCCAACGACCAGGCCCTTCACTTCACGTACTCGCCGAGTCGCGAGAAGAGTCCCATGAATATATGGCTCGGGACTTGAGTCAGAATCAACTCGAAGCGTCAGTCGCCCAGCGGTATTGGCATAAATCACCTCCACACTCAGTGTGTAACCAAGCGATCGAACTGAGTGTACGTGGATCCCATCTATGAGTGCTCCCCGTCCCTCAACCGGACCGACGATGTGTTCGGATGCCCCAGGTCTGAGGTCACGTTGTCCAGCGGGACCACTCACTTCGGAAATCTTTCCGGCAAGTTCCCGGGCGGTTCCGCTCGGTACTTGGGGGAACCTGCTGTGGGCGTAGTCAACAATTTCCTTCTGATCGATGCAGTGCGCCGCCTCGATGGCCAAATACTGAAGTAGTGATGCAGTCAGCGAGAAATTTCCAGAAACGATGACGCCGATATCTGCTTCGCGTGCCCGGCTGTCCAGAGTCTCAAAGTATCGCGGCGTTACCCCGGAAGTCCCTACGACGATGGGAACATGAGCGTCCAAGCAAGCGTCAATATTGTCTTCAATGGCGCTGGGGTGAGTGTAGTCAATGACCACATCGACCCCCTCGTCGAGCGCGTCTCTGAGATTCGACCTCACCTTGAGGCCTGACGCCTCGATACCCAAGACTCTTCCGATGTCCTCATCCGCCGCAGCGCGGGAAACCCCGGCAGAGAGTGTCATATCTTCGCTAGCGGAGATTGCCATGGCCAGTGGCTTGCCTACCCACCCGGTGATGCCCGCAACGCACACTCGTGTTTTCACTTCCGTACTCCAATCTCGCGATGAAGGTGGTCTCCACCTAGGCGCGCTCAAGCGGCTCGACATGGAGGAGGTCCAACCAACGCTACTTGGCACCTGGTCACCTCTCGGCGTTCCTCGAGATGAAACGCCGCTCCTCGACGACTGCAACACGTGACCCGCGACGTGCCAGGAGCCGCGCGTCCGTGTAAGGGTAGGCTCAACTCAAATGACAGCATTTCGACTGACAACTCGGCTGACTGGCGTCAGACGTCAGCCGATTGGTCTCGTGGCGTCCGCTCTCGCCGCCGTCTCATGGGGGTTCACGGGGATCTTCGCCGTACTGGCGGTCACGCCGCCACTCGTATTGACCTTTTACCGACTCTGGCTTACCGCGGCGCTGTTCTCAATTGTCCTCTACGCCTCGGGACGCCGATTGACGTGGGCCTTGATGCGCGCTTCGTGGCTCGGTGGCGTTTTTCTGGCCAGCGACATTGCCTTGTTCATCAGCGCCGTCAAACTCACCAGCGTCGTCGATGTGACGGTGATAGTTGCCGCGCAACCTGCGCTCGTGCTCATGGCTGCTCGTCGTCTCTTTGGCGAACGGATGGGGCGCTGGGACGTCTTTTGGATTCTGCTCGCAATGGTGGGTGTCGCGGTCGCGGTCCTGGGTCCCGGAGTGACCAGCCATCACCAATTGGTCGGAGACTTACTTGCGTTCGGCGCCCTAGTGTCCTGGTCTGCTTACTGGCTCGCATCCAAGCACGCGCGGGCCGTGCACAACGCGATGGAATACACGACGGGCCTGACGATCACGGCCGCAATAGTGGTGACCCCGATTGTGCTGCTATCGAGAGAGTCTCTCGCTCGAGTGCAGGCCGGCGACTGGCTGTGGATCGCCTTGCTCGCCATCGTGCCCGGAACGGGAAATTTGGTGATGAACTGGGCTCACCGTTACGTTGACGCATCGGTCTCGTCGACAATCAACTGCCTGAACCCGCTCGTCGCGGCTGTCGCCGCCGTGGTCCTTCTAGGACAACCGCTGACGGTGGTGCAGGTCGGCGGGATCCTCCTGGCTCTTACGGCGATCTCGGTGGTCGCCGCACAACACCGTGAGCCCATGGAGTCTCTTCCCGTGTAGTTGATCAACCATGAATGGCGCCGGGAAAACGGGAGACCATTCGATGCCCAAGACAGTGTTCTCGCTCGTCGGTCCGGTTTAGGAGGGTTGCGAAGTGTGAGACCTGAAATGAGGTCCATCGCGCTGCGCCATCGCACTAGCGATCTTCAGCAGGCGACGTTGCGCTATGGAGTCAGGTTCAAGTTGCTTCGATTTCGCTCAACTGTTCCTCGACCATTGGGTTCCACGAGCGTGCACGTTCACCTCGCACACGTGGCCCGCCCGAGGGTCATGGCCAGTCGATCTCGTCGTGTGGTGTTGCAGGGTAATGACGCCTTGAATGGGGTGTGTTTCAGACTTGTGGTGTCCACCACCACTATCGCGTTTGAGATGTCCCTAGGTCGCGACCGGGCTCGCGTCGAGCGGTGTGACAGGGCGGGTCAAGCGAATGCGCGGACTCTCGGTCTACCGCATCTTCGACTTCAGTGTGATGGTCTCGCCGTCGACTACGAATTTCCCGTACCCGTGATGGTGGATGGTCTTCGGTCGCTTTTGCTGGGGATCCGTCCAGGCCTTCACCACTTCGAGGACAAAGAGGTTGTACTTGTCCACCAGGCTCGTGTCCACAACCCTGCATTCGAGGTTGGCGAAGTATTCGGCGATGAGGGGCGGCGCCACTAACTCGGCAAGCCGTGGTGTGAGTCCGAACGTCTTGAACTTATCCATCGCGTCGCCCGACGAATTCCCCACCTTGACCACAGTGGGCGCCAATTTGACGTCGGGAATTGCGATGACGCACTCGTGCTCAGCCACCAATGCTGCAAAGCTGTAGTCTCCGCTAGTCGCCACGCAGGCCACCAAGGGCGGCACGAACTCGACCATCATGTGCCAGGACATCGTCATGACATTGGCTCGGCCCTCCTGGGCCGTGGTCAACAGGACGACAGGTCCTGGTTCAAGGAGTTGATAGACCTCTGAGAGTGGAAGTTCCACCATGTGCGGCGGGCCTTTCGAAGGGGAGGTGCCGGTCCGGCTTTCCTTGCTGGCCCCCGCAGTCGGGCTCATTTCCAGACGATCTGAGCGGGGCGCCGGGAGGTCGGCTGGGTCTCACGAACGGGCCATCCAACGGCGATTGGCAGCGCGCAGGTCCACTCCGGCGATACCCCCAACTCCTTCTTCACCTCGGCTCGGTTGAACAGGGGACGGGCCAAGCCGATCGGACAAGTTCCGAGGCCGATCGTCCAGGATGCCAGCATCAAGTTCTGTGCGGCGAGAAAGCAGTCAGGCACTCCATCGGCACTCGTGGCGTAGATCACTACCAACGACGGAGCGCCGTGGAACAACTCGAAATCTGGGTCGGAGGCCATACGCCGGAGCCGATCGATTTCCGGCAATCCGCTCTCGACGACCTCGACGACGGGGGGCTCTTCGAGCAAGAGTTGCCTTCCCTCGTTCGCGTACCGGGCGAGGGCCTTCCGCTCCTGGATGACCACGAAAGCCCACGGCTGGCAATTGACGGCACTGGGCATGGATTGCGGCGTCCACCACCAATTCGACATCTTCGCGGCTGATTGGCTTGTCGTCATAAGTACGAATGGCGCGGCGCTCGTAGATCGCCTTCATCGCGCCCGCAACCTCCGTCATGCTCGCTTCGAGTGAGTGACGGGACTGCGGGATTGTTGCGTCGGAATCGCTCATTCTCATTGCTTATCGTTTCCTTTGTTCGTTACTGGTGATGGCATTCTCTTTGAGTATGAGATCCTCGTAGGAACCCGTGACCGAGCCCAGAAGCGCTTCGTCATCCATCGTTTTCGTTTCATCAAGATGATGAACGCTTGGACGGGTCGGTGACCAGAGTCGATAGTCCTCTGCAGTTGGGACGGTCCCGTTGGTTGCAGCCCGGGATGGCGTAGGTGTTCGTCGTTGGCGAAAACGGGCCCGTCGAATGATCACCATGGGTCGGACTGGCAATCTAAAGCGAGGCCTGCAGCGGTGCGCGACGTTTCACAAAACCCGAATAGGGATGGTTTGCAAAACGGCGAGTAATTCGACAATCTTCAGCTTTCCTTCCAGGACGCGGCGACCGTTGGGATCCACAAGTGTGAACGTTCAATTCTTCTCAGTGGGCCGCCCGGGTCTCGATCTCGGCGCCTTGGGATTAAAAGAGGGATGCGGATGGTCGAATCCGTCCGGTGACGTCGGAATCATCCGAGATTCAAAGAAAACTTGTCCGGTGACGTCGGATCTGTCCGATGGTGTCGGAATGGTCCGTGGGAA